>Ga0224512_10002199_pt1 | contig 18060 bp, 20 predicted proteins | sample SF_May12_sed_USG_4_FD_169103 | JGI IMG/M metagenome (GOLD analysis project Ga0224512, IMG submission 169103) | Sediment microbial communities from San Francisco Bay, California, United States - SF_May12_sed_USGS_13 | ecosystem: Environmental > Aquatic > Marine > Sediment | place: USA... | reverse complement strand
CGCCTCGCTCGGTAGGTCCAGATTGGCGCGCAACTCTACGTACTGCCCATCCTTGGTGATCGACTCGAGCGAGGCCACGGTGCTGATGTCCGCCTCCCACGACGTGAGCTGACGCTGCCGCACCGCGAAGTTCTTTTCGTCCTCCGGACCAGGATCGAGGACGACGCGACCGATGCGCCCGTCCAAGATGGCCCGCTGGCCTTCGTTGGCCCGCCTAGTGACATCGCCCAGGCTCACCACAGCCGGAATCTCCAGCGAACGCGCCAGAATCGCCCAATGGGCGGTCCGAGTACCCTTGTCCGTCGCGACACCCAACACCTTGTCCGGATCCAGGTGCACGGTCAGGCTCGGGGTCAGGTTCGAAGCGACGACGATGACGCCCTCCTCGAGCTCCGCCAGGTCAGTCGGATCGTGGTGCCCCAGCAGCCGGTGCAGGACGCGGATGACCATGTCCTCGAGGTCGTTCAGCCGGTCGAGCACCATCGGGTGGGACGTGCGATTCCACATGGCTTGGAGCTCAAGCATCCGCCACTCGAAGGCACGTTCGGCCGAGAGGTGGTTCTCGCTAATGTAGCGAACTGTCCCGTCGACCACCTCGCTGTCGTCGAGCATGAGGATCTGAGGCTCAAAGATGCGTGCCTCGATGGGTCCGAGCCGGGCCTCGGTGGCCACCTGGAGCTCCGCGAGTCGCTTCTGGGCCCACGACCTGGCCGCATGAAAGCGCTCGATCTCCGCCCCCGCCCGCTCTTCCGGGATGGTGACATGCGGCACGATCGGAATGCCCCACTCCAAGTGGAACACCTTCCCGGAGGCGATGCCTTCCGAGGCCGCCGTGCCGTCGAGGATCACCGACACTAGTGTTCCGTCCCAGAAGTTCGGTAGACACCGAGGGTGTCGAGGCGCCTTCCTGGCAAGGCGGGACGACGAGGAATAGCAGCGCTATTGCGAGGAGGACCAACGCAGCCAGGGAGGATGCATCGGCGCCCGAATGTCAGCGAACTTCTGGGACGGGACACTAGGCTTCCAGCTCCTCGAAGCCGCGCATGACTAGGTCGGACAGCGCGTCCACCGCGTCCACCGCGTCGTCGCCCTCGGCCGTCAAGCGCAGACGGCTCCCGTGCTCAGCCGCCAGCATCAGGACGCCCATGATGCTCTTCCCGTTCACCTCCAAGCCATCCTTCTCGACGCGGATGTGCGACGAAAAGCGACCGGCCACCTTCACGAACTCGGCAGCGGGGCGTGCATGCATGCCAGCGCGGTTCACGATCTCGACCTCGCGCTCGACCGGATCCGTCTGACTCATCCGAGGGCTCCAACGGCTGCGAGAATCGTGATGGCTGCGACCACGGTCACGGCCGCGGGCCTCCAAGCCCGGTGGCCGATGATCAAGCCGGCCAGGAACGCGCAGGCCGCAAGGACCGTCCAAAGCACGCCTGATGCAGCCAGACCACCGTCCCCGGCCAGTAGCGCGCCGACGAGAAGGCCCACTAAGAGCGCCACCCCGCCTTTGAGACGTTCGGTCCAGCGCGCCAGGTTGGCCCGCTCGAGTCTGCGCCCGACCAACTGTCCTTCGCTCAGGCCGACCCTGAAACCCCAGAAGCGTAGCCCAATGTGGCCGACGTTGTAGACCACGAGGAAGACCGCGGCGGCCCACCACCCGGGGAGGCCCATCCAATACAGCGCCAGGGCCAGGACCGAAGCACCCGGAAGCCATGCGGCCCAAACCAAACCGTCGCCGAGACTACCCAACGGGCCGCGGACGGCCAGCTTGAATCGCCGCACCAACTCGGGATCCGCGCCCTCCGCCTCCAGCTTGAGGGCTGCGCCCAACGCGACCCCTGCGAGGTAGGGATGGGCGTTGAAGTGCTCGAGATGGCGCTGAACGGCGGCATCCATGGCGTCCGGCTCTGAGCCGTAGAGACTCTTGAGGGCCGGCAACATCGAAAACGCGAACCCAGACCCGAGCATGGTGTGATAATTCCATGAGCCCTGGATCAGAAAGGATCGCATGAAGGCGGACGCGACCGCGGAGCGGGTCAGGGCCCGCCTCACAGAAATCGGGCCCCGATAATGCCCAGGGCTACGCCCGCAACGAAGACCGTCCTGCGACGACGAAAGCCGCCCAGGTCTCGTAGCAGGATCCCCACCGAGGCGGCGCCGCCCACGAGCAGGAGGCCGACCGAGCCCGCCGGCGAAAGCGCCCAAGGACCTTGCAGCCCGCCGACGATCGCGCGACCGACGATGACCCCCAGAAACGTGACGAGCGCCCCGCGCGCGAAGTCCACGAGAACGGCGCCCAGGTGAGCGGTCCAAATGTCGCGCGGACTGGAACTCCTCTGCCCAGGCTCGGGAACCAGCCGCGAGTTGAGCTGCCGCATGAGCGTCACAGACAGCCCTGCGAGCTGACCCCAGACGAGCCCGACGGCGACGGCCAACGGGAGCGCTCCCGCCGAGTCGGTGACCGCGGTGGCCGCCACCGCGACGACCGTGGCCGTAGCACCCTCCGGGAAGCGCGAGCCGCCTGTTGGAAAGGAGACGAGTAGATACAGCTCAAGGATGGTGCCCACGGCGACGCCCGTCAGCGGATCGCCGAGAAGCCACCCGACGAGCGCACCGGCGACGAGGGGCCGCGAGAACATGAACTGTCCCACGGACGTCCCGTCCAAGGCCAGCAGCCCTCCCAGGAGGCTCAGCTGGATGATTTCCATCGGCTCTTCGACAGGGTTTCGAGGCTCACCTTATGCGCGTCTGGAAGGTCGCGGGCCGTCACGTCTACGCCGGCTGCGGCCATGGCTTCCAGGTCGCGTACGTCATCGTCGTTGAGGTGGAGGTAGGTCAGGACCTCGGCGCGGCCGGGCCCATGCCGAAGCCCCCCAAGGTTGACGTGCTCGCCGTCCATGAGACGACCCTCGGCCAAGCGCCGCATCGTGGAAGTCTCCCGGGTCAGGAGAATGGACCGCAGCTTGCTCGCTTGCCATTCTGGGAGGCGATCCCTCGCCTCGTCCGCGGTAGAAAAGAGGACGTCGACGTCTCCGGACCCGAGCCGGTAGAGGTCCTGCTCCCACTCGCTAGCAGAAAGCTCGTCGTCCACGACGATGTAACGGTCGGGTCGGAGTTGGTGACCCCAGCCGATCACGACCTGTCCGTGGATCAGCCGCTCGTCGACCCGATAGAGGACGATCGACACCTAGGAGTCCGCCGCGGGTGTGGCCTGAATGGCGGCCCTTCCCTTCTCGACGACTCGCGCCGCGAGCTCGTGCACCGGCATGCTGCGGTGGAAGACGAAATCGAGCAGCATGGGGAGATTCACCCCGCAAACGACGGCTCGTCGCTCTCGGTCCTTACACGAGTACGCCGCAGCAATCCCGCAGCTGCCGGACCGCAAGTCCGTAAACACGATGACGGGCCCAGACCCTGCCGCCTCGTTGAGGTCGGCCGTGAGCTCGAGGGGACCCTTCCCAGCATTCGAGATCGCGATCAGGTCGTCGGCTACGTCCCCCGCGATGTGACGCACGGCGTCGACGAGGCCCTGGGGCATATCCCCGTGCCCGACCACGACGCCGCGGACGTCTGCGTCACTCATAGTCTTGCTCGAGGTACTGACGGAGCCTCCGGTCGAAGTTCTCCGCCGACTCGACACCGGTGTAGCGAAGGAGCTGGCTCATCGCGACGACCTCGGCGATGACGGTAATGTTCTTTCCGGGATTGAGCGGCACGGTGACCTTCGGGATGCTCACTCCGAGGATCTCTTCGTGCTCGCGCTCCAGCCCCGTCCGAGAGTATGATCGCTCCTGATCCCAGATCTCGAGATGGACGATGACCTCGATTCTTTTCTGTTGACGAATCGAGCGCACACCGAACAGTGCCTGGACGTCGATGATGCCGACGCCGCGGATCTCCATGTGGTGCTTCTGCAGCTCGTGTCCGTGTCCTATGAGCAACTCGTTGCCCCGCTTGGTGACCAAGACGAGGTCGTCCGCGACAAGCCGGTGTCCGCGCTCGACGAGGTCGAGCACGCATTCGCTTTTCCCGACCCCGCTGTCCCCGACGAACAGGACACCGATGCCGTACACATCAGCCAAGGATCCATGCAGCGTCGTCGTCGGGGCGAGCGCCTCTTCGAGGTACGGCTTGAGGCGCTGGTAGAACTCCTTCGTGCTCTTCGCCGAGCGGAGAATGGGGACACCCATCTCGGTCGCGACCTCAAGAAAATAGCGCGGAACCACCTGCTTCTTCGTGACGAAGGCGGCGGGCACCCCGTAAGCGAACAGAGCCGCCAGCCGCTGGCGGGCGTCCGCCTCGTCGATCGAGGCGAGGTAGGTCATCTCGGTCTCACCGAAGACCCACATCCGCCCGCCCGGCACGCGCGCCGTATGGCCGGCCAAAGCGAGTCCGGGCGAAGTCACGTCCGCGTCGTCGGTTACAGCCTCTAGGCTCACGCCCTCTGTGAGGACTTCAAGCTCGAGGACGTCGCTTCTCGCGTCGAGCAGCGCCTGGACTGAAAGCGTGCGCGGAGTCAGGGGTGCCACGGTCGGATCAGCTACATCCTATGAGGACCGAGTCCGTCATTCACCACCAACCCCCTCGCTCAGCGGTGGCGCCTTGTGGTCCGTCCGCCGCTCGCGCTGCTTACGAAGCCGTCGCCTAACGTGGTCGACGACCTCGTCGAGGGCCGCGCGAAACTCCGGCCCTTCCCCGCGGGCCACGATAGGTTCGCCGCCGTCGATGTGGACGATGACGTCGGCGATCTTGACCAGCTTCTCTTCCATATAGATGACATCGGCGGCGGACGCCCGGGGCGAGTACTTCGAGAGGGCCTTTACCAGCTCCTCCGTCCGCTGCAGAACGTCGCTCGGCACCTCACAGTGCCGCGCCGTGATTTGAACTCTCAACGAATTGTCTCCCGGGTGGTTATAGACGTGTTGCGTGCAAAAAAGCTACTCGTGGCCGTCTCCGACAACCAGCCGCCCCAAGTGTGCTTCCAAGGCGTCGGCCGAGGCCTGCCAAGAGAGCGTCTGAGCGAAGTCCCTGGCCTGTCGGCCCATCTCCTCCCGCCGTGCGGTATCTCGTAGGAGCTGGCACAAGGCCTCGGTCAGGGCGCCCAAGTCCCCATGAGGGACCAGGAGCCCTGTCTGGTCGTGTAACACGGACTCGCGCAGGCCGGGAGCATCGCTCGCGACGCTCGGAGTGCCGCACGCCGCAGCCTCGATGTTTGTGATGCCCCATCCTTCCTTGGGCGACGTGAGGACGTGAACCCAGGCGCGCCTCAGGAGGTCCAGCTTCGCGAGCTCGTCCAAAAAGCCGAGAAAGCGCACGTGGGCGTCGATCCCCAGCCGGCGTGCCTGAGCCTCGAGGGCCTTACGCTGGTCGCCCTCCCCCGCGATGAGTAGCTCGACGTCCACTCCCTGTCCGACGAGTGCGTGAACGGCGTCAATCGCGAGGTCGACCCGTTTGTATTTCTTGAGCCGACCCAGGAAGGCGAGCGTCGGCCGTTGCGCCCTGGCCCCTATAGCTGGCGAAAAGAAGTCGACGTCGATGCCGTTCCGGATCACGGTGATCTGGGCCGGGTCGATTCCCCGTCGCGCCAAGTCCTCTTTGGTACTCTCGGAGACGGCGATTACCGGGGTGTTCCGATACACGAAGGGAATCGGTCGCTCCAGAAGTACGGTCGCCAACGCCACGGGGAGTGGCCCCGCCTGGAACGCGGTCGCGCCAAACAGGTGATGCGTGAGCAGCACGACCGGGGCATTCGTCCAGCGTGGACTGAAAAGCGGGACCTTGTTGAGGTCCTCTACGACCACGTCGAATCGAGCCTGGGCGAGGTGCCGCTTGAAATAGCCCGGCGCCGCGAGCGAGAAGCTGTAGCGACGCCCGCACCGATGGATGTCGATGCCGTCCAGGACCGTCCGGGTTTCGCAGCCAGACCACCCCGAGACCAGGGCCGAGACCGAATGCCCTTTCCCCGCGAGGCGTCCGAAGACCTCGTGCAGATGCGTCTCGGCCCCACCGGCCCGAGGATTCTCCCGGTCCAACCAGTTGATGACGAGGATCCTGAGCTTGCGTTCGGTGCCCACCGGCCGATTCACCCCAGGTCCGGGGAGCTCTTGTAGAGCGCGTCGAGCACCCCGTTCACGAAGCCAGGCGACTCATCCCCACCGTAGGCTTCGGCGAGCAGGATCGCCTCCTGGATCGCGACTTTCGGCGGGATCTCGGGCATATAAAGGATCTCCACCGTCCCGATCCTGAGCACGGCCCGGTCCATGCTGGAGAGGCGGTCCAGCCGCCAGTTGTCCAGCGCGCCTCGCAACGCTCGGTCGACATCGGCAATGTGCTCGTCCATCAGGGTCAGGACTCGTCGCACATAGGGAAGGCGTCGCTCCGAGACGTTCCGCGTCGCTACGGTGTGCCCCATCGCGTCCAAGAGCGTTGCTTCCGAGCCCTGGCTCTCCCAGCGGTAGTGAATCTGAAGGATCCACGCCCGCGCGCGGCTCCGGTCGATCCGCTCTCCACGCCCGAGAGGCACGGCTTCGGTCAATCGGCCCCCAGACCCCGGAACACATAGACCATCTCCAAGACGGCCATGGCCGCCTCATAGCCTTTGTTGTCCGGGCCATCACCCGCACGAGCCATGGCCTGAGCGCGCGAGTCGGTGGTCAGGACGCCGAAGGAAACCGGAATGTCGGCGCCCCGGGCCACCGCACCCAAACCGAGCGTGGCCTCTGTGCACACGTAGTCGAAGTGGGGCGTCTCTCCGCGAATCACGCAGCCCAGCGCGATAATCGCGTCGAAACGTCCCGCCTCGACGGCTCGCGCCGCCGCCTGGGGAAGCTCCCACGCACCCGGCACGCGCCACGTCTCGATGTCCGCCTCAACGGCGCCGTGCGCCAACAGGGCCTTCGTGGCCCCCGTGACGAGGCGATCGGTGACTTCGGGGTTGAAGCGGGCTGCCAAGACGGCGACGCGCAGTCCGGCGGCCGCGGTGGCTCCCTGCTGCGCCGACGCCGGCAGACCCTCAGAGGTCACAAGATGTGTCCCAGCTTGGCCCGCTTGGTGTCGAGGTAGCGCTCGTTGTGCTCTCCCGGCTCCACGAGCAGCGGCTCGCGGCCCGTCACCTCGATGTCGTAGCCGTCCAGCCCGATGATCTTGCGCGGGTTGTTCGTGAGCAGGCGAATCGAGTGAAGCTCCAGGTCGAGGAGGATCTGGGCCCCGATTCCGTAGTCGCGCAGGTCAGGCTTGAAGCCCAACTCGGCGTTGGCCTCCACGGTATCCATGCCGCCGTCCTGCAGGTGGTAGGCCTTCAGCTTGTTGCCGAGTCCGATGCCTCTGCCCTCCTGGCGGAGATAGACCAGAGCGCCCAGCCCCTCTTCCTCGATGCGCTTCATTGCAGCTGCAAGCTGCTCGCCACAGTCGCAGCGCCGGGACGCGAATACGTCACCAGTCATGCACTCGGAGTGCATCCTCACCAGGACGTTCGCCTTCCCCTTGAGTTCGCCCTTCACGAGCGCCACGTGCTCGCGGCCGTCCAATACGCTGCGGTACGCGATGACCCGAAAGTCACCGTGGGCGGTCGGCAAGCTGGCCTCGGTGATCCTCTCGATGATGCGGGTCTTCGTGAGCCTGTACGCGACGAGCTGCGCTACGGTGATGAAGCGGAGGTCGTGTTCCTCCGCGAACCGCTCCAGCTCGGGGCGGCGCGCCATCGTCCCGTCTGCCTGCAAGATCTCGCAGATGACACCCGCCGGCTCGAAGCCCGCGAGTTGAGCCAGGTCGACCGAAGCCTCGGTTTGTCCGATGCGACGTAACACGCCCCCGGGCTTGGCCCGCAACGGGAAGATGTGCCCCGGGCGACGCAGGTCGGCCGGAACGGTGTCAGGGTCCAGAAGGACCTCGATGGTCTTCGACCTGTCCTGCGCGCTGATCCCGGTCGTGACCCCGAATCGACGGTGCGCGTCGATGGACACCGTGAACGCGGTGTTCTGCGGGTCGGTGTTCTTGTCCGTCATGGGCGGAAGGTCCAGCTCGTCCGCCCGTTCCGGCGTGAGCGCCACGCAGATGAGACCCCGGCCGTGCTTCGTCATGAAGTTGATGTGGTCGGGCGTCACCGCCGCGGCCGCCATGACGAGGTCGCCTTCGTTTTCCCGGTCCTCGTCGTCCGCCACGATCACCATTTCACCGCGGCGAATCGCCTCCACGGCGTCCTCGACTCGGTCGAACTTCATGTCTGCTTCCTCAAATGAGGCCGGTGTGCACTACTTCCCGGCGCGTTCGGCCAGGACCTTACCCACGTACTTCCCGATCAGGTCCCCCTCCACGTTGACATCGGCTCCCGCCTCGAGAGCGCCCAGATTGGTGTGTTCGTACGTATACGGGATCACCCCGATGCGGAAGACGTCGTCGCCAAGATCCTCGCTCACGGTGAGGCTCACTCCGTTTATCGCGACGGATCCCCGCGCCACGGTCAGCGAGGCCACGCCGGGAGGGAGTCTGAAGTCCATCAGCCAGAACTCCCCCTCCATGATACATCGAGTGAGCTCACCTATGCCATCTACATGTCCCTGAACAAGATGGCCATCTATACGCTGATGGATCTCGAGCGCGCGTTCGAGGTTGACTCGGCTGCCCTCATGGTACTGTCCGGCGATCGTGCGTTCGAGTGTGGTGCCAATCACATCGACACGGAAGTGCGCCTCGGAGCGTTCTACGACCGTGAGACAGGCCCCGTCCACTGCCACGGAGTCGCCGGGTCGGAGCTCGGTGGTCAGCCCAGAATCCTGGACGCTGAACCGACGGGTAGTATCACGGTCTTCGACGTCGCGGATGGTCCCCGTGGCTTCGATGATCCCGGTAAACATCAGGCCTTCTCCTGCCGGTCGAGCACGATCAGGGTGTCGCGTCCGAAGAGCTCCGGCGGACCGGCCGGCTCGAAGTCGTTCCAGTCCAAGTCCGCAGCGTCCGCCAAAAACGCCTCTACGCCCTCCGACCCAAACGTCGTCGGCGCCACGAATAGGTAGAGGCGCTGCACCCGCTCCTCTCGCAAGAGAGACGCCGCCAAGCGGGCGCCTCCCTCACAGAGGATCGAGCGGACGCCCAACCCCCAGCACACAGCGAGGACCTCGCCCAGATCGAGCCCGTCGCGGTGGCCAGCCACAGGATGCACATGCGCCCCAGCCGCCTCCAACCGTTCGATTGTAGCCTCCGACAGGTCGGCAGCCACGAACACGTGGATCGGAGCCCGTTCCTGGTCTTCGAACACCGCGGCGTCCGAGGGAAGCGTTCCCATGGCATCGAGCAGGATGCGTCGGGGCAGCTCGACTCCCGAGTCGGCGAGACGCGGCGTCAGGCGCGGATTGTCGGCCTCCACCGTCCCGGAGCCCACCATGATGGCGTCGAATCCGGTCCGTAGCCGGTGGCTCTCCCGCTCGGACTCAGTCCCGGTCACGCGCGTGCGCTCGCCAGCACGCGCTGCGATCCGCCCATCCATGCTCATGGCGAGCTTGAGCGCGACGAAGGGTGCTTCGTGACGTGCAGTGTGAAAGAACGCAGGGTTTTCGGCCCGGCCTACACGATCCGGCCAAACGGGTCCGATCACCTCTACGCCTCCCTCCCTCAGCACGTCGCCCCCGCCCCCGGATTCCGTCCCGGGATCGCGTGCACCGAACACCACGCGTTTGATACCGGCACCGAGAAGCGCGCCCGCACACGGTGGCGTCTTTCCCTGGTGCCGGCACGGCTCGAGGCTCACGTAGGCCGTCGCCCCCTCGGCCCGATGCTTGGCCACCTCGAGGGCGGCGATTTCGGCGTGGGGGCCACCGAACATGGCGTGATAGCCCTCCCCGACGGTCTCCTTCCCCTTCACGATCACGCACCCGACAAGTGGGTTGGGGTGCACCCGGCCCCACCCTTTGCGACCTAGTCGGAGCGCGCGATCGAGATACGCGGCGTCCTCGGCGGAGATTTCCAGCTGGGTCACAGCTTGAGCAGCACGGTGACGCTCCCGAAAAGCGAGCGACTGCCGGGGTCGTGGCCGGTGCCCGTGTAGCCGGCGATAGGGTCGAAGCCGTCGGCCCACCCGCCTTCGAGGGTGAGCCAGGCGAGAATCCCCAGCTGCTTCGTGACGCTCCCGAAGTAGAGGCGCCGACGACCCTCCAAGGATCCGGAAGACGCCGCGATACCGGCCAGTCCATCGGACACGAGCAGGCTCACGTCGGACGAGAAGTCATCCCATCCCAGGCCCGCGAGGACGCCAAACGCGAACAGGTCCTTGCTGGCCGTGACCCGGAGCGACGTGATGGAGGGATCGAGCATCAGTTCGACAGCATCCCCGGAGCCGGAGTCCCCTAGGCGAACGTCACCCGAGAAGCGGCGCGCAACCGAAACGGAGACGCCTGGAAGCGTGAACGACTCCTGCAGGATCCCGAGACGGGCTCCCAAGGACAGCACGTCCACGCGACCGTCGAAGCCGGACGCGTCCGAGAGGAAGAGGAAGCTCGCGTGCCCCATCACGTCCACAGACAAGAACCCGCCCACGGTCGGCAGGAGACGGAAGCCGTCGAAGACACCGAACCCGAGGCCCGCCTCAACCTGACGCGTCAAAGAGGACGCCTCCGTGGACCCATTCGGGTCGCCCGGGGCGGGCACGCCGAAACGTTGGACGCCACCGCGCAACCATGCGGCGATGCGCGGCATCCCGCCGAGGCGCCGGCCCAGGGTGGAGCCCTCGCCCGGAATCTCGGAACCCGGCCCGGCCATCGAGCCGACGCCCGCGACTACAGCGCGCGCCGCGACGGCTGCTGCTGCGCACGTCGCTCCATCTCCCCCGGCCGTTTGGCACGTGGCAGAGAGGCTCTCGGCGGTCTGTGCGGCGCCCACCGCCGGGACCCCCGCCAGGGCCGCGAGCGACAGAAAGAGGGCGGCGGATGCGACTCTCACCGGTAGCGTACCCCTTCCCCTGACTCGACGGACCCGATGGTCCAGGACGCGACACCCCGCGCCTCCGCGGCGGCGCTCACGGAGGCTGCCGCGCCCGCGTCGACCACCACGATCATGCCGATGCCCATGTTGAAGACGCGGTCCATCTCCTCCGTGGCGACGCGACCCGCATCCTGCAGCGTCCTGAACACGTAGGGAACGTCCCACGCGTCGCGATCGATGACCGCCCCCAGCCCCTCGGGCAGGACGCGGGGGAGGTTGCCTGGGATCCCGCCCCCCGTGATGTGGGCGACGCCATGCACGAGGTCTCCGGCCAGCGGATCGCGAAGAACCGTCAGGTAGCTCCGGTGGATCGCCAGCAGCTCGTCGCCGACCGTCCGATCGGTCCCCGGCAGCTTCTGGTCGACCGTAAGGCCCATCACGTCGAAGACGATCTTCCTCGCCAAAGTGTAGCCGTTCGTGTGCAGGCCGGACGAGGCGAGACCGACCAAGGCGTCGCCGTCACGGATCCTCGATCCGTCGAGCACCCGCGCACGTTCGACCACGCCCACCACGAAGCCCGCCAGGTCGTATTCGCCGGTCTCGTAGAAGCCCGGCATCTCAGCCGTCTCACCACCCAGGAGAGCACACTGGTTCTCCTTGCACGCGGTCGCGACGCCTGAAACGATCTCTTGGACCACGACCTCATCCATGTCGCCCGTCGCGAGATAGTCCAGGAAGAACAGGGGCCGGGCGCCCTGGACGAGAATGTCGTTGACGCAGTGGTTCACGAGGCATTGGCCGACGGTGTCGTGCCGGCCGGCGGCGAACGCCACCTTCAGCTTGGTGCCGACTCCGTCCGCGCTGGATACGAGCACCGGCGAGGCCATTCCTGGCGGGACCGCATAGAGGCCCCCGAATGCGCCGAGCTCCGAAAGCGTGTGTTCGTCGCGGGTCGATTCGACCAACGACTTCAGCCGCGCCTTGGCGCGCTCGGCGACGTCGAGATCGACGCCCGCGTCGCGATAGCTCAGGCCGTCAGACATTCGCCTGAGGCACAGGAGCCTCGAAGGCCGTGATGTCGCGGAACTGCATGAGTCGCGATTCGATATCGGCGATGGGCAGGTCGATGAGTCGGTCCACGCTGAACTTCTCGACCGCGAACGATCCCAGGACCGAGCCGTAGACCATGGCCCTACGCAAATCGCTAGGTGACACCGAACCGGTGCTCGCCAAGTAGCCCATGAACCCGCCTGCGAAGGAGTCACCGGCCCCGGTGGGATCGAATACCTCCTCGAGCGGGAAGCCGGGCACGAAGAAGAACCAGTCGTCGGCGAAGAGGATGGCACCGTGCTCACCCTTCTTCACCACCACGATCTCCGGCCCCCTCTTCTGCACCCACCGAGCCGCCTTGAGAAGGTTCGGCTCGCCCGCGAGCTGCCTCACTTCTTCGTCGTTGACCATGAGAATCCGGACCCGACCCAAGAGCTCGAGAAGCGCGTCCCGGTTCCCCTCGATCCAATAATTCATCGTGTCGCACGCGACCACTTCGGGAGACTCGACCTGGTCGAGTACGTCGTGCTGGAGCGACGGGTCGATGTTGCCCAAGAAGACGAAGCGCTCGGCCCGGAAGCGCTCGGGAATCTTTGGCTCGAAGTCCGCGAAGACGCCGAGCTTGGTCTCCAGTGTGTCCCGCGTGTTCAGGTCGAAGTGATAGCGACCGGCCCAGAAGAAGCTCTCACCTGTGCGCTGCTCGATGCCGGAGAGATCGGCGCCGCGCTCACGAAGAAAGTCGAGCCGCTCGAGGGGATAGTCCTCGCCCACGACCCCGACCACCCGCACCGGCGTGAACAGGCTCGCGGCAGCAGTGAAGTACACGGCCGACCCGCCGATCACCCGCGCGGCCTTCCCGAAGGGGGTCTCGACCGAGTCGAGTGCAACGCTACCTACGCAGAGGATAGACACCTGGGTCAGTCTCGCCGTGAGTGAGGATTGGTCATGAGGCAACGGCCTCGGTGGTCGCCCGCACCAAGCGCTGCGGGGCGTCGATGCCAAGAACCGTGAGGCCGTTACGAAGCACGATCTGTACCGCGCGTGCGAGCGACAGTCGCGCGCTACGCAGAACCGAGTCGTCGACCAGCACGGCGAGTTCAGGGCTCCTCGTCGGATTACCCGAGTGGTACCAGGCGTTCGCGGCGCCCGCCGTCTGCTCCAAGTAGTCGCAAAGAACGTGTGGGGACATGCTTGCGGCGGCTCGCTCAATCGTCGCCGGAAACTCCCGCAGGCGCTTGAGCAGGTCGCGCTCCAGGTCAGCGCCGAGAACGTCCAGGTCGGAAGAGCCGCCTTCGAGCTTCTCGGCGTTTACGCCCGCCTTGGCGAAGATGGAGCACATGCGCGCGTGGGCGTACTGGACCTTGTAGACCGGGTTCTTGTCCGACTGGTCGAGAGCCATGTCGAGGTCGAAGAGGAGCTGCGCATCCGGCTTCCGCATCTGGAAGAAGTACCGTGCGACGTCGACGCCCACTTCCTCGTACAGCTCACGAAGCGTTACGCCGGACCCAGCCCTCTTGGAGAACTTCACCTCCTGCCCATCTCGCTCGACCCGCACCATTTGATGCAGCACATACTGCGGGTATCCCTCGGGCAGTCCCAGGGCACGCACGCCGCTCAAGACTCTCGCCATGGTCCCGTGGTGGTCCGATCCCTGAACGTTGACGACGCGGTGGAATCCACGATCCCACTTGTTTTTGTGGTACGCGACATCCGGTAGGAAGTACGTGGGCAAGCCGCTGGTGCGAATCATCACGCGGTCCTTCTGGTCGCCGAACTCGGTCGTCTTGAGCCAGGTCGCTCCGTCCTTCTCGTAGACGAGGCCTGTGCTCCGCAGCTGCTCCACCGTGCCGTCCACGAGGCCCTCCTCGTACAACGACGACTCGAGGAAGTACTCGTCGAAGTGCACACGGAAGTCGCTCAAGTCGCGATCCTGCTCTGCCCGAAGGATGCGCACCGCGAACTTGCGGATCTGGTCCAATGCGTCACCGGAGTCGTCTTTGAGGAACTGCTCCCCAACTTCTGCCACCAGGTCCTCCGCCACCTCCGCAACGTAGTCGCCCCTGTAGCCATCGGGCGGAAGCGACTCGTCGCGGCCGAGCCGTTGCCGATAGCGCGCCCTGACGCTCCGCGCGAGAAGGTCCATCTGCCGACCCGCGTCGTTGTAGTAGTACTCGCGATGGACCTTCCAACCGGTCCACTCGAGCAGCGACGCGATGGCGTCGCCTAGAGCAGCCTGGCGACCGTGCCCAAGGTGCAGGGGGCCGGTCGGATTGGCGGATACGAACTCCACCATGACCGTGTGTCCGCCCCCGGTCTCGCTCCTGCCGTAGCCGGCATTCGCGCGAAGAATTTCGTCCAGCACGGAGGCCACAGTACCCGAGCTGAGCCTGAAGTTAAGGAATCCTGGACCTGCGACCTCCACGGATTCCACACCCGCAGCAGCCAAGTCCAGGCGGCCCGCGATCTCTTCTGCAACCTCGCGCGGCTTCCGATGCAACCGACCGGCCAGGGCAAGGGCGATGTTCGTGGACAGATCGCCGTGCGAGGGGTCGCGGGGCCGCTCGAGGCGGACGTCATCCGCACTTGCACCCAGCCCCTCCAGTACCGCCCCCAGCGCGGCGCGGATCGCTTCCTGGGGCACGGTTAGGAGTCCGACGAGGACTTGGTACCCCCGCTCCCGCTTGGTTTGTCGCCGCTCTTCGGGCTCGTCTTCGAGGCATCATCCTTGGACTTGCCCGGCTTGTCCGAGGTCGAGCCGGACTCTTGGGACGCCTTCTTCTTATAGTCGTCCGAGCGGGAGTCCGTGATGTAGAAGCCCTCGCCCTTGAACAGGAATCCGGCGCCGCCCGAGATCTTTCTCCCGGCGGGGGCGCCGCATTCGGGACAATCGGCACCCGCCTCGTCGGTCATCTTCTGGAAGACCTCGAAGCGGTGGCCCTTCGGGCACTCGTAGTCGTACGTCGGCATGGTCTGCGACCGGCGATAATTCAAGGAATTCCAAGCCCAGGAAGCTAACCAGCGTCGGCGTGGGTGCCTACCCGTCGTACGAGCCCCACTCCCCCCGCAGTGCGTCGCTGATCTCGCCCAACGTCACGTCGGCCTTCACCGCATCGATCATCGGCGGGATCAAGTTTTCCGTGGAGCGTGCCGCGCCCCGGATGCGCTCCAAAGCTTCACCGGCCGCCCCCGATGGCCGGGCTCCCTTTAGCGCCACGAGGCGCTCCACTTGGGCCCGTTCCAACGAGCTGTAGTCAGGCGGCCTGAGCTCGGGAGGTGGCTCTTCCTCAGTGTGAGCGTTCACGCCGACGACCGTGCGCTCGCCAGATTCGATCTCCATCTGGAAGCGGTATGCGGCTTCTTGGATCTCGTGCTGCATGTACTCGATCGCCTTCGCGGCGCCGCCCAGACGCTCGATGGCGGCGATCTCCTCCTTGGCTCCGCGCTCGATCTCGTCCGTGAGGGCCTCCACGTAGTAGGAGCCCCCGAGTGGATCGGCGGAGCGGGTCACACCCGACTCGGCCGCGAGAATCTGCTGGGTGCGCAGCGCCAGCTTCGCCGCCCCTCGGCTCGGCAACGAGAGTGCCTCATCGTATCCGTTGGTGTGCAACGACTGGGTCCCCCCGAGCGTGGCCGCGAGTGCTTGTATGGCGACCCGCACGACATTGTTGAGTGGCTGCTGCGCGGTGAGTGTCGAGCCACCGGTTTGCGTGTGGAAGCGTAGCTGGCACGCGCGGTCCGAGGCATCGAACCGCTCGCGTAGCAGCGTGGCCCACAACCGTCGCGCGGCGCGGAACTTGGCCGCCTCCTCTAAGAGGTCGTTGTGCGCCGCGAAGAAGAAGGAGAGTCGAGGCGCAAAGTCCTCGATGCCCAGCCCGGAATCGAGCGCCCGGGCCACGTACTCCAGACCGTTCGCGAGCGTGAATCCCACCTCCTGCGGCGCGGTCGATCCGGCCTCCCTGATGTGATAGCCGGAGATCGACACGGGATTCCACTTGGGAATCTCACGGGAGGTGAAGGCGATGACGTCGGAGACGAGCCGGAGGCTCGGCTCTACCGGATAGATGTAGGTGCCGCGGGCGACGTATTCCTTCAGCACGTCGTTCTGCACCGTACCCGCCAAAGCCTCCCGCGAAACCCCCTGCTCGTCCCCGAGCGCCACGTAGAGAGCCAGTAGAATCGGCGCCGTGGCGTTGATGGTCATAGAGGTCGATACGGCGTCCAGTTGAATGCCGTCGAAGAGCCTCCGCATGTCCGCCAGCGAGTCGATCGCTACCCCGACGCGACCGACTTCCCCCGACGCCATGGCGGCGTCGGAGTCGTACCCCATCTGGGTCGGCAGATCGAACGCGACAGACAAACCCGTTTGGCCCCGATCCAGGAGGTACCGAAAGCGCTCGTTCGTTTCGTCCGCGGTGCCGAAGCCGGCGTATTGGCGCATGGTCCACACCCGACCCTGGTACATGTCGGGATAAATGCCGCGTGTGAACGGGTACTTGCCGGCTTCTTCAGTCACGCGGGCTCCGAGTCGGCGGCGGAGAGCTCGATGAGGACCTGATCCTTCTCGACCGCCTGCCCTTCGCTGACGTGGACCCGGGTGACCGTGCCGGCCGACAGAGTACGCAGCTCGTTTTCCATTTTCATGGCCTCCACGATGACCACTCCCTGGCCCTCCTCGACCCGGTCGCCCTCCTCGACCTCCACCCGGAGGACCATGCCCGGCATGGGGGCGACGACGGGTCTCGGACCGACCGGACCGGCTCCGACACCCACCATGTCGCGGATCGCCTTGGTGCGCTCGTCGAAGACTTCCGCCTCCACGACGGACCCCCGTATCTGCACCCTCCAGCGACCCTTCGCGGTGCGCTGGGCCACGAGCGGGTAGGTGGACCGATCCAGGTGCAGCGCACTCACTGGAGAGGTGGCGGCGTGGAATAGTCCGGCGTCGACGAGCCGCCCGTCGACGAGGACCCCGTCCGCACCGACATCGACCTGGAAGGCGCGCCCACCGGCCGTCACGTGGTAGATCATCGGGCCGTCATTACCAGAACGGTCTCGACGTGGGCCGTCTGAGGAAAAAGATCGAAACACACAACCGACTCCACGGCGTACGAGCCCGCCAGACCGGCGACGTCGCGGGCGAGCGTGGCCGGGTCGCAGCTCACGTAGACCACGCGACGGGCTCCCCCACCCGCGATGACCGCGATGGTGTCGGGGTCGAGACCGGTCCGCGGTGGATTCACGATGAGGAGGTCGGCGGGGAGCGCCTTGGGCAGCAGTGATTCGACCGTGCCTTGGAGGACTGAGAACCCAGTCGGGGCCTCTCGCTCGGCCTGGGTACAGGCGCCCGGGTCCCGCTCGATACCGGTGACGTCCCACCCCTTCTCGGCCAATGCGCGACCGTATCCCCCGACGCCACAGTAGGCATCCACGGCCCGGGTGCCTTCGCCGGCGACCTCGACCACGCGGTCCCGCATCATGGTCGCCACTTCCGGGTTTACCTGGACGAACGCGGGCCCTCCCTCGTCGAACACACCCGTGAGCAGACGCGGCTCCGAGGTCGCGGCTCCGGAGCGATGCCAGATGGCGCTCAGGCTCGGCACCGCGGCGGAAAGCTCTTTCGCGGACCAGGCGTCCTGCCCCCCGTCGACCACGAGGGCCACGCCCTCCGAGGTCTCGCGCAGTGTGAGCCGCAGCCGGCCGGACGCCGGCAGCAGGCGGGCTCCTTGGCCCCACCCCAGCCGCAACGCCTTCCACGCGCCCTGCAGCGCCGGACGCGGCAGCACGCACTCCCCCTTTACGTCGATGACGTGGGCCGGCCGGCCGAGGGCGTGAAAGCCAGCCACGACGAGGCCACCCCTGAGACGGCGCAGCGTGAACGAGACGCGGTTCCGGTACTCTGTCTCCCGGGGAGAATGCACGACTTCGGGAGGCTGCACGTCCGTCATGTGCCCGATGCGCGTGAGCGCGTCCGCCACGATGCGCCCCTTCCAGTGCACCTGCTGCTCGTAAGGCAGATGCTGCAGCTGGCATCCGCCGCACGTGTCGTAGAGCGCACAGAGGGCTGACTGGCGGTCGCCCGAAGGCTCCTCGATGTGCTCG
>Ga0224512_10002198_pt1 | contig 18060 bp, 18 predicted proteins | sample SF_May12_sed_USG_4_FD_169103 | JGI IMG/M metagenome (GOLD analysis project Ga0224512, IMG submission 169103) | Sediment microbial communities from San Francisco Bay, California, United States - SF_May12_sed_USGS_13 | ecosystem: Environmental > Aquatic > Marine > Sediment | place: USA... | reverse complement strand
GAAACGGGAAAGGACGGCTGTGACTTCCTCGATCGTCACCGGCATCGGCTCTCTACTCATGATCGCTCCGTCCGCATCGAGCGTGTCGGTAGCAACGCCGAAGGCCAAGGTCGCCATGTACTCCTTGGGAAGGTCTTGCACAAACCGCAGCAAACGGGTGGCCCTCCCCAAGCCGACGACCACCAGACCTGTAGCCATCGGGTCAAGCGTCCCGGCGTGTCCCGCTTTCCTGACCCCTGTCACACCGCGAACCTTGGCGACCACGTCGTGAGAAGTCCATCCACGTTCTTTGTCGATGAGTAGAAAACCGTCGCGTCCCTCAGACATCGTCGCTCTCGGCCCGATCAGCGGGGAGCTCGACGGCGATTTCGCGGAGCAGATTGGACATGTAGATGCCGCGCTCAATGCTCTCGTCGACCCTGAAGGCAAGCTTGGGTGTGTACTTGATTCGAATTCTGTGGCCGACCGCGGTCCTGACGCGGGAGGCGGCCGAGTCCAGCGCCTCGATGGTCGAGGACCGCTCCTCATCCGTCCCCAGGACCGAGAAATAGACGATCGCATTGCGAAGATCCGGGGAAGTATCGACACCGGTGACGGTGACAAACCCGATGCGCGGGTCCTTCAGACCGGCAACCTCTTCGGCAACGACTTCAAGGAGAATCGCATTCACCCGCCGCATGCGAGGGCTGGTTGAACGGCTCATTGCGGGTCCTCCAGATAAGAGATTGCCATTCTCAAGTAAGAAACATTGTCAAGCTGTTCCAAATGCCTCTCGAGCGAATGCGCGAGGCGCTGGAGCTGGCCGGCTTGCGGAGCAACGACGGCGATGCCGAGGGTCGCTCGTTGCCAGACATCCTGGTGATCCACTTCGGCCACCGAAACTCCAAACTTCTTGTTGAGTTCGGCGATGACCGGCTTGAGCTTGCTGCGCTTCTCCTTCAACGAATGCGCCTCGGGTATGCGCAACTCAACCCGCAGCGCGGCGGCGTGCATTAGTGCCCCTACTCTCTAGCGACTTCTTTCAATTCGAAAGCTTCGATGACGTCGCCCTCTTTCACATCGTTGAAGTTCTCGAGACCGATGCCACATTCGAATCCGGCGGCAACGCTCCGCACGTCATCTTTGAATCGACGCAGGGAAGCGATGCGACCCTCGTACACGACCACGCCTTGTCGAACCAGACGGCCCCGGGCGTTGCGAAGGATTTCCCCTTCGGTGACATAGCAGCCGGCAACGCTCCCGGCGCGAGGGACCTTGAAGACCGCCCGCACCTCGGCTGCTCCGAGCACCGACTCCACCTGGTCGGGCGCGAGGCGACCCACCAGCATTTGCTCGATTTCGTCGAGGAGCTCGTAGATGACACGGTACGTTCGGATTTCGATGCCCTTGCCTTCCGCCTCGTGCCGCGCGTTGGTGTCGGGACGAACGTTGAAGCCGATGATCACGGCGTCGGTCACTTCTGCCAGGCTCACATCGTTCTCGGTGATGCCGCCGACGGAAGCTTGGATCGTGGTGATGCGGCCTCCCTCCCGAGCGATTTTGCCAATCGCGTCCCGGATCGCCTCCATGGAACCGTTGGCGTCCGCCTTGATGATCAGGCGCAGTTCCGCCTCGTCCGCCGAACGCATTTTCTCCAGCAGCTGAGTAAGGCGCTCTGTGGCGCTGGGGACGAAGAACTCCTCGGTGCGCATGCGGCCTTCAGCGCCTGCCGCGCTGGCCCGAGCTTCTTTTTCGCTCTCCATAACATCGAAGGGATCCCCGGCCGTGGGGACGTCATCCCAGCCCATGATGAGCACCGGGGTGCTGGGCGTGGCCACTTTCACCTGCTGGCCGTTCTCGTCGAGCATGGCCCTGACCCGCCCGGCCACGGATCCCGAAACCAGGACGTCTCCGCGTTTCAGGGTCCCTCGCCGGACGATTACGGTGGCTACAGGACCGCGACCCTTGTCGAGCTGGCTCTCGATGACGACCCCCGACGCTCGAGGCTTCGGGTTGGCTTCGAACTCTTCGACTTCGGCCACCAGATCGATCATCTCGATCAGCTGATCGATACCTGCGCCGGTGGCGGCCGACACCTCAACAGTGATCGTGTCGCCTCCCAGGGATTCTGGAACGAGGTCGTATTCGGTGAGCCGGGCCCTGACCCGGTTCGGGTCCGCCATCGGCATGTCGATCTTGTTGATCGCAACGATGATATTCACGTCGGCGGCCTTGGCGTGACTGATCGCTTCGATGGTCTGTGGCATGACTCCGTCGTCCGCGGCAACGACGAGGATCACGATGTCGGTGACCTCGGCGCCCCTGGCCCGCATCGCGGTGAAGGCTTCATGGCCGGGTGTGTCGATGAACGTGATCTTCTTCCCGGCCCGCTCGATCTGATAAGCACCAATGTGTTGGGTGATGCCACCGGCCTCTCCGGCGACGACGTTGGTCTTGCGGATCTTGTCCAGCAGGGTGGTCTTTCCATGGTCAACGTGACCCATGACCGTTACCACCGGAGGACGCGGGGCCAGGTCGGCCGGATCATCGTCAAACACTCGCTTCGGCTTAGGGCCGACGGCAGCGATTTCCTCGACGACCGCATCCTCGACTTCAACCTGATACCCGAACTGCTCACCCAGTAATACGAGAGCTTCGTCGGAAACAGGAGCGTTGGCCGCCCCCATCTCGCCCATTAGAAGCAACGCCTTTACGACTTCGCCCGCCGATCGGCCGATCCGTTCAGCAAAAACGGCAGACGTTGAACCGGATTCGATGGTGAGCCGCGCAACGGTCGGCTCCTCGACAACCTCTTCCTCCTGTTCGGCGACGACCTCTGCCGGCACCTCCGCAACAACCGGCGTCGGCTCTTCCGTCACGACCGGTACCGGCTCGGCGTCCACAGGGACCGCGACCATCGGTTCGGGAGCCTCTTGGAGGGAGAGCACCAGGAGCGCAGCATCATCGTCCTCGAGACCGGACGATGCCGTTTTGACCTCGAAACCGAGCTCGAGCGCCCGCTCGAGAACGTCTCGCGATTCGAGATCTAAGTCCCGGGCAATCTCGTACAAGCGCTTCTTCGCCACTCTCCCGCCCTTCTATGCCTGCTCAGAGCCCTCGTCGGGCTCCGATTCGGCCTCAGTTTCAGCCTCGGTAACACCGGACGGTACGGGCTCGACGTCGCCATCGGCGCCCTCGGTACCGACCTCACCGACCGGTGCCGCCGGTTGTTCTACCTCTCCGGCTTCCTCATCAACAACCTCAACGTCCGGGATCTCTGCTTCTCCCGGTACGACGTCAGCGACCTCGATTGCCTCGGCCGCGGGCTCGATCGCCTCCGCAGGATCGACAGCTTGGTCCGGGGAGGCGAGGGGAGACGGCTGATCGCCGCCCAATTGCGGCTCCTCACCCTCGATCTCTCCACGCTCCTGGCTCTCGGAGCGGATGTCGACCCGGTAGCCGCTCAACCGGGCTGCCAGCCGGGCATTCTGCCCTTCGCGTCCGATCGCCAGGGACAGCTGATGGTCGTTGACGATTACGATCGCTTCTTTTTCGTCCTCATTGATCCGCACTTCTTTGACCTTGGCCGGTCCCAACGCCTCGGCGATGAACTGAGCGGTGTCCTCGCGCCACTGGACGACGTCAACCTTCTCGGTACGAAGCTCATTGACTACCTGCCGCACTCGCGACCCGCGGGCACCGACACAGGCACCTTTTGGGTCGACGTTCGGATCATTCGAAGATACGGCGATCTTTGTGCGGTGGCCGGGCTCCCGGGCGATCGCCTTGATTTCAATCGTCCCATCGAGGAGTTCGGGTACCTCGAGCTCGAGCAGTCTCCGCACGAAGTCGGGGTGGCTCCGGCTCACGACAATCTGCGGGCCCTTGGCATCGCCCCGAACCTCGAGGATGAGCGCTTTGACTCTGTTCCCGCGGTCGAGCCGCTCGTAGGGAATCCGCTCCGAGCCCGGCATCAGGGCTTCGGCATCGCCGAGGTCCAAGATGCTGTAACGGTGGTCCACCTGTTGAACGATGCCGGTGATCAGGTCACCCTCACGTCCTTCGTAGATGCCGAATACTTGCTCTCGTTTCGCATCGCGGAGCCGTTGGGCAATCACTTGTTTGGCGGTTTGGGCGGCGATGCGGCCGAAATCGTCTGGCGTGTCTTCCCATTCCCGAACTACATTGCCGTCTTCGTCGAGTTCCTGGGCATAGACGATGATGTCGCCCGCATCAGGATCGATGACCACCCGAGCTTCCTCGGCCGCGCCGGGGGCACGTTTGTAAGCGGACACCAGACCATTGGCGAGCGCGTCGAGGATGGTGTCGACCGGCACGCCCCGCTCACGCTCCAGCAGCTCCAGGGCTTCCATCACTTGAAAATCGAGTTTCATGGCTATCTCTCCTACCGGCCCTTGGCGCCAGGTTTGGCTGCGGGTTCCCAACGAAAGACCGTGCGGGCAGACGCAATGGCAGCGAGGGGAATTCTCCGGTCAGTGTCTTCAACGGCGATCACACAATCCACTTCATCGACGGACTCGAGCGTGCCGCGGTGCGTTCGCTCGCCTTCGACCTCCTGGTGAGTCTTTACTGCTACCTCGCGTCCGATCGATTTCGCGAAGTGTTCGGGGCGACGGAGTTTCCGCTCGAGACCCGGCGAGGTCACCTCCAAGGTGTAGGCCTCCTGAAACCGATCGTCTTCGTCGAGGAGCCGCGACAGTCCTCGCGAGGTCTCTGCCAGACGATCGACCCCGACACCACCATCCATGTCCAGAGTGACGCGCAGCACCGAACCACGCTCCCGTCCGATCATCTCGAGATCGTCCAGTTCGAGGCCTTCGGCCTGCAAATAGCCGCTCAATAGCTCCCAGAGGTCGTCCGGGACTCGGCTCATCGTCGTTCCTCCATAAAGAAAGTGGGCTGGGCGCCCACCACTTCGCGTAGCGTCCGTAGGTTTTCCGCGCAAGGACACACACGCGCTTAAACGCGCACGAGACCAGGCGCACATCTTCAGTATAACCACGACCCCAGAACGCGAGTACCGAGTACCGAGTATCCGGTACTCAGTATCTCGTACTCAGTACCGGGTACCAGGTACCAGATACTCAGTAGGCCTTGGCGAACACCACCTCGTCGGCAGCCGGTTCATCACATTTGATACATCGGCCCCGATCATCGGGCTGGTCAAACGGAATGACCCGGATCGTCGCTTGCGTTTCGTCCTTCACCGCCTGCTCACAGACCGCTGAGCCGCACCATCCCACGTACTGGAAACCGCCGGAATTGGCCAGGGTGTCCTTCATCTCTTTAAAGGAGGTGGGGCGGTGGCTGTTCTGTTCGCGAAAAGTCAGAGCTCGTTGGAACAAGGCCTCCTGCACATCGTCGAGCACCTGGCGAACGGCCCCGGCGAGTCCGGTGAGAGGCATCGCTCGCTTGCTTTCTCGTCCGGGTTGATCGCGTCGAGCCACCACGGCCCGGTCGTCGGCCAGATCACGCGGACCCAGCTCGATACGCACCGGGACACCCTTCATTTCCCATTCGTTGAACTTAAACCCGGGGGTCACCTCTTCCCGGTCGTCGAGAACGACGCGAATGCCGCTGAGGGCCAGTTCGTCTCGTACCCGGCCGGCAGCTTCGATGACCGCGTCCCGTTCGGCTGCATCCGACCTGGCGATCGGAACCACTACCACCTCATGCGGAGCTATGCGGGGTGGAAGAATCAGGCCTTGATCGTCTCCGTGCACCATGACCGCCATGCCGACCAACCGAGTGCTGGCCCCCCACGAGGTCTGGTGGGGGTGCTGAAGTTCGTTGTTGCGGTCCAGAAACTGGATCTCGAAAGCTTTGGCAAAGTTCTGGCCTAGATAGTGGGACGTACCGGCCTGGAGTGCCTTGCCGTCGCCCATCAGCGCTTCGATAGCGTAGGTATCGACTGCGCCTGCGAATTTCTCGGCGGCGCTCTTGCGTCCTCGTATGACCGGGGTTGCAGCCCACTCCTCGGCCAGACGGGCGTAGATGTCGAGCATCTGCCGGGTTTCTGTTCGAGCTTGTTCTTCGGTCTCGTGAGCCGTGTGCCCTTCCTGCCACAGGAACTCTGTCGTGCGTAGAAAGAGCCGGGTACGCATTTCCCAGCGGACGACATTGCCCCATTGGTTGAGCAAAACCGGCAGGTCCCGATAGCTCTTGATCCACTTGGCGAACATGGCGTTGATGATGGTCTCAGAGGTTGGGCGAATCACCAGGGGTTCTTCGAGTTCCTTGCCCCCGCCGTACGTAACCAGCGCCAATTCGGGCGAAAACCCTTCGACGTGTTCGGCTTCCCGCTGCATGAAGGAGAGAGGTATCAACAACGGAAAGTAGGCATTTTGATGGCCGGTCTCCTTGAACATTCCATCGAGGGCGGCCTGCAGGTTCTCCCAGAGCGCGTAGCCGTATGGACGGATAACCATGCTGCCTCGCACCGGCGAGTAATCGGCCAATTCAGCGCGCTGAACGACGTCCGTATACCAGCGGCTGAAATCTTCGCTGCGCGGGGTGACTTTTTCGGCCAATGCATTCCTTCCTGGCACCGGTTCGGGAGCTTAGTTGCGCCTCCAGATAGCTACGAGCCACGGGCGGCGAGGAGTGATTGGGCTCTCGGCTCTCAACTATCAGCTCGCAGCTTTCCGCTACTCCCCCGCGGCCACCTCGACCACGGCCCGGCGTCGTTCGGCCGCCTGGTTGGCATCCCCCTGAAAGGCCAACAATTCCTCAGCGGCTTCGGCGGCCAGTTGCGAAGCGAACTCATCGGCCGCCGCCAGGCGCGCGTCGACGCCTTCTTCCACCAGCTTCCTGGCTTCGTCCAACAGCGCGTCAACCATCTCGTGTTCGGGCACCACCCGGACGACCTGACCTTTGATGAAGAGGTGGCCTTTGCCCTTGCCTGCTGCGATTCCGATGTCGGCTTCCCGGGCTTCTCCCGGGCCGTTGACGACACAGCCCATGACGGCCACCTGGATGGGAAGGTTGGCTGCCTCGAGCTTCTTCTGGGCCTCGTTGGCCACCGCGATGACGTCGACGTCGGCGCGACCACAGGACGGACACGCAATCAAGTCCAGGCCTTTGCGCTCGCGCAAACCGAGGTACTCGAGTAGCTGGCGGCCGGCCTTTGCCTCCTCGACCGGGTCGGCCGTGAGTGAGAACCTGATCGTATCGCCGATCCCTTCCAGCAACAGGGTGGCGATTCCCGCCACCGATTTGATAAGTCCACCGGGAGGCGGTCCAGCTTCGGTGACCCCAAGATGCAGTGGGTAGTCGACCTGCTCGGACAACAACCGGTACGAAGCGACCATGGAAGGCACATGCGAATGCTTCACGGAAATCTTGATGCTGGTGAAGGCGACATCCTCGAGATATGCGATTTCCTTGAGAGCAGATGCGACCAGGGCTTCCGGGACCGGACCTCCGTACTGGTCGAGGAGGTCCTTGTCGAGCGAACCAGCGTTCACGCCCACCCGGATGGAAACCCCTCGGTCGTTGGCTTCCCGGGCGACCGTCTTGATGTGCTGCTCATTGCGGATATTGCCCGGATTGAGGCGAAGACCTTGAACCCCGGCTTCCAGCGCCGCCAGGGCCAGGCGGTACTGGAAGTGGATGTCGGCGATGATCGGGACGGGCGAGCGCGGAATGATCTCCGCGAGGCCCTGGGCGGCGTCCACGTCGTTGCACGTGATTCGAACGATATCGGCACCGGCACCAAACAAGGCATAGACCTGGCTGAGCGTGCCATCGACGTCGGCGGTTTTGGTCGTGGTCATCGACTGCACGGCGATCGGGGCATTTCCTCCCACTGCCACCTTGCCCACGTGGATCTGCCGGGTCGTTTTGCGAGGCATGGTTGGCATAGTAAGCCTGATCAGCCGTTGAGCGAGATGGGATTGACGATGTCGAGGAGGAGCGCAACGGAGAAGAGGAAGAGCACCAATGCCATTACGACTGCCGCGATGGGAGCCAGTTTCCGGACGTCTGCTTTCCGATGGGTGATTCGCTCGTAGGCGGCTACCGCGAAGTGCCCGCCGTCGAGCGGGTACAACGGAAGACCGTTGAAGATCCCGAGCACGATGTTGACCATGGCCACGAGGCTGACCATGAGCTCGAAGTCGCTTTCAGCGCCCAACCGAACAATCCCCACCGGGCTGACCGGCCGAATCTCATTCGGGATATCGGTCTTCCCGAAGAAGGCGCCCCCCAGTTGAGCGAGCGAAGAGGGCTTGACCAGATTCCCCAATGCTTCGAACGTCCTTCCGGTGATGTTGACAAATGCCCGACCGGCCAAACTCGTCGCAGTGAAGAATCCCACCGACTGACGCTCGAAGGCTGGACTCACGCCGAGGTAGCCAACCCGAGCGCCGGTCTCCGGGTCTGCGATGGAAGACAGCGTGATCGGGAAGGCCAGTTGATCCCCGTCCCGATTCACCGTAATCGTGACCGCTGCGTCCGGAAGGTCGGCCAACGCCACCCGGATCTCTTCCCAACCACCAACCGCAAGGCCGCCAACGGCGACGATGGTGTCACCGGGCTCGAGGCCGGCAACCGAAGCAGGTGTGGCGGACCCGTCCTCGAGGAATTGTTGCACGACGGCGATTTCGGCCAGCGGTGCGTCGGGATTATCGATGCCAAACCCGATGATGGCGCCCAGTATCACCACATAGGCAATGATGAAGTGCAAAGCCACCCCGGCCAGGATGACCACGCTCTTCTGCCAGAATTTCTTCTCCCGATAGGTGCGCCCCACGTCGGCCGGGTCTATCTCTTCGAGCGGATTCATACCGGCGATCCGGACGTAGCCGCCCAATGGAAACGCTTTGATGCCGTATTCGGTCTCGCCGCGGGTCGTCGACCAGAGCTTGGGGCCGAAGCCGAAGAAGAACTCGGTTGCTTTCATTCCCGTTGCTCGGGCCATGAAGTAATGACCGGATTCATGGATCATCACCGACGCGACTACCGCGACCAGCATGAAGATTCCACCAAGCACGCTAAGTCTCCTTCGAATTCATCTGTTCAAAGGATATCGGCCTGGGATCAATAGAAGCGAACCATCGGCGCACCCGTCAGCAGGCTCCGCCCAAGAGACCAAGGGCGATGGCCCGGGCCTCCCGGTCGGCTGCCAGGACGTCGCCAACCGTGGAAACCTTGTCCCACCCGGTCGCGGCCAGGGTCTGCTCGAGGACGAGGGGAATCCCTTGAAATCCGAGCCGCCCTTCCAGGAAAGCGTGTACCGCAACCTCATCGGCGGCGTTGAACACGGCCGGAGCCGATCCACCGCGCCGGCCCGCTTCGTAGGCCAGGCCGAGAGCGGGAAATGCGTCGTGGTCGGGAGCCAGGAAGGTCAGGTCTCGGCCGGCCAGAGAAAACGGCTCTCGTCCACCTTGTGATCGGCCCGGATAGGTGATGGCGTACTGGATCGGGACCCGCATATCCGGCTCGCCCAAGTGGGCTTTCAGCGAACCGTCGACGAACTCCACCAGCGAATGCACGACGCTTTGCGGGTGAATGACGACCTCGATGTCGTCGAATGGAATTCCAAAAAGGTAGTGAGCCTCAATGACCTCGAGGCCCTTGTTGACCAGCGTGGCCGAGTCGATGGTGATCCGCCGGCCCATCGACCAGGTCGGGTGGGCGAGCGCTTGTTCGGGAGAGACGTCTTCCAATTCTTCCTTCCGACGACCCAAGAAAGGGCCTCCTGAGGCCGTGAGAATCATTGTGCGGACCGCCCGGTGAGGTTCACCGACCAAGCACTGGAAAAGCGCGGAATGCTCGGAATCGACCGGTATCAATTCGCCGGTACTCCGGGAGAGCGCCTCGAGAACAACCGGGCCGGCCGCCACCAGGCTCTCTTTGTTGGCGAGCGCCAGTCGATTCCCCGCGGCGAGCGCGCTCATGGTGGCAGGTAGGCCAGCGAAGCCGACGACGCCGTTGATGACGACACAGCCGTCCTCAGCCGCCAGCTCGACCAGCGCTTCCGGCCCGAACCGGACCCGACTGCCGAACTGATCGGAAAAGCGCTGCTGTTCATCTCGTGTGGGAGCGGTGACCCCAACCAGACAGCCCGGGTGGGCTCGAGCGATCTCCGCCAGGCGATCCGATCCCTGGCGGGCTGCAATTGCCGCCACCGGAATGCTCATTCGAGCGGCTACCTCGAGCGTCTGCGTTCCGATTGAGCCAGTTGCTCCCAGAACGACGAGAGGTTTGGCTTGATCTGACGACACGACGCTAGGCCAGGAACCCGAGCCAGAGAAAGAGCACGTAGCAGGCAGGAACTGAGAAGATGAAACTATCGATTCTGTCGAGCAGACCTCCGTGACCGGGCAGGATCGCACCCATGTCCTTGGTCCTGAGCGCCCGTTTGACCATCGATTCTGCCAGGTCACCCAGCGGAGCCGCTAACGAAACCACCGCTCCCAACAGCAGACCTTCGCGCAATTCGAATCCAAACCAGTCGATGTATGCGAGGCCTGCCCCGACGGCCAGGGCCGTCACGATACCGCCGAGCAAGCCTTCGAAGGTCTTTTTGGGTGACAACACCTTGGCCAGCTTGATCCTGCCGATAGCTCGCCCGACGAAGTACGACCCTATGTCGAAGAAACCGGTGACGAGCGCCAGTGCAAGAATCAGCTCCTGGAAGCGGGGGGCCAGGATGATCGGGACGGCAAATGCCATCAATCCTGTCACCCAGGCCATTCCAAAAACGGTAATCGCGGCATTGACCAGCGGACTTCGGCGGGGTACCACCGCGTACCAGAACGTGGTCGCTACGAGAGTCATGCCCGTCGCACCGGCGATCGCCAACGGGGTAGTGCCGTCGGCCAGGTAAGCGGCGCCAAAGGCCCCGATTCCGCCGAGCAGACCGAAAAGGCTCACCGGCGCGTAACCCCTCTGACGCACCGTCGCGTAGAACTCACCGAGCGCAACGATCGCTGCGCTGAGCACGAACAGCCAAAGCCAGAACCCTCCGAGGACCAGTGCGCCGATAAGCAGCCCAACGAGCACCAGCCCGGTAACCAACCGCAGGCTCAGGTCAGATGGGCCGCGCGGCTCCGGTAAGGCCAGTTCGGGCTGTTCCCCGGTTACGTCCTCGAAACCGACGAGGCCGGTATCCATCCCCGGCATCGCCGCCGCAACGGCCTGCATCTCGACATCCTCAGTAGCCGCCTCGGCCATAGCGTCGGCCAGCCCCCGATATTCCTGAGTAGTGGCCTTTATATAATCCTCGCCGGTGAATTCGTCGAACGAGCTCGCTCCCATGATGAAGTCCTCGAACTCCCCGTCGTCGCCCAGGGCGTCGGCGGTTTTCGCCTGGAGGTGGTCTCCTTCAATGGCATCCTTATCATCAGACGTTGCCCGGGGATCGGCGGAATCAACCCCTGGCACTGCGGCCCGGCGCGAATCGAGATTGTACGTTTCGGCGGAGGCTTGTTGACCGTCCTCGAGCAGCGGCTCGAAATCTCCAGCCGCCTGGTCGGATTCTTCCAAGGGTGCAGACACCGCGTCGGCCTCTTCATCCTCGGACGGTGATTCGCCCTGCCATTGGGACGGGTGGCGGCCGCCCGGGAAGGGGACTACCTCGCCGCCTTCTTCGCCGTCCTGGTGGTCGCCGCCTCCGTCCACGTTCACACCTCGAGCAGTTCCTGCTCTTTGTGTTCCAAGAGCTCATCGACACGGGCAGTATGGCCGTCTGTGATGTCCTGCAATTCCTTTTCGGCGCGTCGGATGTCATCCTCGGAGACCACGCCTTCGAGAGCCTCGATGCCGTCCTTGACATGGCGGCGGATATTCCGAATGGCCACCCGGCCTTCTTCAGCCATGTTGCGCACGACGCGTATCAGCTCCTTGCGTCGTTCCTCAGTAAGGGGCGGAAAAGCCAGACGGATCACGATCCCGTCGCTGGCCGGGTTCAACCCGAGCCCCGCCGCATTGATCGCCTTCTCTACGTTACCCATCGACGACTTGTCGTAGGGTGCAACGACGAGCAGGCGCGGCTCCGGCACCGAGAAGGAAGCGAGTTGCTGAAGAGGCGTTTGCGTACCGTAGTAATCGACCATGACCCGGTGCAGGATGCCGGGGTTGGCCCGCCCGGTACGGATTGTTCCGAACTCTCCCTGGACGTGCTCGATGGCCGAATCCATCCTGTGCTTTGCGTCGGCTAGGGATTCTTCGATCATGGTCGTCTCCCGTCAGTGCACCAGCGTACCAATGCGTTCACCCTGGACTGCTTTCACGATATTGCCGTGGATGGTGATATTGAAAACAACGATCGGCAATTCATGGTCCTTGCACATGGTAATTGCGGTCGAATCCATGACCTTGAGCTCCTGCGCGAGGACCTCCATGTAGGTCAGATCGTTGAACATCTCCGCAGCCGGGTTGGTGTGAGGATCATCCTCATAGACGCCATCCACTCGGGTCGCTTTGAGCACAACTTCTGCACCAATCTCCACGGCACGCAGAGCCGCCGCGGTGTCGGTGGTAAAAAAGGGATTACCGGTGCCGGCGGCAAAGATCACCACCCGGCCCTTCTCCAGATGCCGGATGGCTCGGAGGCGGATGTAAGGCTCGGCCAGCTGCTGCATAGTGATGGCGCTCTGCACCCGGCTCGGCACTCCCGCCTTCTCGAGGGCATCACGAAGGGCCAGCGCGTTGATCACGGTCGCCAGCATGCCCATGTAGTCGGCGCTGGCCGCGTCCATCCCGGCGGCCGCCGACGACACGCCTCGAAAGATGTTTCCACCGCCGACTACGACGGCGATCTCGACTCCTCCGGAGTGCGCTTCGACTATCTCGGTGGCAACTCTTTTGACGGTCAGCGGATCAATACCATACCCGAGGTCCGGGTCGGCGAAAGCCTCGCCCGAGAGCTTCAGTACGACGCGTCGGTACATGGCCATGACTCCCCTCCGCGGGCCACTGCTACGCCTCCTGCTCGCCTACCGCGATTCTGGCAAACCGCTTGACGCCAATGTTCTCTCCCATCTTGGCAGCAAGTCGAGCCACAAGCTCTCCAACGGTCCCATCGAATTTCTCGGCGTTGACGAAAACCTGGTCGACGAGCACATTGTCTTGATAGAACGAGTTGACTTTCCCCTCAACGATCTTCGGGATGATCGTTTCGGGTTTTCCCTCATGGGCGGCCTGGCGGGCGATGAGGTCCCGCTCCTTATCGAGCGCGCCGGCCGGAACCGCTTCTTTGCTGACCCAGCGGGGCGCCATCGCCGCGATATGCATGGCAATGTCGTCGGCAATCTCCTGGAATTCAGGACTCTTGGCCACGAAGTCGGTCTCACTCGACAATTCAACGAGCACCCCCATGATGGGACGGTTGAACTGGCGATGGACATACAGGCCGATCGTCCCCTGGTTGGCATCTCGACCGGCCCTTTTCTTAGCGTCGGCCAGACCCTTTTCGCGCAGGTAGTCCTTCGCCTTTTCGTAGTCGCCCCCGGTTTCGGCGAGCGCCTTCTTGGCATCCATCATTCCGACATTGGTGTCCTTGCGCAGCTTCTGCACGTCTTGTGCGGTGAATGTGGTCACGATGTCTCCTGGGAGTCTGCTGAGTCATACGGTTGCGTGGTCGGCGTGATGCGTGACATGTAATGGTCAGCGGTCTCCTGCCCCCTCGGTGACGGGTTCATCTGCGGTCGTGCCTTTGAGGGCGATCTCGCCCCCTTCCTTGCAGGCAGCTGCGATCACCCATGCGATGAGGTGCGCAGAGCGTATGGCATCGTCGTTGCCCGGGATGACGACGTCGATGAGATCCGGATCACAGTTGGTGTCGACGAGGGCCACGACCGGAATACGGAGGCGGGCCGCTTCTCGCAGAGCGATCTGTTCGTTGTTGAGATCAATCGTAAAAAGGATGTCCGGAAGTGAGGTCATCGACTGGACTCCACCCAGGATTCGCTGGAGTTTCTCCAATTCACGGCGGAGCCGTAGCCGCTCCTTCTTGGGCCGAAGACCCATTTCCCCGGAGACCTCCATTGCCTCCAGCTCTTTCATGTAGTAGATGCGCTTCTGAATGGTCGCAAAGTTGGTGAGCATGCCGCCCAACCAACGAAAGTTCACGTACGGCATCTGCGCCTGCTCGGCAGCCTCCTGAATGGCACCGGAAGCCTGCTTCTTGGTCCCGACAAACAGCACAGCCCCACCGGCTGCCACCGTGTCACGGACGAAATCGTAGGCTTTTTGAACCTGCTCGAGGGTTTGCCGGAGGTCGACGATGTGGATCCCGTTTCGTTCGCCGTAGATATACGGCTCCATCTTCGGGTTCCATCTGCGGGTCTGGTGCCCGAAATGGACACCCGCCTCCAGCAGTTGCTTCATAGTGACTGCTGCCACTGCTCTCTCCTTTGTTCGGTTGGTCCTCCGCTCACCCTGGCACGAGGAACGTGCATGCGGCCGTGAAGCCTCTCCCGCAGAACGCACGAAGCGTCCCGACCGATGGGAGGGTGCAGTGAGCGTGTGAATTGGGGCGGAAGTGTACCAGGCGAAGTGCGGTGTGATCGAAGCGAGGCCGGTTCTAGCGGAACGAGGGCTCCGTCATACGATTTCGGAGGCTCATCACCGACTTGGTGTGGATCTGACAGACACGCGATTCGGTCACTCCGAGCACACTACCGATCTCGGCCAGCGTCAAGCCTTCGTAGTAGTAGAGGGTGACCACCAGGCGCTCCCGCTCCGGCAGTCGGTTAACTGCATCTGCCAGGACCCGCTTCATTTCCTCGATCTGAAAGGCGGCCTCCGGGTTGGTCCCTTTCCGGTCTGGCACCAAATCGCCAACCGCGGCCGAGTTGCGGTCGGGTGACAGCAACTCGTCGAGAGCCACCAGCCCGAGTGTTGAGATCTCGGCGAGTGCATCGAGCAGCTGCTCGAGTGGCATGTCGACCTTGGCGGCCAGCTCCTCTTCCGTCGGTGTCCTGTGCAGCTTGTGCTCCAGCTCGGCCATCGATCGCTCGATCTCCCGAGCCCGGGCGCGCACCGAACGCGGTACCCAGTCGAGGGCCCGCAGCTCATCGAGAATCGCACCTTTCACCCGGCTGATGGCATAGGTCTCGAACTTGATCTCTCGCGCCAGATCGAACTTGTCAATGGCATCGATCAGACCAAAGATGCCATAGGAGATCAGGTCTGATTGCTCAACGTTACGCGGCAAACCGACGCCGACCCGACCCGCCACGAACTTGACAAGTGGCGAGTATTGGAGGATCAGACCCTCCCGGGCCTGCTCGTCTCCTGTTGCCTTGAACCTTTCCCACAGCTCGCGGACATGTCGGTCCGCGGCGTCGTCAGGCTCGCGGATGGCTTCGTTCATATGTTGACCTGAGATGATCGCGAGTTACAGCAGTGTAAATCTGCGTTGTGGCTAGTTCAACGTGTCCGAGCAATTCTTGTACTGCCCGCAGGTCGGCCCCACCTTCCAGAAGGTGCGTAGCAAAGGAATGGCGAAATGCATGAGGGAAGGTAGCCGCCCGGTTTCGAACGACGCGCCGGATGCTGCGCGTCCCAAGCGGGCCGCCCCGCGCACCCACCCAGAGGTAGTCGCCGGCGGCCGGACTTGCCAGCGCGGGTCTGCCTGCGGCGAGGTATCGGTCAACCGCGTCTCGGGCAGGCCTGCCAAGCGGAACGGAACGTTCCCGGTTGCCTTTGCCGGCCACGCGCACGAACTCCCGATCGCGAACCTCATCGATCCGCAACTCGGCCAATTCCGAAACGCGAACCCCGGCGGCGTAGAGGAATTCGAGAATGGCCCGATCTCGCAGTACGACGGGTTCGACACCTTCCAACGAATCCAACATGTCTCGAATGACCCGCTGCGGCAGGGCGTGCGGGAGGGTCCTGGGTCGACGGGGACGGGCTAGAAGATCCGCCGGGTTCACAAGGATCTCCCCGCGGCGGGCTTGGTCCGCAAAGAAGACCCGAACGACTGAGGCCTTCCTGGCAATCGACCGCCTCGCGTACCCGAGCGTATCGAGATAGGCAACGAACCTCCTCACCGTCTTTCGATCCACGTTCTGCACGGCCTCGATCCCGGCCCGATCGCAAAACGCCATGAACTGACTGAGGTCCCGGCCATAGGCGGCCAGAGAGTGCGCGGACAGATTGCGTTGCGAACTCTGCCTTACGAGAAACCCCTCAACGGGCTGCTGGGCCCAGCTCGGGAGTTCGGGGATCGATCGCATCTGCTCATCCTTGCCGGAAGACCTCTCCCGGTCAACGTTCGTCGGGTGCGACCCCGGCGTCCCGGGCTGCGACTTCCGGTACTCAGTCCTTGGTAGTGATGTCGGATCGGACCCCACGTCGCATCACGAGCCCTCCCGATCGCACGACAACACCGCTGGTCTCCAGCCTGGCGAGTTGAGCCAGGACGTCGGAAACCGGCAGGCCCAGGTTGGTGGCCAGAGCATCGACCGTTTGGCCGAAAGGTCCAAGGGAATCGACCAAATCATCACCAAATGGCCGGGGGCCGCTCGCAACCGCCGGCGGTCCGAGGATCAGAGAGATGGCCTCGACCAGGTCGTCCGGACCAAGCACCGGGATGGCTCCGTCCCGAATGAGCAGGTTGCAGCCCTCGGAGGTGGGCCTATCGACGTCGCCGGGGACGGCCAGCACGTCGCGGCCCTGTTCGAGGGCCAGCCGGGCGGTTATCAGTGCTCCCCCGTGTTTGGCTGCCTCGACCACGACCACGGCTGCCGAGAGACCGGAGATGATCCGATTGCGCGGGGGGAAACGCCACCCGAGGGGCGGCGCCCCCGGTGGATACTCACTGACGATGCAGCCACCGGACCGGACTAGCCCTTCTCCAATACCACGATGCTCGGACGGATACCACACGTCGAGCCCACAGCCGAGGACCGCCATGCCCAGCCCCCCGACATCCAGTGTGCCCCGGTGCGCGGCGCCGTCTACGCCACGGGCCAGACCGCTGATCACGGACCACCCGGCCACCGCCAAGGCCGCCCCGTACGCCCGAGCAAGGCCGAGACCGTAGGAGGTCGCCTTGCGAGATCCGACCACGGCGACCCCTCTCTCGAGAGCCATCGAGCCGCGGACGAATAGCAAGTCCGGAGTATCGGGAAGATCGGCAAGGTGTTCGGGAAACTCGCCTTCGCCACGTACGACGACCTTGAGACCGAGCGCAGCCAGCTGAGTTCGCCGGGTGTCCGGCTCGACCAGCGCCGCCTGCCGGGCCCGCTCCGGCACTTCTACCCGTCCGGACTTGACTGCCCGGAGGACCCTCCCGGCTCCGCCGTAGGTCTCAACGAGCTGCCGGCGGCGCTCAGGGTGCATCCCGACAAATGCCAGACAAAGAAGGTCGTCGGAGTTCACTATTCGCCTCGGAAACTGAGCGCTTCGGCCGCATGGGCTTCCCGGACCACGTCAACGCCGGCGAGATCGGCAATCGTACGTGCCACTCTCCGAACTCGGTCGTAACCGCGGCCGGTGACGGCAAAGCGCTCGACGGCCGCCTGCAACAGCCGGACCGCCTCTGATCCCCAAGGAAGCTCGTCGAGGTGAGCACGGTCCAATGATCTGTTCAGGTAACCGCGTTCGAGCTGCGCTCCCCGGGCCAATTCGACCCGCCTACGGACGACGGCGCTCGACTCGCCCCGGGGACCAATCAACCCACCTCGTTCGGGGCGGCCAACAATCACTCTCAGATCGAACCGATCGATCAACGGCCCGGAGAGCTTCCGGCGGTAACGTTCAACGGAGCGCGGCGAGCACCGGCAGGGTTTGACCGGATCGCCGGAGAATCCGCAGGGGCAGGGATTGGTTGCTGCGATGAGCTGAATATCCGCCGGGAAAGTGACCGAGATTCCCTTGCGAGCGATGGCCACGTTTCCCGCCTCGACCGGCTGTCGCAAAGCCTCGAGAACGGGTAGCGGGAACTCCCCAAACTCATCAAGAAACAGCACGCCTCGATGAGCAAGGCTGACCTCGCCGGGGACGGGCATGCCGCTTCCTCCACCGACGATGGCGGGAGTGGTGGCGGTGTGGTGGGGAGCGCAAAAGGGGGGCGTCGCGGGCGGGACGGCATGGCGACCGGCT
>Ga0224512_10002197_pt1 | contig 18071 bp, 15 predicted proteins | sample SF_May12_sed_USG_4_FD_169103 | JGI IMG/M metagenome (GOLD analysis project Ga0224512, IMG submission 169103) | Sediment microbial communities from San Francisco Bay, California, United States - SF_May12_sed_USGS_13 | ecosystem: Environmental > Aquatic > Marine > Sediment | place: USA... | reverse complement strand
ATGGGCGGCGAGCCGGTCACCTTCGCCGGCCTGGCCGGGATGGGCGACTTGATCGCCACCTGTGTCAGCTCACAGAGCCGCAACAACCGGGTCGGTACCGAGTTGGGTAAAGGCCGATCCCTCGATGAGATCATATCCGAGATGAACATGGTCGCCGAAGGGGTCAAGACGACAAGAGCCGTGCTCGACCTGGCCGAACGTAACGGGATCGAGATGCCTATCGCCCACCAGGTCGGGCGAGTCCTCTATGAGGGCGCCCGGCCGCGAGACGCGGTACTGGCGCTGATGACCCGCGAGGCGAGATCGGAGAGCTAGGAATTCTGACGCTCGCCTGGGGCTCTCCGAGGCCTGCGGGTTAGCGCTCACCGGACAACAGCACGCTCTCCCCGGACACTCCGCCCTCATCAAGCGCTCCAATGCGGCTACAGCTTTGGGGCTGAGAGGCCGACATTCCTTGGAGAACCGGCAACTCGGGAACCGGCTCGGTGGGGAAATGCGTCCAAGCGATGCACAACCCGGGAGGGTACATGACCCATCACATTCAAAACGGCTGGCTCAGGTTGTTGATACTGGCACTCGTCCTGCTGCTGGCGGCGGCCGCCTGCTCCAGCGGAGATACCGCGGATCGTGAGGTATTCGACGAGATGGGAGTCCCCCTCAACGGCGGGGGCCTCGCAGCGGAGACGACCACAACGATGGCCGCGTCGTCTGAGGCGCCGTCCGCAGGGGAAGAAGACCTGGCCGCCGATGCCAACCAGCTCGGCAGAGGCGGCGTCGAGCCGGTCGTCTTCCAAACTTCCGGCTTCGGGCGTGACATCATCTTCACCGCCGACCTCACGGTGGCCGTACCGGATGTCGCCACGGCGGGCGAGCAAGCCACCCGTCTGATTCAGGGGCTCGGTGGGTTCCTCTTCGGGCAGCACACCACCGGAGACCCCACGCCGATGAGCGTTCTCACCTTCAAGGTGAGCCCGGAGGACTTCCAGGAGGCGCTCGACCGGCTTGGATCGATCGGCGATCTGCGTACCCAGAATGTTTTCGCCGACGACGTCACCGAGCGTATCGTCGATGTGCAGAGCCGTATCAACACGGCAGAGGCGAGCGTCGAACGGTTGCGGTCGCTGCTGGTGGCCGCCGTCGACATCAAGACGATCGTTGAGCTGGAGAATGAATTGCTCCAGCGGGAGACCCAACTCGAGACGATGCGCGGGTCGCTTCGTACCCTCGAGGACCAGGTCGCCCTGGCCACGATCGTGCTGACCATCACCGAGGCGGAGAGCCGACCGGCAGTGTCTCTCGGGGTAACGACGTACGGCGGTCACGACGATGGGATCTCTTGCCCGGGGAGTTCCGGGTTGACCGTCGACCAGGGCGATGAGGTCACGGTCTGCTTCGAGATCATCAACGTCGGCGACACTCTGCTCAGAGACTTTGAGCTCCGCGACCCGGTCCTCGACATAGAAGTCGACGACCTGATCCTGCTGTTCGGCGATCTTGATACCCCAATCGAGCCGGGCGAATCGATCGTGCTCGCCACGGAGACCGTCGCCGAGCGGAACCTCCGCACCCAGACGACCGTCACGGCCACCCCGGTCAACGAGGAAGGAGAGATCCTCTCCAACCGGATGGCGGCCAACACCGTTACGATGTTCATCCAGGCCGTCAATCCGGGCGGGATCGCCAGTTTCTCCGAGGGTCTGAAGGCGAGCTGGGACGTGCTGGTCAACTTCGTGCGGATGCTGGTCCTGTTTGCCGGAGCGATCATCCCGTTTTTCTGGGTCCCGATCGTGCTGTGGTTGGCCTGGCGGTTCATGAGGCGGCGCATGGACGCGCCAGAGCCGGCAACGAGGGAAGCCACCGACTCCCCCGCAGCCGTAGAGGCAGAACCCGCCCAGTCCTAGGAAACTGTCGAGGCCGAGCAGTCCTAGCGCGGAACGGCCGCCCGCAACGAGCGGTACAGCAGACCCTGATCGCCCAACCGGCGCCGCAGAGTTCGCTCCAGTCCGCCGATCGGGTAGAGGTTCTGTGGAGCCCGCGGGTCCTTATGACCGTGAGACGCAAACCTCGGAAGGGTAAGTGTCACCTTGTTGGCCAGTTCGGTCGCGGCAGCTGTTTCGAGATCGGCCGGAGCTTCACAGCGGACTACCGACGCCCAAGGGTGGTCGGCGGGGCCGGGGAGCCGGAGATACCACGAGTAGCGGCTCCAGGCGGTGGTGGTGAGGAACAACGGTGTCCTTTGCCCTGCACCGAGCCTGCCGAGCACCGGTCGCAAGGCTGGCGGGAGGTACTGGACGTGGTGGGTCTTTACGTATCCGACCGCGCCCCGCACCTGGGCGCCACTCAAAGGTCCGTCGACGACGACCAGGGCATCGCCGGCGTAGCGAGCGGCGATCTCCTTCTCGGTTTCACCCATCCGCTGCTGGATACCCAACCACAACTCCTCCGGAGTGGATCCGGCCACCGCCCGGACCTGGTAGTCGGCATGGTGCGTGACGATCGGTTCGGCTCCGGCCGCCGCAGTGAACAGCCCGCGCCGCACCTCGCTCGCCGCCAATTCGGCCCGGCCGTCGCAGTGCACCGCACCGGCGGCAAATGTGGCGCACAGACCGAGGGTCGCCGTCCCGTCCGGTTGCGTGATCCAGACGTTCGCATCGACCCGGCGCACCCCGTCGACAAACAGGACCGAATCCGCCCCCGGGCCCATCGGGGCGATGGGTGCCCAGTCGCGGGCCGGCACCTCGATGTCCACTTCCGGGACGACCGTGGTCTCTTCGAGTTCCGCCCCGGTGGGCGTGCCGTACTCGGGGGCCCAGGGTTCGACGGTGAACTTCACAGCTCCACCCTCTCCACCGTTGCCGTCCCCGACCCTTTGCGCACTTCGAATCGGACCGGGACCTGCTCTGCTAGTTCCCGTACGTGCGTAACGATTCCCACGGTCCGTCCGCGCGCCCCGAGCTCTTGTATCACGTGAGCCACCGTATCGAGTGTCTCGACGTCTAGGCTGCCAAACCCTTCATCGAGGAAGACCGATTCGAGCCGGCCGCCCCCATGGACCGACATGGACGCCAGTTGCTCGGCCAGCGAGAGGGCCAGCGCCAGCGAGACAAGAAAGGTCTCACCTCCTGAGAGGGTCTTGACGAGCCGCGCCTCGTTGGCGTTGCGATGGTCGATCACCCGGAAGTCCCGCTTGACCACTTCCAGCGAGTAGGCGCCGTCGGCGAGATCGTCGAGCAAGAGATTGGCGCCGATCACCAGGGCAGCGAGGGCTTCCTCCATCAACCATGCTTCGAATCCGGTGGCCGACAGGTGGCGGCCCAGGCTTTTTGCCAGTTCGGCTGTCTCGCGGTTGGTCGTGATGGCGACGCGGATCTCCTCGACCCGGATGCGTGCTTCCCGGAGACGGGCCAGTTCATGGGCCGCGGCGGCGGTGGCGGCCACCACGATGTCCCTGATTGGCCGACCGGCGGTCTCCAGGCCCTCCTGTTCGAGGCGATCGGTGAGGGCTCCCTCCTGTTCAGCCAATTGGTGTTGAAGGTCTTTGATGAGCTGCTCGGATGCAGCGGACTCTTTGGTCAATCGACCCTGCATCTCGGCGGCCCAATCGTTCAGCTCGTTCCAGTCGATCGCCAGGTCGGTTCGCTCGGGAACCGGGGGCTCCAGCGACGCCACCTGGTCACGGGCCTGGTCGAATCGGCGGCGGGCGGCCGTCGTTTCAGCTTCCACAGCATCGGCTTTCCTGCGAGCACTGATGACGGCTTGAGCGGTCCGATCGCCGAACCCCCGAGCTGCTTGCAGCTCGGACTCAACCGCGGCAATTTCGTCCTTGGTGCGCAATGCCTCGTCGAGACCGGGGGCATCGGCGAGATTCTCCCGGAGCCCGGCGATCCTGACGCTGAGGTCCGCCAAACGGGCTTCTTCGGTAGCCAGTCGTTTGCCGGTGGACACCTCACGTTCCCGAGCCGCCTTTTCTGCTCTTATGGCCGCGTCGCGGGCTGCTTCGGCCTCGGCCAGTGCCGGTGGAGGCTCCCCGGCGGGAAGGTCGTCAACGGTCTTGAGGCAGACCGGGCAGGGTTCGCCGGCCACCAGAGTGGCAGCGAGAGCGTGGGCGGCGTGACTGCGGTTGGCCGATTCCAGATGGCGCCGGGCAGCCTCAATGGTGGCTGCGGCAGCCTTGAGTCCTTGTGCTGCTGCGCCTGCCTCGTTCGAGATCGTCTCCAGGCCGCCTTTCAGGTCGTCGAGGGTTCGTTGCTCTGCGGCAAGGGTGCGATGCAGGCCGATGACGCGCTCCGTTTCTGCTGCTGCGGGAAGCTCCCGGCGGACTGCTTCTACCTTCTCCAGTCGCTCCAGCGCGGCAGTCGCCTCTTCGTCGGCCCGGTCGGCCGCCAGCCGTGCCTCGGTCACGCGTGCAGCCAACGCCTCGATGCCATAGGGGATCTTCACGCTCTTCAGTTGATCGATGGAGACACGAGCCCGGGCAGTGGTTTCAACCACAGCCTCGATCCGATCCCGGAGCGCCTGCAACTTTGGCTCGGCACTCTCGATCTTCTTTCCCAAGGCCTGGAGGCGGAGCAGCCGCTCATGGGCTTGCTTCTCAGTGTCGGGAGTCGCGAAGGCCAGCTCATCGAGTTGCGTCTGCAAGACCTGTAATCTGGCCTCCGCCGCGGTCTTCCGCAGCTTGGCAAGGTCCCGCATGTGTTCGTAGACGCCCAGATCGAGTAATTCCCTCAGGAGCTTTTGCCGGTCAGCGGGACGGTCGTGGAGAAAGGCAGCGAACTGTCCTTGCGGCAGCACCACCGACTTCGTGAAGTGGTCGAAGCCGAGTCCGAGGAGTCGCCCGATGCTCGCGCTGACCTCATCGGCCGTGCCGGCCAGCACCTCACCGTTTCGTTCCAGCCGGGCTTCGGCCGTGGAAGCACCGCTCTTGGTCCTGCGGACCACTCGGGCGACCGTGTAGTCGACCCCATCGAGAGAGAACTCGAAGCGGACCCGCGCCTCCAATTTGCCGAGCGACACGATCGGCGCCACGTCGCGCTGACCGATCCTTGGCACCGAGCCGTACAGTGAGAAGACGATGGCGTCGATGAGCGAGCTCTTGCCCGAGCCGGTTGGTCCGGTCAGAGCGAACAAGTCGGCTCCCCGAAAGTCGACCGTGACCGGGTCGCGAAATGCGGTGAAGCCCGACAACTCCAGCAGATTAGGTCTCATGTGACTCCGCCAGGAGTTCGTCGAAAAGTGCCACCAACCGTTCGTCAAGGGTGTTCTTTTGAGTCAGATACTCGGTGAACAGATCGTGGGGCGGTCTGCCCAACCTCACCGGCGGGGCGCTTTCCTTGGCTGCTTCCGGCACCGCAATTGCCACGTCCACGACGTTGGGGAAGAGGTCTCTCACCTCGTCGGCCAGTCCGACCCGGGCAGTTTCTTCGAGTTCGATCCGGAGGTAGGCGTCACCGACTTCGTCCCGGAGCCCGGCGATCTGTTCCAGCGTGCCATGGAGCCGGACAAGTCTGCGGCCTTCCGAAAGCGGCACTTCTCGGACGCGGGCGGGAAGGCCGGGCTCGGCCTCGACCAGCAGCACCACTTTGCGATCCTCCGCCTCTCCAAAGTCCATCTGTAGTGGCGACCCCGAGTACCAGACGGGCCCGGGGGCGGGGACCCGTTGGGCCCTGTGCAGGTGGCCCAGCGCGACGTAAGAGAGCGAACCATCAAACGCCTGGGCGGAGACCGCGTAGTCGAAGATCGTGTGAGCCGATCGTTCTCCACCGCCCGGAGTGCCTCCTGCCACCATCAGGTGCGCAACGACCAGATTGACCTGGTCCAGGGTGATGTCCTCCGTTAGCTTGTCGATCACCCCTGCCAAGCGGCCGGCATACTTCCCTCCGTGCTGGTCCGGGTCGAGCGCCATCAGGTCGCCGGCGGAAACGATGGCCCGTTGGCTGACAAACGGAACGAGGGCGATGCGGGCAGTCTCGCCCGAGCCGGTATCCACAGTGATGACACCGCCTTCGTCTGGCCGCTTGAGCGCCGCCCCCACCCTCACCCTGCCCAGCTCGAGCAGAGGAGCCACGGCTTCCAAACGGCGGGGATGGTCGTGATTGCCTGCCACGATCACGACCGGGGCGACTTCGGCCAGGTCGAGCAGGGCACGAAAGACGATCTGCTCGGATTCCGGGGAAGGAGCCACGACATCGAACAGGTCACCTGCTACCAGAACCAGGTCGACGCCATCGGCTCCGGCGATACCGGTGATCTCGCCCAGGGCGGCCCGGTGTTCCTCGGCCCGGCTCCGGCCCCGGATCGTGCGCCCAACGTGCCAGTCAGAGGTGTGGAGGATCTTCACGGTGGCGATGGTACCGGGCAGGTGCGACGGGCCGGCGCAATAGGAGTTGGTGAGAGCTACTCCCCCGGTGAAGGGCCGGGCAACCTGGCAGGCCGACCAGCTCAGCGATCAGGCTATGACCGCGTCCGAGCCGATAGGAGGATCATTCGAGGTGGGCCTGCCCGTGCGGCGCAGGTGGCGGGCAATCAGAACGCTCGTTACGGCCGCCCACGCACACCACAGTGACGCCAAACCACTGGCGAGCAGCCACGCTATCAGGGCAACCGCCACAAGGTTGACCACTCCGAAGGCGACCATGTGTCGATGGGTTGAAACCAGCATCGGAAGGCAGGTAACCAACACGTAGAGGGCGCCAAACAGGCCCGTGTAGCCCGGGCCGGGGTCGTAGGCCAGGCAGCAACCTTCGATCTGGGCGCTGACCGGTCCGGTTATCACGATCGCCATTAGCTGGGCCGCCAATCCGGCACCGACCACAACGAAGGGCATCAACCATCGGCGTCTTCGTGGATCGGGTTCGATAGCGAAGATTGCAGCCGGTACCAAAACAGGCAAGACACCCAGGGCAAAGGCTAGGTAAAGCCAAACGGCTCCATGTGCCACAAACTCCGGAACCCGGCCGGCCTCACCCCACCAGACGTATACCTCAACGAGGAGGTGCGCACCCAAGAGCAACGGGATGGCGGCGAGCGGGTATTCCTTCGTCTGGCGGACGTGGCGCAGCGCATCGATACCAACACCGCTCACCACAACCCCCGCCGCAATATCGGCCTCAGGCGAGAAGCACATGACGCAACTCGGTGCACCGCATAGACAAACCTTACGTTGTGGCAGATGAGATCAAATAGTGCCACTAGACCCGCTGTGTTTACCCACTTGGTCCATGAGGTCAGGAGCCAATTGGCTGGTCACGTGGCGATCCGCTTCCGGCCGAGGGCCCGGATGGCCGGCGTTCTCACAGACAGCGGACAGCGGACAGCGGATTTAGCGTTGCTCTACATTTTTTGTCATACCTAAAAGATATATTGGGATGATGAAGACGGCAACGACAACCATCGATCAGCTCGAACAACTGCTGATCAGCGACGAAGCGCAGATCGCCCGGCTCCGGGCCCGCCAGATAACCACACTCCGGGCCCGCGACCTAGCCCAGGTTGCCCTCGCGGACGGATCCCGCAGCCTGGCCGAGTGGGCGGCCGCCCGCATGGATATGGCACAGAGTCCACCCCAACGGCGACGCTTCCTCCAACCCGACCGGCGCGGTCCCCCGACCACACACCCACTGCACCCAGAACCCATCACCTCGAGAACTGACTGTCCAAAGATCCTCGTTCACGTTGCGGCAGATGTGATGGACCGAGTGCTTTTCGCCCCGGAATCCACCGAAATACCCTCTTGACACCATCACCGCTCTTCAGGCACGCCGATCTCGCGCACGGGGCAAAATGGCCCATACCGGGTGATCGGGGGCGGCCGGTATCGGGAGTGGCTGTGGCGATGCGGGCCGGATTCCGGGGTGAGATCGGCCCGAACCCAGGGGTCTCAGACTGCCAATCCTTGACCGACGAACCCGATCGACTCTTCGATCAACCCCGACCACCGCTCGGCGTCGTACGACGGGATCGCCACCCACTCCTTGAATACCTTTCTGGCCGGGGCGAAGGCAAGCCCCCGGCCCGAGCGAATCAGGTCTGCCACCCGATCCTCGGGGAGCTTGACGACGAGGTTGCCGGAAGACCGCTCGACTGTGGCAACGAATCCGCCGCCCGGGGTGGCTCGGAGACAATGGTGACCCATCATCGTGCCCTCCTCGACTCGGCCGGTGACGATGAACTCGTCGGCGACGGCCCAGAACCGTTCGTGGTCGGGGTTTCGTTCCATGGATCGCTCCTTTTCAGGTTGGCGGTGGTCTCGTTACGCGAAGATCAGTCGATCTACTGATTTCACGTACAGCGGATGCATTGGCCCACGGCAGCCCCAGATCCCGAGCTTCTCTCGTTGCGGGAGAGCTTCTTCCATCTGGCCGGGCGAGCGCTTCGCTTGTCAATTCGGTTTCAGGCTGCGCAAATGCCTGCCGATCCACAATAGATGGAAACCAGTGTCCAGGTCATGTTCCTGGTAATCGTCGTTGTGGTATCTACCGTCTTCGCCTTCTTCCTAGATGTCCGGCGTGAGGTCGAGAATCACCGGTTTCTCGAGTGGCTCAAGACCGAAAGGAAGGCCGACTGGGACGCGTTGACTCGCTCAGACCGATTTCTGACCATCAGAGCAGTTGAGATCCTACGCCGCGGCTCCTTGGCGAACGACGCGGAGTTCCACGCGCATTATCAGCTGACGAGGCACGGGACCCGATTCGTCGTTGCGATCGGCGCGGCAGGCACCGGTATCGCACTACTGGTCCTCGGCACCGTCTTGTTCAACTGGAACTGGTAGCAACCTGCGCCCCCTCCCAGAGCTCACAGTGTGATGACGTGACCGGGTGGGTTCCCTGCCTACGCCGCGTAGAGATCCGGGAAGCAACCGACCTGGACGCCAGCCACCGTGTCGGTGACATGACACTCCCCAGGTTCGGTACGTCCAGCGCCGGTGGACGGGTCACACCAGCGGGGCTCCCCGTCGGCCGGATTCCGCTCCAGGGCGCACATGTCGCAGATGATCACCAGCATGCCCTTCTCCGCGGCAACGTTGGCGAGACGTTTCCCGATCAGATCGCCCTGGCGAAGCACGAATGTGTTGAAACATGCCGGCCACACCAACACCGCGGTCCCCAACTCCGGTCCCGCCCCCTCGCTACTCCGTCAAGCCTTCGAACGGATCCTCCGGTTGGTCGCCGCCGCCCGGCAGCGGGCCGGCCTCGGAGGCACGGGTTGCCCAAGCAGGAAACGGGAACTCGACGACCAAAGGCAACGGCAGTTCCGGCTGGGAAACCAGCATGGTACCGGGTTTCAGAATGGTGGACCGCTGCCGCTGCACCGTAGGCAGGAACCCGTACTCCTCTCGGGCCGCTTCCGCCGAGTCGAGCCGACCAACCACACGGATCGAGGAATTGGCGATGATGCGCCGCTCAACCTCAGACGCAGTCTGCTGTGCACCGATCAAGATCACCCCGAGCGAACGGCCCCGCTCGGCGACATCGAGCAGGATCTCCTTGATCGGGCTCGAGCCTTCCCGGGGGGCGTACTTGTTGAGCTCATCAAGGACCACCAGCAGCAGCTCTTTTGACTGACCGGCCTTTTCTTTGTCGTCGAAGGCTCTCCGCACCGTGACTCCGACCACGAAACGCTTAGCTCGATCATGCAAGTTGTGGAGATCTACCACCGTGATCTGGTGCTCCAGTTGCACCCGGTGTCGCTCCGGATTGGGAACGTCGGCCCGGATGAGCCGCTCAACGTGACGGACCGCCCCCTGCAAACGGCGGACGAAGGCGTTTACGGTACCGGTGCCGATCGCCGGACCCGCCCACTCATACCGTTCCGCTTCATCCTGAACCTTGCGGGTGATGAGATCGGCCAGATCGCGGAAGGTGCGGACGGCCTCGCCTTCGATCTGCACTCCCCCGTCATCGAGCAAGGTGGCCCGCCGGAGCTGAGCCATCACGTTGTAGACCACCATGGTGTACTGGGCCCGATCGTCCTCCGCATCGGCAAAGAGGAACGGCAGCAGATCTTGGTGGCAGAACTCCGCGAGGGTCCAGAAGAACGAGGTGACGCCTTGGCTTCGCGCCGCAACGTCGGGCACCGCAGTCGCCGAGCCGGACCGGGGTGGTGCAAAGATGCCAACCGACCGGAAGGCGTCGGCCGGAAGTCCGATTGCCCGGTAGCGGTCTCGTTGCTCGTCGTCGAGGGCCACGTTGGAGTGGTCGAGAAACAGCAGATCCTCACCCTTCACGTTGAAGATCAGGGCCTTGGTGTTGACCGCACGGGCGCCCAGCGCTCCTGATGCGAAGAGCGAATGCAGCAGGAACGTGGCGTATGTGGTCTTGGTGGCCACTCCGGAGATCCCGGAGATGTTGACGTGGGCGCCGCGTCGGCCATCAAGGAATTCAAGGTTCGCATAGAAGGGCTCGTTGGTGCGGCTCATACCGATGGGCAAACGCTCGGCCATCTGATCGAAGAAGAGCGCCCGGTCGCGCTCTTCCCCTTCAGCCCGGTCGACTTCCTGACCGGGGCGGGGCGGGACAAAGACCTCCGGTTCGAAGCGGGTAGCTGTGACCTGGGCGGCCTCACTCACCTCGGCGGGCAGCACGCCATCTTCGATGAGGAAGACATCGCTGTCGAATCGGGCTCCTTCGTGACGGGCACGTACCTGGGAGACCATGCCGTACACTTTGACGATTTCGCCGTCCGGCAGGACGCGTTGCAGAGCTATCACATCATCGAGTTGCAGGTACTGGCCGTCGGCTACCGCCACCCAGAACTCCAGCGGAGTCGCGTCCTCGGTACCGATCACTCTGGCTACAGGTTGCTCCATCGCACTCCCCCACAGCGGGTTCGAGGTCTGTGCGGCGATGGTAGCGACAGACTCCGACGGACCACCTACCTCTCGGCGACCAGTTTCCACACGTCGCCGCCAGAGGTTGTCACGTAGATCTCACCGAGGGCGTCGGTCCCGAAGGAAGTGACGCTCCTCAGCGACCCAACGTCCTCCGTGTGATCCTGCAGGTCGGTGGCCTCTCCGTCCTCGTACACGAAACTACGAAGCCATCCGCCGCAATAGTCGGAGTAGAAATATCGGCCCTGTAGCTCCGGAATGGCCTCGCCCCGGTAAACGTATCCGCCGACAACCGAACATTCTCTCCCGCTCGAGTAATCAACTGCGGGCATTTGCAGGCCGCTGGTGTCACATCCGGAGCTGGGCGAAAAGCAATGCGTGCCTTCCATGATCGGCCAGCCGTAGTTGAGTCCCGGTTCGGAAGCCAAAGCCACATCGATCTCCTCCCACCGGTTTTGGCCGACATCACCGATGTAGAGCAGATTGCCGTCGAAGGAGAATCGCCACGGATTGCGCAGCCCGTAGGCCCATACCTCGGCTGCCCCAGCTCCATCCACGAACGGATTGTCCACCGGTATCGCATATGCAACTTCCCCGCCGGGATCGCCTCCATCAACATCTATGCGGAGCAGCCCGCCGAGGACCGTGTCGGGCCGCTGGCCGTTCCCATAACGATCGTTCGCTCCTCCCCCATCGCCCAGGGCGATGTAGAGGTAGCCGTCCGGCCCGAAAGCGAGCATTCCTCCGTTGTGATTGCCCGCCGGCTGGGTCGTGAAGAAGACCAACCGGGCCGATTCGAGATCGGCAAGGTCGGCGTTGTCGCTGACCCGGTACTCGACAACTTTGGTGTCGCCGTGCCGATCGCTGTAGTGGACGTAGAAAAGTCCATTGGTTGAATACGCCGGGTGGAACGCCAGCCCGAGCAACCCCTGCTCCCCATCGTTGCGAGCTAGTTCGCGGATGTCCAGGAAAGGTTCGACGAGGGTTGTCGCGTCCTTGACGATGTGAACCTGCCCGTCCTTGGTCGCTACAAACAAGCGGCCATCTCCGGGTGGTGCGTCGACGAAGAGGGGAAACGGGAGGCTCTCGGCAACTTTCTCGTAGGCGAGCCCGCTCAACGGCGGCAGGGTGGTCGTGGTAGTAGGAGGTTCGGTGGTGGTAGAACTCGCCGGTTGTGAGGTCGTCGTCGAAGAAGGTGCCGGGTCTTGACTGTCGGTGGTAGTCGACGGCTCCTCCGCGACAGAGGTTGTAGTGGCGGTCGGCTCAAATGTGGAATTCGTGCACGAAGCGAGCAAAACCAGGAAGCCAAGCACGATGATCCTGCGCATGACCGGAGCCTATCTGCCGGTCGGGGTAATCGGAGGCGGTGGGCTGCCGGTCGCGGATGCTCCGCCCGAGTAGTTTTCGAAGGAACGCGCCCCCAAGGAGTTCACCGTGGCCAAAAACTGGGACGACTCGATCTCTGAGGAGCACCTCCACCCGGAGAGCCTAATGATGGGCTACGGCTACAAACCGGAGTGGTCGGAGGGGGCGCTCAAGAGCCCTATTTTCCAAACGTCGACGTTTGTGTTCGAGACTGCAGAGCAAGGCAAGGCTTTCTTTGAGGTTGCTACCGGACAGCGCCCCTCGCGTCCGGGGGAGAAGGTGGGGTTGATCTACAGCAGGCTCAACAACCCGGATCTGGAGATCGTCGAGGACCGGCTCACCTTGTGGGACGGCGCCGAGAGCGCTGCGGTCTTCGGCAGCGGCATGGCGGCGATTGCAACGTCGCTGCTGGCTTATCTGCGACCCGGTGACGTGTTACTCCACAGTTGTCCTCTCTACGGCGGCACCGACCATCTCGTGAACGACATTCTCACCGAGTTCGGCATCAAGTCGGTCGGGTTCCTGGCCGGCCATTCGCTCGACGACATCATGACCTCACTGCTCAACGCAGACGGGCCGTTGAAGATGATCCTGATCGAGACTCCCGCCAACCCAACCAATGCACTTATCGATATCGAGATGTGTGCAGAGATCAGCCGGGCTGTATCGACCGACGAAAGCCCTGTGCCGCTGATCGTCGACAACACGTTCCTGGGACCCATCTTCCAGCACCCCCTCGACCATGGCGCCGATCTGGTCATCTACAGCGCTACGAAATACCTGGGGGGTCACAGCGATCTCATTGCCGGTGCCTGCCTCGGCTCGGACCGCCTCATGGCACCGATCCGCGCCATGCGCACCTACCTCGGCACGCATGTAGGGCCGTGGACCGGTTGGCTGCTGATGCGAAGCCTGGAGACGTTGCAGCTGCGGATGATGCGTCAAGCGGAGAGCGCAGCCAAGGTTGCCGATTTCCTGGCGGGGCAATCCAAAGTGTCGAACCTCCACTACCTGGGGTTCATCCGGCCGGACGATCCTCAACACGACATCTTCAAGCGCCAATGCCTCGGCCCGGGGGCAATGATCTCGTTCGAGGTTGCCGGTGGAGAATCCGGCGCCTTCCGGTTCCTGAATGCACTCCAGCTGATCCACCTGGCCGTGAGCCTCGGTAGCACCGAATCGCTCGCCGAGCATCCAGGAACCATGACCCATTCGGGTCTGAGCGACGCGGCCAAACGCTCCTACGGCATCAACGACGGCTTGGTCCGCATTTCGGTCGGGGTCGAGCACCCTGATGATCTGATTCTCGACATCGGACAGGCCTTGGACGGCGTGTAGCTGGTTTCAACCGACCGGCCGCGGAACGCATATGAGATCCTCCGCCCACCGGCGCCTCCAAGTTGACTGCGACAAGACTTCTTGAGAGGGTCGCTCCAGAGCCGTAACGTGGCAAGCGGACATCGGAAGGGGAGATGGGGATGGGCTTCGGAGATGATGGACCTTCGGTGCCGTCGGAGCAGGAGTACAAGCGGCGCATCCGTGCCTGGACCTTATACGACTGGGCAAACTCGGCATTCGCCACGACCATTCTGGCCGCCGTGCTACCCGCTTACTACAGCGGGGTGGCCGGCGCCACCCTCCCCAGCGCGGCCGTCGCCACCGCCTATTGGACCACTACGCTGAGCATCTCCCTGATCATCGTCGCCATTCTCTCCCCCATCCTCGGCACCATCGCCGACGTGATGCGAGGCAAGAAGAAGATGCTGTCCATCTTTGTGGGCGTGGGGGTATTCGGTACCGGGTTGCTGGTGGCGGTCTCGACGGGCGACTGGGTGCTTGCCTCGGTGTTCTTCATCATTGGACGGGTCGGCTTCGCCGGCGCCAACGTGTTCTATGACTCGCTGCTGCCCCACGTGGCCAAGCCGGAGGATCAGGATTCAGTCTCCGCCCGTGGCTACGCAATCGGCTACCTGGGCGGCGGTCTGCTGTTGGCGATCAACATCGCCATGATTCTCTTCATCGGTTCTGAGATCGGAGCGCGTATCTCCTTCCTCAGTGTCGCCATCTGGTGGGCGGTCTTTTCCATCCCCATCTTCCGACGCGTGCCGGAGCCGCCCTCGGCCACCAAAGACCTGCTCCCGGGCCGCTCTGTGACGGTGGCCAGCTTCGCGAGGTTGGGCGCAACGCTGCAAAGCATTCGTCGCTACAAGGAGCTTTTCAAGTATCTGGTCGCCTTCTTGATCTACAACGACGGCATCGGAACCATCATCAGCGTGGCAGTGATCTACGGCGCCGAGTTGGGTTTCCAGGACACCGAGCTGATCTTGGCCATCTTGCTCGTGCAGTTCGTCGGTATCCCTTTCAGCCTGATCTTTGGCAAGATCCCGAGCTCTGGTGAGAACAACCGGGCCGTCTATCTAGCGTTCATCGTTTTCAACATCATCGCGCTGCCACTCGGCGGCATCATCGGAGCGAAGGTTCTGTCCGCCGAGACGGTCGGAGCGCCTCCGAGTGCATTCGCCGCCATCGGTGGCGCCGTTGGCGAGGGCACCTACGGGATGGACTCGGCAACGGTTTCACAGGTGGGTACCTGGGCCACGATCCCCAAAACTGAAGTTGCCGAGGCAACGCAGGGCATAACTAACGTGGCTGCCAGCCTGACTCCCATCATTCTCGGCATCGGGGTCCTGGCTCTCCTCGCCACCTGGATACTGTCCCGGCGTCGAGAAGCTGCTGCACCGCGCACCACCCGGTGGGGTTTGATCGGTCTGGGAGCAACCGGAGTGCTGGCCTTGCTGATCGCCGCTCTGGCCCAGCTGGTGGTGCTGACCGGGTCGGATCCGATCAGCTACGCCACAACGCCCGAACGCGGCGCCACCTACGAGTTCCAGTACAACGGCCGGATGGTGGACCTGACCCACAGCACCGGCCCGGATCACGGATCATGGGCAGTTTCGGTCGACGACCAACCGGTCCTCGAGGACGGTCAGCCGTTGATTATCGACGGCTACTCGGCGACCCTCCGGTACGGCGTACGGACCGAAATCGACGCAGGTGCACCGGGCTTGCACACCCTGAGCGTCGCTGCCGTTGCACCCAGGAACCTCGCCAGCTCCGGCGACGTTCTGAGCATAGGTCAGGTGGAAGTGCTGCCGGGCGTGCGGGAAAGCAGTCTGGCTACGATCCTGGCGGTCCTCCTGGTTGTCGAGGCGGTAGGACTGGCTTTCGCGGTCCTGTTCGGCCGATCTTGGTTCGGACGCCTCGCCCAAACCATGACGACCAAACGGTCGATCATCCTCGCCTTGATTGCCTACGCCATAGTCGCCGTCTGGGGCTTCTTCCTCGACGCGGTGATTGAGTTCTGGTTTCTGGCCTGGATGGTGGCGGTGGTCCAGGGTGGTTCGCAGGCGCTCAGTCGGAGCTTGTATGCCTCAATGTCGCCAACGTCCGTCAGTGGCGAGTTCTTCGGGTTCTTCTCGGTGATGTCCAAATTCTCGGCGATCCTGGGCCCGGTTCTCTTCGCCGGAGCGGTGGCGTTGTTCGGCAGCAGCCGGCCGGCCGTGCTAAGCCTGATTCTCTTCTTCATCGTCGGCATCGTGCTACTCAACAACGTCGACGTCGAGGCGGGTCAGCGTATTGCTCGGGCGGCGGACGCCGAGTTGATGGGAGATGAGGGAGACTAAGTCCTTGTGACGATACGGTCCTGGTAGCAACGGCGTCAGATATCAGAGGACGTCTGCCATTGGGCCGCACGCATAACGAAAATGCATCGGTAACCCACGCTTCGTGGGCAGCGTCTCGGGGCGGAGGAAGCAGGCAAGGGCCTTGAGGGCGCCCGCTGGGCAGATCGCAGGACGTGATCCCGGAAGACATGGCGATTACGGGTAGCCTTTGGCCAACGAATTACCTGGAGGATCACGTGAGCGATAGAGAAACGACCGGCGACTCCGAAGAGGAGTCGCTGTTCGACCAAGATCTCGGTTCGTTTGTACCGGAAGCGGTCGAACCCCTCGAGGAGACTGCCGGGTTCGAACCCGAGAAGGCAGAGGAAACGCTGGAGCCGGTGACCTTCCCCGCGCCTGAACAGCATCGAGTATTCGCCGGGACCGGCATCTCCTGGGCGTTCATCCTCGGAGTTATCCTCACAGCCGCCATCATCGTGCTGGCCGTCCAGAACACAGACACAGTGCCGGTCCAGCTGTTCTTTTGGGAAACTACGGCACCGCTGATCATCGTCATGCTGGTGACCGCCCTTGCGGCGATCCTCATCGACGAGATGATCGGTCTAGTGATTCGACGCCGGAAGCGCAAGGTTCTGGCAGAGCGTGAAGAGCTCAAGCAGCTCCGCGCCAAGGCGGAAACCACAGGTCCGCTGACCGAATAATGGCCGAACGACTGGTCGTTATCGGAGGCGATGCTGCGGGCATGTCCGCAGCAAGCCAGGCACGGCGAATGCGCGACGTCGATGATCTCCACATCATCGTTTTCGAACGATCGGGTTATGTGAGTTACTCGGCGTGCGGAGAGCCGTACTTCGTGGGCGGATGGGTTGAAGATCTCGACGACCTGCAGGTGCGCACCCCCGAGCAGTTTCAGGCGCGGGGTATCGACACCCACATTCACCATGAGGTCACCGCTATCGATATCGACGGTCGCGCGGTCACGGTCCGCCACCCAGGCGGCGAAGAAGAGGTGGGCTACGACCAGCTCCTCTACGCCACCGGAGCGACTGCCATACGCCCACCCATCGAAGGCATGGGCCTCAAGGGTGTCCACATGCTGCGGACTCTCGACGATGCAGCGCAACTGCGGTCGCTCGTTTCGTCCGGAGTCGAGCGCGCCGTTGTCGTCGGTGGTGGCTACATCGGGCTGGAACTCGCCGAGGCCTTTGACCATGTTGGGATCCACACGACGGTGGTGACCATGATGCCGACGGTCTTGGAACGCACCCTCGATCCGGACATGGCGGAGCTCGTGTCCGACCACATGCGATCGATGGGCATCCACGTTGAAACCGGATTCAAAGTCGAATGTATAGCCGGCGTCGGTGGTGCGGTGGCGGGGGTCGGGTGCGACGACCGCAGCTTCCCCGCCGACCTAGTGGTGCTGGCGCTCGGGAGTCGACCACAGATAGACCTTGCCAAAGACGCCGGGATCCCGCTGGGACCGACGGGTGCGGTTGCGGTCGACGATCACCAAAGAACTGAGATCGCCGCGGTCTGGTCGGCCGGCGATTGCGCAGAGGCCCACCATCGGATCTCGAGACGACCGGTCAACCTCCATCTCGGTACGGTGGCCAACAAGGCCGGGCGGGTCGCCGGGATCAACCTGGGCGGCGGCGACGCAGCCTTCCCGGGCGTCCTCGGCACCGCCATCACCAAAGTCGGCGATCTTGAGATCTCGAGCACCGGGCTGACCGAGCGGCAGGCTGCCGAATCCGGAATCGAAGCGGTAGCGGCCAACATCGAGAGCAGGACCTCGGCCAACTACTGGCCGGGTTCAAGTCCGATGACGGTCAAAGCGATCGCCGAACGGAATACGGGAAGGTTGCTGGGCGCCCAGATCGTCGGCGGGCCCGGTGCCGGGAAACGCATCGACGTGTTCGCAACCGCCATGTGGTCGGGGCTTCCGGCTCACGAATTGGCCTGGACAGACCTCTCCTATTCACCGCCGTTTTCGGGCGTGTGGGATCCGGTTCATATCGCCGCCCGCAAAGCCGGAGAGAAGGCGGCTGGTCCCTTTCCCTCCCCCCGGCGAACGAAGTGAGTGAGGTGGGGGGAGGTGTCGAGCCCGAATTGGGCTCGACGGAGGGGGACCGGTTCTCACCAACGAAGAGTCAACCGCCTACCCGCTCCCAGAACCCCCGCAGGGTGTCATTCAC
>Ga0224512_10002196_pt1 | contig 18077 bp, 16 predicted proteins | sample SF_May12_sed_USG_4_FD_169103 | JGI IMG/M metagenome (GOLD analysis project Ga0224512, IMG submission 169103) | Sediment microbial communities from San Francisco Bay, California, United States - SF_May12_sed_USGS_13 | ecosystem: Environmental > Aquatic > Marine > Sediment | place: USA... | reverse complement strand
CATCGCTGGGCATTCTGTTCGGGGTGGCCTCCGTGATCACCATGCTGGCCATCGGCAAAGGGGCCGAGCAGGAGATCCTCGAGCAGATGCGTGTGCTGGGCTCGAACAACGTGGTGATCACGCCGCTGATCGAGCAGACGGAAGGCAACGTTGAGGACCGGCTCACACGGGAGGTCAAGAAGTTCTCGCCCGGTCTGACGTACGCGGACGCCCAGTCCCTGGCCCGCGCGATCCCCGTAGTGGAGGGCAGCAGCGCGGAGATCGTGCTGAACACCAGCCTCACTCGCGAGGGGTGGCGCCGATCCGGCAAGGTCGTGGGCGTAGACACGACGTATTTCCGCCTGACCAACCTCGAGCTCGGGAGCGGTCGGTGGTTCACGCCGATGGAGGTCGAGCAGGGGCGGCCGGTGACGATCATCGGCTATGGCGTGCGGTCGCGGTTCTTCACCACGGAAGACCCGCTCGGGAAGCAGCTCAAGGTGGGCAGCACCTGGGTCACCGTGGTCGGCGTGTTGCAGGACCGCCGGTTCGACGAACAGGTCTTCGCCCGGCTCGGGATCCGGGACGCGAACATGGACGTCTACGTGCCGGTGCACACGATGCTCCTCCGGTTCCGCAACCGGGCGCTCGTCACGAAGCGCGACATGGAGGCGCAAGCCCGCGACGCTCGGAACGACACCCAGGAAGGCGAGGAGCCGACCGAGGAGCAACGCGCGGAGCAAACCAACCTCCACCAGCTGGACCGGATCATCGTGCGTGTCACGGAGTCCCGGTGGGTGCCGACCGTGGCGGAGATCGCGCAGCGTCTGCTGGCGCGCCGGCACAACACGGTGGTGGACTTCGAGGTGACGGTCCCCGAGCTGCTGCTCCGGCAGGAACGGCGCACCAAGACGATCTTCAACATCGTTCTCGGAGCGATCGCCTCCATCTCGCTGATCGTGGGCGGGATCGGGATCATGAACATCATGCTCGCCTCGGTGCTCGAGCGGACGCGGGAAATCGGCGTGCGCCGCGCGGTCGGGGCCACACAACGAGACGTCCTGTCGCAGTTCCTCAGCGAGGCCGTGCTCATCAGCGTCGTCGGCGGGATTGCCGGGATCCTCGTGGGCGGCGGTCTCAGCACCGCCATCGAGCGCTTCGCCGGCATTCAGACGATCATCTCACCCATGTCCATTGCCGTGGCCTTTGGCGTCTCGTGCAGCGTCGGGCTGGTGTTCGGCATCGTGCCCGCGTACCGCGCCGCCCGCCGCGATCCGGTGATCTGCCTTCGCTACGAGTGACCCCCATGTCTCTTCCGCAACCGCGCCGCGCTCTCGCGAACCCCCTGGTGTACCTCGCTCTGGGAGTGGCCACCCCACTGGCGGCCCAGGCACCCCTGACGCTGCCGCAGGCCGTTATTCTGGCCCAGCAGCGCGGTTACAGCGCCGAGGCAGCGCTCGCCGCCCGGGATGCCGCGCGCTACCGGTACCGTGCGTTTCGGTCGGGGCTCCTGCCCCAGCTCTCGCTCAGCAGCACCCTGCCATCCTACAACCGGTCCATCGTTCCAGTGGTGCAGCCGGACGGCAGTACACTGTTCCGGACGCAGCAGCAGACGAGCGCGTCGCTCGCGATGCAGCTCTCCCAGGAGATCCCCTTCACGGGCGGCGAGCTGTTCATGACGTCGTCGCTGCGGCGGCTCTCCGTAAGCGGAGTGGAGGATGCGCAGACGTGGTCGTCAACCCCGTTCGCCATCGGCCTGCGGCAGGAGATTCTCCGCCCCAACCGTGTGGGCTGGGATCGGCGCGTCCAGCAGACCGGGTGGGAGTTGGCGGAGCGCCAGTACCGGCAGGACCGGGAAGCCATCGCGCTACAGACCGCCGACCTGTTCTTCGCGGTCTACGCCGCCGAGGTCGCCTTGGCCAATGCGATCGCCAACGCCACCACGAACGACACGCTCTATCTGTTGAACCGAGGGCGATTCGACGTGGGGCGGATCGGCGAGAACGACCTGCTACAGAGCGAGCTGGCCCTCCTCCGGGCGCAGACGGCCGTGGACGAAGCTCGGTTGGACCGGGCCCGGGCGCTGGCTGCACTGCGTCTCGCGCTCCGGATCCCGTCCGGCACGGCGGTGACGATCGTCGCGCCGACCGCGATCCCCGAGTTTCCGGTGGATACGGCCCAGAGCGTGGCCGAGGCGCTGCGGTACGCCCCCGAGGTGAGCGGGGCCGATCTGGAGGCGGTCGAGGCAGATCGCCGCGTGACCGAGGCCAAGCTCGACAACGGGATCGGGGCCACGGTGCAGGCCACCTTCGGGTACAACGCGTCGGCACCCGAGATGAAGCTGGCGTATCAAGACCTGCTCGAGGCTCGCCAGCTCACGGTGCAAGTGGAGGTCCCGGTGTGGCAGTGGGGCGCGCGCACGGAGGGTGTGCAGGCCGCGGAGGCCGAGCGCGACCAGACGGCGAGCCTCTCCGCGCTGGCGCTGGAGCAGAAAGCGCAAGAAGCGCACTTCGCGGCGCTCCGGCTGGCGCAGGCGCGTCGGAACCTGTTGCTGTCCGCCAAGGCCGACACGGTGGGCAACAAACGGTTCGAGGTCGCCTACAACCGCTACGTGATCGGCCGGATCAGCATCGACAACCTCTACATCGCGCAGAACGAGAAGGACCAGGCGCGCGCGCAGTACGTGGAAGCGCTGCGCGGCTACTGGCGGGCGTACTACGATCTGCGGCGGGTGACGCTGTTCGACTTCGAGCGGAACGAGCCGATCCGGTAGGCGGCCGCTGGCGGCGCGGGTGGCGGACCGGCCGCCTTCACATGGTGATCACGACCTTGCCCCGCACGCGGCCCTCTGCGAGGCGGCGAATGGCCGCCGGCGCCTCGGCGAGCGGATACGTGCGGTTGATCACGGGTGTCACCTTGCCTGGGTCAATGAGCTCGCCCAGGAAGCGCAGGTCCTCCTGGCGGACCCGCGCCACGAACGTCCGCACGTGATGCCGCACGAATGGGGACAGGAGCATCGCGCGGAGCTGTCGATCCGTGCCCCCGATCCACCGGTCCCCCTCTTCCCCACCCACGATGGCGAGCGTTCCCCGAAGGGTGAGCGCGCGCCGGAGATGGGAGAGCGAACGGTTCCCTGCCGTGTCGAGGATGACGTAGACCCTGGGGGTCGGCTTTGACCCGACGAGGTGGGGCCCAGACCGACCGCGGCCCGCGCACGGCACCACTGACACCCAGCCCGTGCTTCGCCCGTAGGTACTGGTAAGCGTCGGCGGGACACGCGCACCAGCTGCGGAGGCGTGAATGAACGGGATGCTCGCAATCCTCGCCCTGGTGGTGAGCCAGCAGGGTCTGCCGGCCGCGCACGGGCGTGACAGCACACCGCCCTCGCCGACGACCCGGGCCGTCCTGGCCGCCGAGGCCCCGGTCATTGACGGACACAACCACGACGCGATCTGGCGGCGCACCCAGGCGATCACCGATTTCCAGGAATGGTCGCCGACGGAGGGCAAGGCGCCGCGGTTTCCCACCGAGGCGCACGTCGCCTACGATCGCGCCAACCTGTACGTGTTCGTCCGCTGCTTCGACCCGGCCCCCGACAGCCTCACGCGGTTGATCGGACGGCGCGACGACTTCCCGGAGTCGGACCGGGTCATCGTGCTGATCGACTCCTACCTCGACCGGCGCACCGGCTACGAATTCGGCGTGACAGCCGCGGGCGGCCGCTACGACGCGGCGATTTACAACGACGGCAACGAAGACGAGGCGTGGGATGCCGTGTGGGACGTGGCCACCAGGATCGACTCGCTGGGCTGGACGGCGGAGTTTCGGATCCCGCTGTCACAGCTGCGGTACGGGCCGCAGCGGGAGCACACTTTCGGCTTCGCCATCAATCGCGACCTCCACCGTTACAGCGAGCGGATTAGTTGGCCGCTCCTCCGAAGGTCGGCCGCGGGCTTGGTCTCCCAGTTCACCGAGATTACTGGGTTCAACGACCTGGAGGCCCCGCGCCGGCTGGAGGCCGCGCCGTACGTCGTCACCAAGAACATCTCGCGTATCACGGAGGACGCCCTCGGGCGCACGCAGGAGTTCTCCCTGGGCGCGGATCTCAAGTACCGCGTCGCCTCCAACCTCACGCTCGACGCCACGATCAATCCCGACTTCGGGCAGGTGGAGGCAGACCCCGGCGTGCTGAACCTGACCGCCTATGAGACGTTCTTTCCGGAGAAGCGCCCCTTCTTCGTGGCCGGTCGCGGCCTGTTCCAGGTGAGCGTCAACTGTAATAGCGTGAACTGTTCGAGCGAGGGGCTGTTCTACAGCCGCCGCATCGGGCGCGCACCGACACTCGCGGGGGCGTACGGCGACACCACCTCTCCTGCGTTCACGACGATCCTCGGCGCCGGCAAGCTCACCGGGCGGCTGGCGGGCGGGCTTCGCATCGGCGTACTCGAGGTCGTCACCGCCAAGACGGCCGGTGTGGACGGTCAGACCATCGAGCCGCTGACCAACTACGGCGTGGTCCGCCTCGACAAGGACTATCATCGGGGTGATGGGGCCGTCGGGGCCATGGTCACCGCGGTCAACCGGCACCTCGATACGTGGAGCGAGCCGTACCTGCCGCACAGCTCGTACGCGGGCGCGGTGACGTTCCGCCAACGGTTCCTCAACCGAACCTACGAGCTCTCCGGCCTGGTCGCCGGGAGTCGCGTGTCGGGCGAGCCGTCGGTGATCGACGCCATCCAGCGGAGCCCGGTGCACTCCTACCAGCGACCGGACGCCGGCCTGCCGTACGACCCGACACGTACGGTGTTGGGGGGTGACGCCGAGGAACTGAAGCTCGGCAAGGTGGCTGGCCGGACGGTGATGTTCGAGACCGCGTGGCAACGCCGCTCGCCGGGGTTCGAGGTCAACGATCTGGGCTACCTGCAGCGCGCGGGCAGTCACAACTGGAACACCTGGGTCGGGTTCTTCGACCGCACCCCCCGGCGGTTCTACCGGGACTTCCAGTGGAACTGGAACTGGTGGCAGATCTGGACCACGGAAGGGCTGCCGCTGGAACGGGCCGCCAACACGAACCTGCACGTCACCCTGAAGAACAACTGGAGCGTGCACGCGGGCGGGACGCTCGGTCAGCTGGGAAGCACCTATGACGACCGCCTGGCGCGTGGCGGGCCCGCGGTGCGCCAGGACCGGTACCTGTCGTCGTGGGCTGGCATCGTGGGTGACGACCGGGCGCGGCTGGTGCCGGAGCTGTTTGTCAACTTCTTCCGGGGCGGAGCCGGGCACAGCCGGTCCGTAGGCATCGAACCCGAGTTGGATGTCAGGCTGTCGAGCCGGCTCACGGGGTCGCTGTCGCTCGACTGGTCGAAGAGCGACAACGGGTACCAGTGGTGGGGTAACGTCACCGACTCGGCGGGCGTGACCCATTACGGGTTCGCCCGCCTGCGCCGCACCACGACGGGGATCACCGCGCGGGTCAACTACACCATCTCGCCAGTCATGACGCTCCAGGTGTATGCCCAACCCTTCGTCTCCAAGGGGACCTACAGCGAGCTGCGCGAGCTGTCGGCGACACCGCGGGCGGCGGCGTATGACGATCGGTATCAGCCGTACTACGACGCGGCGGTGGCGGCCAACCCCGGCGGGTTCAACTACAAGCAATTCCGCTCGAACGTGGTGTTCCGCTGGGAGTACCTGCCCGGCTCAATCCTGTTCGTGGTCTGGACGCAGGGTCGCGAGGGCGTCATCGGCGAGGAGGGCACCACGGACTTCCTCGGCGACCTGGATGACCTGTTCCGCCTACCGTGGAACAACACCTTCCTCGTCAAGGTCTCGTACTGGCTGAACCGCTAAGCGGGCGGGTCGGGCGCGGTGATGCCCTGCTCGGGCCGAGTATCGCGATTCGTGCGCGTCTCGGGCGTCCACCGGGCACGACCGCGCAGGGCGCGACGTCGTCAGTCCACGATGGACTGATAGACCAGCGTCTTGAAGGGTATCAGCGCGACCGGTACGCGTCAGCAGGGCACCTACGTTGGTGGCGCCGACCCGACCGTTGAGCTTCCCGCCCACCCAGACCGGGATCTCCGTCTCCTGGAACAGGCCGATGCGCCGGCTGAAGAACGGCACGAGATCCGGGGAGCGGCACCAGGGCTGCCAAGCAGGAGGAAGACGAGCCGAACCCGTGCCATGTTCGAGGCAACATATGGCGTGGGGAGGACCGTCGGGGGGACAGACGTGAGGACGTGAAGACGTGAGAACGTGAGGTCCGTATGTCCGGACTACGGGCAGTTGTACCGGCGCCGCGAGCAGGTACGGGTCGATCGTGCGCACCTTGCGGCGCGGCCAGGCGGAGCGGGGCTCGCTCCAGGTGTACGCCGCCGTGTCGAGCCCGATGCCCACGTGGTACAGCAGCCGGCGGTCCGGATCGAGCACGCTCCACAGCCCGTGGTCGTGGTAGTTGGCCGACACCACGGTCGTGCGCTGCTCGCCGGTGGGGAGGTCGGCAATCACGACGCTCGTGAACTGGCGACCGCCGATGAGCTGCAGGTGCGGCCGGTAGACCCGGTCGCCCACTTCCGCCGCCGCGTTCCCCGACAGCAGGGCCTCCGGAAGATGAGCTGGCGCTCCAGCAGGCCCTCGACCCGGGCAATCTCCTTCTGGAGCTCGAACTGCATGAACGACCGGGCCAGATCGACGATCGAGAGCGCGAACGCGACGTTGGCCATGGCTTTGGCCCACGACACCCGTGAACATGCCCACGGCATCGCGAAACGCCTTGGCGCGGTCGGCCAGCCCATCCATCACGTACACGATGATCTTGGCGCCCCCGCGTTCGAAACTGGTACACCATGTCGAGCTGCTGGCTCACCAGCTTTCAGCCGGGCGGCAGGTCCATGGCGAGGCGTCCGAGCGGGTCTTCGTGGGTGGTCTGCGCGAGCGTCGGGGGGCGAGGAGGACGAGGACCGCAGCGGCGAAGACGACCGATCTACGCATATGCCCTCCGTGAGATGAGAGGACTGCGAGCGACAGCGTCATCCACGCCCTCGCCACCGGGTGAACCGGCCGTGAATTCCGCGTGAAGCCCCGAGCGGCGGTTTTGGGGGGTGAACTGCTCGGGAAACGTCGCGGGATCGAGTGATCGAGGATCGTGGTGGGCGACCACTCCGTCGATCCCTGGACCCGTCGTGCAGCAACCTCAGGGCAGCGTCACGTACCCCCGCAGGAAACTCCGCGCCGCCTCGGTGTCCAGCCGCCAGTCCCACGTCGTCGCGCGGCAGATGCGGTCGCCAGTGGTGACGGTGGCCACGATCATGTTGGTGCCGGCCACAAACTTCGGCGAGCCGGAGTCGCCGTAGCAGTCGCCGCCCTTGCCGGTCGCGTTGGCGTTCATCAGCAGACCGAGCCACGTCGGCTGGAGCGCCATGAAGGGCGACTCCGAGACGAGGCGCTGGCGCGGATCGCGGTAGCGCGGCGGCGCCGGGCGGAAGAACGCCTCGAGCCCGTAGCCCACGTTCTCGAACAGCTGGTCGCGCAGCCCGCCCCGAGCGGCACGCTGGTCCAGGTAGCCGGCAGGCGGCAGGGCGGCCGGCGTGATGCCCGCGGTGCTGCCCGTCGGGAGGATCACGACGCCCAGGTCGTAGAGATGCGCCCGGTCATGACCGAACCGCGGGTCGTAGATGGCGCTCACCGCCGGGATCAGTGGGCTGGCCCCGTCGCGCAGGTCGGCGTCGAACGTCACGTAGAGCTGCGAGCCCGCCGGCCACCCGTACAGGCAGTGCGCGGCAGTCAGGAAGACCGTGGGCGCGATGAGCGAGCCGGAGCAAAAGGTCTCCTCTGCCTCGATCGCGCCGTTGGCGCTGAAGTCGTAGAGGATGGCGCCGACATTAGGGTGACCGGCACCGTCCGGCACGCCGTTGACGATGAAGCTGGGTGCCGGGACGCCGGCTACCGGGCCCGTGAGCAACGGATCCGGGCCGTCCGCACACGCCGACAGCAGCAGGGCGACCGCGAGGGGGGAAACGAAGGAACGGAGCCGCATAGGTCCTCCGACACGTGTGGAGTGTGCCGCGATGGGCGCGCCCGGGGGCAACCGCCCGGGTGGGTGGCTATTGCCGCTCCTGTTCCGCGAGCGCCGTCAGCAACCCGATCTCCGCCTTGTGGGTCTGATAGAACTTCACGTTCTCGGCATTGACGCCCGGGGGGACGGTCGTGACGCTGCCCTCCTCGAGCAGGTGGGCCGCGAGCGCGGCCTGGAAGAAGGCGAGCTGCATTACGGTCGCCTCACGGGCACCCAGATTCGCGCGTTTCAGCGCGCCCGCGATGCGCGGGTCCGCCTCCATCCGCGCGACCAGCCCACTGAGCGACAGATCCAGGTCATCGTCCTCGTCCTCGGCAGCTTCCAACTCCGCGATCGCCGCGTCCAGCTCCGCCATGCGCGCTTCGTCGGCCGCGGTGAGTTCCTCCTTCTGCTCCAGCAGCGCCAGCTCCCGCTTCAGTTTGAGCAGCCGCTGATACTCGGGATCGGCCTGTTCCTGCCGCTGAAGGTCGGCATGGAGGGCGTTCAACTGCAGGAGTTTGGGCATCGTGAGCCGATAGGCCAGCACCTCACGGGTGTCGGCGTCGGCGGGATTGCCCTGGGCGGCGGCGGAGGCCGGCGCGAGCGACACGAGCAGGGCGGCGGTGGCGAGGTGGAGACTCACGCGCATGGGAACCTCCGGTAGGGGCTCGCGCGCCGGCCCCCCGGACCCGGGGGACCGGTGGCAAGCCGCGGTACTACTTCCAGAAGGCTGGGTCGGTGGCCTTGGTCTCCGCCGACACGTAGCTCATGGCGGGGTTGAGCCGATACTTGTTCGTCACCATGCTGATGACGCTCTCCCGGAAGAACTTCTCGAACAGAGCCGTTTCTTCCGGGGTCATGGCCTGCATGGCCGACGCGCCTTGCGCCAGCATGGCGTCGAACTGCTCGAACGCCTCGACCGACGAGAAGATGATGTAGGTCGGGCCGGGCATCCCCGCCTGTACCGCGTACGTGCGCCAGCGGGCGTTGGGCGCGGCGCGGCTCGCGACCTTCTTGTACGCGGCGGTCACTTCGGCAAACTGCCGATCGTGGCCGGGCCGTAGGCGCCAAACCGAGATCTCCCAGAACCGCATCCTGTTGAGATCCGGGAAGTCACCGTGGCTGAGCTCGGGCATCCCCATCGCCTCGACGATGTCCAGGCTCTCGACGTGCGCCGCATCGGCGGCCGCGGCTTTCTCGAGGTCGGCCGACAGCGTGGGGTTGGCGCGGTCGCGGGCCATGGCCGTGCCCCACGCCGTGTACGAATCCCACGGGGCGACATACCACACCTCGGGCCGCCCGGTCAGGGATTCCATCGCCAGGTAGTAATCCGGCGACTTGGCGCGGGCGAACGCGGCAGGCCACGCCCGCTCGGTGGTGACGTGGGCCGCCTCGTGGCCGGTCTTGATCTGCTCGCGGAAGATCTGCAGCAGTCTGGCCTGTGACCGGGGCAACTGCTGGGCGGCTAGCGGGCCGCCGGCGAGCGCGAGCAGCGCGCCGGCCATGAACACGCCGTTGGGGAACGAACGCATCCGACACCTCAATGTGAAAGAAAACGGCTGGGGAAAGCTGGGCGATCTTACGCCCCAGTACGTGAGGCGTCAAGCTGGGTGGTCGGCGGGGGAACCTCCGGAGCAGGCCCACCAGCGACGCGTCCAGGCGCCGGGGAGGGACGCTAGGCACAACGGATCGGGTGGTCGAGGGATCGACGTATCGACGCGCGGGGGCGGCCGGCGGCGGCTACATCTCCTGCACGCCCCACGCCTTGTTGATGCGCTCCCAGGGAATCACGTTCGGTCTCGCGAACGGCCGCCGGACGGTCGCCAGGGTCTCTCCCCGCACTTCCACGTCCTTCACGCTCGCCGGCCCCAGCCCCGCGCGGTAGGCCCAGGTGAACGTGGGCACTTCGTGCGCCCCGATTCCCATGATTTCCGCCGCAACGATGTCCGTGGCCAGCGGATTCGTGCCCGCGATGATCACGTTCATCGGCACCAGGCTCCCACCCGTGGGGCCGTCGCCTTCCATCGCCATGGACCCGTCGATGACCGTGAGGCCGAGCTTGGTGGCGCGGACCATGTCGATCGTCTCGAAGGCGATGCCCGGGGATTCGGCGATGGCCGCCTGGTCGTGGAGCCACGACCGGACCGAGTAGTAGACCGTGCCCGGATAGAGGCCGATCAGGTTCTTCATCCCCAGCGTCACGGTCGCCAGCACGTGGGTTTTCATCATCGGCACGGAGCACAGCAGGTCGATGTCGGTCAGCGACTGGTGCAGCGTGATCTTGTCGAACACGAATCCGTGCGGCACCGCGACCTCCGCCATGTCACCCGAGTGGAGGTTGATGAGCGGAATCCGCAGGGCGTCGGCCAGATCGCTGTAGCCCAGCGTGTCGAACACGTAGCGCTGCATGCCGTCCAGGATCTCGCGGTTCCGGGTCCGGTAGGTGACGGCGCCCCGGACGTTGAACCCCGTTCCCGCGGCCGACCCTTCCCCGATCAGCACGTCCTTGCCCGCGCGCTGCATGAGGCGGGCGAGCGTCTTCACTACGCCCGGCTTGGTCGTGAAGCCCGGACCCTCGGCCACGAGGTTGGGCTTGAGCATGATCCGATCCTTGTCCTTCGCCACCGTCTCGATACCGCCGAGGAGGTCGATGGCGGCTTCGACCGCACGATCGACCCGGTCGTTCCGGATCCGGACGACGCTCACGACCGGCTTCTCCGCCGCAGACGGGTGCCCAATCCGGTCCGGCGTCAGGCCGCCGGCGGCGGTGCCCAGCACCACGCCGGCACTCGTCTTCACGAAGTCCCGGCGTGACAGGTGTCGATGTCTCATGCGGAACGCTCCCCAGCGTGGGGCACGGGTGTCTCGCGGCCATCGATGGCGGTGGACCTCGTCGTCGGGCGGGCGTCGGGCGGCGACGTCTGTCGGGCGGCGGAGGCCGAGCGGCCACCGACGGAGCATCGGATATCCGAACATGTCCCATGGGGGCGAACACGACAACCTTTTTTGCGACCCTGCGACTTCGGATTCCGTCTCCGTCCGTCAATGAGCGATCGATCGAAGAATCGATTGGTCGATTGACCGACGCGAGTGGACGCCAGGGCCAGGGCGACCCCCGCTCGACTCGAGCCGCCTGATCCTAGCGGGCGGCACCCCCTGCATCCCGCACGGTGATGACGAGTTTGCCCCGCGCGCGCCCCTCCGCGAGATGCCGGATGGCCGCCGGGGCGTCGCCGAGCGCGTACGTCCGGTCGATCGCGGGTGTCACCTTCCCGGCCTCGATCAACTCCGTGAGGGCCCGCAGGTCCGCCTGCCGCCCCTGCGCGACGAACGTCCGGAGGTTGTGGCGCAAGAACGGCGACACGAGCATGGCGCGGAGCTGTCGGTCCGTGCCTCCGATCCATCGGTCGCCCCCTTCCCCACCGACGATCACGAGCGTCCCCCGCGGAGTGAGGGCGCGCCGGAGAGGAGAGAGGGAACGGTTTCCCGCGATATCGAAGATGAGGTCCCAGCGCTCGCCCGTCGCCGCGAAGTCCTCGCGCGTGTAGTCGATCGCGTGGTCGGCGCCGATGGCGCGGACCAGGTTCAGTTTCGCGGTGCTGCATACGCCCGTCACGTGGGCGCCGAACGCCTTGGCGAGCTGTACGGCGAACGTCCCCACGCCGCCCCCGGCCCCGGTGATCAGGACCCGCTGTCCCCGCTGCACCTTGCCGTGATCACGCAGGCCCTGGAGCGCGGTCAGGGCGGACACGGGGACGGCGGCCGCCTGCACGAAGCTGAGACTGGATGGTTTGGGCGCCAGGTTCTTGGGGGCAGCCCGCACGTACTCCGCGAACGACCCGTCGGCCATGCCGAACACCTCGTCGCCCGCCGCGAACTGTCTCACGTTGGTGCCGACCGCCTCCACCCGACCGGCCAGATCCGAGCCGCGCACCCGCGTCTTGGGCCGGCGGAGCCCGTTCCCCATGATGCGGATCAAGTACGGGAGACCGGTCATGACATGCCAGACGCCTTGATCGACGCCGGCCGCGTGCACGCGGACGAGCACATCGTCGTCCCCGACCTCGGGCTGCTCCACGTCCTCGAGCGCAAGGACGTCGGGCGAGCCGTACCGGTCCTGCCCGATCGCCTTCATGGTGCCCCCTCATTCGGGGCGGCGGAGATCCGTCGCCCCTTCTCTTCGAACTTGGGACTCGGCCACGTGATGTGCCAGTCGGAGACTCGACGGATCGAGGGATCGCTTGGGGCGTCCGGGTGGTGACCGAGGAACGTGGAAACGTGAGGGGATCCTCCGCTACGACGCGAACCAGTCCAGCGCCTGCTCCGAAATCTCCGCCGGAACGGTGTGGCCGCCGTCGAACGACTCGAAGGTGACCGTATAGCCCTCGTCCCGCAGGCGGGGCACGATGTCGTTCCGGGTGTTGCCGTACGCGAGGATCGGATCGGCCGTGCCGTGGGAGACGAACACCGGGGGCTTGCCGACGAGCGGCTCGGTGGGGCGCAGGAACCCCGGGGAATAGGCGATCAGGTGGGTGAAGAGGTCCCCGTTCGAGACGCCGAGTGACAGCGCGTAGGACGCGCCGTCGGAAAAGCCCGCGAGGGCGATGCGGCCGGGATCGATGCGGCAGCGGGCGAACGTGAATGCCAGCGCGTCGTCGAGGAACGCGACGTCCGGCCCGAAGCCACTGCTCAGGACGTCCCAGGTACCGCCTCGCGAGTCGGGGGCGAGCAGCACGAAGCCGCGGGTGTCGGCCCGGGTGCGATAGGAGGTCCAGAGGTCCGCCGACTGGCCGGCGCCATGCAGCACGAGCACCAGCGGCGCGGGCGTATCGGCGACATAGCCGGTTGGTACCCAGAGCCATCCGTCCCGGGCGCTGCCCAGGCCGAGCTCGGTGAGCCCGATGGTCGGCGAAACGGTCGGCAAGCCCGGCCGGGCCGAGAGGCGTGGATCGCCGATCCCGGGCTCGGTGAACGCGCGACCGCAGTGCCAGACGGCGGGCAGCGCCAGGGCGCTCGCGGCGGTCTCGAGAAAGGCGCGGCGGGAGAGGGGCACAGGCGTTCGCGGGTTGCCGTCAAGGAACCGCTGCACACGGCGGCGGCGGGTCACTCCAGCCGCTGTGGCGAGCGACGACGGCTCTACGTTATGGGCTGCGGGGGAGGGACGCAAGGGACGAGTGATCGAGTGATGCGGCGCAGCCGGAGGCGAGCGTCCTCATGGCTCGCGTGGATTCGGAACCCGACGCGCGCCCGTCTCGTAGTCAGGAGTATGGACCGTCTGGAGGAGCTGCGCCGCGAGGTCGCCAGGGAGCGCCGTGCTCGCCCCGCACCCGCTCCCCCGCCCCCGCCCGCGCCGGCCCGCCCGCGCGTCTTCCGGTGGCGCCGGCTGCTGGTGGTGCCGCTGGGGCTCGTGCTGCTCGGCCTGCCGGTCGTGACCCTGCTGCGGGGCTCCACCGCCCTCTACCTGCATGCCGGCTGGCCCACGTGGGCGGCGCTGGCCGGCGCGGCCGCCGTCGCCGCCGCCCTGGTGGCGGGCTACGCGGCCCTGCTGTCGCGGAAACTCACGGGCCGCGCCCGGCTGCGCTTCGTCGCCACCTGGATCGCGGCGCCGCTGGTGGTGGCCCACTGTGTCCACGGCCTGCTGTTCCTGGCGCGCGTCAACGCCAAGACCGACGACGTCCGCACGTACTACCGCGCGCTGCACCCCGCCCTGCGCCTGGCGGTGAGCACGTTCGTGATCGTGGATGACGGGCAGGTGGTGACCGACATCCACCGCACCGCGGCGGACTACGACCGGATGCGGCTCCCGGTGTACGAGTCGTCGCTCCACTTCCGCCAGGCGGACGGCTGGGTGCACGCGATGGATCTGCGGACGATCGGCCGCGGCCGCGTGCGCAACTGGGTCACGGCCGCCTCGTTCCGCCTGCTCGGGTTCCGCACGCTGCGCCACGTGGGGACCGCCGATCACCTGCACGTGTCGCTGCCGCTCCCGCCGTAGGGACGTGGGCCTGGTGCTGCGCGCCAGCGAGCCGCGGCGCGATCGGCGCTCCCAACGCCCTGGCGTCACCCGGGGACGTCGCACAGTTTGCCCTTGAGACCGTCGATAGCCGAGATCGCTCGGGCGGTCCGAGAAGGAGCGTCGCGGCATTGCTGGCTGGACCATGGAGGGAGGGAACCGTGTTCTATGAAGTCGTGCTGCCGTTGCTCGGGATGGGCATGGGCGTGTGGGTACTGTATAACGGCTTTCGCATCGCCACGCGTGCGCTGAACCAGAAGCACGAGCGGGATCTGGCACAGTCGGGGGGCGCGCCGCCGGGCGCGCTGGCGGAGCTGCGGGACCGGGTCGAGCGGCTGGAGGACGTCGAGCAGCGCGTGCAGGAGCTCGAGGAGCGCCAGGATTTCACGGAACGCGTGTTGACCGCCGGGGGCAAGCAGCTCCACGAGCCGTCATGATGGGAGGCGCTGAGGTGGACCCAGACGGCGGGAGCGGCGGCACCTGACCGGTCAGCCTGCGGCGGCAGATGGTCCCATCGCGCCGCTCGGCGACGCGATCCCCCGGCGCGGCACGTGGCTCACGCGCGCCCTCGGCCGTGGCGCGCTGGCGCTGCTGGGATGGCGCGTCACCGGTGCCTTCCCCAACGAGCCCAAGATGGTGGTGATCGGCGCCCCGCACACGTCGAACTGGGACTTCGTGATCGGGCTGGCCGCGGCGTTCTCGCTGCGGCTGGGCTTTTCCTGGGTGGGGAAGCACGTGCTCTTCCGGCCGCCGGCGCACTGGCTGTTTCGCTGGCTGGGCGGGGTCCCCGTGGACCGCCGGGCGTCACACGGGTTCGTGCAGCAGATGGTGGCCGAATTCGAGAGCCGCTCGCAATTCCTGCTGGCCCTCGCCCCGGAAGGCACCCGGAAGACGGTGGCGCGGTGGAAGACCGGCTTCTACCACATTGCCCACGGGGCGCGCGTGCCGATCGTGATCGTCACGTTCGACAAGGCGCGCAAGGAGATCCACGTGGGACCGATCGTGACCCCGAGCGGGGACCTCAGCGCCGACCTGGACCGGATCCTGGCGCTCTACGCGGAGCGCCTGGGCACGCCGCTGCTGCCGGCGACGGGATAGCCGCGTCGCCTTCGTCGCGGCAGCCGCGGAGAGGCATCCTGGTCTAGCGGGCGTTCTCTCGCCGCGCCTCACACCCCGGCGATGCGGGCAACGGGATCGCCGAGCCTGCTCCCCTCACCCGGCGTCGTGCCGGAGGTCGCGCACGCGCGGCTTGCCGCCGCCGGGCGTCACCGGTGCCGACGCCTGCATCACGATGGAGGCTTCCCCACCGTAGCGCCGCACCTCGTCGAGACCGCCCACGTCGATGGCGCTCGTGCCGGTGATGTCGTCGCCAGTGCTGTAGAACTCGTAGTAGGTCCCGTCGGTGAACACCAGGAACACCTGCCCCACCGGCCGGTCGAGGCGTTTCTTCACGACGATGTGCGCGATGGTCTTGCCGATGATGCCGGGGGCCGCGTCGGCCATCTCGTTCCAGCCGGCCCTCGCGACGGTCGGAAGCGTCTGGTCGCTCAGTGGATGCCTCCTTCTCCCATGCCCCACCTCTCGGTCGGACTCGTGAGGTCGGCCTTCCTGGTCGAGGCTCGGTCGGCACGCCGCAGCAGCGGATCGCGGAGCGGGTTGTGGTGGCACTCGGGCTTCGAGCCTCCGGTGGTCACGAAACATGGGGGAGGCATGGGACATGGACAATGGGGCCGGCCCGGTGGATCGTTGGGAGGGAGCACCCTCGACGCCGGAGGCCGCGATGTTCGATTTCACGCTCACCGAAACCCAGCGCGCCCTGCGCGACGAAGTCCGAGACTTCGTCAAGTCGGTGCCACGCCAGCTGATCCTCGACATGGATGCCGACACGATCGACTTCCCACGCGAATTCCTGCGCGAGGCAGGCCGGCGGAATCTGCTGGGGTGTCGGTATCCCCAGCGCTGGGGGGGCCGCGGGCTCGACTGGGTGACGACCGCGATGGTGATGGAGGAGGTGGGCGTGCTGGGCTACATCTTCGCCTGCACGTTCGGCGTCGGCGCCGAGCTCGTGTGCGACGCCATTGTCCTGCACGGGACGGACGCGCAGAAGGAGAAGTATGTGGTCCCCCTGCTGCGGGGCGAGATCTTCGCCGCCGAGTGTCTCACCGAGCCGCGCAGCGGGTCCGATTTCTTCGGCACGACAACCGTAGCGGAGGATCGCGGGGATCACTTCCTGCTGCGCGGGCAGAAGCGCTTCATCGTGGGCGGGACGGCAGCCGACTACTTCCTGGTGTACGCGCGCACCGATCCCGAGGCCGAGCCGCACCGGGGCATTTCGTGCCTGCTGGTCGATCGCGGTCCCGGCATCTCCGCCGACTACCTCTACGGCCTGATGGGTTGTCGGGGAGGGGGCGCGAGTCGCGTCGTGTTCGCCGACGTGAAGGTCCCTAAGGAGAATCTGCTGGGCGAGCTGCACGGGGGGCTCGCCGTGTTCAACACCATGATGATTCCGGAGCGGCTCGGCACGGCGGCGATGACGATCGGCGCCGCACGGCCGGCGCTCGAGGTCGCGACTACCTACACCAGCAAGCGCAAGGCATTCGGGCAGGTGATCAACCGTTTCCAGGGCGTGAGCTTCCAGATCGCGGACGCCGCGATGCTGCTCGACGCCTCGCGGGCATTCGTCTACAGCACGTGTCTCGCCGTGCAGCACGAAGGGGCCACACCGCGCGTCCGCCGGCTGGTGTCGGAGACCAAGAAGTTCGTGACCGAGTCGTGCCAGCAGGTGGTCCACAATGCCATGCAGGTCATGGGCGGCATCGGCTACACCAACGTCTTCCCGATCGAGCGCATCCATCGCGACCTGCGCCTGGCGTCGATCTGGACCGGCACCAACGAGGTCCTCACGGCCATCGTCGGCAGCGAGTGGTACAAGGAGCACGCGGACGCCCGGCGCCTCAACGCCACCCGCGATCTCGAGCTCGACGCCCTCGAGTCGAGCGCCGTGGGCGAGAAGATCTATGAGTGAGCGGGGCGGCAGGGAGGAATCGGCTCGACGCCAGTCGATCGACGCGGCTCAAGGCCGTGCGGAAGTGACCTTCAAGTAAGGCACGATGGCCCGCGGCCGGCACCCCCGGACCGCGGGCCATTCGTGCTGCCTCGGCGCAGGTCCCCGTCGCAGCGGTACCTACCGCGATGCGGCGGTCTGCACGAGCATGATCTTGAAGGGCCCCTGCCCGTGCAGCTGAATCACGGTCGCACCACGCGCCCCGCCGTAGTGCGGCTTGTTCGCGGGGAGGTGCAGGTAGTCCCCCGCCCCGTAGGCCTGGAGCTTGGACTCGTCCGCCCCGTCACCCATCGCGAGGAGGAGCGTCCCCGAGAGAACCGTCAGATTCTCCGCCATCGGATGGAAGTGCGCGGGAAACCGGTAGTTCGCCGGGAAACTGAGCCGGAGCGTATAGGGCCCGGCCTCGTCGGGGTTGCCGTCGATCGCGGCGATCTTCATGCCGGGGTCGAAGCCCGGCACGTCGATGTCCGCAAACTGGATGCTGCCTGCCGAGACGGCGGCCATGCCGCCCATCGCGTCGACCTTCTGCTGCGCGACCGCGACCGACGCGACCGTGGCGGTGAGCACCGTTGCGATGAGGATGCTGGGATAGCGAAGCACTGCGGTTTCCTCCGGTCGAAAGACAACACGGGACGCATGGACAGCGGGGGCACGAGGCGCAGCCACCGTGGAGGTTGAGGCAGCACCAGCTAATTACTATCAACCTACTCCCCTTTTCGCAACGCCCGGTGAAGTCCTCCTCCGGGTCTGGTCCCGCCCTGCCGGCCTTTGCGCCCCCAGATGACCGCGAGGCGGGCAGCACGGCGGGATTCCATCCGCAGGAGAACGAGCACCGCCGCAGGCCGAGCGGAGATGAAGGAGGAGATGAAGGACAAGAACGGAGGAGCAGACCGCTGGCGATGCTTCGGGCCGTTATCTTACGTCCGGGAATTACTGATGCTCGACCATACGTCGGAGACCACACGTGT
>Ga0224512_10002195_pt1 | contig 18079 bp, 16 predicted proteins | sample SF_May12_sed_USG_4_FD_169103 | JGI IMG/M metagenome (GOLD analysis project Ga0224512, IMG submission 169103) | Sediment microbial communities from San Francisco Bay, California, United States - SF_May12_sed_USGS_13 | ecosystem: Environmental > Aquatic > Marine > Sediment | place: USA... | reverse complement strand
GGTGATTGCCACATTTGAGGATGCCGACGGCAAGCCGCTTAGCGGGGCGGATTACATGGTAAGGCTGCTCGATAAAGACCGCTTTTTCGATGACAAGCTCGGGTCGAGCTCATTGGGCGCGAACGGCCTGGCAGAGTTTCTGATTTTTGTGGCCGACATCAAGTCGATCGACTCAGCGGACGAGCGAGCGCCCGACATCTACTTTGTCGTAACCCGGGGTGGCCAGGAAATTTTTCGTTCGGAGATCTTTCCCGACGTTAATTTCGACGCGACCAATCCGGTGACGGGCCGCCCCGATGGGTTGACGAAGACTTTCGGCCCATTTCGCATCACGGAGCAGACCCGGCGGTGATCGCTGAACGGTGAGTTATCTCACTGATCGGCGGCAGGCAACACGGTTCGAGGCGGTGCCGGACCGCCTCCTACCAGGGTATGGCAATCCCCGCACATGGAGAGAAACTCACCGTAGAGAGTACTGCGTGACTCACGCGAATCTGCCTGACTGCCCTCCTCGCCAATTTCACGGGTACGTCTCAGAAGGTAACTGAGCGCCGGCTCCTGCTCCGCTGCAATAGCGAAATCGGAACTTGACAGTCGGATCTCGGCAAGTTTTTCCGTGCCCCGACTCCATGCGGCATCCGATGGTCCTATGAGCCCTTCCCACATGCGATCCGCCGCCCAGAGGTGGCGCTGCATCTGGGCACTTACGCTTTCGCCGGCAGGCGGTGGCCTCAGGTCTTCGTCGAATACATCGCTGACGCCATTTGCCGCATGGCAGTCGCCGCAGGTTCGCGCCATTTCGCTGACTGCAGCGGCGGCGAACACGAGGTGCCTGGCGGACGCTGCTTGCTCGGCATAACTTCGCATGTCTGCGACATAGGGCGCCCACTCGCCGGGCAGCTCCGGCGGAATCTCGTGCTCCATGAGCCAATCCGCTGACCCGGGGACACCGTCTAATTGCCCGGCGATGATGAAGAGTCTGATTGCCCTGACTGCGGTAATGTGCAGGCGCATATGCGGGGCAACCGACGAGTCTATGCGCACCGATTCATGCTGCGTCGCCATCGAAGAACCGGGCGCCGCGAGTACCGTAATCATCAGGGCCGATACCAATCTTGACCTAAGTGTCATGACAATCTCGCCGTGCTCACTGCGGAGGCTACTGCTGATTATCCCACCACAGAAGTCATTGTCATTCCACGAGCGGCGTCGGGGTTACAGCTCGGTCGTTAAGCGTCCGCCTTGCCGAGCAGCGCGTAAAGCATTTGCTCGATACGGGCACGCTGTTCGTTCTCGGAAAGGTCCGGTGGGGACACCACAGGCGCTGTGCCCAGCTCCGTTACTTTGGTTGTTTGTTGCGCTTCATCGTCAGGCTGCAATAGTCGCTGATCAAGATTATCGACTGCGGCACTCGCCGCCGCGCGAGCGGTGGCGATGCTGTCCTTGATGTTTCGTGGCCCGCTTGCGCAGCCGGCCACGAAAATGCCGGGCTGAGAAGTCGTAATACCGGGTCTATCCTCCCCCATGACCGCGATGTAGCCGTTGTCGGCCAGCTTGACATCAACACATTCTGCTAACGCATCGAGGCCACGGATGGGCTGCACATCGGAGCACAACACCACCATGTCGTACGTTTCCTGTACATATCGATTTGCCGAAAAATCTTCATAAGATACGGCCAGCGTATTTTCCGGTGCCGGATCTGCCTTGAATGTCGCTCCCCAGCGCACTTGAACACCCGTTTTCTCGGCGAGTTGCTGCACGTTCGCGAGTTCGCTGTCCTGAGTCAACTGCGACAGAACCAAAACCGTCACTGTCTCGATATCCTGTTCGAGTAGTTGATGCGCCTGGCTTGCGACTATGTACAGCGCAAATGGCGAGGGATTATCGAGCACCAGCAAGACGCTGTCCGGATACTCTTCGTTCGACGGCTTCGACGCAAAACCACCGGTTGGCCCGGGCGACTCCATGAGCCTCTGTAGTTCGGCGGATGTCACGATGTCGGCATGTGTCCCATAACCGAACTCTGTATAAGTTGTGCCGTCTTCTATCTGAAAGCCGGGCGCAAGTATCACCGCCCCGACCTGCCGTTCGTGAACGGTGTCGACGAGGTTGAAAAAGATCGCATCATCTTCGCAGACCTCCACACATCGCTGACACGGTTGGTAATTGGGCGGTGTATTCAGGCAGTTTTCTATGTCGATGACGTACGGGTCGGGCATCGTTTCCGCCATCGGCGTATAAATGGCCTTTCTGTACGTCAGACCGGCATCAAATTCGTTGGCCAATACTACGGGACAGACCACCCGGCAAAGCTTGCAGCGGGTGCAGGCATCCGTAACAAAGCGAGCGGCCTCGCGGATCGACACCGTGAAATTGCCGGGCCGGCCGTCGATTTTTTCCAGGTTCGCGAGCGTGATGATCTCGATGTTTTCGTAATCCGCCAGTTTCGCGAATAATGGCGTCTGGACGCCCTCGGCACGATCACCTATAGCCGATGCCTCGGTCATGGTCGCTGCCAGCCTGCCGCCGACTATCGGTTCCCGCTCGACAACGATAGCGCGCGCCCCGGCATTTGCACATTCCATGGCGGCGTGAAGCCCGGCAATGCCGCCACCCACGATCAGTATCGAGTCGGTCATGATGCGCCGTCACTTTGCGCAAGGCTTATGCCGGCGTCGAGGGCTTTCAAATCCAGGTCGACCACGTGTGGCTTCACCGTGTTACGAATTGCCTCTTCTACCGAGTGACGGCTGACCACCCCGGTTTTACCAACCAGGTAGCCCAGCATCACGACGTTCGTGACGAGCCGGCTGCCCAGATCCTCGGCGATCTTTGTGGCCGGAAGGCCATAGCAGTTTTCGTCATCCTCGAAGGGTTGAACCAGCCCGGTATCGACAATCAGCGTGCCGCCGGCCTTGAGCCTCGAACGAAAGCGCGTATAGGCCTCCTGAAAGAAAACCGCAAGTACGTCCGCTTCGGTAACAAACGGATAGTCCACCGGGCGGTCCGAGATGATGACATCCGTTCGCGAGGCACCGCCACGCGCTTCCGGTCCGTGCGTCTGCGTGCAAACGGCTTCCTTGCCGTCGAATAACGCCGCAGCCTTGCCGAGCAGCAGGCCGGCAAGCACGATGCCCTGGCCACCAACGCCGCCGAAGCGGATCTGACTGGTTGGGCTTGTCGAATTATTCTTTGTTTCTGACATAGTCACAGCACCGAGACTCACTTCATAAAAGGCGCGCGTTCGATATCGACGAAGTTGCCGACGATTATCGGCTTGTTTTCGTCAAGCAGATCGATATCGAGGTCTTCGAGTTTCGGGGCGCCGTTCTCGACACGGCACCGCTCGCGATAGATCTCCACTTCATGCATGCCATCTTCGATTTTGTTGGCCCGGCCAAAACTCGTCGGACACGGGGCCAGCACCTCGATGAAAGAAAAACCGTTTTTCTGCATCGATCGCAGTACGGCATCCTGAAACTCGCGCACGTGCAAGATTGTCCAGCGCGCAACGAATTCCGCCCCGGTCGCCTTTGCCAGGTAGGGAAGATTGAAGGGCTGCTCCACGGCGCCGAGAGGTGCGGTCGTGCCCTTCGCACCGACTGGCGTCGTTGGACCGACCTGCCCGCCGGTCATGCCATAGTTGAAATTGTTGATGCAGATCACGTTCAGATTCACATTGCGGCGGGCGGCATGAATAAGATGATTGCCGCCAATGGCCGAGAGGTCACCGTCGCCGCTGATCACGGTGACATTCAGCTCCGGCTTGTGCACGGCGATGCCCAGCGCAAACGGCAACGCGCGGCCGTGCGTCGTATGGTACGAGTCGACATTCACGTAGCCGGCTGCCCGTCCGCTGCAGCCGATACCGGACACACAGACGTGCTGATCCTCGGCGATGCCGGATGCGGCGATCGCATGCGCGTAACCATGAATGACCGTGCCAATGCCGCAGCCAGGACACAGGATATGCGGAAGGCGATCGGCCCGCAGCAGACGGTCGATCGGGTGTATGTTTTCAGCAGGGTGAATGGTTTGTTCGGTTACAGTCATGATCTGATCAACTCCAGGATCGCATCGGGCGTGGGCATGGTGCCACCGGCGTGGTTCAATCGCAGCACAGGCAATTGCGTCAGTCGCTCGACTTCACGACGCAGTTGACCGAGATTCACTTCGGGGACAATGAAACGCTGGACTTTGCCTTGCTCGATCAGCTGACGGATTCGCGTTTCCGGAAATGGCCAGATGGTTATCAATCTGAGCAATCCGCATTTCAGTCCCTCGCTGCGCGCCTGGTTGACGGCGTGCCGGGCCGAGCGCGCCGTGCAGCCGAACGAAATCACGATCGTGTCGGCATCCTCCGCGTCGATCTCCTCGTACATTTCGATATCGGCGGCATGGAGGCGTATCTTGTCGACCAGGCGATTGATAAGTTTATCGTGTGTTTCAACGTTCATGGCGGGATAACCGCGTTCATCGTGCGTCAGTCCGGTCATATGGACTTTGTACCCTTCGCCGGCATGCGCGATCGGCGGTACCATATCTTCATCTGGCGCGTAACTTAAGAATGGTTTGCCGTCAGGCGCCTGTCGTGGTCCCTTGCGACGAATCAACGGCACCTCATCGGCGGCCGGAATGACCACGCGTTCGGTCATGTGACCGACAACCTCGTCCATGAGCATGAATACGGGTACCCGGTATTGATCGGCCGCGTTAAAAGCACGTACAGTCAAATCGAAACACTCCTGCGGTGATGCCGGACAGTAAGCGATGATTCCGTAGTCGCCATGAGATCCCCAGCGCGCCTGCAAAATGTCGGACTGGCCCACCATCGTCGGCAAGCCGGTCGATGGAGAGGCACGCATGACGTCCGCAACAACACAGGGTATCTCCAGCATCGCCGCGAGCCCGATATTCTCCATCATCAGGCTGAATCCGGGGCCGGAGGTCGCCGTCAGGCTGCGGGCGCCGGCTGCCGATGCGCCGATGATCGCGGCCATGCTGCCGAGCTCGTCCTCCATCTGCACGAAGCGTCCGCCCAGCGGCGGCAGTCGCCGCGCAAGATGTTCGGCGATCTCAGTCGACGGCGTGATTGGATATCCACCGAAAAAATCGAGACCCGCGGCCAATGCACCTTCGGCGCAGGCATGATCGCCGAGCATGAAATGGTTGCCGGTCAAAACACGTGGTTCCTGATCCGCCTGCACTGTTGCCGCGACCGCGCTATCCGACATCCGGCTCACCTTGCGTGTCTTCTTCGTCCACGACTTCTGTCGTGTAAATCGCCAGCTCCGGGCAGATCAGATCGCAGAAGCCGCAGTGCACACAGGCGGACTCCTTACCTTCCGAAACAATCGGGTAGTGATAGCCCTTGGCGTTGATATCGTCCGAGTAGCTCAAAACATCGGTGGGACAATAGCTGATGCAGAAATCGCACTGCTTGCAGCGCTCTGCAATGACATGCACGCGTCCCAATGGAACCTGCGCCAGAGGCAGATCCATCGGCTGTCGCGCGACCTTCGCAACTGATTTCGTCAACTGGAACTCCAGGCTAGCCAATCGGGCACCACCCCTTATGGTACTGATGCCGATTAATAATGATGCCGATTATTACCGATTCTACGGTAGGATCAGATTATTCATTATAGAGACCTATTTCTGTAGGGGCTTTCCACGATGCGTACTGCGCCGGACCCCCACTAGAATCAGGTCTTTCAAAGGGACTAAGGTATGAGCGTATGGTCATTGCCGTAACTACGCTGGCTGCACTGAGTTTCCTGTTTGCCTCGCTGCTGGTGCTGGCACACAGGAAGTTGCACGTCGACGAAGATCCGCGGATCGACGCAGCGCATCAGCTGCTGCCCCAGACAAACTGCGGCGCCTGTGGTTTTCCGGGCTGCCTGGGCCTGGCCGAGGCCATGATCGCGGGTAGCGCTCTGCCCGGCAAGTGCACGGTCATCAACGAAGCGGACCGGGAGTATATTGCCGAATTCCTCGGAATAGACGCGGGCGCAGAAGAAAAAGTCGTCGCCCGGCTCGCCTGCGCCGGCGGTGCCAATGTCGCCCGTAACCGCGCCCAATACGAAGGTCTCCGGTCATGCCGCGGCGCGGCGCTCGTGGCTGGCGGTGGCAAAGGCTGTTTCTGGGGATGCCTGGGATTAGGCGACTGCGAGGTCGTATGTGACGTCGATGCGATCGTCATGAGTGAGCACGACCTGCCGATCGTCATCGAGGATGCATGCACGGCCTGCGGGGACTGCGTCGATGCCTGCCCCAAAGATCTGTTCTCTCTGCATCCGGTGAGTCACCGGCTTTGGGTTGCGTGCAAGAATCTCGAAAAGGGAGATGCGGTTGTCGAGGATTGTGAAGTGGCTTGTGACGCCTGTGGCAAATGCGCCGTCGACGCGCCAGGCGATTTGATTACAATGGTCGACAATTTGCCGGTCGTAAACTACGACAGGAACCACAACGTGAGAAGCGCGATCGAGCGTTGTCCGACCGGCGCAATTGTCTGGTTCGATATTGAACAAGGGCCGCAAACCGGCCGCGTGGCGCGCAGAGTCATTCGCCAGAGCGCACGGCACGCGACCCCAACCTGAGTGAGTAACTCCATAAATTATGAAGAAAGAAGCGTTTAAATACCCCGGCATCCGATCGGCGATGGACGGGAACACGGCCGCGATCATGTGTGAGCGCGAGTCTACCGACGGTGCCGGTGCCTATCCAATTACGCCGTCTACGCAAATGGGCGAGTACTGGGCTGAAGCGACAGCGGCGGGGCACATCAACATATCCGGACGGCCACTCATATTTATCGAGCCCGAGGGCGAACATTCTGCTGCGGCGGTCACAGCGGGCTTGTCGATGACCGGGTTGCGGGCAGCGAATTTCTCGTCCGGTCAGGGTATCGCGTACATGCACGAGTCCCTGTATGCGGCGGTCGGCAAGCGTCTGACCTACGTGCTGAACATGGGCTGCCGGGCAATGACCAAGGCGAGCCTGAACGTGCATGCGGGGCACGACGATTATCATTGCGTGGACGACACGGGCTTCTTCCAGGTCTTCGCCAAGGACGCACAACATGTTGCGGATCTCAACATCATTGCACACCGCATTGCCGAACTGACGCTGACGCCCGGCATTGTCGGCCAGGACGGTTTTCTGACAACACACCTGATTGAATCGTTGCTGCTTCCCGAGCGCCAACTGATTGCGGAATATCTCGGCTGCCCCGAAGACGAGATAGACACGCCGACGCCGGCGCAAAAAATAATTTACGGCGACAAGCGCAGACGCATACCGGAACTCTGGACTGTGGACAACCCGGTCATGTCCGGCGTGGTACAGAACCAGGACTCCTATATGCAGAGCGTTGCCGCACAGCGGCCGTATTTCTTCGACCATATTCAGGAGCTCGCGGATCAGGCATTCGATGGCTTCTATGAACTCACCGGCAGGCGTTATGAACGCGTCATGACTTATCGTAGTGACGATGCCGACTACCTGATCATGGGTCAGGGCAGCCTGATTCCAACAGCCGAAGCCGTGGCCGACTTCATGCGCAAGGAACGTGGCGTCAAGGTCGGCGTGGTCAATCTGCTGATGTTCCGACCATTCCCCGGAGACCTGGTTAGTCAGTTGTTACAGGGCAAGAAAGGCGTGGCCGTGCTGGAGCGCGTCGACCAGCCGCTGGCTGCGGACCTGCCTCTGATCCGGGAGATTCGCGCCATCCTGAGCAAGAGCCTGGAGAACGGCCGCACCAAGAATGGGGCAGCCTACCCGGATCTGGCGAATTACAAATCAATCAAGGACATGCCGGAACTTTACTCGGGCTCATTTGGCCTGGGCAGCCGCGATCTGCAGCCCGAGGGCGTGATCGCGGCAGTCGAAAATATGCTGCCGGATGGCCGGCATAAAAGAATGTTCTACCTGTCCATCGACTTTGTCCGCCAGTCGATGATGACGCCCAAGCAGGAGATCTATCAGCAGGCTGTAATGGACGCCTACCCGCACGTGGCTGAACTTGCATTGCGCGGCAGCGAGAATCCGAACCTGATGCCAAAGGACAGCATTACGGTGCGCATGCATTCGGTCGGCGGTTGGGGTGCTATTACGACCGGCAAGAACCTCGCCATGACCTTGTTCGATTTGCTGGGTTATCACGTCAAGGCAAATCCGAAATATGGTTCGGAGAAGAAAGGACAGCCAACCAGCTATTACCTTTCGGCGGCGCCGGAACCGATCCGCATCAATTGCGAATACTTTTATGTCGACGTCGTGCTGTCGCCCGACCCCAACGTGTTCAGTCATACGAATGCTGTCGCCGGGCTGGACAAGGGTGGCGTACTGGTCATGCAAAGCGACGCTGCCTCGCCCGACGCGTTCTGGCAAGCGATTCCGCATCGCTATCGCAAGACGATCGTCGACAACAATATCCGCGTTTACTATCTCGATGCCTTCAAGATCGCCCGTGACGAGGCCACTGATCCGGAGTTGCAGCTGCGCATGCAGGGGATCGCGTTTCAGGGTGCGTTCTTCGCGACGTCGCCGTTGCTCGAAAAACATGGGCTCGATGAGTCTACGTTACTGAATGCGATCAAACACCAGTTGCAGGAAAAGTTCGGCTCGAAGGGTGCCCGCGTCGTCGAAGACAACATGCGCGTCGTGCGGCGTGGTTTCGAAGAAATCACCGAGGTCACGGAGAAGCACCTGGAGGAGCGCAAGACGAACGGTAAAGGTAACGGTCAGTTACCGATTCCCGTGATGGTGAAACGTGAGCCGGAATCTTCTTCTGCCTCTTCGGACCTTCACCGCTTCTGGGCGCAAACCGGCAGTATGTACGCAGAAGGCGCCGGCGACTCGGTGCCGGCGGATCCATTCATGAGCATGAGCCTGATGCCGGCGGTTTCGTCGCATTTCAGGGATATGACCTCGATTCGCTTCGAGCATCCCGAGTTCATCGCGGAGAACTGCACAGGTTGTGGCGATTGCTACACGGTCTGCCCCGATACCGCCATTCCCGGCCTGGTCAACGAAACCGGCCAGGTGCTCGATACCGTGGTACAGCGATTGAAAAAGCGCGGCGCGAAAACCGAGCAGCTGCCGCGCGCCGTGCGTCAGATGGAGATTAAACTGCGCAAATTGTTTGCCGAAGCCGAGGAAACTGAATCGGTGCAAGCGATGTTCGAAGATGCGATCGAAGCGACGATTGCCGACGCGGACCTGCCGGATGACGGCAAGCAGCAACTCAAGGCCGAGTTCGACGAATTCCGTGAAGAACTTGGCGACTTCCAGTTTGCGCTTTGCCGGCCGTATTTCACGTTGCCGGAGAAAAAACAGGCGGGCGGCGGCGGACTACTGAGCATCACGGTCGATCCCTACACCTGCAAAGGTTGTATGGAATGTGTCGAGGTCTGCAAAGACGATGCGCTGCGGCCGATCACGCAAACCGACGAGACCATCAGTTCGCTCAGAAAGAACTGGGACTTCTGGCTCGATTTGCCGAACACGCCGAAGAAATACATCCGGGTCGACAACCTCGAGGAAGGCATCGGGGCGCTGGAGACGATCCTCCTCGACAAGGATGCCTACCTGCCATTCGCGAGCGGCGATGGCGCCTGTCTGGGATGCGGGGAAAAGACCGTCATACATCTGTTTGTTGCCACGGTCGAGGCGCTGATACAGCCGCGAGTTGCAAAACACATCGCCCATATCGAAGACCTGATTACGCAGCTGAAGAAGCACGTGCAACTGAAGCTCATTGGTGAGATCGACGTCGGTGATGTCGAAGAAATGGAAGCGGTACTCAGCGAAGATGCGGACGGCGACCTGACGCTGGCGAAAATCGCCAGCCGAATCGAGAAAACCCATGAGGCCGAGCCCATCGACCGGCAGTGGCTGCAACACGTCACGGACCTGATTGCGAAACTGAACGAGCTGAAGTGGCGTTACCAGAACGGCACCACCGGTAAAGGGCGAGCCAGTATGGGAATGCTGAACGCCACCGGCTGCACCTCCGTCTGGGGCAGCACGTATCCATTTAACCCATATCCGTTCCCGTGGGCGAACCATCTCTTTCAGGACAGCGTCTCCATGGCCATGGGTATTTTCGAAGGGCATATGGCCAAGATGGCGGAGGGCTTCAAGACCATCCGGCTTGCCGAACTCTTACTCAAAGACAAGTACGACCCGGAAGGTCATGCAAAAGAATACCGTTACTTCAATTGGCAGAATTTTACTGACGAGGAATTCCACCTCTGTCCGCCCGTCGTGGCCGTCGGCGGCGATGGCGCGATGTACGACATCGGCTTTCAGAACCTGTCCCGCGCCATGATGGCGGGCAAGCCGGTCAAAGTGGTTGTCGTCGATACGCAGGTTTACTCGAATACCGGTGGACAGGCATGCACGTCCGGATTTTTCGGGCAGATCTCGGACATGGCCCAGTACGGCAAAGCCATCAAAGGCAAGGAAGAAGCACGCAAGGAGATGGGTCTGATCGCGATGGCGCACCGCACGACTTACTATATGCAAAGCACCATGGCGTATTCCAATCACATGATCGAAGGTTTTGTGCAGGGATTGATGTCACGGCGACCGGCTGTTTTCAATCTCTACACGTCCTGCCAGCCGGAACACGGTATCGGTGACGACATGAGTAACCACCAGGCGAAGCTCGCCGTCGAGTCACGCGCCTATCCGCTATTCACGTATGATCCGGACCGCGGCAAAACAGCAGCCGAATGCTTCGATCTGGATGGTAATCCCGCCATCGACCGCGACTGGCCCGTGACGAAGATCGACTATGTCGAGCGGGGCCGGCAGAAGGAAATGGAACTGTCGACGACGTTCGTTGACTTCGCCGTGACCGAGACGCGGTTTCGCAAACACTTCAGAAAAGTGCCGCGGGATGCATGGCATGAGGATATGGTTGTCGTCAGCGATTATCTGGAACTCGACGAGGACGATCGCGAAGGCAAGGTGCCCTTTGTCTGGGCGCTGGATGCCAAACGGGAACTCAGTCGTCTGCTCGTCGCTGAACCGATGATCAAATCGGCCGAAGAGCGGCGTGATTTCTGGATCATGCTGAGGGCGCTTGCCGATGCCGAAGAAGCGGTCGAAGCCGCCGCGGCGAGTGACGAGCAAATGGAGTCACAGATTCGCCAGGAAGTCGTGCAGAAATTAACGACGGGTCTGATGGGTCTCGTCAGCGGCGATCAGTCGCTCGATATTGCCGCGGTGCTGAGCTCGGGTGAGGCGGCAGCGGCGGCGCAAGACGCGCCGGCAGCGGCGCCAATGGCAGAAGCATCAACGGCGGTCGCCGAGGCGCCGGCCGCTGCCCCGGCCGCTGTAGCGGGCGACTACATGGCGCCGTGGATTGATACCGAAGAATGCACGGCCTGCGATGAATGCATCATCATCAATCCGCAGATTTTCGCTTACAACGACGACAAGAAAGCTTACATCCAGTCTGCCGAAGCCGGCCCGTATCGGGACCTGGTCAAGTCTGCGGAAAAATGTACCGCGCAGGTCATCCATCCCGGCCTGCCTAGGGACCGCAGCGCCAAAGACATAGCGAAGTGGATAAAACGGGCACAGAAATTCAATTAGCCTGGTTCGACAGGCACGAGAAGCGATGATGCTCGACATGGTGCGCAAAGATTCGTTCCGGAATGGCGTGCATCCACCGGAGCACAAGGACGAAACCGGCCACCTGGCAATCCGCCGGTTTCCGTTTGCACCGGTGTTGGTCGTGCCGCTGAGTCAGCACCTTGGTAAGCCGGCAGTCGCTGTGGTTCGCGAAGGCCAGGAGGTGGTGCGCGGTCAGACGATTGCGGAGCCGGACGGTTTCGTCTCCGTCGCCATGCATGCGCCCGCTTCGGGTGTGGTCAAAAGAATCGCGCTGGCACCGAGCATCAGCGGCGCCATGGTGCCGAGTGTTTATCTGCAGCCATACCCGGCTTCGTCACAGGAAGTCGCCGATGGTGAACCCTGTGATCTGCAAACAGCCACGCCCGACGAAATCATCGCGGCAATCCAGCGCGCCGGCATTGTCGGCCTCGGCGGCGCAGCATTTCCGACCCACGTCAAACTCAAGGCGCCGGAGGGAAAGCACCTGGAGACCCTGATCATCAACGGCGTCGAGTGTGAGCCCTACCTGACCACGGATCACCGCGTCATGCTCGAGCAGACCGCAGATATATTCATGGGGGTCAGATACCTGCTGCCTGCCACCGGCGCCACTGAGGTCATCATCGCCGTGGAGGCGAACAAGCAGGACGCGGTAAACAAGCTGCAGCAAGACCGACCTGGAGATTTGCCAGTCAGCATTCGCGTATGTCCGGTCAAATACCCGCAGGGGGCCGAGAAGCTGGTCATCAAATCTTTGCTTGGCCGGGAGATACCATCCGGCGGGCTGCCGGCTGATGTGCAGGCGATCTGCGTCAATGTGGCAACCACCGCCGAGATCGGACGCCTGTTGCCCAGAGGTCGCGGTATTCAGGAACGCGTGATCACGATCGGCGGTCCCGGAGTGCAACGAAAAGGTAACTATCGAATTCCGATCGGTACCACCGTGCGTTTCGCTCTCGAAGAGACCGGTGCCGCGAATGATATTTCACGTGTGTTCCTCGGCGGGCCCATGATGGGCGCTGCAGTATCCAACCTCGATATTCCGATCACCAAAGGCACCTCGGGAATTACCGCGTTTACCACGGCCGAGACCGGCGACGCGACAGGTCATCAGAAAGTTTATCCCTGCATACACTGTGCACGCTGCGTCGAGGCCTGCCCCCTGTTTCTCAATCCTTCACAGCTTGGCCTGCTGGCGAAGAACGAGGAATACGAGCAGATGGCCGAAGCATTTAACCTGATGGACTGTTTCGAATGCGGCGCCTGCTCCTATGTCTGCCCGTCGCATATTCCGCTCGTTCAATATTTTCGTCTCGCCAAGAAGATGGTCAGAAAACTCAGTACGCCGCAATGACTGACCTCAGAAAAAACCTCGAAATCGGATCATCGCCGCATATTTCGAGCGGCGACAGCGTCGACGTGATCATGCGCAATGTCGTCATCGCGCTCTTGCCGGTATGCGTTTTCGCTGTTTATGCATTTGGCAGCGCTGCGGCACTGGTGCTCGCGACGGCCGTCACCAGCTGCGTCGCGACTGAACATGTGCTCTGCAAAGTCACCGGCCAGTCGAGCACGATCGGCGACTGGTCCGTGGCCATCAGCGGGCTGTTGTATGGTCTGACGCTGCCGCCGGACCTGCCGCTATGGATGGTGGCCATTGGCGGTATTTTTGCCGTCGCGGTCGGCAAATTTCTGTTCGGCGGACTGGGCAGCAACGCGTTCAATCCCGCGTTGGTCGGACGGGCTTTTTTACAGGCCGCATTCCCGCAGGCCATGACGCACTGGGCAACGCCGCTCGGTGATAACCGTTTTATCGATTTACCGACCTCGACTCTGGCATGGCCCTTCGCGGCACCTACCTATGATTCGGTGACGACAGCCACGCCGCTTGCCGTGATGAAATTTGACGGCATCCAGGCAGCCAGCGGTGATCTCTTATTTGGCCTGACTTCGGGGTCAGCCGGCGAGACCAGCGCGGTACTTATTTTGCTCGGTGGAATATACCTGGTGGCGCGCAACATGATGAACTGGCGCATCCCGGTATCGATATTCGCGACTGTCGCTGTCATCACCTGGGGTTTCAATCTCTACAATCCCGAGGTATTCCCGACACCGGCGTTCATGTTGTTCGCTGGCGGCCTGATGCTCGGTGCCGTGTTTATGGCGACCGACCTGGTTGCATCCCCAATTACGAATGCGGGTTGCTGGCTCTATGGTTTTCTGATCGGCGGCCTGGTAGTCGTTATTCGCTTCTGGGGCGGCATGCCTGAGGGCGTCATGTACGCAATCCTGCTCGCCAACGCCGTCTCTCCACATATCGACCGGCTCATCCAGCCGAAGGTGTTCGGCACCGGCAAGGGGGCAGGATGAATACCCCGGGCCCCGTTCTGCGGCCGGCGACGTCGGCGTGGTCCATGTACCGCGCGATTGTCGGTATCGGTGCACTCTGCGCTTTGCTGATCGTCACGGTGTATCAAACCACCGCAGCGCGAATTCGCGAGAATCAGGCACGTTTTCTTGCGCTCGCGGTTGCCGAGGTGCTGCCTGCCGCGCAATCCACCGTCGCGGTTGAGCTCTCTGCTGAAGGCCGCCTCGCGGCAGCCGGTGAGGCGCCCGCGTTGCCGGTGTTCCTCGGCTATAGCGCAGACGGCGAGCTGGTTGGCGCTGTCGTTACCGCCCAGGGCATGGGTTATCAGGACAACATACGGGTGCTTTATGCGTATTCGTTCGAACTCGATGCAATCGTCGGCTTCAAGGTGCTGGACAGTAAAGAAACGCCGGGTCTCGGCGACAAGGTCGAAAAGGAACCGCATTTTATAGCCAATTTCGAAAGACTGGACGCAACGCTGACGCCGGACGGTAATGCGTTGTTAAACCCGATCGTGACTGTCAAACAGGGTGAGAAAGAAGAGCCGTGGCAACTCGACGGCATCACCGGGGCCACGATAACTTCCGAGGCGATCGGCGAGATTCTGAATGACAGTGCAAATACCTGGGCGCCGGTTCTCGAGAGGGATTCCAGCGCATTCGCCAGCAGCGAACCAACCGAGGAACAGTAAATGTTGGGCAAAGAAGTCAGCACCACCGATGAGTTCGTCAAGGGGCTTTGGCGGGAGAACCCGGTGTTCGTTCAGGTCCTCGGCATGTGCCCGGCGCTTGCCGTTTCCAACACGGCCATCAACGCACTGACCATGGGCCTTGCGACGACCTTCGTGCTGCTGATGTCCGGCATCTGTGTCTCGGCATTGCGCAACTTCATACCGCGCGAAGCGAGAATCGTCAGCTTCATCTGCATCATCGCGAGTTTTGTGACCGCGGTTGACTATATTATTCAAGCGATCAGCCTCGAACTGAGCCGCAGTCTCGGCGCTTTTATCGCTTTGATCGTCGTGAATTGCCTGATCCTCGGCCGGGCCGAAGCATTTGCCTCGAAAAACAAGCTGACTCGATCGGTGCTCGATGCGCTGGGCATGGGGGTCGGCTTTACCGTCGCATTACTGTGGATCGGCGTGGTGCGGGAAATTCTCGGCAGCGGCTCGTTATTCGGCGTCGCGTTATTCCCGGACGGTTTCCAGACGTGGACCGTGATGGTGCTGCCGAGCGGCGGCTTCTTTGCGATGGCCATGTGGCTGCTGCTGGTCAACTGGTTGAAGGAGAGACAAGCCCGGGCTGAGAAACTAACGCAGGAGGCAACGTCATGAACGATGCGTCGCACTGGTCAGTCTTCATCAATGCCGCGTTGATCAACAATTTCGTGCTGGCCTATTTCCTCGGGATCTGCCCGTTCTTCGGCGTCTCGGCTAAGCTCGAGACAGCCGTGCGCATGGGTGGCGCCGTGAGTTTCGTCATGCTCGTGGCTTCGGTCTGTGCCTACTTAATCAACCTGTTGCTCGACGTCATCAATGCCCCCTATTTACGGATTATTTCGTACATCCTCGTGATCGCCTCGACGGTCCAGTTGGTCGAGATGCTGATGAAAAAGTTGAGCCCGCCGACGTTTCGCGCCATGGGCATCTACCTGCCGCTGATCACCACGAACTGCGCGATCCTCGGACTGGCCCTTTTTCAGACCAACCGCGGATACGGATTCACGCAAGCCATTGCTTATGCGCTGGGTGCCGGTGCCGGATTTGCGCTGGCCCTCGTGCTGATGGCGGGCGTGCGCGAGAAACTCGACCTCGCCAGTGTGCCCGAGCTGGTTAAAGGGACTGCAGCTGCGCTGATCGTGGCGGGTGTTCTCTCCATGAGCTTCATGGGTTTTGCAGGGCTCGGTCGATGAACCCCCTGATACATTTCCTGATTGCAACGACGCTCATTGTCGGCCTGATCCTGTTGCGCATGTTCGCCGAGCGCAGCGCCCTGCGGAAAAAGCTGCGCAGGGGTCATGCCGACGGTGAATGTCAGCAAGTCAGTTGCTGGCGCGGCTGCGAAACCGGTCAAGCGACGCCCGATCTCCATTCTGTTTCCAGACAAAATACATCCAGGAGGACTGCAAATCATGCGCCTTGAAGACTACCCGACAGATCCGCACTTTACTGCGACAGTCTTAAGTAGCGAGCGGATCACCGACGAGAAGTCGGAGGCAGAAGTCCGGGAGCTGGTGCTCGAAGTTGACGATCATCAGTTCGATTTCGAAATCGGTCAAAGCATCGGCGTGCTCGTTAAGGGCCCCGAGGAGTTTGGCGGCTCGCTGCACCACCGACTTTATAGTGTCGCAGACACGCCTGCCCCGAAGACACAGGGAAAACCTGAAATTACGATTGTCGTCAGGCGCTGCAATTACATCGACGATTACAGCGGCGAAGAGTATATCGGTGTCAACTCCAATTACATTTGCGACCGCAGGGCTGGCGATCAATTAACGATCACGGGGCCGTTTGGCATACCCTTCAAGGTACCTGCCGACACGAGTGCAAACTTGTTGCTGATCGGACTCGGCACAGGCATTGCGCCATTTCGCGCGCTCGTCAAACATATTTACCAGGACATTGGTGGATGGAAGGGCAAAGTGCGCTTGCTATATGGCGCGCATTCCGGACTGGAGCTCCTCTATATGAATGACAAGCGGGATGACTTCACCCGCTACTATGACGAGGAAACGTTCGAAGCTTTCAAAGCATTGAGTCCACGCCCCAACTGGGCCGACCCAATCGCCTGGGATTTTGCGATCGAACAGCGGGCCGAAGAGATATTAGGTTTGTTGTCCGATGATCACACGCACGTTTACGTCGCCGGCCTTAAGCCGATTCGTGAGGCATTCGATGAACTGTTCAGTAACCTGTCCGGGTCCGCAGATGCCTGGGCCAAGACAAAGGCCAAACTGGTCGAACAGGACAGATGGGCTGAATTGCTGTATTGAGAAATAGAAGCACCGAGTCTCTTTAAAATTATCGATCCTCTAAGAGTGATTCGCGGGCATCGGCGATGCTGCGTTCGCCGCGCACCAATGCTTCTATTTCGACAGCCAGCTGCCGCAAATCATCGGCATACAGCTCGCCTGAGTGCAGCGCAAGAATTTCGCCGCCCGGCGCGACGAACGCCGAGAACGGCAGGACAATGAAATCCTCGCCGAACGATTCTGCGACCCGGGTCGCGTCATCTTCACCATATAGAATCGGATAGGTCACTTTGGTTTCCGCGACGAACCGTTTGACGTCCAGCAAGTTGTCCAGCGCGACCCCGATCACCTGCAGACCGCCATCACTGCGCTCGTCCTGCAGGGTCTGCAGTAATGGCATTTCACGCCGACACGGTGCGCACCAGGTTGCCCAGAAATTAATCAGCAATGGCCGGCCCGACCACTCCATGATAGACCGCGGCTGATCGTCGAGATCGGGCAGGGTAAAGTCGGGCAGGTACTCCACGGCCGCCAGCGGCGGCTCGACCGGCTGCGCACTCCGGTACTTCTGGCTGATCCAAAGGCCGGCCAGCAGGCAGGCGAGCGCGAGCGCGCCGACTCCGATCGCACGCATCACGCCGCGCACATCGCGGCCCGCAGGCGAGCATCACGAAGCCGCGACTCTGCGAATGTATAGCGTTCCATTTCGTCGCAAGATACACACCCGCTTGCATCGAAGTCCAACATCGTCGGCCGACGAAGCGGCGCCTGCACCCCGCTGCAGCCTGTGGCATGATCATGACACCATTGACCTATTCGGTGGCCAGGCTGCAGACGAAGCGTGCAACAAGATGTGCGGAACGCGAGTTCGATAAGATGACTCAACTAAGAAAACGGGCGCAAGGGAGCCTTTTGGGCACCGCGGCAATCGCGGCGGCGTTGCTGGGGGGCTGCGGTGGACGAAGTGGTTCCGATACCGCACTGGAAATCATCGGTGTCGCGTCGCCGGCCGCACCGGGCAGCATGTCGCCACACCTGGCGGTGACGCCAGCCGGGGAAGCCGTCATGAGTTGGCTCGAGCCCGCCAGTGCCGGAGCACATGCCGTCAAA
>Ga0224512_10002194_pt1 | contig 18092 bp, 14 predicted proteins | sample SF_May12_sed_USG_4_FD_169103 | JGI IMG/M metagenome (GOLD analysis project Ga0224512, IMG submission 169103) | Sediment microbial communities from San Francisco Bay, California, United States - SF_May12_sed_USGS_13 | ecosystem: Environmental > Aquatic > Marine > Sediment | place: USA... | reverse complement strand
CGCGATGAATGCATTGCGGGAGCGCCCCCGCGACGGGTAGGCTGTAGGCGGCCGCGACCGTCGCGTCGTGGGAGGTGAATCCCTGATCCGTTTCATCGTCAACGTCGGCAAGCGCATCCTCGACGTCTGGTCGCTCTACACGCGACGACTGGTGCCCATGATGGCGGCGGGGCTCGCCTTCTACTTTCTGCTCGGCCTCATCCCGTTCCTCTTCATCACCACCGCCGTTGTCGGCTACATGTTCCGCGACCGGCCCGAAGCCCTGGGCAACATGGCGACACCGTTGCTGGGGCTGTTGCCCCCTGTGATCGGCGACCGCATCCTCGCGCAGGTCCACTCCGCCGCCGAGGGCTGGGAAACCTTCGGCGCGCTCGGCGTGATCTCCCTGTTTTTCGTGGCCATGGGCCTCTTCGAGGCCATCGACTGGGGCGTGAACGGCGCCATGGGGACGCGCAAGAAGGTGGGCTTTCTCACAGGGCGGTTGCTCTTTCTAGCCTACATCACCGGCGCCATCGTCTTCTTCGCGCTCTCAGCGGTGGCGGACTACGCGCTTCACCTCGTGCTGGCCACTCCCAGCCTGGCCGAGTTCAGCGCGCGCATCCCTATTCCCCGGCGCGCGCTCTCCATGCTCGCCTTCGCCGTCTTCATGTTCGTCCTCTACATCACTATCCCGGTGAAGACCCCCCGCTTGGTGCGCGCGCTCGTGGTAGCGCTGGTCATATCGGGCGTCTGGGCGCTCCTGCAGAAGCTGGGCGCCTCGGTCACAATCATGATCTCGCGCCGGCACGCCGTCTACGGGGCGCTGGCGGGGAGCGCGCTGTTCCTCACCTGGATGTACCTCCTCGCCATCCTCATCCTGCTGGGAGCGACGATCCTCGACGTGTGGGATCGCGCTACGCGTCCCGCCGAAGCGGAATCCGGAGATGCGTCGTGATCCGATGACGCCCGGGCGGGCGCACGTACCCGCGGCGCAGGTGAGCAGCGCCGGCGTCGTGATCGTGGGCGGCGGTTTCGCGGGCCTGTACGCGGCGCGCGAGCTGGGGCGTGCCGGGGTCCCCGTCACGCTGGTCGACCGGCGCAATTTCCATCTGTTCCAGCCGCTGCTCTACCAGGTGGCGACGGGCGGGCTCTCGCCCGGCGACATCTCCGCGCCGCTGCGCGCCGTGGTCAGGCGTCACCGCCGCACGCGCGTGCTTCAGGGCGAAGCGGTCGACGTGCTGCCCGACGCGCGCCGCATCGTGCTTCGCGACGGCGAACTGGTCTACGACCGACTCATCGTCGCCACCGGCGTGCGCCACCACTACTTCGGCAACGACGACTGGGAGCGCTACGCGCCGGGCCTCAAGACCATCGAGGACGCGCTCGAGATGCGCCGGCGCCTGCTATCCGCGTTCGAGCAGGCGGAGAAAGAGACGGACGGGGGGCGGCGCGCCGCGCTCCTGACCTTCGTGGTGGTCGGCGGCGGCCCGACCGGCGTGGAACTAGCCGGGGCGCTCGCCGAGCTCGCGCGGCAAACGCTGCGCCGCGACTTCCGCCGCATCGATCCCCGCGCCACCCGCATCCTCCTGCTCGAGGGCGCCGACCGCGTGCTGCCGCCGTACCCGGCCTCGCTCTCCCGGCGCGCCCACCGCTCGCTGGATCATATCGGCGTGACGGTGCGTTTGGGTGCCATGGTGACGCGGATCGGGGCCGACGAGGTGGTCGTGCGCGACGGCAGCGGCGAGGAGACGATCCGGGCCGCGACGATCCTGTGGGCCGCCGGCGTGCAGGGGTCGCCGCTGGGCGAGATACTCGCGCGACGCGCCGGCGCCGAGCTCGACGGCGCGGGGCGCGTGCGCGTGACACCGCAACTGACACTCCCCGGGCGTCCGGAAATATACGTGGTCGGCGACCTCGCGGTGGTCGTGGGGGCGGACGGCAAGCCGGTGCCCGGCGTCGCACCCGCCGCCGTGCAGCAGGGCCGCTACGTCGCGCGACGCATCCTCGGACGCGTGCGCGGCGAGGCGCCGTTTCGCTACCGGGACAAAGGCAACCTGGCCGTCATCGGGCGCAACGCGGCGGTGTACGACCGCGGGCGCGTGCGCCTCTGGGGCTTTCCCGCGTGGTTCCTGTGGGTCTTCCTGCACATCTGGTACCTGATCGAGTTCGACAACAAGATCCTCGTCATGGTGCAGTGGGCCTTCGACTATTGCACGCGCAAGCGGGGCGCGCGCCTGATCACCAACGAGCCCGACGAGGCCCGGGAAGGAGCGGAATGAGCGCGGTCTTCGCGGGAATAGCGGGGATTCTCTCCGACATGGACGGCGTCTGGTGCGTGGGCGCCGCGCTCGTGCCCGGCGCCGCCGAGGCGCTCGCGACCATCCGCGACCGCGCCCTGCCCATCCGCCTGGTCACTAACACGACTACCCAGACGGCGGCCGAGCTGGCCGAGCGCCTGCAGCGCATGGGCCTCGCGTTCGCACCCGAGGAGATCATCAACGCCCCCGGGGCGGCCGCGCGCTATCTGCGCGGTCTCGGCCGCCCCTCTTGCCACGTGATCGCGGCGCCGAGCGTGCGCGCGGAGTTCGCCGAGTTCCCCGCCTCCGATCGGCCCGACTGGGTCGTGCTCGGCGACATCGGCCAGGCTTGGACGTACGGCGTCCTCAACGAGGCGTTCCGCATGCTCATGGGTGGCGCGCGGCTCATGGCCATGCACAAAGGCCGCTACTGGCAAGTCGACGACGGGCTGGCGCTCGACATCGGCGCGTTCGTCAGCGGGCTCGAGTACGCCACGGGCAAAGAGGCGGTGATCGCGGGCAAGCCGTCGGCAACCATGTTTGCCGCCGCGCTGCGCGACCTCGGAGTGGACGCCGCGCGCGCGCTGATGATCGGCGACGACATCCACGCCGACGTGGCGGGCGCGCAGCGCGCGGGCCTGCGCGGCGTACTCGTGCGTACCGGCAAGTACCGCGAAGACGTGGTGCGCGTCTCGGGTGTCACCGCGGACGCCGTGATCGACTCGATCGCCGACTTGGCCCGCCTGCTCTAGACTGGCGGGCGGGGATTCAAACGGAAGCTCCCGCCGGGATGGCGGGAGCTTCCGTCCGAGATAACGCGCATGTCGAGCGTCGTGCGACGCTGCGCTGGCGTCTTTGGCGCCGCGCGGCGGGATCAGTTGTGTATGTTCGGTGCGCGATCGCGGCAGTTGCAGTCGTTCCCATCGACGCCCGGAACGTTATCACCGTGCGCCCGATGCGCCGGCAGCGAGGCCAGGTCAACCGTAATGGGCACGTAGCGGCCGTTGCCCGTGCGGTGGCACACCCTCACCCGCGCTGGCGGAATGTCGCCTCCGTGGTTGTATCCCTGGTTCGTATATCCGACCACCGTCGCCACGCCGGTGTCGACGTCGACGCGCATGACCGGAGCGTCGACCTCGTCACACCAGCTGAACCCTTTCATTGCCGTCGCCCAGAGCACGTCCTTCTGGTCGAAGGCGATCGACATGATCTCCATCCAGGGCCAGTCCTCGGGACAGACGCCGGGCACGTCATCCTGCGGCACGCCCGTGACATGCGTCACAAACGTCGAGGCACCCGTCTGCGTGTCGAGCAGATACAGGTCGTTGGCGAACGTGGCCCACAGCCGTCCTTGGGAATCGAAGTCGAGATCCATCCATTCCGTGTGCCCCGTATCGCCAATGCGGGTCGCCTCACCCGTGTACTTGTCGATCCGATAGAGGTAGGAATCGCCCCACACGTACGTGGGGACCCCACCCGTCTCGGGCGGCCCAACCGTGAAGCCGGTGGCGTAGACATTGCCACAGGCGTCTATTTCGGGGCCGGCCATGTTGATGGGATATGGCTCGCCGATGTAAGTCAGAGAGCAGGTTTCCCTGTCCACCTTCGCGAGACGTGTCATCGAGTGGTCTTGGACGCCATCGAACCAGTTGACTAGTGTGTACATCGTGCCGTCCAGGTCGAAGGCCAGGCCGTAAGGTGTGAAGAACGCCTCGGGGTATTCGGGATGGGGCGCGATGTCGAAGACGCACACGCTTGTGCCCAGCCCCGTCTGCGTGTCGATCCATTCCAGCGCTACCGCCCAGTCGTTCTCGATGGCCCAGTGGACCGTGTAGAACTGAGAGGGGGGGCCAACGCTCTGCAGAAGGTTGCTAGGAGCAGAGCCCGTCGGATACTGGGCGGGCTCTTCACTGCAGCCAAAAAACAAGAGTGCGACTAGGAGCAGACTCGGTGGAGTGAAGCATCGTCTCATGACGGAGTCCTCCTTGGTTACCTATGTCAGTCTTGTGGAACAGCAGGACGGATTGACCGTCCGTCCGCACAACGTGTGCTGGTACCGGACGACGCGAGCGTTAGTTGCTGCCCTTGCTGCAGTTATGTGAACGCCGAATCAAACGTCGCAATCACAATGAGCGGCGGCCCTTTCGGATCCCGGTGGTGACCACAGTATCCCCTCGCTGAGCGTGGGCGAGGTGTCGATTCGGCAGAGGTAGTGAACGGCCGGCCCGGCCTGCGAATGCGCGAGGCGGCAGATGCAAATAAGAGGTGAATGGTCGAGCACGACCGATCGCTGGCAACCGATCGCTTATGTATGGCTATTATACCTCGCCCTCAAGGATCCGGCAAGTGGCAGCAAAGGAGGATCTACAGTTCCCAATGCGTCCCTTGGACCTCGATGACGCGCTCGACCGCACGCCGCGCCGACGCGCCGGGCGCCCCACTGACAGCGGCTCCGGCTCCGCCCGCGTGCAGGCGTCGCACGACGGTGTCGACACTGTCGCGCAGCGCCTGTAGGTCGTAGCCGCCCTCGAGCAGGCACACCACGCGCCCCTCGGCGGAAGCGCCCGCGATCCCCATCACCGCCGCCGCCATGGCGTCGAAGCCGGTCTCCGTCACGCGCATGCCGCCCAGGGGGTCGGCGCGGTGCGCGTCGAAGCCGGCGGAGACAAGAACGAACTGTGGCGCGAAGCGGCGGGCGATGGGGTCGACCACCGAGCCGAACGCGTGCATGTAGTCCGCGTCGTCGCAGCCCGCCGGCAGCGGCACGTTGACCGTGAAGCCGGCTCCGCGCCCGTCCCCCGTCTCCTCGACGCTCCCCGTTCCCGGGTAGAATGGGTACTGGTGCAGCGAGACGAAGAGCACGCGGTCGTCGTCGTAGAACGCCCACTGCGTCCCGTTGCCGTGGTGAACGTCCCAGTCCACTATCAGGACGCGCTCGAGCCCGTGCGCGTCGAGGAGGTGGCGCGCGGCAACCGCCACGTTGTTGAACAGGCAAAAGCCCATTGCGCGTTCGCTCTCCGCGTGGTGTCCGGGCGGCCGCACCGCCGCGAAGGCGCACGCGAAGGTGCCGTTCATCACGCGATCCACCATCTCAAGCGCCGCCCCGGCGGCCAAGAGCGCCGTCTCGTGGCTCGCCTCGCTGGTGAACGTGTCGGGGTCGAGAGAGAGAGAGCGGCCGGCGGTCGCGCGCATCCGCTCCACGTGGTCGCCGCTGTGGACGCGAAGGAGATCCTCGTCGCCGGCGCGCCGGTCGGTGGCGATCATCGGGATCCCCGACTCCGCCAGCGACTCGGCCAGCGGCAGCAGGAAACGGATACGGTCCGCCCGCTCGGGGTGTCCGGGCGGGTTCTCGTGCGCCGCGTAGCGCGCGTCGATATGAAATCCGCAGGCCATGAGTTCACCTTCCGCGGGGTGGCAACAGGAAGCCCGGGGCCAGTCGTCCCCGGGCTTGCCTGCCTTCGACCAGGAGGCGCGGCCGGCCCCCGCACGGGCACCCGCCCCGTCCCGGTTCCCTAGTCCTCGGTGTACTGCTTCTTCAACTGGTCGACCACGGATGCGTCGGCCAGCGTGGTGACGTTGCCCAGCGCGCGCCCCTCGGCGACGTCGCGCAGGAGTCGCCGCATGATCTTGCCCGAGCGCGTCTTGGGCAGGTCGGCGCTGAAGATGATGCGCTCCGGCACGGCGAACTTGCCGATCTTCTTGGCGATCAGGCCGGAGAGTTCCTTCTCCAGGACGGGGTCGCCGTCGAATCCGTCCTTGAGGCTCACGAACGCGACCAGCCCCTGGCCCTTGAGCTCGTGCTTGACGCCGATGACGGCCGACTCCGCCACGCTGCGGTGTTCGACGAACACGCTCTCCAGCTCGGCGGTGCCGATGCGATGGCCGGAGACGTTGACCACGTCATCCACGCGCCCCAGGATCCAGAAGTAGCCGTCCTTGTCGCGCTTGGCGCCGTCGCCGGCGAAGTACACGTCGGGCCACTTCGACCAGTACGTATCCTTGTAGCGCTGCGCGTCGCCGTAGATGCCACGGAGCATCCCCGGCCAGGGACGACGGATGGCGAGGAACCCCGAGTTCGACTCTTCGCCGTCGGCGGTCAGCACGGCGGCGTCGACGCCGAAGAACGGGAACGTGGCGCTTCCCGGTTTGGTCTCGATTACTCCGGGCAGCGGCGTGATCATGATGCCGCCGGTCTCGGTCTGCCACCACGTGTCCACGATGGGACAGCGCTCGTTGCCGATGATCAGGTGGTACCACATCCACGCTTCCGGATTGATCGGCTCGCCGACGCTGCCGAGCAGGCGCAGCGACGACATGTCGTGCTTCTTCGGCCACTCATCGCCCCACTTCATGAACGCGCGGATGGCCGTGGGCGCGGTGTAGAACACGTTGACCTCGTGGCGCTCGACCATGTCCCAGAGGCGTCCGCGGTCCGGCGCGTCGGGCGCGCCCTCGTAGATGACCGAGGTGGCGGCGTTGGCCAGCGGGCCGTAGACGATGTAGCTGTGCCCCGTGACCCAGCCGATGTCCGCCGTGCACCAGTAGACGTCTTCCGGCTTGATGTCGAAGACGTACTTCATGGTGAGATACGCGAAGACCATGTAGCCGCCCGTGGTGTGGATGATGCCCTTGGGCTTGCCGGTGGTTCCGCTCGTATAGAGGAGAAAAAGCATGTCCTCGGCATCCATCTGCTCCGGCGGACAGTCGGCCGGCACGCCCTTGGAGACGTCGTCGTACCAGAGGTCGCGTCCGGTCTTCATCGTGCACTTGAAGGCGTCGCCCCCGCGCCGGATAACCAGGGTGTTCGTCACGCAGGCGCACTCGTTCACCGCGTCGTCGACGATGTCCTTGAGCATGAGCGGCTTGCCGCGGCGCCATCCACCGTCGGCGGTGATGACCAGCTTGGTCTCGCTGTCCAGCACGCGGTCGCGGATCGACTCGGCGGAGAAACCGGCGAAGATCACCGAGTGGATCGCGCCGATGCGCGCGCAGGCGAGCATGGCCACGGCCAGCTCGGGAATCATGGGCAGGTAGATCGCCACGCGATCCCCTTTCACGATGCCGATCTTCTTGAGCGTGTTGGCGAACACGCCGACCTCGCGGTGCAGGTCGGCGTAGGTGAGCGTGCGCTGATCGCCGGGCTCGCCCTCCCAGACGATGGCGGCCTTGTTGGCGTTCTTGGCCAGGTGGCGGTCGATGCAGTTGTAGGAGATGTTCGTCTTTCCGCCCGCGAACCACTTGAAGAAGGGTTTCTCGCTCTCGTCGAGGACGCGCTCCCACTTCTTGAACCAGTGCAGCTCCTCGGCCACCCCTGCCCAGAACTTGTCGGGATTCTCGATGCTCTCCTTGTACAGCCGCCGGTACTCGTCCATCGAGGCGATGTGAGCCTTCTTCTTGAATGCGGCCGACGGCGGGAATTTGCGTGCTTCCTCCAGTACGGTATCGATCGATTTGTCGTCCATTATCTGTGAGTCTCCTTTCCTACAGAATGCGAGAATTCGCACTGAAATAATGGAATTAGCATTATCCTTGCCCCTCATTTTATCGGAGCGTGACGAGAAAAGGAAAGCCTTTCTTGCCGGGCCGCGATAGACTTCGGCTTCGTTCGAGGCGAACGCGATGCGATCCAGGGTATTCGACAAGCCGACGATCGGGTGGGTCCTCTACGACTGGGCCAACTCGGCGTTCTCCACGACCGTGATGGCCGGCTTCTTCCCCATCTTCTTCAAACAGTACTGGAACGTGGGGGTCGAGGCGACGGTGAGCACGTTTCGACTGGGCGTCACCAATTCCTCGGCCAGCCTGCTCGTCGCACTTCTGGCCCCCCTGCTGGGCGCCGTGGCCGACGCCGGCGGGAGCCGCCGCCGCTTCCTGCTCACGTTCGCCGCGCTCGGCGTCGCGATGACGGCGACGCTGTTCGTGATTCCGCGGGGTGCGTGGCCGCTGGCGTGTGGTGTCTACCTCGTGGCCATCCTGGGGTTTTCAGGCGCCAACGTATTCTACGACTCGCTGCTGGTCACGGTGGCGCCGCGCGCGCGCGCCGATCTCGTGTCCGCGGTCGGTTTCGCCTTCGGCTATCTCGGCGGCGGGCTCCTCTTCGCCGTCAACGTGTGGATGACGCTCGCTCCCGCTCGCTTCGGCCTGGACGGACCGGACACGGCCGTCCGCGTTTCCTTCGTCACGGTGGCTGCGTGGTGGGCCGTGTTCTCGCTTCCGCTCGCGCGCTGGGTGCGCGAGCGACCCGCCGCCCGGGCGGGGTCGAGCTGGCGCCGGGGCCTGGGCGAGCTGCGCCAGACCCTAGCCCACGTCCGGGAGCTGCGCTGGGTGTTCGTCTTCCTGTTGGCCTATTGGTTCTACATCGACGGCGTGCACACGATCGTGCGCATGGCGGTGGACTACGGCCTCTCGCTGGGCTTCGAGACGCGCGACCTCGTCGCGGCGCTGCTGGTGGTGCAGTTCGTCGGCTTCCCCTCGTCGCTCGTTTTCGGCCGGCTTGCGGACCGCCACGGGCCGCGCCCGCTCTTGTTCGCCGGCATTGCCGCCTACGTGGCGATTTCGGCGTGGGGCTACCGCATGGCGCACGTGTGGGAGTTCTACGCGCTCGCCGCGGCCATCGGCCTGGTCCAGGGCGGCGTGACCAGCCTGTCGCGGTCGTACTTCTCCCGCCTCGTGCCGGCCGAGCGCGCCGCGCAGTTCTTTGGTTTCTACAACACCGTGGGCCGGTTCTCCGCCGTGCTCGGCCCCATCCTCATGGGCTGGGTCGGCTACGCCACCGGCAACCCGCGCGCGTCGATGTTCGCGGTCATGGCGCTCTTCGTGTTGGGCGGCGCGCTCCTGCGCGCCGTCCCCGAGACGGCGGCCGCCGAACAGACATGACGCCGCGCGCGCGCGCGTGCTAGTGTGTGGGAACCATGACCGAAACGCGCGTGCTCGTCGAACGCATCCGTGACGCGGTGGACCGGGCCGAGAGAGCCGGCCTGGTGCTGCCCAACGCCATGACGCTCGCCACCGTGCGCGCGGATGGCCAGCCGTCCGCGCGCCTCGTGCTGCTCAAGTCCATCGACGAGGACGGTCTCGTCTTCTACACCAACCTCGGCAGCCGCAAGGCGACGGACCTCGCGCACGAGCCGCGGGCGGCGCTGTGCTTCTGGTGGGGGGCGCTCGAGGAGCAGATCCGCGTCGAGGGCTCGGTCTCCCCGGTGAGCGACGCCGAAGCGGACGCGTACTTCGCCACGCGACTGCGCGGCAGCCAGCTGGGCGCGTGGGCTTCCCGGCAGAGCGAGCCGCTCGCCTCGCGCGAGGCGCTCGTCGACGCCTTTCGCCGCTACGAATTCGAGTTCGAGGGGCAGAGCGTCCCTCGCCCGCCCTTCTGGTCGGGCTACCGGCTGGCACCGGCGCGCATCGAGTTCTGGCGCGGACGCAAGGACCGCCTGCACGAGCGCGTCGAGTACGTGAGAGAGTCGAACGGCTGGCGCGAGCAGCTGCTCCAGCCGTGACCGCAGTACCGGAGGTGCCATGAAGGTCGCCGTCGTCTACAACCGCGACAGCAAGAGCGACGCGGTCGCGCGCGCCTTGGAAGCGTGGGCCGAGGTGATCACGAAGTCATGATCCGCAAGGCGAATCGCATTCGGGCCCGCCAGATGCTGGGCAAGTTCCGTGTCGGACGGCGCATCGCGGAGGGCGGGTTTGCCGACGTGTTTCGCGCCTACGACACGGTCGAGGGCATCCAAGTGGCGCTCAAGGTGCTGCACCCGCACATCCTGGAAGACCGCCAGCTGGAGGAGTTCGCCAAGGAAGTCCGCATAACGGCACGCCTCGACCACCCGAACATCCTGCACATCAAGAACGCGAGCTTCATCGACGAGCACTTTGTCATCGTCTATCCCCTCGGCGAGCGGACGCTCGCCGAGCGCGTGTCGACACGCCTCGCCCAGCGCATGGCGCTCGACTACGCCGAGCAGATGCTGAAGGCTGTGGCGGCGGCGCACGCGAAGCGCGTGATCCACTGTGACATCAAGCCCGAGAACTTCATCCTGTTCCCGGGAGGCAAGCTGCGCCTGTCCGACTTCGGCATCGCCAAGCTGGCCTCGCGCCTCACAGCGAGCGCGTCGGGGTCGGGCACGCTGGGCTACGTGGCCCCCGAGCAGGCCATGGGCAAGCCCTCGCTGCGCTCCGACGTCTTCTCGTTGGGCCTCATCATGTGGCGCATGCTTTCCGGCAAGCTGCCACGGTGGCCCTACGAGTGGCCGCTCTTGGGCTACGACCGCCTGCGCGGTCGCGTCCACCCCGACTTCATCGCCTTTCTCCGGCGCAGCCTGGAGGTGGACGCGCGCAAGCGCTATCCCTCGGCCGTGCAGATGCTCTCGGCGTTCAAGCGCCTGCGCGTCAAGGCCCAGGCCGGCGCGCGCCGGCGCCGGCGACGCCGCAAGACCGACCGCGACGCCACCCTCGAGCTGCGCCGGCTGCAGCGCCGCGAATTCAGCAGGCGCCACGGGAAGGCGCTGGAGGCGCACTTCCACTGCACGCGTTGCGACGGCCCCGTGTCCGAAGCCATGAAGTGCTGCCCGTGGTGCGGGCACGCGACGGCCGCGTTCCGTCACAAGACGCGCTACCCCGCCCGGTGCCGCACCTGCCGGCGCGGGATGAAGCTCGATTGGCGCTTCTGCCCGCACTGCTACGGCGGCCTGCAGGGCCCGCGCGCGGACCGGCACTACACCGACGTCCGCTACCAGGCCAAGTGCACGGCGTGCAAGGGCGAGCTGATGCCGTTCATGGCCTATTGCCCGTGGTGCCGGGCCAAGGTCCGGCGCCGGTGGAAGATCGAGGGCTCGGACCGCAAGTGCGCGCGCTGCGGCTGGGGCGTGCTGCGCGCGTACTGGTCACACTGTCCCTGGTGCAGCACAAGGCTGCGCAGATGATGGCCCCCGTCGCGAGCGGCGAGCCGCTGTTCTTCTTGGACGCGCACATGGAGGCGCCCGTGGAAGTCGCTGTTGCGGGCGGGACGGTCTCGGTCTTTCTGGCGCGCAGCCCGGACCGCGAAGGGCCCAACGAGGACGCCGCGCTGGTGTTGTCCATGGGTGCGGAAGGCGCCGTGCTCGCCGTCGCCGACGGGGCCAGCGGGCACCCGGCCGGCGACGCCGCGGCCCGTCTGGCATTGGAGTCGATCGCGGCCTCGGTGCGCAGCCGCGAGGCCGCCGAGGACGACGTGCGCGCCGCGATTCTCGACGGCATCGAGATGGCCAACGAGTCGGTGCTCGCCATGGGGTTGGGCGCGGCCACGACGCTGGCCGTGGTCGAGATCGAGCAGAAATGGGTGCGCACGTATCACGTGGGTGATTCGGGCGTGCTCGTGGTGGGCCAACGGGGCCGACTGAAGGTGCGCACGGTCGACCACTCACCCGCGGGGCACGCGCTCGAAGCGGGACTCCTCGACGAGGACCAGGCCCTCGCCCACAAGGATCGCCACCTGCTGACCAACATGGTGGGCACCCCCGACATGCGCATCGAGATGGGGCCGAGCGTGCCGCTCGCCGCGCGCGACACGATGCTGATCGCCTCGGACGGGTTGTTCGACAACCTGACTTTCGACGAGATCATCGAGCATATCCGCAAGGGAGGCCTCGACGGCGGCGTGGCCGCCCTGGCCCGGGCCAGCCGCGAGCGCATGACCGCGCCCCCTCCGGCCGGCCCCAGCAAGCCCGACGACCTGGCCGTCCTCGCCTTCAGGAGGCGGGGTAGCCGGGCCCAATAAGCCCCTTGCAAAAGCCACCAAATCCGTGCTAGAATCCGTCCACGCCGGTTCCCACCGGCCTTCAGTCCGCGCAGCAGTACCCGCGCAAGCAGTACCCGACTTAGGCAGTCAGCGCTTTGAACCCGAACCCCTGGGAGGATTCTGACATGCGCTTACGCTATGTGCTTCGCGCCGGGGCGATTGTGCTCGCCTTCGGCCTGCTCGCAGCGACGACGGTCGCGAATGCGGCTCCCCCGCAGCTCGACCCGGCGCCGCCGGAGCCGTCCATCGCTCCGAGCGTGGATATGGTTCCGCTCCAGACGACGATCGTGCCGTCGGTCGGCAAAGGGATCGACCCTCGTCCGTTTGGGGCGCCGCCGCTCAACACGAGCTGGGGCGGCGTCAACTTCAACGACAACCCCCTCGTCAACGGCGGGTTCTACTTCATCCCGCCCGACCCCCACGGTGCCGCGGGTCCCTTCCACGTGCTGAACGTGGTCAACTGCATGATCCAGTGGTTCACCAAGGTCGGGGGGGCGTCGCCGTTCCAGAGCCTCAACTCGTTCTTCTCGCCCATCGGTCCCCCGCTGGGCACGAGCACGTTCGACCCCAAGGTGCTCTACGACCAGTATGCCGACCGCTTCGTCGTGATCACGCTCGAGCGCACGACCGCGCCGACCGGCTCCTACATCCTGGTCGCCGTCTCGAAGACCAACGACCCCAACGGGGGCTGGTGGTACGGGGCGATCAACTCCAAGCTGCTCATCGGCGGCGTCGAGCACTGGGCCGACTATCCGGGTCTGGCCGTGGACGACAAGGCGATCTACATCACGAACAACATGTTCACCTTCCCCGGCTTCTACGGGGGATCGCGACTGTGGATCATCGACAAGAACCCGCTCTACGCGGGCGGCGCCATCTCGTTCAACGTCTATGACCCGTACACGGCCGCCGGTGTCGGAGGCTTCCAGACCACGACGATGCCGTCGCACATGTACGGGGCCGCCCTGCCGCCGAACATGGGCACGTACCTCGTCTCGTACAGCGGGCTCACCTTCGGCGGCCCGGGGCAGCCGGAGGCCGTACTTGTGATCGAGGTTACCAGCCCGCTGGGCGTCCCGGTCTTCACGAGCACGTTCGTCACCTGCGCTGACATCGAGAACGTGGGCGGCATCTACGGCTTCCCGGCCCTGCCCGACGCCCCGCAGCTGGGCACGCCGATTCTGGTCGAGGTCAACGACCGGCGCGCGCTCGACGCCGTGTGGCGCAACAACCAGCTCTACCTGACGGCGACGATCATCCCCAACGCGGGTCCCGACAACGGACAGACCACGGCGCACTGGTGGCGCCTGGACACGACGGGTGGCATCGGCGGCATCCTGTGCGCCGACGAGGGCAACGTGGGTGCGGAAGACCTCTGCACTGACACCTACACGTTCTTCCCGTCCGTGGCGGTGGACAAGTGCGACAACATGTCCATCGGCTTCGCCGCGTCGGGTCAATGCATCTACCCGGGCGCGTACTACACGGGCCGCCTCTCCGGCGATGCGCCGGGAACGACGCAGCCCACCGGCGTCCTGCAGGCGGGCGTCGACTTCTACAGCCGCTGGTTCGGCGGTCCGCGTAACCGCTGGGGCGACTACACCGCCATGGCCATCGATCCGGCGGACGACGCCACCTTCTGGGTATTCAACGAGTACGCCTCGACGCGCGGGACGATCCTCGGCTGCTGCCCGACGGAGGACGGCCGCTGGGCGACGCACTGGGGCAGCTTCAACCTGGGCTGCGCCCCGGTCGCCGTGGCCGTCTCCAACTTCGAGGCGCGCATGGCCGCGGGCGGCGTGGAGCTCAAGGCGCAGCTGGCCGCGAGCGCGGGCGCGCTGCGCGTCAACGTGTACCGCGGCGAGAAGGGAGCCTCTCCCATCCGCTACAAGAGCGTCGAGCTGGGCAACGGGCGTCACTTCCACTTCGTGGACGCGCTCGTCGAGCCGGGCAAGACCTACGCGTACTACATCGGCGCGGTGGACATCGACGGTGAGTTCTTCTCGCCGACCATCGAGATCACCGTGCCCGAGCTGGTCACGGCCCTGCACAACAACAAGCCCAACCCGTTCAACCCGACGACGTCGATTCGCTTCGACCTGGCCGAGGCGGCGCACGTTACGATCTCCATCTTCGACGCCGCCGGCCGCCTGGTGCGCACGCTCGTCGACGAGGACCGTGGCGTGGGCATCCACGTCGCCGAGTGGAACGGCATGGACGCGGCGGGACGGATCGCACCGTCCGGCGTCTACTTCGCTCGCATGGAGGCGGGCAAGTTCGTCGCCACGAGCAAGTTGGTGATGATGAAGTAACCCCCCTGGTCCGGGGGAACGAGAGAGCCCGGCCGCTGGATGCTTCCGGCGGCCGGGCTCTTTCACTTGCGTCACGATCGGCAGGAACTTCCCGCAGGCCCTAGCTCGTGCTTCCCTCCGCGCGCGCCGCGGCCCGCGCCGCGTCTGCCGCCGCGCGTCCCGGCGCGTCCTTCTCGTGCTGCGCCATCACGCGGCGAATCCACGGCGTCAACAAAGCGATGGCGCCGGCCGCGACGATCGCGCTCACGCAGTTGATCCAGAAGATCCCCTCCAGCGGGATGCGCTCCCAGAGTCCGGCCAGCACGCCCGAGAGCTTGTTGCCGATGGCCACCGCCAGGAACCAGCCCCCCATCATGAGGGACGTGACGCGCTTGGGCGAGAGCTTCGAGACCAGCGCCAGGCCCATGGGCGAGAGGCACAATTCGCCCACCGTGATCACGCTGTACGTCCCCACCAGCCACATGGGCGAGGCCTTGAACTCCCCGCCGTGCGTCATGCGCACGGCCGCAATCATGAACAGCGTGGAAATGGCGGTGATCAGCATTCCCCAGGCGATCTTGCCCGGCGTCGAGGGCTCCCGCCCGCGCCGGCGCAGCCATCCGAACACGCCCACCACCACCGGCGTGAGCACCACCACGAAGAACGGGTTGACGGACTGGAAGAGCTCGGTGGATATGAGCGTGACCTTCTGGCCCTCGGCGGGCCGCTGTTCGGGCGGGACGTTGCGCCAGTACGAGCCCTGTGCCTCGGGATCGGTGACGGTCTGACCGATGGTGGCGTCCTGGTCGAAGTAGAACGTGCGTAGCATGGGCGCCAGCGAGCCCGCCTCGCGTTTGGTGTTCTCGTCGGCCCAGTAGGTGAGCGACGATCCGTTCTGGTGGAAGATCATCCAGAAGACGATCACCACGGCGAAGATCGAGAGGAGCGCGCCGATGGGGCCCTTCTCCCCGTGCGGGGCGCGCGCCCAGAGCATCACGAAGTACACCACCACGGGGATCGTCGCGAACAGGAAGGCGGCCGTTGCCGCCCCGCTGGGCCCGCCGCCGAAGGCGCCGCCGAGGAACTTGTAGCCCACGAAGCCCGCGATCGCCGCGGGCACCAGGATCTGGGTGACGATGCGTCCGAGGATGCCCGAATCCGCCACAGACCCCGCCTCGCCGCGGTCCTCGACCTGGCGCAGGTGCCGCTGGCCCAAATAGAACGTGATCACGCCGATGACCATGCCGATGCCCGCCGCGGCGAAGGCGTATCCCCACCCGAAGCGATTGCGCAGGATGGCGGCCACGAAGTTGCACACGAAGGCGCCGACGTTGATGCCCATGTAGAAGATGTTGTAGCCCGCGTCCTTCAGGGGGCTCCCCTCCGGATAGAGCCGGCCCACGATGGTCGAGATGTTGGGCTTGAAGAACCCGTTGCCCAGCACGATCAGCAAGAGCCCGATGTAGAAGATCTTGATACCCGGCACGGCCAGGAGCAGGTAGCCCGCGGCCATGAGCAGCCCCCCGATGAAGACGCACTTGCGATAGCCCAGGAAGCGGTCGGCGATGATGCCGCCGAAGAACGGGGTCAGGTAGACCAGCGCCAGGTACGTCCCGTACACCTCGGCCGCCCACTCCCGGGTGAAGCCCAGGCCGCCGAAGGGCCCCGACTCCGAGGGGTCGAGCATGTACAGGGAGAAGATCCCCAGCATCAGGTAAAACCCGAAGCGCTCCCACATCTCGGTGAAGAACAGGACGGGCAATCCTCGCGGATGTCCTTTGAACATGTCTTTCTCCTATGCGGTCAGGGCGTCCCAGGTCCGAAAGCGGGGTCGAAAGGCGGAATGGTAGCCCGGCCCATGGCCCGGGTCCAGACCTAATCTCGGCGGCGCCGGCGGCGCAGAGCGCTCTTGACCGTTGGCACCGGCCGTGCTACAATGCGCGGGCCTCGCGTCGGGGACCGCACAGCCTCGGCGGCGCACGTCTGCCAACCCACCTTGCCGCGCACCGCATGCTGCGCCTCCGTCACCGGCGTCCGACACCCGCGCTTCCCGCCGCGACCGAGAATCGTCCGTTGCAGTGCACCCCCAAGGAGGTTCATCCGGAGGAACTGTCATGAAACGCTGCCCCATTTTGGCGGCGGCCCTGCTGGCCGTCGCCGCGACCGCACTGTTGAGCTCTGTGGGTATTGCCCAGGTCCTGCCGCTGGAGAACCACTACAAGGTCTACGTCGCGCCGGGACCGCCGATGTTCATGCCCGTCACCCTGCATGACCAGTTCGGCGAGTTTACGGTCACCGACTTCTACCTCGAGAGGCTCGCCACCCCGGCGGACAAGAACGGCGAGGGCTTCGTAGATAGCACCGCCCACCAACTCTGGTGGCGCATTCAGGTGCCCCAGCCGCCGCGGACCGTCACCGTCCTCGACCAGTTCGGCGGCAACGTCTGGACGACGGGCGACGCCGTTTACCTGCTCAATCCGGCGCTCAAGAACGTGCTGCCCCCGTATCCGCCGTTGCCGTTTCGGAACCACTACCTCTGCTACGAGGCTCTTGGGCCGAGCGTCGGGATGCCGGTCACACTGACCGATCAGTTCGGGACCGTGCAGGTCTTCGTTTTCGAGGCCAAATTACTCTGCAACCCCGTCGAGAAGACCGACCCGACCGGCTTCGTGTGGCCAATCGTGGATCCCTTTCCGCACCTGGCCTGCTACTTCATCGACGATCCGCGCTCCTACGGCATTCCGGTGAACGCCGTCGACCAGTTCGGGTCGTTCAACCTGGATCTCCTCTACAGCGACTGTCTCTGCGTGCCCGCCATCAAGGAGCACACCAACCCCGCCGAGGAGTCCACGTGGGGCCGGATTAAGGCGCTCTACGGAGAGGACTAGCAGCGAAGCGAGCTGGCGCCGCGGGAGAGAGTGGGCACTCAGCGACGCCCGACCCCACCGGCCGGCCCCACTCGGGGCCGGCCGGTGGCGTATGCCTCCCCCGCGCATCGCAACACGCCGGTCCATAATGCACGACTACTGGGCCTATCGGGGCAACGCAATGGGGTAGAGTCGCGCGGCGTTGCCCCATATCGTCTCCACGCGTCGCGAAGCGCTGGGATGGTACCGGGCATCGGCTTCCGCCCTGCGCTACCCGGCGACACCACCACCCGGGGAGCGGCACGGGCGTTGCGCCGCCCGCACGACAATAAGCGATACATCCATCGCCGAGCCGCCGCGGATGCAACACGCCCGCGCGGCTCGTGGTTTCATCGGTCCGCGTCAGGGAGGCGAACCATGATGAGCATGAATGACCCCGTCGTGCGCACAGTACTATCGATCGTGTTCTTCCCCATGCTCTTCCAGGAGGCGCTGGTGCGCTTCGCCTGGGGCTCGGGGGAGACCGCGTGGCTCCTCGCCGCCAAGCGCGTGTTTCTGCTGCTTCCGGCGGCCGCCATCGTGGCCGGCGCGTGGGCGACGGTGGCGTCGGTGCTCTCCATACCGATTCGCCAGAACCGGCATGAGTTCATCACGGCGTTGTTCGTCACGTGGTGGGACCTGGGCAAGTCGATCCTGGCCTTCTGGGGCGGCGCCTTCCGCTTCGTCATGGAGCTGGTGGTGACGGCCGCCGGGCTGGTGCGAATGCTGATAACGGCGCTCGTGGCCGCCGCCTACGACGTGCTCCTGATGCCGCTCTCGTTCCTGCGCCACGTCGCGCAGGGCGTGGCGCGCTCGCCGGTGCCGTGGATCGCGGTGGCGCTCACCA
>Ga0224512_10002192_pt1 | contig 18100 bp, 21 predicted proteins | sample SF_May12_sed_USG_4_FD_169103 | JGI IMG/M metagenome (GOLD analysis project Ga0224512, IMG submission 169103) | Sediment microbial communities from San Francisco Bay, California, United States - SF_May12_sed_USGS_13 | ecosystem: Environmental > Aquatic > Marine > Sediment | place: USA... | reverse complement strand
CCTGTGGTCGACGCCGGTCCAGCACAAGTGGTCGGAGTACCAGCGCGGCTGGACGCGTTCGATCAGGGCTTTCAACTGCTTCAGGTAGTCGAGATCCAGGTCGTCCGTGCTGCCCAGCGACATCGACACGCCGTGCATGACCATCGGATAATCCTGGCGAATCGCGTCGAGAAAATAAAGCGGCTTGCCACCTTCGATCATGTAATTTTCGCTGAGGATTTCGAACCAGTCGATTTCCTTCGGCTTGCGCTCGAGGATGTCCTGGTAGTGCTCCGCACGCAGGCCCAGGCCGAAGCCGAGGAAGGGTTTTTGTGCGGATTCAGCCATACACCAGGGTCACGAATCGGGAGGGATCAATTGTATCGATCGGGCAAAAAAATGCACCGACGGGAGCGGTGCATCTCTCGCGAGCTAAGAAAAAAGCTCAGGCTTCGAACTTGCCGCCCGCTGCTTCGCACTCTGACTTGGTGCGCTTGACCCAGCCCTGGCCGGCGCAGGAGTTCTGACCGGCGCAACTGGTGGTGGCGGTTGCGCAGGCGCTGGTGCCCTTGCATGAATTGACGTTGAAGCATTTGCCCGCCGTCTCGGCCGCGTTCGCGCTCATCGGCGCCATGGCAAACATGGCAGCAGCGGCTGCAGCGAGGGCGACTCCAGTAGTTTTCTTAGCTGTAATCATGAAATGATCCTCAAGTTGATAAACGTATATTCGTAGTGGTTATTTTCCCCAGTACGCGTGCTTAGAGGAAACGAGTTTCGTGAAAGTTCAGATAAAGTTGGAAATTTGCGCAGAAAAACGAAAAATCGCACCGCGTGGAGCAGTTTTTACCGGTACTGCCTGATAATCAGTTCTTCACCGCGCTGTACCAGCTCGAAATGCTTCAACACGTTCATGCCCAGCAGGACTTCGTCGACCCCCATGCCCGAAATAATGGTCGCGCTGGTATCGAACAGTTCGATATCGCCGATCGCGAGCCGGTCAAGGCGGGTCAGGTAAGCGGTGGTAACACCGTTCGCGGTGGATACCGAGGTCGCGGGGCCGGCCTGCAGCCCCAGCGCGCGCTGCATTTCGGCCGGGATCGCGGTGGTCGTGGCCCCGGTGTCGACCAGGAAAGTTACCTTTTGATGGTTGATCTCGCCGTCGAAAACATAGTGCCCGTTGCGGCTTCGCGTCAGCACCACTTCCTGGAAATCAGCGGTTTGCAGCGTCGACACGGAGCGGTTTGGATTATTTTGCTGGTCGAGGATGTTGGAAAAGACCAGCGCCAGCAATAAAAAACCGAGCACCCAGCCCGCGGTAGTGAACATCATGCCCAGTTTTTTAGTAGAATGCGTCATGACACTATAACTTAGTGGTATTTCCAGTAAATTCAATTAAGGGCAGGTAAATGTCGGGAAACAGTTTCGGCAAGTCATTCGTGGTGACGTCTTTCGGTGAAAGCCATGGCAGCGCAATCGGCTGTATCGTCGACGGTTGTCCTCCGGGGCTTGAACTCAGCGAATCCGACCTGCAACAGGATCTCGACCGGCGCAAACCGGGCACCTCCCGACATACCACGCAGCGGCGCGAAGACGATGCGGTGCAAATTCTGTCCGGGACCTTCGAGGGCAGAACCACCGGTACGCCGATCTGCCTGCTGGTTTACAACAAGGACCAGCGCTCCAGGGATTACAGCGACATCATGAACCTGTTCCGCCCCGGTCACGCCGATTACAGCTACACGCACAAGTACGGCTTTCGCGATTACCGCGGTGGTGGTCGCTCTTCTGCGCGCGAGACCGCAATGCGGGTTGCCGCCGGCGGCATCGCGAAAAAATATCTGCAGCAAAAGTGCGGCATCCGGGTGCGTGGCTACCTGTCGCAGCTGGGCCCGCTCAAACCGGTGAATTTCGACTGGGAGCAGGTCGACCAGAACGCGTTCTTCTGGCCGGATGCCGCAATGGTGCCGGAACTGGAAAAATTCATGGATGCGTTGCGCAAGGAAGGGGAGTCGATAGGCGCGCGCGTTTCGGTGGTAGCGAGCGGGGTGCCGCCCGGCCTGGGCGAGCCGATATTTGACCGGATCGACGCCGATATCGCGCACGCGATGATGAGCATCAACGCCGTCAAGGGTGTCGAGATCGGCGCCGGTTTCGGCGCCGTGGAGCTCAAGGGCACGCAGAACCGTGACGAAATCACGCCGCAGGGATTCCTGTCGAATCATGCCGGCGGTACCCTCGGCGGCATTACTTCCGGGCAGGATGTGCTGGTCGACATCGCGCTGAAACCGACCTCCAGCATCCACCTTCCCGGCAAGACGGTCGATGTCGACGGCAAACCGGCGCAGATACGCACCAAGGGCAGGCACGATCCCTGCGTCGGCATCCGCGCCACGCCGATCGCCGAGGCCATGCTCGCCATCGTGCTGATGGATCATTTCCTGCGTAACCGCGCGCAGAACGCCGACGTCGTTTGCAAGACTCCCGTCATCCCCGCCAGCCCCGATTGACCGGTATTCTTCCCGACAATTCCGGGGACACAATACTTAATTCTTCGAATTTTCACCCAAGCAACACGCTTCCAGGAATTAAGTGTATTGTGTCCCCGGAATTACAGGGAGAGCTGGTATGACAATCGAAGCTAGGGATCGAGGGCCTGCTTGATTTCCTGGTAGATGAGGCGGGAGTGCTGGCTGCGCCGGGCGTCGGTTGAGGCGTGCTGGTAGTTACGCCATAACTGTCGCAGTTTCTGACGATCGGCGCGTTCCACCTCGCCGAGTAACGCCTCGATGGCGTCGTTGCCCTGCTCGATTATCCGGTCGCGCCAGCGCTCGGCGCGATGATGTCGCTGGATCGAGTGCTGGCTCTCCCGATCGATTTCGGCGAGCGCGGCCAGGATGGGCTCGGCGTCACGCGCGCGCAGCAACTTGCCGAGAAACTGGTAATGGCGTTTGAGCGCGCTGCGCTTGTTTTGAATGCGCCTGGCGAGGGCGATCGCCTCGAGCAGCGGTTCGTCCAGCGGGATCCGTTTGAGGTGTTCGGCGGGCAGCGCGACCAGTCTTTTGCCGAGGTCCTGTAGCGCGTGACTCTCCCGTTTGAGCTGACTCTTGCTGAGGTACTCGATTTCATCAAACTCTGCTTCGTTTTCCATAACAGTCTGGGATAAGATGCGCGCATGGACCTTGAAAAAAACAGCATATTAGCATTTCCGCACGCGGATTCGTTCAAAAACATCGTTGCCGACGCCATCGAGCTGGCGCTGGCCAGCGGCGCAACCCAGGCCGAAGCCGGACTCTCGGTATCGCAGGGACTGTCCGTTGCGACGCGCATGGGATCGGTCGAAACCATCGAGCATCAGCAGGACAACGGCCTCGGCATCAGCGTTTACTTCGGCCGCCACAAGGGCAGCGCGAGCACGTCGAATCTCGACCTCGAAGCGATTCGAAAATCGGTCGAAGCCGCGTGCAATATCGCGCGCTACACGTCGGAAGACCCCTGCACCGGTCTCGCCGACGCCGAGTTGATGGCCATGGAGATGCACGATCTCGATCTCTACCATCCGTGGAACCTGGAACCCCAGGCGGTTATCGATCTGGCGCTGGAATGTGAAAACGCGGCACTCGGTTACGACAAGCGTATCGTCAATTCCGAGGGCGCCTCGGTCGACCTCAGCGCGGGGGTTTCGGTTTACGGCAACTCGCATGGATTTTTACAGGCGCAGCATAAAACCCGGCACAGCATCAGTTGTGCGGTGGTGGGCGAGTACCAGGGCAACATGCAGCGCGATTACTGGTACGACGTCAGCCGTCACCCGGACCAGTTGGCGAGCGCGCGCAGCGTTGGCGAAAAGGCGGCCGAACGCACCGTGCGCAGGCTCGATGCAAGCAAGCTCAAGACCCAGCAGGCCGCGGTGTTGTTCGTCCCCGAGCTGGCGCGCGGCCTGATCGGCAACCTCGCGTCGGCAATCGGCGGCGGTGCGCAGTATCGCAAGGCCAGCTTCCTGCTGGAAGCGGTGGGCGAGCGGGTTTTCCCGGAGTTCGTGCAATTACGCGAAGACCCGTTCATTCCGCGGGCGCTGGGTTCGGCGAATTACGATTCCGAGGGCGTCGCCACGCATGCGAACAGCCTGGTCAGCGATGGCGTAATCCAGCATTACCTGCTGGACAGCTACTCGGCGCGCAAGCTGGGGCTGGCTTCCACCGGCCATGCCAACGGCGTGCATAACCTGATTCTCGACGATACCGGAAAATCTTTCGATCAGTGCCTCGCCGCGATGCATCGGGGTTTCCTGGTCACCGAGCTGATGGGGCATGGCGTCAATACGGTGACCGGCGATTACTCGCGCGGCGCCGCCGGATTCTGGATCGAGAACGGCAGCATCGATCACGCCGTCGAAGAAGTCACGATAGCGGCGAACCTGCGCGACATGTTCAAGGGGATAGTCGAAATTGGCAAGGATGTCGACCCGCGGAGCAGTATCCGCTGCGGCTCCATCCTGGTCGAGCGCATGATGATTGCCGGTAGCGCCTAGCATGGTTGCAAAATCCCTGCCTGCCCTGTTGCTGCTCATCCTGCCGCTGGCGCAGGTTTGCGCGCAGAATGCGGCCGCGGCGCCCGGCTACGTTTTCAGCGTGACCGTCAGCTCCCCGCAGCAGCTGGAGGTGGTGCTCGACCGCGCCGAGGACCTGCGCAAGCTGTTCCAGCCGGGGGACCTCGGGAAAATTGCGATCGTGCTGCATGGAGACGAGCTGCAGCTGTTCCAGAAGAATAACTACCGGTCTAACCAGTCGCTGGTGGATCGCGCGCGGGTGCTCGACCAGGATAGTATTATCGATATCAAGGCCTGCCAGACCATGATGCGGATGCTCGATATCGAGCAGGCGGACCTGCCGAACTTTATCGAGCAGGTGCCGTTCGCGCCGGCCGAGATCGAGAGGCTGCAGCGAGAGGAAGGTTTTACCCGCTTATAAGTCCCATTCCACCCCGCGCAGGGTCAGGATAACCGGGCTTTCTCCGGACTCGAGCTTTTCGATGCGCAACGGCAGCAGCGGATTGTCGGCATCGTAATAATATTTTATTTTCGAGTTCGATTGCACGATCAACTGTTCGTAGACCCTGGCCTCGAGACTACGGCCGTCGACGGAGACCCTGTCCTCACCGCTGAAGACCAGGCGCGATTTAACCAGTTTCCCCCTGTTGTAGAAATCAACCGTCGTCGAGGTAACCTGGTGCTGGCCCATCGCCGCGGCAAGCAAATGAATGCTCTGAAAATCGTAAACCCCGTCGCCGAGTTGCAACTGTCGTTGCTTGCCTTTTCTCAAAACATTTATTGTGCCGCCGCTCCAGTCGAAGCGCGCGGATTCGGTGTTACGTTCTTTGTCAGCATCGCCTACCAGGATTTCGTGCAGCTGAATTTCGCTATCTGCCTGGCTAAAGGTGGTTTCGATGTAGGGTTGCTTATCCGTAAACCACGCGTAAATGCCGCGCGCCCTGGTCAGCGAACTCCAGCGCCAGCGTTCGCCCGAACGCTGCAGCCTGAGGTCGGTAGTGCCGATGCGCATGCCGCCCTTGAACAAATCGTAGCTGGCGTTGAAGGAGCGCAGGGTTACGTCGGCGACGAGACCTGGCGCGGCAAGCAAGGACACCAGCAGCAGGCTAAGGCCGATAATGGATCGGCTTTTCGAGCAAGGCCTGTTCATAGAACAACTGGCCTCCTTTGATGGCTAGTTTATCGTTCCCGAGCCAGCGCAATAGCTGGGGGTACATCTGGTGTTCGAGCCGCTGTCCTTTTCGTTGCAGATCCTGCACCGTATCGCCGGCTTCGATCGGATAGCTGGCCTGCAGGATTACCGGCCCATCGTCGAGCTCGGCGGTAACCAGGTGAATACTCACGCCGTGCTCTGTTGCGCCGTTGTCGAGGGCGCGCCGGTGGGTGTGCAAACCCTTGTAGGCCGGTAACAGCGAAGGGTGAATGTTCAGGATACGATCTTCGAATGCGTGGATGAAGCCCGGCCCCAGAATGCGCATGAAACCCGCCAGCACGATGTAATCCGGATTGACCGCTTCGAGGTAATTTTGCAGCACGGCGTCGAACTGATCGCGGTCGGGGTAGTCGCGGTGTTCGACCACCCAGGTATTCAGGCCATGCCGGGTGGCGCGAACCAGTCCGTAGGCGTCGCGTTCGTTCGATATCACCGCGCTGATTCTGGCATTCAGGCTTCCCGATTCGATGGCATCGATAATCGACTGCAGGTTACTGCCGTTTCCGGATATCAGAATCGCAAGCTGCAGCGGTTTGCTCATCCGAAGACGACCGCTCCCTCGTCCCCGCGATCGACGATTTCACCGATCACCCAGGCGGTCTCGCCCAGCGCCTCGAGGCGTTCGATGCAGGCCTTTTCCTGCCCGGCGTCGATGGCAAGCACCATGCCGACCCCGCAGTTGAAGGTACGCAGCATTTCTCGCTCGGCCAGGTTACCGGCCTGCTGCAGCCACTCGAACACCGGCGGGAACCGCCAGCTGGACAAATCGATACTTGCGCCCAGATTTTCGGGCAGCACCCGGGGCAGGTTGTCAATCAGGCCTCCGCCGGTGATATGCGCGATCGCATTGATGCGGCAGCTGGCGGACAGCGCCAGCAGGTTTTTGACATAAATCCGCGTCGGCGCAATCAGCGCCTCGCCAAGCGTTTGCGCGCCCAGCGCCTGGCCGAGGTCCGCCTGCGCGACGTCGATAATCTTGCGCACCAGCGAAAAGCCGTTGGAATGGACGCCCGACGATGCCAGCGCTAGCAGCCGATTGCCGCGCGCGACCCGGCTGCCATCGATCAGGCTTTCGCGGTCGACTATGCCGACGCAAAATCCGGCGAGATCGAAGTCATTCGACTGGTAAACGCCGGGCATTTCGGCGGTCTCGCCACCTATCAGCGCACAACCGGCCTGGCGGCAACCTGCCGCTATGCCTTCGATTACGCGCTGGGCCTGCGCCACCTCGAGCTTTCCGGTGGCGTAGTAATCGAGGAAAAAAAGAGCTTCCGCGCCCAGCACCGCGATATCATTGGCGCACATGGCGACCAGGTCGATGCCGATACCGTCGAGCATGTCGAGATCGATGGCGAGTTTTAGCTTGGTCCCAACCCCGTCGGTGCCTGAAACCAGCAACGGGTCGCGGTAGCGATCGAGCGGCAGTTCGAACAATCCCCCGAATCCGCCGATACTGCCGATACATCCGGCCCGATGGGTAGACTTGATCGCGGGTTTGATGCGCTCCACCAGTTCGTTTCCGGCGTCAATGTCGACGCCCGATTCGCGATAACTCAGAGATCGGTCGAGATTCATGGTTTGCTGGTTCAGGAAATAATATTGGTGTGCTATTTTACACGCCTTGAATTTAAATGCCCGTGTCAGAGACAAGAGAAATAATGAAGCTACGAAATATTATACCGCTGCTGCTGGCCGTTGCAGGCGCGTGGCATTTGCCGGCAGGAGCGGTGATCGTCGAGGATCTGTTCACGGTCGAATTACCGGTTGCCGATCAGACCACCGCGCTGCGGCTCGAGTCCTTCAGCCAGGCGTTCAGGCAGGTGGTGGTCAAGGTCAGCGGTTCGGACGATGCCCTCAACAGCCCCGCCTTCGAGCGCCCGATAGAGCGCAGCGCGCGTTACGTCAAGCAGTTCCGCTATATCAGTCGCGAGCAGTCCGAGGACGAAGAGCTCGAGGCATCGCGGCTGTATCTGCGCATCGACTTCGATCAGCAGTTGATCGAGAGCCTGTTGCGCGAGCACAACTTTCCGGTGTGGGGGCGTGAACGCCCCAGCAGCCTGCTGGTCATTTCCTACGATGTGAACGAAAACATCAAGCTGGTCGCGGACGATTCGACGCCTGACCTGGTCGAGGCTCTGGACCGCGCCGCGTCGGTGCACGCGGTTCCGGTATTGTTTCCGCTTATGGATCTTGCCGATATCTCGCTGGTAAAGATCGGCGATATCGTATCCCGTCAGTACGACAATATTTACACCATGGCAAAGCGCTATGCGCCCGATGCGCTGCTGGTAGGGCAGATTATCGGCCGCAGCGGCGAGGGCTGGCAGGGCGACTGGGAAGTACGCTTCGCCGACCAGATATTCAAGTGGAAGCATCGGGCCTCGTCGAAACAGGACGTCATCGACCAGGTCATCAGGCATCTGGCCCGGATACTTGCGCTGGAGTACGCGCTCGAAGACCATCGCCGCATCGAGCAATCGTTGTTGTTGAGCGTATCGGCGCTGGATGGCATCGACAACCTGATAAAGGTGCAGAAATATCTGCAGTCGATCAACGCGGTCGATAGCGTGCGCGTCGCGACGGTCAACAATGATGTCGTCACCTATCGGCTCAAGTTACGCAACGATCCCGAGGATTTACAACGGCTGATCGAGTTCGGCGAGGTGCTGGAACAGGAGGACTTTCCGCAACTGAGAACCCAGGGCGAAGAGCAGATAATATTGAACTACAGCTTTATCGACCGCGGAGTATCCAATTAAACAGATTGCGTTACCGATTTCTCTCGACCGCCAGTTCAGCTTTGACAATTTCTTTTCCAGTCAGGCCGAACTAATCGTGGCGAGCCTGAAGTCGCTGGTACTGGGGGAAGGCGAGAGCCAGGTAGGTCTGTGGGGCGGCAGCGGCAGCGGCAAGACGCATTTGCTCAACGCCAGCGCGGACTTCGCGAGAAGGCACGGGATCGCGTTGCAAATCTACGACGCGGCACAATTGCTGCAATGCGACCCCGTGGAATTCGACGGTTACAATCGATGCGACGTGCTGGCGGTGGACAATCTCGATGCGGTTGCCGGAAACCCCGGCTGGGAAACGTATTTTTACCGCGTAATCAATCGCTGCAGGGACGGTGACTATCGCTTTATTTTTGCGATGGCCGACAAGCCCGAGGATTTGCAGACCAGCCTCGATGACTTTCGCTCCCGCCTGCAGTGGGGTTTACTGCTGCAGTTGCCGGGCAGCGGCGATCAGGAAATTCGTGAAATACTGCGCCGCCGTGCAAGTCTGCTCGGTTTTGAGCTCTCGGACGAGGTGATCGCCTACCTGATGACTCACTACGCGCGCAACCTGGCGTCGCAAATGTCGATCCTGCAACGTCTCGACGGCGTTTCCCTGTCGCAGCAGCGCAAGGTGACGATACCGCTGGTCAAGCAAGCGTTGCTGGATCGGCCCGAATAGTTACCTTCTTTCCTGCATGCCGAGGTAGCGGGCATAGTAGATACTCGCCAGGAACAGGATAGTGCTCGAGATCGTGGTGCCGAGTCCATAGGCTCGTAGCTGCGGATTCATCGCAAGCTCGCTGATACCGATGCAAAAATAGACGAGCATCATGAAGCCAATCCACTTGTAGGTGTAGCGTTTGCCGCCGAGCAGGCCGGGTAGCGGTATCAACAAGGGTATGGCAAGCAGCAACCCCCAGTAATAGCTTACCCCTGATTCTGGCCAGAGCAGGCTTGACTGAAAACCGAATAATGCCAGCCAGCAGACCAGGCTGATTACCCTGAGCGGGTGTAGCACGAACGCCTCCGCTTTCACGCAAGCCGGCAGGCGAGGTCGGCGATGCGCCTGCCCAGGGCCCTGCAGGCCGAGACCTCGTGCTCGCTCAGAGCCTGGCCCTGCTGCCAGGCAACGTGGCTGGCGCCGTAGGGGGTCGCCCCGGAGCGCGTCTGATTAAGCGCCGGCTCGGAGTAGGGTATGCCGGTCACCAGCATGCCGTGATGCAGCAGGGGCAACATCATGCTGGTGAGTACGGTTTCCTGTCCGCCATGCATGCTCGAGGTCGCCGTAAAAACGCCCCCCGGTTTGCCGATCATGCCGCCGCCAAGCCACAGCGAACTGGTCTGATCGAGAAAATACTTGAGGGCGGAGGACATATTGCCGAAGTAGCCGGGGCTGCCCAGCACCAGACCGGCGCAGGTCTCGAGGTCCGCAATCCTGGCATAGGGAACGCCTGCCTGCGGAACCGACGCGATGCTTTGTTCGCTGTCCGCAGAAACCGACGGTAAACTGCGCAACACCGCTTCGCAGGCCTCGTTGGAATCGACTCCGAGGCTAATCTGTTCGGCCATGCGCGCGACGCTGCCGTGCCGGCTGTAATAAACAATCAGGATTTTATGCAACGATATCCAGAACCTTGACTGGCGGGCGGCCAATTACGGCCTTGTCCCCCGAAACTACGATGGGACGCTGCAGCAGGGCAGGATACTCGCAAATCGCTTCGATAATCTCGTCGTCGGTCAGGCTGTCGTCATCGAGATCGGCATCCCTGTAGACCGGCTCGGTTGTGCGCAGCAGATCTCGGGCGCTAACGCCCAGCATACCGATGATATTCTGCAATTCCTGCGGCGAGGGCGGCTCATCGAGATAGTCGATGATTTCCGGGTGTAAGTCCCTTTCCTCCAGTAGTTGCAGCGTTTCGCGAGATTTGCTGCATCTGGGATTATGGTACATGACGAGCTTGGGATTATTCATACCCGGGCCTCTGGCGACCGAATTGGCGATGTTGTACAATATCGCCGCTGCTTTATCAATAGCGTTATCCAGGCAATCAATCGAGGTCTCGGACAAGACCTTTCCCGGGCATCCGTGAAAAGGTTAAAATCTGGGCTATAATCACGGCTAAATGAGTAATATTTACATTAAAAACTTGCTCTAAAGGGTTGATCAATGTAGTCTTCTTGGCAAAATGGGCTACCAAAATCACGAAGCTACTAATTCTTAAAAGTTCTCGGAGAAAACAATAGATGAAACCAACAGAACTCCTTAAGGTCGCGGCCATCGCCGTTCTGACCTCAGGCATGATCGTCGGCTGTCAGCAAAGCTCGACCAGCGACGATATGGAAACCGAAATGGCCGCGGAAGAAGAATGTCAGGGCGCAACCCCTGAAGTTCGCAACGCGATCTACGCCGCCAAGCTGAAAAACGCACGCGCCAGAAACCTGGGCGCCGAATGGGAAGAAAACGCGAAGATAATCGAGGAAGCAGAGCAAGCTGCCGCCGATTGTCAAAACGTCCGCGCCAAGATCCTGGCCAACAAGGCCGAGGATGCCGCCGCGGAAGCAATCGCTGCGTTGCAGAGTAGCGAACCCATGGCAGTCGAGATGACCGAGGAGCCCGCAAGTACCGAAATGGCCGACACCTCTCCTTACCTCGGCGGATACCTGGTGGTGAGCGGCGATAGCCTGTGGTCCATATCCGGTCAGAATACGATTTATGGTGATCCCTACATGTGGCCGCTGATCTACAAGACCAACTCCGGCCAGATCAAGGATGCCGACCTGATTTATCCGGGCCAGTATTTCTACATTCCGAAAGCCAAGGGACCCGAGCGCGCCGCGGCAATCGAGCACGCCCGTAATCGTGGTGCCTGGACGATTGGCGTAACCGAGGCGTCGGACCTGCAATACCTGGCGCAGTAAGTACTACTCGAAAACCGAAAAAAGCCCGCGCTACGCGGGCTTTTTTTTGGATTTATCCATCCCCCGAGTAGTCCGGGAGCGGGATCGCCGAAACTCGCGGGCGCCCGCTGGATGCGGGCTGTCAACCTGACGGTTAAAACTAAACTTTTGAACTAAAATTAATAAATACTCTCCTAAAACGGGTATGGCGAACACTAGATTATGAAACGATACTTATCCATGCTGCTGGTTACGCTGGCGATACCGCTCACGGCCAGCGCGATCGATATGCCGCTGCAGGATATCCATGGCAACAGGGTCAATATCAGCAGTTACCAGGGCAAGTGGCTGGTGGTCAACTACTGGGCGACCTGGTGCCCGCCCTGCATCATCGAAATGCCCGAGCTGCAATCGTTTCACGATGCCCACGTCGATAACGACGCGATGGTTCTCGGCATCAATAACGAACTGATCGGCAAACAGCGGTTGCAGGACTTTCTCGAGGATTACTTCATTACTTATCCGATTTTTACGTCGAAACCTGCCCAGCAATCGGAGCTGGGGCTGATTCCGGGATTGCCGACCACCTTCCTGGTATCCCCGCAGGGTGACGTGGTGGCGCGGCAGGTGGGGCCCGTGACGCGCGATATGATCGAGCAGTTTATTCAAAACTGGCAACCGCAGTTAACCACTTCTCAATAATCGCCCATGCAAGCAGGTGAAATCCTGCTAATATGCAGGAAAGAACTATGCCAGAATTAACCCGTGACTAAACTCGTCTGTAGCCTGGAAGGGATACTCGAACAGCTGGTATTGCAGGATATCGTCGAGCAGGACAAGGCCAGCATGATTACCTCGCTGGTCTCCGCCAAGGACAGGAAAACCCTGCACCCGCTCGAAATCATTGCCAGCCGGCAGTGGAGCAACAAGTCTCAGCCGCAGCAGCTGCTCTCCCTCGATATGCTAACCGACTGGCTGGCCGAGCAATCCGGGCAGCAACGATACCATTTCGACCCGCTTAAAATGGATGTCACCGCCTGCACCTCGATCATGTCCTACGCCTATGCATCGCGTTTCAATATATTGCCCGTCAAGGTGACCGATAGCGAAATCGTGGTCGCCATAACCGATCCGTACAACCTGGAGTGGGTCGAGGAACTGGATCGCATCGTCAGGAAACCGATCAACACAGTGCTCGCCAATCCACGAGAGCTCAAGAACTACCTGGTCGAGTTTTACAGCGTCAGCAAGGCGATGGAGGGTGCCGGCAACAAGTCCGCCGCGGATATGCCCGGCAATTTTCAGAACCTGGAGCAATTGATCGAGCTGGGTAAGACCGGCAAGGTAGACGCCGAGGACCAGCATATCGTCAGTATCGTCGACTGGTTGTTGCAATATGCCTTCAGCCAGCGCGCCAGCGATATACACATCGAACCTCGCCGCTCGCAGGGCAACGTGCGGTTTCGCATCGACGGCGTCATGCACCAGGTCTACGAGATACCCGCCAACATCACCGCCGCGGTGATCAGCCGAATCAAGATCATGGGGCGTCTCGATGTCGCCGAAAAGCGCAAACCCCAGGACGGCAGAATCAAAACCCTGTCGCCGGATGGCGCGGAAATCGAGCTGCGACTGTCGAGCATGCCGACCGCCTTCGGCGAAAAACTGGTGCTGCGGATCTTCGATCCGGAGGTGCTAGTCAAGAATTTCGCAGCGCTGGGGCTCGAAAAAACCGAATCCGATGTCTGGAACGAGATGATTACGCGGCCCTACGGCATCATCCTGGTGACCGGGCCGACGGGGTCGGGAAAAACGACGACCCTCTACACCAGCCTCAAGCAGCTGGCGACCCCGGAGGTGAACGTCTGCACCATCGAGGACCCGATCGAGCTGGTGGAGCCGAGCTTCAACCAGATGCAGGTGCAGCACAATATCGACCTGGATTTCGCCCGCGGGGTCAAAACGCTGCTGCGCCAGGACCCGGACATCATAATGATCGGTGAAATACGCGACCGTGAAACCGCGGAAATGGCGGTGCAGGCCGCGCTTACCGGACACCTGGTGTTATCGACCCTGCACACCAACGATGCGCCATCCGCGATCGCGCGACTTACCGAGATCGGGGTCCCGCCCTACCTGATTTCCGCGACCCTGATCGGCGTAGTTGCCCAGCGGCTGGTGCGCACCCTGTGCCCGCATTGCAAGCATGAGACCAGCTTCGACCTGCTCGACTGGAAAGCCCTGATCAAGCCCTGGTCGACTTCACCACCCGAAAAAATCGCCGCCGCCGACGGGTGTCTGGAGTGCCGGCAGACGGGTTTTATCGGCCGCGTCGGCATCTACGAAATGATGCCGCTCGGCGACAGCCTGAAGCGGGAGGTGTCCGATAATTTCGACCTGGTCAAGTTTCGCAAGGCGGCTATCAAGCAGGGCATGAAACCGCTGAACCTGGCGGGCGCGCAGAAAGTCGCGCGCGGCATGACCACGATCGAGGAAGTCCTCAAGGTTGCGCCGCCACGCTACGATGGCTGAAGGTTCGTGCTGCTGAAACCGATGGCCCGCGTGCTGCTGTTGCTATGGGCAGGAGCCGTGTTGCTGGCCTGCAGCGACGAGCCGGGATCGGCGCAGGACGAAATCCGCGAATTCGTCGAGGCGGGGGTGGCTGCCGCGGAAAACCGCAGCGCCGACGACTTGAAGGACATGGTGCATCGCGGCTATCTCGACGCCAAAGGTTACGACAGGGAACAGCTTGCCGGCCTGCTGCGCGCGTATTTCTTCAGGCATAAGAACATTCATTTATTCACGCGGATCGAGGCAATCGAGTTACTGGCACAAAACCAGGCGACGGTAAAATTGCACGTCGCGATGGCTGGCAGCGTCATTAGCGACCTCGACACGCTTGCCGCGTTGCGCGCCCGCATATACAGATTCGAGTTGCGCCTCGTCAAGGAAGACGACTGGCTGCTGCAGCATGCGAACTGGGCTCGGGCAAGCATCATGGATCTCGAGTAGCGGGTCATGTCGGTGTAATGCCTGCCAAACAGGACATGTGTTGATCCAGCGGCACCGCACCCGGCTGCTGCTGCTCGCGCTATTGATTGCGCTCGGATTCTATATGCAGGTTTCCGGGTGGCTCGATGTACGGCTGATTCTCGAGTTGGCGCGTGGTTACACGCAATACTGGTGGTTGATCGTGGTTCTGATCCTGGCGCAGTCGGTGCTGTTTACCTTCGCCTTGGCAGGTTCGGTGTTTCTGTGGATCGCGGCGCCGCTCTACCCGCCGCCAGTCGCGACGTTCATTCTCGCCGCCGGCGGTACGCTCGGCGGGCTCGGAGCGTATTATTTCTCCGAGTACCTGACCGAGGAATGGGTCGATAAAATCAGAAAATCGCGCAGCTACCGTTTGCTACGTGCCCAGGAAAACCTGTACACGCTGTTCGCGATGCGTGTGTTCCCCGGGTTTCCGCACTCGGTGGTCAATTACAGCTCGGGAATCCTGCGCGCCAGGCTGAGCCACTTCGTCATCGCCGCGATACTCGGAATTTCGATCAAATCCTATATTTACGCGCGCGTCATTTACGGGGCGGCCAGTTCGTTTTCGCCGGAACTGTTGCTGGACATTACCATCATCGGGCCGCTGATCCTGCTGTCGGCGATCAGCCTCGCGCTGGTTTTCATCGACCATAAAAAGAAAAAAATCGAGCGCGATTGATCGCCAGGCGAATATAGAAACCCGCGCATCTCGGTCGGTCGTCGATACAGGCCTGATCCGGAGGCGAGGGTAACTCACCGGATAAGTCGGCGGAGACACTTCGGCTCGACGCCGTCATCGACGATCTGTCGGCAGCCGTTAAAGTTCGCGAACGACCATAGCTCGTCGCGCAGCGTTTCGTAAAACGCCTCGTCGACCCGGCGCTCGATGTGCAGCGCTCTTATCTCGAGCGTACCGGTTGCGCGATGCGCCTTGCAGTCGACGCGCCCGACGAAGCGATCGCGATACAGGATCGGCAGGCAAAAATAGCCGTACACACGTCTGGATTCGGGCAGGTAACATTCGATCTGGTAGTCGAAATCAAATATTTCCCGTCCGCGCTGGCGCTGGATGATGGCGTTGTCGAAGGGCGATAATATGCGCGACCGGGCGGTGCTGCGCGGTGCCCTGTTTTCCAGCAGTACAGGATCGAGGTAGAGGATCATGCCGTTGCCCGGGTCTACCCGGGTCAGCGACCCTGCTTCGATTCTCGATTCGAGTTGCCTGCTGACGGCGTCGCGCAGTTTATGCCCCTTGCGCAGGTAGGTCATCGACCTGAACGAGGCAAAGCCATGCGCGCGCAGGGCGGTATCGACCAGGTAAGCTGCATACTCGTCCATGGTCGGCGTGCCGGTATCGACCCAGCCGGGCAGCACCCGCTCGGGAAGGTCGTAGACTTTCTGAAAGCCGTCGCGCGAACTCACCATCAGCTCGCCCTGCATGAACAACTGCTCGAGCGCCTGCTTGGCCGGTTTCCACTCCCACCAGCCGCCGCCGCGGTGATCCGGGTCGCTGAAGTCGCGGGCGCGCAAGGGACCATCGGCCTCGATTCGTCCGAGAATTTCCTGCCTGAGCTTGCGATCGCAGTCCTGGAACCAGCCGCGCTCGCCGTTCACTTGCGCCATGCGCGGCAGCGCGAAGCGGTAGTCGCGCATCGGCAACCACGCGGCGGCATGAAACCAGTATTCGAAAAGCTTGCGCTCGTTGACGAGCTGGTCGAGAAATTTCGGTTGATAATTGCCGACCCGCGACCACAATACGTGATGATGCGCGCGCGCCACCACCGCAATGGTGTCTATCTGCACATAGCCGAGCTGCTCGATAGCGCGTAACGTGGCCTGCTTGCCGCGGCCAAACGAGCTGGATCCGAGCAAACCCTGTCGATGCAGCGCGATGCGCCTGAGTTTAGCTGCCAGTGACATAATCTGCGGCGGTTTAAAACGGGGATTGTACTGCAGTCGCGCCTATTGCTTAAACCAGCGCTTGCGCAACGCGGTAATCACCTTGTTCGGGTAAATGTTTTTACCGAGGCTGCCGTTGTAGCGCGCCAGCGCACGCCCGAGATTGTCGGGCTCCATATCGATGTAATAGCGCAGGATGGTACAGCCCATGCGCAGGTTGGTGCGAATCTTGAACAGGTTCTTATCGGAAATGCCGATTTCGTTGAGCCAGAACGGCATTATCTGCATCAGTCCGCGCGCGCCGGAGACGGAGATAGCGAACTTGTCGAAGCGGCTTTCGACCTCGATAATGGCAAGCACCAGTTCGGGCTCGATGCCGACACGCCGCGCTTCGTAATGCACTTGCTTGAGCAGTTCGATGCGTGTCTTCGGATCCGCCACGAAGTTTTCCAGCCGCCGCGACATGTCGAGCAACCACACCTGGGCGTCGAAGCGGTCCTCGAATCCGGCATCCGATTCGATCGCCTCCTTGAGCAGCTTGCGCAGCTCCGGGTCGGTTGAAGCGCCAGCCGGATAAAACGCTGCCGTGATCAGCAGCGGCAGGATGAATAGGGTGGTAACGAGGTTTGTGCGGGAATTCATTGCCGGGAGGAAAGTGTTTTTTCAATGAATGAAGTTAATTCGTCGAGCGGCAAATCCTGCGCGGCCGCGTCACGGCGGCCCTTATACTCGAACTGTCCTGCGCTCAGTCCGCGCTCGCTGAAAACCACGCGCCGCGGCACCCCGATCAGCTCCATATCGGAAAAAATCACCCCGGGACGCAACGGGCGGTCATCGAGCAGCACGTCCAGCCCGCGTGCGATGCAGCCATCGTAAAAATCATCGGCGGCCTGCCTGACCAGATCCGACTTGTGGTAATTGATCGGGCAGATCGCGAGCTGGAAAGGTGCCAGGGCCTCGGGCCAGATGATGCCGTGCTCGTCATGGTTTTGTTCGATGGCGGCCGCGACCACGCGCGTGACGCCGATCCCGTAGCAACCCATGAACGGGACGACCGCCTTGCCCTGTTCGTCGAGTACGGTCGCCTGCATGGATTCCGAGTACTTCTGGCCGAGTTGAAAGATATGCCCGACCTCGATACCGCGCAATATCCTGAGCCGGCCCCTGCCGTCCGGGCTGGGATCGCCGTCTACCACGCTGCGTATGTCGGCGACCTCCGGTTCGGCGCAATCCCGTCCCCAGTTAGCGTGGATATGATGTTTGTCGTTCTGGTTGGCGCCGCAAACGAAGTCGCTTAGCCGGGCGGCGCTGCGATCGACATAGGTGCGGATACCGATGCCGATCGGGCCGATAGAACCGATATCGCTGCCAAGTCGCTTTTTTATCTGTTCGGGCTGCGCCAGGCGCAGCGGACTTGCCACGCCGTCGAGGTGACCGGCCTTGAGCGCGTTGAGTTCGTGGTCACCGCGCAACACCAGGGCCACCAGTCCGCCATCGGCCCCTTCGGCGATCAGGGTTTTCAGGCACTGGTGCGCGCTTACGCCGAGCCCGGAGGCGAGATCCGCGATGCTGTGCATGCCCGGGGTGTCGACGGTTTGCATCGCCGCGTCGGGCGCCGCGCGCTCGCCATCCTGGGGCAGCGCCTCGATCGTTTCTATGTTCGCCGCGAAGTCACCCTGGTCCGAAAATGCGATCGCATCTTCGCCGGATTCGGCGAGCACGTGAAATTCCTGTGAAGTACTGCCTCCGATTGCGCCG
>Ga0224512_10002191_pt1 | contig 18108 bp, 16 predicted proteins | sample SF_May12_sed_USG_4_FD_169103 | JGI IMG/M metagenome (GOLD analysis project Ga0224512, IMG submission 169103) | Sediment microbial communities from San Francisco Bay, California, United States - SF_May12_sed_USGS_13 | ecosystem: Environmental > Aquatic > Marine > Sediment | place: USA... | reverse complement strand
GGTACCCGAAGTCGACGAGCTTGCGAACCAGCGCGGTTTGATCGATGGTGTCCTCGGCACCGACGACGATCGGATCCTGCCGATCCGAGCCGGGGCTCAGCCGCTGCATGAGTGCCCGGAGGGGGGTCACCACAACTCGGGGACAGCGGGTCGGTTCCTGGAGGTGCCAGAGCGTCTCCAACCGTCGGCCCATCGTCTCGATCGAGGGGCTGATCCGCTCGAACGGCAGGGTCTCCCAGGCCGGGAAGGAGAGGACCTCACCCTCGCCGAGGAAGAGTTCGAGGTCGGTGACGAGTCGTTCCGCTTCGGCTGTTGTCGGCACGGCGACGACGACCGGGCGTCGACCCGATGCCTCCGCCAGTGCGGCCAGCGCGATGGCCCGGGCCGGTTCGGCCACGGCCAGTACCGAGGTGACCCGACCGACCACCCGGGTGATCGCGGGGTCGTCGGTCAGGAGGTCGGTCAGATGGGGGAAACTCACAGGACGGGCGCTCTCGCTTGGGCGTGCGGCGGATCTACGGTTGGGGTCGGCGGCGCCGGTTGACCTGCGCCATCGTGGCCTCGACGCCGATCTCGGTCAGGAGTTCGAGTGCGTCGGCCGCCTCGATGATGGCCTGATCGAGCACCTTCCGATCTTCCTTCGATGGACGACGAAGCAGGTAGTCGGCCCCGGACTGCGAAGCGGGAGGTTTCCCGACCCCGATCCGAAGACGGATGTATTCGGTGGTGCCGAGATGCTGGGTCACGGATCGCAGGCCGTTGTGACCGGCCAGACCGCCGCCCTCCTTGAGGCGGAGCCTGCCAACGTCGAGATCGAGTTCATCGTGGACGATGACGATGTGGTTGGCCTCCTGGATCCCGAAGCTTCGCACCAGCAGGCGCACCGCCTCGCCGGAGTTGTTCATGAAGGTCTGGGGGAAGGCCAAGACGATGCGCTTGTCGTTGAGGAGGATCCCGGCGGCCAGGGCCCGGGCCTTGGTCTTTCGTAGGGTCGCCCCGGCCCGGTCGGCCATCTCGACGACGACGTCGGCACCGACGTTGTGGCGGGTACCGTCGAACTGCGCACCAGGATTGCCCAAACCGACGATCAGCAGGTCGGCCGGGGTTCCTTTTCGGCCCGGGTTGCCCAGGCGGCGGGAAAAGGCCGACATGTGGGTCGCTGGCGATCGCGTTGGGAGGGCTACTCGCCCTCTGCGGGGCCGTCGTCGGAGGCTTCGGCGTCACCGTCGCCCGCGCCTTCGGCTCCCTCTTCGCCCTCTTCGCCTTCACCCTCTTCGCCTTCGAGCTCGTCTTCCTCGGCAGCCAGCAGCACGGAGCGGGGAACGACGACGGCGGCGACCGAGATGTCCTCGGCGGCCGGGGTGCTGGCTCCGTCCGGCAACTTGAGGTCGCCGACGGAGATGCGGTTGTCGAAGGTGAGATCGGCCATGTCGACTTCGATGGCCAGTGGGATATTGTTCGGTGGGACCATGAGATCGAGGAAGAATCGCTTCTGCTCGACCATGGCACCGGTGCTGGTGATGTGCTGATCGTCGCCGATGAGGTTGATCGGAATTCGCACCCGAACCCGCTTGTTCGGCTCCACCCGAAGGAAGTCGGCGTGGGTGGCCACCCGCTTGATCGGATCGCGCTGAACGGCTCGGACCAGGACGGTCTGCTGCTTTCCGTCGATGTCGAGGGTGAGCACGGTGTTCATACCGGCCTCACCGCTCAGCGCCTGACGGAGGTCGGCGTAGGACACCGATACCGATTGCGGCTCGGCGTCGAGCCCGTAGACGACGGCCGGCAACTGGCCCTCGGCCCGGAGCCGACGGGACGGACGGGTGCCCAGGGCACGCCCTTCGGTTGCTTTGACGACGGTCTGGTCCATGATTCTTGAATCCTTGCCGGTACGTACGGATGCCCGGCGAGCCGGGCGCGAACTGGGTTCGATCGGCTCCTTCGCCCGTGTCGGCAACGTTGGCCGACCCTTTGCGCTTCGAGACCGATCGAGCGGATCACACGACGAGGCTTGGCCCTGTCGGTGGTACTCGCTACCAGGGCGACGTGAACCGGAATTCACGCCAGCATGTGATGATACCGGCCCCTCGGAACAGAACCACCCGCTGTGATCGAGGGCCGCTGCGTGTTGCTTCTACTGCTGATTCTGTCCGTCGAAGATCCGGCTGACCGAGGTGTCCTCGAACACGGCTCGGATGGCGTCGGCGATGACATTGGCCACCGTCAGCACCTCGAGCCGGTCGAAGCGTTTTTCCGACGGCATCGGCAGGGTGTCGGTCACGATGACCCTCTCGAGCACCGAGTTCTTCAGGCGATCGATGGCCGGGCCACTGAACACACCGTGGGTGGCCGCTGCGGTGACCGTGGCCGCACCTCGTTCCTTCAGAAGCTCGGCGCCCTGGCAGATGGTGCCGGCGGTGTCGATCATGTCGTCGATCAGCACGCAGTGGCGGCCGTTGACCTCACCGACGATGTCCTTGGCCTCGGCCACGTTCTTCTTGCCCTGAACCCGTCGTTTGTGGACGATGGCCAGGTCGGCGTGCAGCTGCTGAGAGTAGCGCTCCGCCACCTTCACCCGGCCGGCGTCGGGCGAGACGACAACCAGATTCGGGCCCATCTCCCGGAGCCGATCGACGAGCACCGGCATGGCGGTCAGGTGATCGACCGGCCCGTTGAAGAATCCCTGGATCTGGCCCGAGTGCAGATCGACCGAAACCAGCCGCTTGGCACCGGCGGTGTCAAACAGATCGGCGACGAGGCGGGCGGTGATCGGCTCCCGGCCCTCGGCCTTGCGATCCTGGCGGGCGTAGCCGTAGAACGGCATGACCGCCGTGATGCGTTTGGCCGAGGCTCGCCGGGCGGCGTCGACCATGATCAGATGCTCCATGATCGCGTCGTTGATCGACCCGGCATCGGAGCCACCGTGGCTCTGCACGATGAACACGTCGCTGCCACGAATCGACTCGGAGAACCGACAGTGGGTCTCGCCGTTGGAGAACCGGCCGATATGGGCGTCGGTGACGGGGACACCGAGGTTGACGCTGATGGCCTCCGTCAGCTCCTCACTGTGGCGGCCCGAGAACAGGTGGAGGCGCTTGGTCGTTGGAACTTCCACTGGTGTCCTTCCCTAACATTGCCCCGGCCGTCTCAACCGGCGACACCGGATTCAGTCGCTCTCGCTCTCTCCCCCAGCATAGAAGGCGCCGGTGTTCGAGCCATCGGCGAGCGCCGAACCGGGCGGCAACGCGGCGTAGGGACCTACAACACAGTTGGAACCGATCGTTGCCAACGATCCCGAGGTCTGGGCGATCCGTGTGTTCTCGCCGACCTGACAGCGATCGAGGTGCACGTCGGGGCCCAGTTCGCAGCCATTGCCGATGACCGTGCCTCCCTGCAGGATGGTGCCGGGGAAGATGGTGACGTCGGTTCCCAGCTCGACGGTGGCGTCGAGATAGGTGCGGTCGGGATCGACCATGGTCACGCCCCGACTCAGCCAGTGACGGTTGGTGCGTCGCCGGAGTTCGGCCTCGGCGTCGGCCAGCTGCACTCGATCGTCGACCGGGATCAGGTCGCCGACCTCCTCGATCACCGCTGTCTCGCACGAATGACCGGATTCGGTCAGCACCTCGACGATGCCGCTCATCGGAAGCTGACCGGTCGATTCGTCGGGTTGACACCGCCGCAACGCCGGCGCCAGGAGACTGCGTCGGACACACAGAACACCGAGTGCGATCTCGAGCCCGTCGCTTCCAGCCCGGTCGGCGTCGCCGTTGCCGTCGCCACTGCCGGGCGCACCGGACGGGTCGCGGGGCACGAAGACCTCGTAGTCGTTGACCACGGCTCGCACCCGACCGAACCGGTCCCGGGTCACCTGTCCGGCGCCGACCCGGTCGGCGGCGGCCGCAGCCAGTGGGTGATCGGCGGCTGCGGTCAGCAGCGTGCAGGCGGCGTCGGTCGCCCGGTGAACGGCGAGAAGGTGGTTGACGGTCTTAGCCTGCAGTAGGGGCAGATCGGCCGGGACGAACACGACGTCGTCATCATCGTCGTCGACGTCGTCGAAGCTGTTCAGGCCGATCAGGGCGGCGTCGCCGTTGCCGAGATTCCGCTTCTGTTCGACAAAACGGATCTGGAAGTCGGGCGGCTCCTCGAGGAGCCGTTTGGACACACGGCCGCCGTTGGGGCCGGTCACCACCACGGCTTGGCGGATCCCGACGGCGTCGAGTGTGTCGAGGACGTAGGAGGCCATGGCCCGCCCACACAGCAGGTGGATCGGCTTCGGGCGGGCCGAGTGCATCGGCTCTCCGTCGCTGGTTGCGGCTACCAGGCCAGACGTTGAACGCAAGGTTTTCAACTTTCGTCAGGATTGTGGTTGGTGCAGGGACCTCAGGGGCTCACGTTAGGCAAACAGCTCGCCGTCGTGCAATCTTCCATCGAGATGTCCTCACGCTCGAAAACCAACGAAGACCGGCACAACCATGGAGGCGGCGGCCGGTCTTCGCGGTATCGGGGGAGATGGCAATCCATCGACCCCGGCGACCGACTCTTTAGCGCTCGACATGACGACGTTCACGATTTTCCGGACGCCACCTGTGGCTTCTCGATGTGGTTGCTCGCGGGGCAGGGCTCGAACCTGCAACCCCCAGATTCAAAGTCTGGTGTTCTGCCAGTTGAACTACCCGCGATCGGGTGATCGGTGAGCGCCGGTCGACAAGCGATCCGACTCCTTCACCGTAGCGTTCTTTGCCGGTGCTCACCCCGGATTTGGCGGTCACCGAGGTCGACCCGACAGGCAGTGCGACACCTGTGTTGCGATAGCCGATTTCTCACGCTTCCCGAGTGTCGAGATCGATAGATCCCGTTAGCCTTCCAAACCTCATGGGATCGTTGATCAAAAAGCGACGCAAGCGTATGCGCAAGAAGAAGCACCGCAAGCTCCTGAAGCGCACCCGCGTCCAGCGCCGAAACAAGAAGTAGTCACTCCCGCCATCGGAGCCGGTCAGGTTTCGAACTGGGCGGTCGCCCGGCCACCGTGGCCGGGCTTGTTTTCGGTTTTCCCCCTGTCTGCCGCATCGCCGGCGCCGACGGCATCAATCGTCCGGCAGATCAATGGTCCGGCAGACCACCCGCCCCGAACCTGGATGGTCGCCCTCCACAAACCAGGTCGACCCGCTCCCGGCAAGCCGGGGCCGACGCCCGGTCGCCTCCGCCAGTTCGTCCCGCCATCGGGCCAGCTCGGGCACGACATGAAGCGCGGCCGGCTCGAGATCGTTGCCCGCTTCGCCCCCAGGCCCTCCCAGCTCGTCCCACGCCCGGTAGATCGCGGCGGTCGGACACGGCACTGGCGGGATCAGGAGCGTGACGGTCAGTGGCTCGAAGGGCAGCGGTTGGATGAGCTCGCCGATCCCCTCGACCAGCGCTCGGCCTCCGACGGTGCAGAACGCCACGTCGGCGCCGAGACCGGCCGCCGCCTTCATGTCGTCGAACCCAGCCCAACGGAGGATGGCGCCGGCATCCGATGAGCCACCGCCGAGCCCGGCCTGGGACGGTATCCGTTTGGTGAGACGCACCGCAGCTGTTCGACCGACGAGCTCGAGTGCCCGATTCACCAGATTGTCGCTGCCGACCGGTATGTCGTCGCCCCCGCTGACGATCCTGAGTCCCGTGCCACCGGGGGCCAGCTCCAGCGTGTCGCAGAGATCGAGCGTGACCATCTCGGCCCGGATCAGGTGGAGGCCATCGGAGCGGACACCGGTAATCGCCAGCGAGAGGGTGAGCTTGGCCGGAGCCTGGAGCACGACCGGGAAGCGGCCGCCGTCGGCCCACGGCTCGTCGGTCACGTCGGCGCTGCCCTCACGGGAATCCACCAGCCCAGACTAGGTGCGACCAGACGCTTCGTCCGCCACCGTGGCGGTCAGACGCAGCCAGTGCTCGAGACCGAGCTCCTCGGGGCGCCGAGTGGGGTCTATTCCCGCTGTCTCCAACTGGTCGCCATCGGCCATGCCCGCCAGGCTCTTGCGCAGCATCTTCCGCCGTTGACCGAACGCAGTGCGGACGAGACGGCTGAGCAGCGCGAACTCGTAGTCGGGCGCATCGGCGGCTCCCGGCCGCCTCCGGATCTCGACGAGCACCGATTCCACGTTCGGCTTCGGAAGGAACAGCTCCGCCGGTACCGAGCCGACGATGCGGGCGTCGGCCCAGTAGGCGAGCAACACCGAGGGAATCCCGTAGGTCCGGGAGCCGGGATCGGACACCAGCCGCTCCCCCGCCTCCCGCTGAACCATCACCACCCAGCGTTCGAGCTGGGGCTGTTCGGCCAGGAGGTCGAGGATGAGCGGGGTGGCGATGTTGTAGGGCAGGTTGGCAACAACAGCCCACCGATGGTCGCCGAGCACCGACGGCCAATCGAGTTCGCGGACGTCGGCATTGATGATCGTGAGGCGGCCCGACTCCTCGTGGTGGCCGACCTGATCGGTCAGGGCCGGGATCAGGTGTCGGTCGATCTCGACCGCGACCACCCGGGCACCGGTGGCGCACAGACCCTCGGTCAGTGAACCCAACCCGGGCCCGATCTCCAGCACGTGGTCGTCGGTGCCGACCCCGGCGAGCCGGACGATCTTGTCGACCATGCCCTGATCACAGAGGAAGTTCTGGCCCAGGGCTCGGCTGGGACCGAGATCATGGGCCTCCAGCAGCTCGCGGATCCGGGTTCGCGAGACACCTCGACCCGACGGTGCCACCGGTCCGGTCAGCCCGCCGCCGCGTCGGCCCGGGCTGGTTCCAGCGCCAGGGCGGCGATCGTGTTGGCCGTCGTCAGCGAGGCGAACTCGTCGATGCCCACACCCCGCAACTCGGCCAGAAACCCGCCAACCACGGCAACATGGGCCGGCTGATTCGCCTTGCCCCGGTACGGGACCGGCGCCAGGTAGGGCGAGTCGGTTTCGACGAGAATACGATCGGCGGGGGTCGCGAGCGCTGCGGCCCGCACGTCGTCGGCCGAGCCGAAGGTCACGATGCCGCTGAACGACACGTAGGCGCCTCGCTCGACGGCGGCCACCGCCTCGTCGGGTCCGCCGGTGAAGCAGTGGAAGATGGTGCGCTCGGGCATGCCCTCGCTGTCGAGGATCTCGAACGTGTCGACCCAGGCGTCTCGGGTGTGGATCACCAGCGACAGCCGGGTCCGGTGTGCCAGCTCGATCTGGCGGACGAACATGTCGGCCTGCACGTCCCGGGGTGAGTGGTCGTAGTAGTAGTCGAGGCCGCACTCCCCCACAGCCACGACGCCCGGTTTGGTGAGCAACTCGGCCAGCCCGTCGATGCCGTCGGACGCATCGTGGGGATGCACGCCCGCGGTGGCCCAGACGTTGTCGAAGCGGGCTGCTGTGGCGATCACCTGGGCCGAGTCGGCCACGGTGCACCCGACCGTCAGCAGGCGGGTTACCCGGTTCGCGGTGGCCGCTTCGACGGCCTCGCCGGCCAGATCGCCGTCCGGATCTCCCCGCAGGCTGGTGAGGTGACAGTGACTGTCAAACCACATGGAGATCGAGGCTCACGAGGCCTCATCGACCCTGAGCCGGGGGAACAGGGGTTGACCTTTGGTGACGGTCAACCCGCCCGGGTAGCCGCCCCAGGCGGCGGCTTCGGGCAGCCGCTGGTCGAGGGGCGAACCGTCGAGCCCGATGGCGGCCCAGATTGCCTCGCCGGCCCTGGTCAGCGCAGGGCTCGACAAGATGGCGGCCAGGCGTAGCACCTCGAGGGCGTTGCCGAGCACCACCTTCACCTCGTCGGAGCCCTCGGGCAGCTTCCACGGTTCGTTCTGTTCGAGATACGCGTTGGTTTCCCGCAGGAGGTTCCAGGTGGCCTCGAGGGCCACCGACGGTTGAACGCGGGCCCATCCGTCGGCGGCCTTTGCGTAGGACTCGGCCGCGACGGCGGCAAGCGGACTGTCGGCCCGGGGGGCCGGACCGACACCGTCGCACTTCTTGCCCACGACGGTGGCAACCCGCGACAGCAGATTGCCGAGGGTGTTGGCCAGATCCGAGTTGTAGCGGGCGACCATGCCCTCGTAGGAGAACTCCGAGTCCGGACCGAACGTCATATCACGCAGGAAGTGGTAGCGGAAACCGTCGACACCGAAGTCGGCCACCAGGTCGGCGGGGGCGATCTGGGTCAAACCGGTCTTGGAGAGCTTCTTGCCGCCGAGCAGCAGGAAGCCGTGAACGTGGATCTCCTTGGGCGGTTGCAGGCCGGCGGCGATCAGCATGGCCGGCCAGTAGACGCAGTGGAAGCGGAGGATGTCCTTGCCGATGATGTGGTGGGCCTCGGGCCACCACTTGCGGAACTCGGCCTCGTCGGAGCCGAAACCGGCGGCGGTGGCGTAGTTGATGAGGGCGTCGTACCACACGTAGAAGACGTGGTCGTCGTCCCAGGGCACGGAGACGCCCCAGTCGAGGGACGTCCGGGTGATGGAGATGTCGTCAAGACCGAGCTTGACGATGCCGAGGGCTTCGTTGCGCTTGCCCTCGGGGAACACGGTGTCGCCGCTGAGCCACTCGGTCAGCTCCGACTCGAGGGCCGAGAGCTTGAAGAAGTAGTTCTCCTCCTCGAACCACTCGACGGGGCGCTCGTGGACCGGGCAGTTCCCGTCGTTCAGATCACCGTCGTTGTAGTACGCCTCGCAGCTGACGCAGTAGTAGCCGGCGTAGGAGCCTTTCTCGATGTAGCCGTTGTCCTTGGCCCGGGTGAGGAGCTCCTGGACGGCGTGATGGTGGCGGGTCTCGGTGGTGCGGATGAACTGGTCGTAGGCGACGTCGATCTCGTCCCAGGCGTCGCGGAATCGTTTGGAGGTGACGTCGGCCTGCTCGATCGGCGTGACCCCGTTCTCATCCGCCGCTCGTTTGACCTTGAGACCGTGCTCGTCGGTTCCGGTGAGGAACAGTGTGTCGTCGCCCAGCAGACGATGCCATCGGGCCACGGCATCGGCGGTTATGGTCGTGTAGGCGTGCCCGATGTGAGGGGCGTCGTTGACATAGTAGATCGGGGTGGTGATGTAGAACCGGCTCACGCTGTCAGACTACCGGGATCGAGGTGGCGGCAACCGGCAATATGGCCTGCGGCGGCTCGTGGGCGTCCGGGCTCAAATCACCCGCCGTAGCCGCTTGCCTCCCGGTCCGAGTGCGTCCTCATCACGAAACGACTCCAGCTTGTCGAGCTGGCGTTCGAACTGACGAGACCGCGGGCCGGCAAGATCGTCGAACGCCCGCTGGGCCGACGCCAGGCCCCGCCGCATCTTCTCCATCGGCTCCTCCCACCGGTCGAACTGCTCCCGCAGGCCACCGAGAGCGGCCAGGATCTCGTGGCTACGCTGATCGACGCGGAAGTTGTCGATCGCCTGGCGGATCACGGCCAGGACCGCGAACAGGGTGGTGGGCGAGCACAGGACGACCCGCTGGGCCAGGGCGTAGTCGATCAGATCCGGATCGTGTTCGTGCACGAATCCGTAGACGCTCTCGTTCGGCACGAACAACAGCATGTAGTCGACCGTGGTCTCCGGATCGATGTAGGCCCGATCGGTGAGCTCCTTGATCCGCATACGCACGTCACGCTGGAACGCCTTCCCCAGCTGGGTTCGTGACTGTTGATCCTCCGTATCGAGCCACCGCAGATAGTTGTCGATCGGGAACTTGACGTCCATGTGCACGACGTGGCCCGTCGGCAACGGGAAGGTGTAGTCGGGGACGCCGCCGCCGGCCAGCTTGACCTGCTTGCGGTAGCTGGTGCCCTCCAGGAATCCGGCGGCCCGCAGGACGTCCTCGGCCATCCGCTCACCCCACTGGCCCCTGGCCTGGGGTGAGGCCAGCGCCTGCTGGAGGGTGCGGGTGGTGTCGGTCAGGGCCGCCGTGGCCTGAAAGGCGCGCTCCAGGCCGGTGGTGAGCTGGCCGTTCTGCTCGGCTCTTTCCTTCTGGAGGCCGGCCACGAGTTCGCTCATCCGCCGCAGCTCGGTCTGCACGTTTGACACCTCGGTGGCGACGGCCTGACGCTCCCGGTCGAGCACCATACGGCCGGCCTCCAACTGGTCGCCGAACTTCGACGTGGCCACCGACATGACGGTCTCGACCGTGGCGTGGAGGCTTTGGTCCTGGTGGCGGCGCAACAGGTCGACGGCCTCCGTCGACACCTGGGACACGGTGTGTTCCGCCGCTCGGGAAGCCAACAACCACCCGACGGCGACCCCCAGGACGACGGCAATGATTCCGATCGAAACAACGGCGTAGATCATGTCACTCGACCTTAGAGGCGGGGTGTGACAGCGAAGGACCGTCACAAGGCTGCCCCCACCCAGGCGCGTTCGCGGGCGGAAACGGTCAAGTCCGTTCGTTTTCGCCCGCGAATGCGGGGATGCCGGCTCCGATGCGTGCGATTTCGCCGCGATCGCAGGCTCGAGAGCGGTGTGGAGAGCGGACGATCGGTTAGAGCTGGTAGCAGACCCCGGCGGCGGCCGCCGTGACGTCGAAACCGCGGCCACTCGGGATCGGGACCCCGGCGACCCTTTCCGTCGACGCCTGATGAGCGGTTCTCAGACCGCACGCAGCCGGCGCGGTACCACCGCAAGCGCCGAGGCCACGAGCACGGCGACGAGCAGCCAGGAGAGCATCGACAACCAGCCGAGCACCCGGACCACGTCGTCGCCTGCCCGGTCCGACGCCGTCCACAGCAGGACGCCGTAACCAAGACGACCGACCAGCGAATTGAGGCTGAGCAACGTCGCCCGCCGGCTCTGGTCGACCCGGGGCGCAACCGCATCGCTGATGAGCACGGGGGCGGCCGCTCCCTGCACACTTCGCAGCACGAGAAGAGCCACCACCACCACGTGCACCCACAGGGCCATGCCGGTGACGATGACCGCCGACAGGGCGGCCAGACCGAGCAGGGTCGGCACGACACCGAACCGCCGGCTCACCGGGGCGCTGGCCCGAGCCGCGCCTGCGCCGACGAAGGAGGTCACGGCGAAAACGATGCCGGCGAACACCGGCGTGGTTCCGACGTCGTCGGCCGAGCGGCCCAACAGCTCGGTCAGCCACGGTTGCATCATCTCGAAGGCCACATGTTCGAGCGTGACCATCACGAACCCATAGAAGAAGACCCACCCGAGATAGCGATCAGCGAGATGACCGAGACTGAGCCGGAGCTGGGACAGCAGCATCGGCGGAGGGGCCGTTCGGGTCGGCCTGGGAGGCTCGGTCATCCGCACGGTCACCACGACCTGCCCCGCCGCCAGTGCCAGGGCGACGGCGAACACCGAACGGTACCCGGCGAACGCGAGCAGTCCGCCGACGAGAGCGCTCGCTGCGGTCGCCGTCAGACCCAGCGAACGCAGTCGAGCCTGGCGATCCCGGAACTCCGCGGCCCGATCCATCGATTCGAGCGTGTCGTAGTGGAAGGTCACGTCGGTGCCGGACAGGGAAGCGAACCCGCCGGCGAGCAGGATCTGGCCAAGCGCCACGACCGCGAACCGATCGTCGCCGACGAGGAAGCACGTCTGGGCCGCCACCCAGCACACGGCCGCGAGGCGCAACGTCGGTACCCGGCCCAGTCGGTCGCTCATCCAGCCCGACGGGACCTCGAGCATGACGACCGCGAGGTAGTAGATCGACGCGAGGGCCAGCGCCCCGTCGAGATCGAAACGCGAGCGGGTGAACAGCACGAAGACGGGAAGCCAGACCAGCGAGCCGGCCAGGATCTCGTGGACGGTGATGAGCCGCAGGTTGCGGGCCAGGTGGCCCGGGTCGGTTGTCGCCAAGCGGTCAGTGTGTCGCAGCTCGCTCTTGGACCCAACCCACCGACGATCAGTCGTCGGCGGTGCGGATCCTCACCCGATTGTCGTGATAGACGGCGCCACGTCCCATGTCGGAATCGCGCTCGGCCACCGTGGCGTTCAGGTCCATGGCCCACGCACCCTTCGTGGTGGCCGCCACGCCACGCCGGGTTCCGGCAACGACGACGGCGGTGGCATGGAATCGTCCCCGCTCGTTGGCCACCTCGATCCGGTCACCGTCGGCGATCCCGTCCCGGCGAGCGTCGTCGGGATGGAGCACAACCGGCGGTACGCCGGACCGTTCCCGCACAAGATCCGTCCCGGCGAAGACGGAGTTGACGTGGCCGTCGCTGCCGTTGGCGATCAGGTCATACCATCCCAGGCCTCCATCCGGCTGGGACAAAGGGGCGAAGCCGGCCTCGACCGGGGGCCGGTAGTTGGGCAGACGGCCATGACCGTCGGCTTCGGCCCGCTCGGAAGCGAACTCGAAGCGACCGGACACCGTCGGGAAGCCGTTGGCAAAGGGGCGGTACGGCGACTGCGTTTCGGGTAGGCGAACCCACCCCTTGTCCTTCAGTACATCGAGGGTGATACCGGCACGTCGATAGGGTTCGGTGTCGAGAAGCGCCGAGATCAGCTCCTCGTCGGAAACGTACAGGTCCGGTTCGGCGAGGTTCATCGCCCGGGCCAGACGACGGAAGATCTCGGTATGGGGAAGGCATTCGCCGGGCGGGTCGACCGCAGGCTGGTTGAGGTTCAGGTAGAGGTGGGCGAACGAGTTGTTGAGCTCCCACTGCTCGTGCTGCATGGTCGACGGTAGGACCATGTCGGCGTAGTCGACGGTCTCGGTGGCGAAGATGTCGATGACGACGGTGTGGAGATCGGTTCGGGACAGGCCCTGGCGAACCCGTGCGGTGTCGGGATTCGAGACGACCGGATTGGCCCCGTGGACGATGAGCGCCTCGACCGGTGGATCGTCGAGCTCGAGCAGGTTCGCCGCCAGATTGGTCATGGCCAGGTGCCGGGGCCGACGCCCGAGACGGCGGCCCGAGGCCCCGATCCGATTGAGTCGGTAGGGGTCGTCGGTCGAGTAGACGAGACCGCCGCCCACCCGGTCGAAGGAGCCGAGCAGGGCCGGGAGGCACGAGATGACTCGGGCTGCCTGGCCACCTCCGGCATGACGCTGCATGCCCTGACCGAGCTTGACGGCGAGCGGCCGGCGATCTGCGAGAAGCTCGGCCAGCTCGACGATCTGGTCCGGTTCGATGCCGCAAACCTCGGCGGAGCGGTCGATCGTCCAGGGATCGAGCGAAGCGGCGAACTCGTCGAACCCGACCGTGTGTTCGGCGAGGAAGGTCCGGTCGATCGCGTCGTCGGCGATGAGCCGGCGACACAGGCCGAGAGCGAGGGCGGCATCGGTCCCCGGCCGCGGCGCCAGGTGGAGGTCGGCTCGGAGGGCGGTGCGGGTGCTCACCGGATCGATGACGACGACGGGAGCACCGGCGGACCGGGCACGTTCGACGAATGGCCACCAGTGCTGGTTGGCCACCAGGGTGTTCGATCCCCAGATGACGACGATCCCGGCGTCGACCACGTCCTCGGGGTCCATCCCGGCCCCCGTGCCGATGCTGTAGCCGAGCCCGATGTGACCGCTGACCGAACAGATGGTGACGTGGTGGCCGCTGACGCCGAGGTGGTTCCAGAGGCGACTCCCGGCCGGGAGCCCACAGCCCTGCACGAAGCCGACGTTGCCGGTCCCGGCGAAGGGCCAGATCGCAGCCGGCCCGGAGGTGTCGATGATGGCGGTCAGTCGGGCGGCCATGTCGCCGATGGCCTCGTCCCAGCTGATCGGCTCGAAGGCGTCGGCGAAGGATACAGCGGGGCCCTTGGGGGCGACCCGGCGAAGCGGCCGCAGCAGGCGATTCGGGTCGGCCGCGTGTTCGAGCCAGGGGTTGACCTTCTTGCACAGGCCGCCGGCGGTGAACGGGTGATCGGGATTACCCCGCAACCGCACCGCCTTCCCTTCGGTGACCGTCACCACCCACGAACAGCCATCAGGGCAATCGAGCGGGCACGATCCGATGACGGTGCGGGACGAAGCCTCGGTCATCGCCGACCCCGCAGTTCGTCGATCCGGCGGCGGTCTCGTTTCGTCGGACGGCCCATACCTCGTTCCCGGGCTCCGCCCGGGGGCGGCAGAACGGCCGACCGGCTCGGTCGGGGTGGCGAGTGATCCTCGTAGCACTCGGCTGCCTGCTTGGCGCCCACCCGCTTCTCGATCAACGTGGTCACGCGGTAGACCATCACCTGGTCTCCTTTTCTCGACTCGACGGTGTCGCCGATATCGAGTTTGGTGGCCGCCTTGGCCACCTCGTCGTTGACCTTGACCCGGCCGGCGTTGCATGCCGCCGTTGCCGCCGTTCGGGTCTTGTGGGCCCGGACCGCCCACAACCACTTGTCGACTCGTACCGTCATCGCGTTTCGCCCGCTCGTCCGGCTCGGCTCACGGCCAGATCGTAGATCCGACGCTTGGGCTGGCCGGTGGCGGCCACAACGGCCGACACGGTGTCGCGGGTGGTGTCACCGGCGGCCAAATGACGGTCGATCAGCTCGGTCAGCTCGGTGTCACTCAGGACACCCGACGGTGCGGGAGCGCCCTCGAGGACCAGCACGAACTCTCCGCGTGGCTGCTCGGTGGCGAACCGGCGGGCGGCCTCGGCCAGGGTCGTCCGGTCGACCTCCTCGTAGAGCTTGGTCAGCTCCCGGGCCACCGACACCCGACGATCCGCTCCGCAGGCGGCGGCAAGATCGCGCAGCGTTCGCAGCAATCGGTGTGGGGCCTCGAAGACCACGATCGTTCGGGATTCACCGGCCAGTGCCGTCAAGCGGTCACGCCGGTCGGCCCCCTTGCGGGGCAGAAAGCCCTCGAAGACGAACCGTTCGGCGGGAAGCCCCGACAGCGCCAAAGCGGACGAAACGGCCGTCGGTCCGGGTACGACCACGACCCGATGGCCGGCCTCGATCACCGCGGCGATCACCGACGCCCCGGGATCGGAGACCGTTGGCATCCCGGCGTCGGTAACCAGGGCCAGCGCCTCCCCCCGGCCGAGCCGGTCGAGCACCTCCGGCGTCCGTGAGTACTCGGTGTGCTCGTTGGCAACGAGCAGGTCGGGCCGCCGGGTGTCCAGCTCCGAATCCGGATTGGCCGCCGAACGTACGGCGAGGTTGGTGCGAATGTGGGCGAGCAGTCCCCCGGTACGGCGGGTGTCCTCGCACACCACGGCGTCGACGGCGGCCAGCGTGACCGCCGCCCGAAGCGACAGGTCCCCCAGGTTGCCGATCGGGGTGCCGACGATGTAGAACGTGCCGGGTTCCACGGGGCGGGGTTCGGTGGTGGCGGATCCCTCGCCGGTGACGTCGGCCGTCACGAGGACGTAGGCGACGATGACGGGCCGTCCCCGATCGTCTCGCCGTCTTCGCAGGCCCGGATCTCGACGACGTCGCCGACCTTGAGCTCCCACCGTCCGAACGCTCCGGCCTCCGCTTCCAGCACCGAACGGGCCCGCCACACGGGAAGGGTGATCCGGTTGCGATGGAGGCGCATGGTGCGGATCACGACCATGTCGGCGTCGAGGAAGGCGACATCGAGTTCGAAAGCCATGTTGAACGAGTGAACCGAACGGGCGCCCTGGATCAGCATGGCCCCGTCGAGTGAGCGGCGGCCGAGCAGACCGCGGGCCTTGGCCACCCGGCCCCGGGCCACCTCGACCGAGGCGAGAACCTTGGCGTCGCGCAGCAGCCAACCCTGTCCCGCGACCTGGGTCTCGGGCAGCCGGGGGCGTCGTGACCGCACTCGGGGCGTCCTAGTCATGACGCTCCGAGCCGTCACACGTTGAATCGGATTTCGAGCACATCTCCATCTTCGACCACGTAATCCTTGCCCTCCTGGCGAACCTTACCCAGTTCCCGGGCCTTGGCCCAGGAACCGATCTCCACCAACTCATCCCAGTGGATGGTCTCCGCCCGAATGAATCCCCGTTCCAGATCGGAGTGGATCCGCCCGGCGCACTGAGGCGCTCTGGATCCGACCCGGAACGTCCAGGCCCGACTCTCCTTCTCACCGGTCGTCAGGAACGTCCGGAGTCCGAGCGTGTGATAGGCGGCCTGGATGAATCGGACCAGCGCCCCCTCCCCCAGCCCGTAGGCGTCGAGCATCTCGGCCCGGTCCGCAGGATCGAGCTGGGCCGCCTCGGCCTCGAGCTGCACACAGGCCCCGAACACCGGAATGTCACCCGGCGATGTTTGGCCGGAGGCCAAACTCGTGGTTCCGGGCGAAGCCCGGGACACTTCCTCCCGAACCGGCTTGACGACGACGTCGGTCTCGGCCAGCTGCTCCTCGTCGAGATTGACGACGGCCAGCACCGGCTTGTTGGTCAGCAGGAACCAGGGCTTGAGCTGCTCGACGTGAGCGACGGACAGCCCACTGCGATACAGCGGCACACCGGCCTCCAGGTGAACGAGCGCGGCCTCGGCGGCCTCCACCTCATCACGCAAGGACGGATCGCCTTTGAGCGCCTTGCGCTTCTTGTCGATCTGCTTCTCGACCGTTTCCAGATCGGCGTAGGTCAGCTCCAACTCCACGATCCGCAGGTGTTCGAGCGGATCCTGAGGCCCGGGCACGTCATCGTCGCGGAAGGCCCGCAGCACGAAGACGATGGCATCGACCTCCCGGATTCCAGCCAGGAACTTGTTGCCCAGACCCTCGCCCTTCGACGCCCCCTCGACGAGGCCGCCGATGTCGTTGAACTGCACGCTGGCCGGCACGACGTTCTTCGAGTGGCTCATCTCGGCCAGCGCGTCGAGCCGGTGATCGAACACTTTGGCCACACCGACGTTGGGATCCGTGGTGGCGAAGGCATAGGGGGCGGCCAACGCTCCGCCGCCGGTCAAGGCGTTGTACAGCGACGACTTCCCGGCGTTGGGTAGACCGACGAATCCGAACTTTTCCATATGCCTTCATCGTACTGGAGCAGGTGCGGCCTGGGCCACGGATCGGCTCGGTTCATTCGGTGTTCGACTGGTCATGCCGTGAGCGCTGACGAAAAGCCGATCTCCCTCGGTAGGCGCCGGTGGTCAGGACCACCTTGCCCCGGTGCCCGCCCCGTTCGAGGAGTTCGTGGGCCCGCCCGGCCTCCTCGAGCGGGATCCGCTCGGCGATCACCGGCTGGATTCGGCCTTCGGCGAGGTCGTCGAGCAGCTCCGTCAGGGTCCGGCGGAGCCAGCCGGGGTGGGCCTTGGCGTATTTGTCCATCGTCGGGCAGCGGGGGACCCGTTTGCCGTCCGGAATGAGGCGGAGCAGGAACACCGTCGCCATGCTGAGCGGGCCGACGCGAAGCCCCTGCTTGTCGACCGCAGCGGAGCCGAGCCAGACAAGTCGTCCGCCGCGCCGCAGGGTCCGGTAGGAGCGCCACAGGTGCCGGGACCCGCCAACGGGATCGACGACGATGTCGACGCCGTCGCCGGTCAGATACTTGATGCGGGTCACGAAGTCCTCGGTCCGGTAGTCGATCGGTGTGGCGCCCAGTGCAGCCACCAGCTCGTGCTGGTCGCGGACAGCAGTGCCGTACATCTCCAGACCGGCGAGCTTGCCGAGTTGCAGCAGCGCGGTACCAACCCCTCCCGCAGCACCGTGTACGAGGACGCGGTCACCGGGACGGGCACCGCCGATGTCGTGGAGATGCTCGTAGGCGGTGAGGTAGTTGACGACGACGCAGACCGCCTCCGCTGGATCGACTCCGGCGGGCACCACGACCAGGTCGGCTTCGGGCAGGCACACGTATTCGGCGTAGCCGCCGCCGACGCCCCGGGCCCACGTTGCCCCGGCGACCATCGTGCCGACCTCGAACGCAGCGGCTCCCGGGCCACGGTCGTCGACGAGCCCGACGATGTCCTCGCCCAGTGTGAACGGGACATCGGGTCGCCCGGGAAGGTGGGCCCATCGCCGGTAGATCAGGTCGAACGCCGAGACACCGGCAGCCAGCACCTTGACGCGAACCTGGCCAGGACCTGGCTCCGGCAGCTGGGCCTCGGTGACCTCCAGTACATCCGGCCCGCCGTGGCCGGTCACCACCACCTGATGGTTCGTGATCGTCTTCATCGTCAGCTCCTCCGAGATCATCGGTCCGCCCAACCATCGTCATCGTCGTCCGGACGGAGCGACAGAGCCGAAGGTCACGACCGTCGAAGGTCACGACCGTCGAAGCTCACGACGACGCACGGCCTCACGTCGAGCTGCG
>Ga0224512_10002190_pt1 | contig 18109 bp, 15 predicted proteins | sample SF_May12_sed_USG_4_FD_169103 | JGI IMG/M metagenome (GOLD analysis project Ga0224512, IMG submission 169103) | Sediment microbial communities from San Francisco Bay, California, United States - SF_May12_sed_USGS_13 | ecosystem: Environmental > Aquatic > Marine > Sediment | place: USA... | reverse complement strand
CACTTCCGAAATATGCGGAACCTTCCTGGAAGAAGGGACGCGGGTCGGCCCGGAACTTTTCGTTGTAGTTGAAGTTGATGTCGGTGATCTGCGATTCCAGCTGGCTGAAATCCGGGTTGAAGGACAGCACGCCCGTCAAGTTCTGCCTCGGTTCGTACCGGAGATCGACTCCCCCGGTTGCCAAAAAGTCGTGGATCTCTCCTTCCTTGTCCGGTATGTATCGGCCCATGAGGCCGTACGGCATGAACGTCCACTCGTGATATTTTCCGACCGAGGGGGGAGTTAATCCCGAAAGTTGCCCCATTTCTTCCGGCTTGCCTTGCGGCGTAATGTCAGCCCAGCGACTCCACTGGTCCGTTCGATGATGATAGCGGGAAATATTTACCCCAAAGGTGGTGTTCCCTGTGTCGTAGTTCAGTATTTCGAATGGGATGGCGATTTCTGCCGACCAGCCGTATTCCGTCCGGGCAGCCGCAGCCGTCCAGTCGCCTTTCCACTGGATGTTTCTCGCCCGTCCGCCTGCAATGGCGTCATCCTGTGTGCCCATCGCGTTCACGGAATAACTCGAAATCTGTCTATGGTTGTGAAATGAATCGAGTTCAACCACCACCTGGTCGTCCAGACCAAGTCCGGCATCTCGACGGGTTTGCCTGGCTTCGATTCCATCAAGCTGGCTGTCGTAAGCGCGAAAGCCGAAATAGAGATGGTCTTTATCTGCCAGGACCAAGACCTCGGTTTTTTCCGTTGGCCACCGCTCTTGTTCCGAAATCCAAAAATCGCCGGCAACCGCGGCCTTCGTCCACACCTCTTCATCGAGTTTCCCATCGATGACGGGAGACTTGTCAATCGTTGGAATCGACAGCGAACGAGTATGCCCTGCTGGTGGTCTGCTATCTTGAGCGGACGCTGAGCATGCAACCAGATGAAATACCACTGCCAATGCTATATTGCAGCAGTGCACTAGCGATGTGTTTCGATTTATTTTTACGATTTTCCTCACCCGATCGGTTCCCTTTGAGAATTTTAAACCTTATCAAATCAGCCTATTCCAAGCCCCGATGCAAGCCTCCCCGCATCTCCCCGCGGCACTATGAATCCGCTTTAAAAGTCTCTAAGGAGACACCGAGATGATCTAAAAAGTCTTCGGTCAAGTAGCACCAGTCCAACAAGGCAATTGCCTCTCCAAGTCGATCGAATGATGTAAAATTCTAGTTATTCATTTTTTGGAAGTTGTATTTGGTCAGCCGATTGAAGAGCAGAAGGATTCAGCGCAGATTCGATCAGGCGAGTTAAGACTTTTTTCGAGTCAAAATATACTTCGGCGATTTCCCTTGCGGCCCTGCAATGGAACTCATATCGGTTGATGATTTCCCCGATTCCCGACAATGCTTCTTCCGGCGTCGAGAAGGAAATTACGCCAGTTCCCGTCTCCATCCACTGGGAAAAACCTGTGTCCTGGATCACCACCGGCCGGCCACTGGCAAGGTAAGAAGCACTTCGCTCGCTGAACCAGCCGCATTTGGTGACGACGTACCCATGCTTCGCCACGCTGAACTCCGCCTTGGAATCCTGGATGTACTTCTGATAGATCCACGGGTCGCGGGTAACCTCAAGAGGATTGCGAAGCCTCCACCCCTTGTTGCAAAGAAAGTCACGGGGCGCGGAGACGCTCCCGAGTGCAATCTCGAGGATCGTTCCTGCCTTTTCTGCAAGATCAAGGTAATCGAGAAATGATTCGGATTTCATGCCGTATCGATACCCATCGTATTCCACAGATGGATCGCTGTCCCATTGCATCACCGTCGTGAATTTTCCATGCTTGGGGGGTGGAGTAACGGGCCAGGCATCCAACACAACAGGTTGCCGTGTCGGTTGCCAGGGAAAATGGTCGACAGGAATCGAGGATCTGTTATGGATTAAATTCTCACCGAAGGTAAAGAATACCGTATGTTGCGTCGTTCGGAACCTCCTGGTCGGATCAATAATGTTCCGAATCTGTGTATAGACTGGATCGGTATCGATATAAGCCCTTGCCGGAATCTCAAGCAGCCATGGGCGCAGCGGATTTGCTCCTGAGATATTCAATACGAGATCGGCACTATTACATATATCTCGTATACGGTTTGCACACGGTCCAAGCCACTGTTCTCTATGCGCATCGAAATAAGCCCATCGATCGCCAAGACCAACACGCCCAAATGTGTTTTTCGCAAATATCAGTCCATAGGTCGGATCTGTATCGGTAACATTCCTCGTTGGATCGTAACAGGACCAAGGAACATCATCACTGTCTTCAACGAAATAAACATCATGATGTAGGCGTGCCAACCCAAGGAAATATTGCAAATAATGCCAGGCCAACCCTCCCAATGGACAGCGAACGATATAACCGAGCACGATTACTCTCGCAGTTCTTGTAGTATTTCTATATGCCAAGCTCACTCAGGAATCTCCTCAAAACGGTGCCCGCCTCCAGATATTCGGAAGCGAGTTCACGTGCCCAAAAGGAATGACGTTTGTAATTTGTAATTATTTCGGCTATCGCATCTCTAGCATCATTTGCTGTCTCAACGGCGAATAGACCATTCCCACATGGCAAATGGATGCTAAAACCGGTTTCTTGCAGTACGACTGGTCTTCCACTCGCCAGGTACGCCGCACTGCGATCACTGAACCAACCGCTTTGGGTTTCCACGAAAACGTTCTTGCAAACACTGAACTCGCCGATGGATCGTTGTATGTATTCCCTGAAGGATTGGAAAGAAAGTGTTATATCGATTGCATCCCGGACCCGCCAGCCGAAATCGATTAGACGATTTTTCGGGGTATGCTTCCCTGCCACTGCAATTTCCATGGGTGTGTCAGTCAGTAGCGGAAGATTTAAGAACTTATTGAATTCCACATCTTTTTGTCCATAGGTATGACCACGGAATTGAATCGGTTCGTGCGACTGCCAGTTCATCACCGTAGTGAAGGGAGCGTTATTGTCGACTGGTATAAAAGGATACAAATCGATAACGACTGGATTGAACACCGGACGCCACGAACGTCCCGCAGTCGGCGCGGAACTTCGCGATGTCCCGATGTTGTGTCCATTGGAATAGTAGTAATCGTATTCTGGCAGTGATCCTCCGATGTCCAATGTTTTCTTCATCTTCATTTGCGTATACCCGGGTTCGCCATCTACCAGAATACGCTTGCCCGCTTTCTCTGCTTCCTCCGACCAAGAACCATGCGTTCCCATGTCTATGAATATGTCCGCTGATTGAAATATAGATTCCAACTCGGATCTGGGAATCCCATGATACCTTCCTTCCGAGTCTACGAAACACCATCGATTCGGTAGTCCAAAATGTCGGAATAGGGCGGATACCGTTTTTATTCCATAGGAACAGTCATCACTCATGACGCTCTTCACAGGATCAAAGCATGCATTGGAATAGTTGGATTTTTCGACAAAGTAGATTTCGTGGCCAAGCCGGCGAAAGCCTAATATCCATTGGAGTACCCATGACATCATTCCACCGAGAGGATATCGGACCATGTAGGATCCCAAAATGATACGAGCCATAGCGCTATCTCACATTCCTGGCAGAATGGATCATCGCCTCGATGAATTCCTCTCTTGTTTTCCGTATCATCACAGCTGCTTTGTCTTTACACTTTATTGCTGTTTTCCGGGCATCTTCCGTCAGGCAGTAGCCGAATGCTTCCAGCAAAGTTTCCTCGGGTATGGAGTCCACGGTAAAAACGATCGGCCAACCTATCGATTCCGCCTGCCGCTTGATCTTTGCTCCTCCGGACACGGAATCAATGGCGATGGCGGGAACACCGTTTTTCAAGGCCAACACCAACCCGTGCAATCGCGTTGTCAACACAAGATCCATGGCGGCTATTAATGACTCCACCTCGGCCGGACTACGAAGGGAGGTGCGGTTTATATCCAGACGCGTATCGATAGGAACGGTTGCCATTTCCCTTGAAGCCACAAGCTTGGTGATGGCTTCGTTAGCAGATAGGCGCAGGTCTTTTTCCTTGTATTCGGGTTGCGTATCAATGAGAACGGTCCCCACTACGGGAACTTGTGATTTGGGTGAGAGAAATGTAATGTCCGGGCGGGATGTTGCCGAACTATCCCGTTCGAACAATACATCGAAAGGATTCCAAATATCCAATGACTCCAACATCGTGACATTTAGACCAATCACGGAGCATCCAGAGAAGTGGGACAGGAATTCCGTTATAGGTTCGCCATTACCGAACGGTCCACATACAAACAGGACGTGAGAATACGTTTTTGGATCGGCAAAGCGCCAGTCAACTCCACCACGAAATGGAGGTGCAAGGGCGATATCGTATAAGAATCCTGCGCGCTCCAGCCATTCGCATGCAAGATCTCTGGCAAGCAGGTCTCCAGCCGAAGCCCCCATCTGTTCGAAACTGAACCAACCAGCCACAAGACATTTCATCGGAAATGATCCTCTCATCACGGAAAGGATATACGACTCCCCATATCTAAATTCTTCCTTTGGTTCCTGATGATATTTCCGCAATGTCCCTGTAGGAACAAAGTTCTATATTGTTGTTCTTGATCGCGGAACGAATTCGCGGATTACACAACGCAATCAGTTCGATTTCACGTTCTTTACGGTACATGGTTTGTAAGTCATCGCCTTCTGCCGGGTGACATGACAGTTCGGTGATTCCCGGCGTAAGATTTTCCAGTATTTGAAGCAACCGGTCTGCATCTATTCCTGCCGAGTTTGGTTTCCCTTTTTCCGTTTGCCCGTAAAAATCGCCACGATAGCGAATCTCCTGACTGCGATGACGCAAAGGAACCCCGACCTCAAGTGCAATCTCGAAAAGGATTGAACCAACCGGCTCACCCAGGTGGACATGCTGGTGAGAGTCGATATGGGTAGGATCTTGTCCAAGTGTTCGTCGGAAGGCATCCAGTTGGCGATATGCCTCGTCTTTCACTGCTCGATTGTCCTTTATGGGAACGACTTCATACAACGGCACCCATTGTCCGTTTCGATAGACCCATTCACCAAGGTCAAAGTGCAGGCCAAGGCATAGGCCCGGATTTTTTCGCCCATACGCAGCTGCTTCCGATGCTGTTGAAGGACGCACCATGAGGCTGGCACTCGTCACTATGCCGATCTCATATGCTTTGACGATGCCACGGTTGACTCCGCGGCTCAGACCAAAATCATCCGCGTTAACGATTAGACATCTTTTTCCACTCATTGATCAGATCCCCAGATCCTCCAACATTTTCGCCAATACCTTCTCCGCTCGAAAATATTCCTCTGCGATTTCCCTCGCCGCCCGGCGGTGCCTTCCATAGTCGGAATGAATAGCGTCAAACGCCGACAGGATATCGTCCATGGTCTGGAACGAAAAGAGACCTTCCCCCGTCGGAAGCACTGTCCCGAAACCGGTATCCTGTGTAACGACCGGGCGCCCCGCCGCAAGATAACAAGCGCTTCTTTCACTGAACCAACCGCTTTGGAGCCTCACGTTTTGATCCTTGGCGACGGAGAACTCACCCTTTGAGGACACGATGTAATCACGGTAGCTCCATGGATCCGTCGTAAAGGGATGAGCGTTCACCAACTTCCAGCCGTTCGAGGCAAGCAAGATACGCTCCTCCGCAGTCATGCCCACCGCCGGAATCAGATCTCCTAATCCCGGGTGAGTTACCGCCGCATCTGCCAATCCCATTGCCAACTCTATCGGTACGTTCGTCCTGCGTGGCAGATCGACATACTTCAGGAACTCATGGTGTTTGCTCCAGTGATACGTTTCCCCGTGAAATTCAATATCGCGCCCTTCCTGCTTCCAGTTGCCAACGGTTGTGAATTCTTCTCTTCCCGGTCCCGCGTCTCCCCAGAAATCCAGAAGTACCGGTTGCCGGGTTCTTGCCCGCAAACGGGGCAACGGGGGGATCGGACAGTTCGGATTTCCAATATTTTCCCCATAGGTGACAGTGTCGTGATGCTCTTCGATTATGGTTCGCACATCTTCATCATCTTTCGCGAAAGCGATCTCGTGGTAGACGGGATCCGTTCCGAAATACACCAGTCTTCCGACATGCAATCCTTCTTCTTCCAGGCGGGTTGCACCGGCGACGTTGAAAACAGCGGCCGAATGTTCCAGCAACTCCTCGGCTTTCGTCCGGCTCATTCCAAACCATTGTTTATCCGAATAGCTCCGACGAAAGGCCCATCGATCACCAAGCCCAAAATCTTCTGCCACCCTTGCAAGATATGGAACGGCGTAGTCCGAGTCATTCACCTTACTGCGCCGAGTTGGGTCATAGGGCCAGGTGGAAGTCGATTCGATGTAATAAACATCATGCCCCAGTCGTAATAGACCGGCGGCAATCTGCATGTGCATCCAGGCCATTCCGGCGTATGGACTGGAGGCAACTGTTCCAACAACCACAAGACGTCGCGATTTCATCTAGAGTAAACCCAAACGTTCGCCTTCGTTTTTCAGTTTCTCAAAATACCAAGGCATATAGCGATGGCCCCTTTTCCATTCCTCGTGGGATCCCAAATGGCGAATTAGAATGTATAGGCGTGCAACACCCAAGACTTGCCGGAAATCCTCATTACCGTGTTCTGGCCAGCGTGTTCTTTGATATTCGCGTTCACATTCATAAACTATTTCAGCAGGCCAGTTATGGGTTAACGATGCCAAATCAATTTCCCCCGCAGCGATAGCGGCCGTTTGCCAATCCACTGGCCTGACAACCCCTTCCTGGTATAGGATGTTTTTCGGGTAGTACTCCCCATGTATAACGGTCCGTTTGTTTGGTACCAACAAGGTAGCCATCCGATCGAACTGCTCGCAAATTCTTGATAGCCAAGCGAACCGATGATGAAGATGATCGGTTAAAAGCAATACCCGGCGAGTCAGGCCAAGGTAATGATCGACGTCGCAGGAAACAAGAAATGCCGTGGATGCATGCGAGAGGTTGATCTCCGTAGCCGCATGAAATCTTCCAATCCAACTCGCTGCTTGAATCATTGGGTCCGCACCTTCGGCTTTGCTCACACGAATAGCACGATCGATATATTCGAGAAACAGCCACTTGCCACTTTCCTTCTCGCCGGCATGGAATCCGTAAAACACGGGAGAAGAAACGGGAAGCGGTTGTAATATGTTCCGATAAACTATTGCCTCGTAATAAATATCTCCTCGGGGATCAAAGTATTCGAGAGATCCATATTTACAAAATATTTGAAGGGTGTGCCCATTCGGTAGAAGACAGGTAACGACTTCACTGGGATAGGTGCTTGAATAAATATTGGGCTGCCGATCAAGAACCTTTATATTCCCTTCGACAAATCCATTTTCATTGAGAACCTTGGAAAGGACAAATGAGAGAGATTCTGAATCAGGTAGGTGCAATGAATATCTTGGCATGGGATCATGTCCTATCCGGAACTTGTTGAATAATTCTTCCTTTTCTTCACGCTCTTCAAATAGAACAAGGGGAGGATACCAGCAATCAAATTATTTCCGACCTTTCCCCGAGGATTATTTATTTATAGGCATTCGCCAGGTCGGATATTTCCGTGAATGATTTTCCGTCTTCAATGACCAGTATAATATCGCAGTTCCTCAAGGTATTCAGGCGATGAGCGATTGTGAAGGTGGTGCGATCTTCCATTAGACGATCCATTGCCTCCAGAATGACGGCTTCTGTCTCGGTGTCGACCGAACTGGTCGGTTCGTCGAGTATAAGAATAGGGGCGTCCTTCAGGAAGGCACGCGCAAGGGCGATGCGCTGGCGCTCGCCCCCGGAGAGGCGCATGCCGCGTTCCCCGACAAGAGTTTCGTATCCGTTGGGGAGGTTGGTGATAAATTCATGGGCGTTTGCGGCTTTCGCAGCCTCCACGATCTCCTTTTTTCCGGCGACGGGACGGGCGTAGGAGATGTTCTCGGCAATGCTGGTGGAGAAGAGAACGGGATCCTGGAGAACGATGGCAAACTGGTTCCTGAGATCGGTGAGCCTGAACCTTCGAATGTCCACCCCGTCGAGGAGGATCGCTCCGGAATCACAGTCGTAAAAACGCGTCAGCAGGCTAACGAGCGTGGTCTTGCCGGCCCCCGTTTTCCCCGCGATTCCCACCCGCGTTCCCGATGGAATACGGAACGACAGGTCGCATAAAATGGGGTTCTCTTTGTCATAGGCAAAGCTGACATCGCGGAATTCGACGTCTCCTCGCGCTCTCGTAAGGGGCTGTGCATGTGGCAGTTCCACCACGTCGGGAATCTCATCCAGGAGCTCAAACGACCGCTGGGCACTCGCGAGCGAATTCTGGAGTTTTGAGATTTTATCGCTGACCAGTCTCAGTGGCCCGTACAGCTGTGCCAGGTAGGCAAGTACCATGAGCAACTCGCCGAGGGTTAGGAAACCCGCCTGGACATTCCGTATGCCGATGAAAAGGACGGTAGCTGTCCCAAGGGCGATGCTCATGTTGATGACCAGTCCATAGCTCCCTTCGATGAAAGACAGCCACACCCATGCCCGGATCGTTTCTCCGGAGTGACGACTGAAACGCTCCCGCTCGCTCTCCTCCCGCCCGAAGGCTATCACGACGCGGAACGCGGTCATCACTTCCTGCACGATGTTTAGCGTGTGACTCTGCATCTCCTTTATGTTTCTGTACCTGTCCCGCACGCGGACGCTGTAGGCGCGGGATAGGAAGAACAGGAAAGGAGAAACGGCCAATGCGACCAGTGACAGTTGCAAATTGATGCGGGCCGTAACGTAGATCATGGAGAGGAACGTAATGCCTGCGGAGAAAATGGGGAGCATCCCGTTAATGATGATGTATTGGATCGACGGAGCGTCGTGCTGGATCCGGTAGATGGAATCGGCCGTCCCTCGTGCGTCATGGAACGAGAAGGAGAGCCGCTGGACTTGGCGAAAAAGGCTCTCGCGAAAGCTCAGGGTCATGCACTCGCCGGTGTATGTCTGCAGCACGTAACTTCCCAGAGACTGCACATGAATGAACAAGACCACCAGAACCTGCATGCAAACGGCCAGGACGAGCAGAGCAAGCTTTGATTTTGCAATGGATCCGGGAGTGAGAAATGCAAGGAATGCCGGCAGCGGATCCGACCCGATCACGCTGTCTACGGCGATCTTGAGCGGCACCGGCAAGAGCAGGGCAAGAGGTGTCGCCAGTAATCCGAACAGAAAGATTCCGGCGACATGGGCCCAATACGGGCGCGCCTGGGAAAACAACCGCCTTACTATCTTGATATCAGAGTGTCTTTCAGCTCCCATTTCCGTTCCTGTCGTTTTCTTTCTTGAGCACGTGAAGGAGGGTTGCCGTCCCAAGGGCACTCTCCCGAACCATGCGCAGGGCAACCAGAAGGGTTATGCCTCCGAGAACGGCACTCGCTTGCCAGGAATGATCGATGGCCGCCCAGCATGCAAGGATGGCGAAAAAAACGACAAGGACAATCCCCACCGGAGAAATTTTCGGCCATGCCCGAAACCGGACCAATTGCCTGCCCGCCCCGTGTTCCTCTATCGCCATCAGCGTGCGGACGGATCCCAAGATGCCGCCGCGCACTTCGAGATCCCACGTATCGAATTCCCCGCCCCGCAACACGGGTGCATTCACCTCGCGGAGAGCATCCTCCACGCACTTAAGCCATTCTCTTTTGTCGCGCCAGGTTTCGCTCCAAATTGTTACGATGCGCTTCCAGGGCATGATGAACTCGTCGATGCCTCGATGACGCCACGGCGTAAGTCCGTGACGCATTCGTCCGATCAGTCGCGCCAGGGGCTGTATCAAATGCAAAAATCCCGTCAACGCTCTCATTTTTATGCGCTCAAAGGCAGTCCCAGGCGTTGTTTGGAAACGAGCGCGTTTTGCGCCAAGCACTGCCAGAATCACCGGAGAAGCAACCACTGCGGCGAGGATGGGCAGGGACAGCAGCAGAGGTTTCCAAAAAACCCCGAAGGACGACAGAACGGCCAGGAAAGCGATTACGAGATACCATTCGGGCATCAGCGGCAGCAAATGCAACGTTCCGGGCACGTCCTGATGGAGGGGCTGGAACGGGGCGGTTCCCCACACTCCTTGATAAATTCTCCATCTTCCGCCGAATACGGGTAGCGTATTTCCATTACCGTAGATGCGCCCGGCCCAGGTCAAGTGGCCTTTGGCATTGTATTTCTCCGGCCATTTACGTTCCAGGAGAGCCTCGGCTTTCCCATACCCCTGCTGTTGTTTCCAGTAAGCCTTTATCGAATTACGCCGGTGGTGCCAGACTGCTGCCGCGGGGTTGTATCCGATCTTCCACCCTTGTTGCTGGATGCTCCAGCATACATCAACGTCGTCGCCCGCCGTTCGAAAGCGGGGATCAAACCCCCCGATGGCTTCGAGCGCCGTTCTCCGGAAAGCCATGTTGCAGCCCGGGATATGCTCCGCCTCCCGGTCCGAAACGAGCACGTGTACAGGCCCTCCCGGTGCGTTGGCTACACATTCGGCAATCGGTCCTTCCTCCGGAGGCAGAAGATTGGGACCGCCGACTCCAACAAAGGAAGACGACAGGAAAGTCGAGGCGAGAAATTTTAGCCAATGCGGGTCGGGATAGGCGTCATCGTCAATGTAAGCAACAATTTCTCCGGTGGCCGCTTTCCAGCCCACATTTCGGGCGTAGCTTAACCCGTTGTTTATCGTGCTGATCAGGTTTACTTCATACTCCCTTGCGATCTGTGTGGTGTTATCCGTGGAACCGTCGTTGACCACGATCACCTCATAGTCCGGATAATCCAGTGCTTTGAGCCCTTCCATGGTATTCCGAAAGGTGCGGGCTCCATTATAAGTACAAACCACCACCGAGATTTTCGGCCACTTCGTATCCGAAGGAAAGGGGACTTCCGCGTACGCGCGGGAGACAGAAGCCAATGCCGGTTTCGGACGCCTTTCCCGGGTGGTCAAACCGAAATCCCAATCCTCGATCTCGGTTCCCCCCCGGTGCCATTCATCGGTCCAGGCAAATACAAAGGCCCCGGCGCAACCGGCCGAAAAAGCTGATCTCACCTGCCAGTTGATACTGCGGGCCTGTTCTTCCTCTCCGTTCCGCCTGCTGTCCAGCCCGATCTCGGTCATCATCAATGGGCGTTCACCGGAAATGTTCTGCAGACGGCAGAGGTAAGCTTCAAGCTGATCCCGGTGCTCGAGAAAAACGTTGAAGCACACCAGGTCCAGGAAGGGAAGCTGCAGATACTCCGTCGTAGGAAAGTTCACGTACGTGACAAGGCTCTCCGGATCCGCTGACTTCGCGATCCGATACAGACTTTCGATGAATCGTTCGATCCGGTGCCGCCCATGCCAGCGCACGATGGATGCCGGGATTTCATTCCCCACGGAGTAGCAGAGAATGGCTGGATGCCCTGCGCATCTCTTTATCTCCCGGTGGACACGCGTGGCGATCTCCTTCGCCCGCTGTTTGTCTTCCAGAAAGGCAATATGCTGCTCCCAGGGGATACCGACCATGATGCGCAAACCGTGTTCCTGGGCCTTATCCAGAAGCCATCTCGGCGGCACGGAGTAGGTGCGAACCGCATTCATGCCGTTTCCCGCGATTGCGGCGAAGTCCCTTTCGACGACTTCGGGGGAAGGGTAATCGTCTCCGTGATATCCGGGTCCGAACGTGCCATAGGTGACGCCGCGCACCCAGAATTTCTCTTGCCCGATGTAGAGGAATTTCCCTTTGGCCTTCGGCCGATTGCCGAAGGGAATGTTTGCCGTTTCAATCACTGGGGATTCTTCGTTGCGACCGCCAAGAAGCGGTTGATTGTTCGCCTGCGGATACCGGTAGATCAATCGGGAACCCCTTCTCGAAATCGATGCCCTAGCAGGGGGGCCATGATTCGGAAGTTCCCCTTGATGCTCCCCCCAAATCCTTAAAAAGTAACGCAATTTCCGTACCTAACCCTTAAGTGAGCAAATTACTGTTTTTTATATAGATTTTTTTTCTTCGTCTTGTAAGGGTGTATTATCCTTCCTAAAATCAGGAAAAGTTTTTAGTTATGTGGATTTTTTTTCTTCTGGCAAGAAATACGTCGAACCAACAGCCCGGCCTGCGACGTCGTCCTCCGCGTAATATCAAGCCTAGGTAGGAAGGTTTTTTTTCGCTGGATCCTGTCCCCGGTGCCGGGGTTCGTCGGAGAGCGACAGGAAGAGTTCCTTTTGAAAAGTAACAGTCGTATGACGGAAGATCCTCCCCTCTCCTCATGCGCATTTCCATCTTCATTTGCGTGAAGCCTGGTTCGCCTTCCACCAATACACGGAGTTTCGAATCGCCGGCTTCCTCCCTCCGCGCGCCGTGGGTTCCGATGTCCACAAAGGCGTCGGCTGTCCGAACCGTTTCCTGAATCCTCTCCAGTCTCATTCCGTGATATCGGCCACGATCGCCCACAAAACACCATCGTTTGCCCAGGGCGAACCGCTCTAGAGGTCACCGACCGCAAGTCCGTAATGCCAATCATCGCTCCGGATCCGCCTCACTGGATCGTAACAGGCATCCGGGGAGTTGCTCTTTCTGCGAAGTGCACGTCGTGCCCGAGCCGCTGGAGGCGCACGAGCCATTGCAGCGACCACGAGAGCATCCCGCCCAACGGATAGCGCACCATGTAAGAGCCGGCGATGATCCGAGCCACGGCCTCAGGTTCCCGATTTGCCGTTCGGGCGAATGAAAGGGAAGCCCTGGATCACCGCCGCCAAATCCCCCCGCCCCACCTTGATCAAGGGAGCTATCAACTCCCTGTACCACGCAGCGTCGTATTCGGCCTTGATCATTCCGTATTCCCTGTCCACCAAGGTGAGCGTATCCACGCTCACGTCGCTCACCGGGAATGCCCTACATTCCTTGAGCTTCCCGAGCGCTATCAGTGTCGTCATGCTTCGGATGCACTTCTCACATAAGCCGCAATTCGTCCCACCGGAGACGTCGCTTTGGCAGACCCGCATGTTCTGGAGACCGACGTCCCAATCCGCGACCAAGGCCGTCTTCTCCAAGCGTGTCATCCCCACGTTGTCGTGCTCGATGTGGAAATGGGCGCTGTTATAGAGAGGGTCGATCAAGGGATGGGACCCACACGGGTGAAGGTGCGCCGCATGGTAACCCGAGGCGATGTAGGCCCTGTGGAACCTCTTGCTGAAGAAGGCGGCGCTACCGCTCAAGACGGCTCCATTCCAATGGGATTCAAAGAAATACCCGTCGTTCACCAACCACCATATGTTCGAAACCACAGGAACGACGTCCACCCCCGCATCGTCTGCGACTCTCGATGCGACTGGGAGCCTGCGGGCAACCCGCGTGTAAAATTCATCCGCCGACTGGCTTGGTTCCTTATGAAATTCAAGAAACATCACTGCCTCGATCGAAGACGGATGATCGGGCGGCAGATGCAATTTGTTCCAACGCAACGTCGCCAGGGAATCAATGCCGCAGGAAAGAAGGGACACCGACCGGCCAGAAGAGGGGCGACCGGCCTTTAGGCCGCGAGCCGGTTCGATGGAGGGCGGGGTGCCGAGTTCGGCCCACCAACGGCCCATAATAGAGATGACCGCCCTCATGTTGCGACAGAGCACGGGGCACAGCGTGCCACCCACCTGTATTCGTCGCTCCCTGTCGCGCCAGGCCGGCAACAGGCAAACAGTGAGAAAGGCGTTGGGATCGGGCCAGAAGGCCTCATGAAAACGGGGGTCGGTCTCAACGAATAGGGTCAACGGAGGTTTTTGCGCATCTTCCCAGACCACCCGGGCTTCCGCGCGCATGACTCCCGACTCATTGCAGAGTTTCAACTCAGAGATTCGCATGGCGAGATCCGTTCGTGGGAAATGGATGCGCGATGGCAGCGATGAACCGACGGCGTACCTTGGCCTCCGCCCTGACCGCGCGTGCGGCACTTCCGGGCCTCGGCGCGGGCGGTGTCGGTCAGACAATAGTCGAACGCTTTTCGCAGCACCTTGTCGTTCAGCTTGTCGGCGGTGAAGATCACGGGCCAGCCGACCGTTTTTGCCTGGCGTCGTATTTTGGCGCCCCCGAACACGGGATCGATCGCCAGCGCGGGCACATCGTTCTTCAATGCCAGAACCAGCCCGTGCAATCGCGTCGTCACCACCACATCCATGCGTGCGATCAGTGATTCAACTTCGGAAAGAGTGCGCAGGCCCGTGGCATTACTGTCCAGGCGCGTGTCAATGTTGACAGAGGTCATCTCGCACGAGGCAATGAGCCGTTGGATCGCCGCATCAGCGACAGCGTGTCCTTCCCTGCCCTTGTACTCTTTCCGGGGATGAACCCTCAGCACACCCACAACGGGCATGCGGGGCTTGCGAAAAAGGAGGTGTATCATTCATATTTTTGCAGTCACCACGAAATCTTGTAAATTTTTATAAAAGTCAGAACCAGCGTTAAGATCTTCTTCCCAATCTTTTTTACAGCTGCATTCGAGTCGGTCGAACATATCTGTCCTTAGAGTTCGGTTATATTCTATTATTGCTTCCATGACTTTATCGTTACAAGAGCTACAATTATTGGGAACGAATTCTGGAGATGGGTAGAACTTAAACAATCCTATAACAACTCTACCAAGGTGAGAAGTCTGTTTGATGACTTCAACAATGCTCCAAAGCCATGGCATTTTGTATATATTATTATTATAAAGATATTCAATTAACGTATACTTCTGGACAGTCATAGCTTCAAGAGAAACAGTATTTACCCCCAAAGAAAAGGCCGTTTTAATCGAATCAACTGCATCCAAAATGGCTTCTTTCTCGGAGTAAAACGGGGGTTTCAGAAGTATATAGCTTCGTAATCTTAGGTCGTTATTTAAAATAATATTTGCTGCTTGTGTAAATTGGCTTAAGCTGAACCCTTTGTTAATGGAAATGATCCGGCGGAAGTCGTCCGCTGTTTCAAGGCCGATTGCGATTTCCATTTCCGTCCTTGGTAGGAGAGATTTTACTTCTCTGAATACCGATTCTTCTACAAATTCTGGTCTGCATTCTACTAGAAGTCTCTTTATGGATTCGTTTTCGCTTATTAGGCTTAATATGGTTCTTCTTGCGTCCGATGGAAGTTCGTTATCATTGAAAAAGGAGCCATTATTAAATATATTGAGTATGGGAATATCCTTAAAATTAATAGTCGAAAATGCCGTTTTGAATTGGATGATAAAATCATCAGCAGAGATGGGTTGTTTCCTTGTCTGTTTTGCTATGTGGCCACACATGGTACACCCATTGGCAGATTTCAAGGCCCATTCGCATCCATTGGATAAAAGAAAAACGACGGCGCGTTTTACATTTTTCCCTTTAAAATATTCTTCTCTTATCTCGATGTGGGCTGGTTTGCTTAAATCGGGAGGATCGTTTGGAGGAATGTTGGAATGGAGATGCTTCATGAATTTAGCGATGACAGAGTAGTATTGAGACGCACAAAGACTTCTAGAGTCTTGTACGGTTTTCTTCGGACCAAAAGCGTCCGTGCGGTCCAGCATATTCCGGGTCATAACTCGATAATAGCAAGAATAGTACCGACTTCACCATTGATTTACAAGTATATGAATTCATATAATGAATTTATCGGACTACAGGCATCGCAGAGACAATGACCGACAGACATAGGAAAAAAGTTTTTAAGGTTTGGATATTTTTTCTTCTTTGTTGTCGGCTGTTACTACGTTGAATGTCGGGAACCAACAGGAAGAATGCGGTCGACGGCATTTTCTCCAAGCATGCCGGGACCTTGCGTACCGGGACGGACGCCGGTGCAAACTCGCGCTTAAGTTCTGGCAGAAACGATCAGGCGGAGCAAGGCATGATTGGGTGGACCGGTACTGAAGAGGTACCTTCTCTAGAAATCTTTTTTAATACGATAGCTTACAGCTTGTACGGCTTGAGGTTATTGAGGAATTCCTTGTAGCTCACTCTGCCCGCGAGGTGAATGTCGTACCTTGCGATTGGTACCGCCGGGTTTCCTTGAACGAGTGTCATCGGCGGAACGTTCTTCGTTACGACACTTTCCGCCGCTACCGCCGCTCCGCGCCCGACGATGACGTTGGGAAGTATGATGACGCCGGGACCGATGAAGACGTCGTCTTCGAACTTGATCGATATCTTCTCAAGCCTGGTCCTTTCGGCTGTATATCGATGTCTTCAAAGTTGGCAACCAGGGTGCTTCGCATATTGATCTCTACGTTATTCCCCATCCAAATCCACTCAGGATATTGTGTTTCGAGAATCAGGTCGTAGCCGAGGCACACGTCCTTCCCCATCTTGATGCCGCGCATTCGGTGGCACCATATCTGAAATGTCGTTTCACCGGGCATGAAACGGGCAAGATGCTGGAGAAACCTGTTCTTGAAGCCTTTTGCGTAGTACATTATGCGTTTCAGCGTCCTACCTCTTTTCGGCACGTTCTTCGATGTATCGGCATATGGACCCGATGATCGTTAGGTCCTCCGTGTCCATATCCTCGAAATCCACTTCGATGCCAAAATGGTTCTCAATCGCAGAGACGAGCTGGAGGAAACCGATGGAATCGATGATGCCCCTCTTCATGAGATCGAAATCTTCGGTAATCTCCTCCTCCGTGATGTTGTTTTCTTTTATCGAACTGGCGAGATGGGAAACGATGAAGCGATCTCAAGGAGCTCCCCATACGTATATGAGCGCATTTCTACTTGAAGGGCCGGTCGATCCGGATATTTTTCGGCAGATTTCAGGAAGCCTGTTACAAGGCTTCGGGACCGTTGTTTTATCATCGACTAAAATATTCCCGCTATTTACGGACGCCAGTCGTGCCCCGCCTGCGACAATGCCTGGACGGCATTTTCCATCTGGTCTTCTTTAACCAGGATGTAGTCGGTATCAAACGTTGACACTGCGAAAATACTGATACCCGCACGAGCCAAAACGGTTGTCAAGGAAGCGATTATCCCAGTCGAAGCGAAATCCAGGGGACCCTCGACTTTGATGCAACGGTAACCTTTCTCGCAGCGAACACCTGCCGGCACGTCTCCGGAGCGACCGACAATCGAAAGTTCGTCGACAGTACGAGTAATGGACGTAAACTCTCCGGCCAGAGCCCAGGAAGGAAGGAGAGCGTCAGCCTCCAGCCGGCAAATAGCCAGGGTGTCAGAAAGGCACGAGAGGGTCAGTTTGAAGTTTGCTTTTTCCATCCTCTCCCCGCTGGTTACCTCCTTTTCGCTTCCTTCACAACGGAGCGATCGCCAGCTTCAACAAGAACAGATTTCCTATATTATATCGAATGGTTATAGTATACATATAATAGTGCCTTCCATTTTGCCGCATCATCCAGGGGAAGACAAGGTTAAAGACCTCCATTTGTTTCGTTTGTCTGACAAATGCATTGTCCACCTTGTCTCCCGACGCGAAAGTAGCAGAAAGAGAATCCGCTCCCGGTCTTCCCTTCGGCCGGGGCGGCGAGTAATCGGAGAATGGAATGGGTTGCGGTATCCCCGCCGCAGCGATCACCAGGCCCCTCAGCGCGGATTACTGGGTCGAAGAGATCGGAACACTTTTCAGAAATCCGGCGGATGAGAAAAACCGGGGACGCGTCACTACCCCATTACGGTCTTTACAATATTCGGAAAGAGAATATGCCCAAAAAGGAAAGAGCCGATTTTCGGTTTTTTCGTCCCCTACCCCAGGTCCACACCGATCACATTGAGGTGTACGTCTTCTTAAGGAATTAGAATTTTTGAGGTCTGAATTAAGGTACGGTTTTCCCCGATCGGGATCTCCCCCCGCAGACCTTCCAGCACGATCCGGATCTTCTCTTCGGCGGAGTACTTCTTGCGGGTGGCCTTGCGGATTTGCGCGACAACGTTCTTATGCATCGATGGCTCCTATCCGGTTGCCCAAAGGCAACCTTCCCGGAGCCGGCAGGATCTGTCAAGCCCCCGGGGTCGATGTCCCCGATAGGCCCAACCTGTACCTTAACTTCCCCTCAACCCGATTCCCACTTCTTATGACGGCGAACAATTTCAATCACTCGTGAACGGATGGGAAATTGCTTTGGAGTGGATTGT
>Ga0224512_10002189_pt1 | contig 18114 bp, 16 predicted proteins | sample SF_May12_sed_USG_4_FD_169103 | JGI IMG/M metagenome (GOLD analysis project Ga0224512, IMG submission 169103) | Sediment microbial communities from San Francisco Bay, California, United States - SF_May12_sed_USGS_13 | ecosystem: Environmental > Aquatic > Marine > Sediment | place: USA... | reverse complement strand
TCCTCCTTAGGCCCGCGTCGCCACGGTATCGATGCCGTAGCCGGGCGCACCGTGCTCGAGCACGTCGAGGCCGGCCATTTCTTCTTCGGCGCTCACCCGCAGGCCGATGGTCGCCTTGATCGCCATGAACACGCCCCCGCTCAGCACTGCGGTCCAGACGAAGACGACGAGCACACCGACCAACTGGGCGCCCAACTGCCCGAAACCATCACCGTAGAGGAGACCCCCTTCGGTCGCGAACAGGCCGACACCCAGGGTTCCCCATGCTCCACACACCCCGTGCACCGAGATGGCACCTACCGGGTCGTCGATGCGAATCCGGTCGAAGAACAGAACACTCATAACAACCAGGAACCCGCCGACGGCGCCAAGGGCGATCGCCCCGAAGTAGCTCACGGAGGCCGTCCCGGCAGTGATGCTCACCAGACCGGCCAGCAGGCCGTTGGCAGTCATTGCAACATCCGGCTTCCCGGTCTTCGCCCAGATCGTGGCCATCGACACGACCGCCCCGGAGACTGCGGCGAGGGTCGTCGTGACTGCGATGTACGGCACAGCCGAGTCCGCCGCCAGCTCGGAGCCCGGGTTGAAGCCGTACCAGCCGATCAGAAGGATCAACGTACCGAGCACCACGAATGGGATCGAGTGGCCGGGAATGGCGCGTGGCTTGCCATCTTTGCCGTACTTGCCGATTCGGGGTCCGAGGATCAACGCACCCATCAGGGCAGCCCAACCGCCCACACTGTGCACGATCGTCGAGCCGGCAAAATCCGAGAATCCCGGCCCGACGTCGTTGAGCCATCCTCCGCCCCACGTCCACCGCACGACAAGCGGGTAGATGATGCCGGTGATCGCCAGCGAGTAGAAGAAGTACGCCTTGAACTTCGTTCTCTCTGCCATGGCACCCGAGACGATGGTTGCGGCCGTAGCGGCAAACGCCACCTGGAAGAGGAACGAAACAGCCAGTGCGCCGGCACTGCCGTATTCGGCCTCGATGCCAGTCAAGAAGAACCCGTTCGTCCCGATGAATCCGTTGCCGGAAACGCCGTAGGCGAGCGCGTATCCAATGGCGAAGAACACCAGGACTCCGCCGGAGAAGTCCATGAGGTTCTTCATCATGATGTTGGCCACGTTCTTGGACCTGGTCAGTCCGGCTTCGACCAGCGCAAAACCAGCCTGCATGAAGATCACCAGCACTGCTGCCAGGAACACGAAGATGAGGTCCAGGTTCGCCTGCACCTCACTTGCGGTGATCTCTTGCGCCGATGCGGGTGCGGCCAGCACGCCTACCGCTACGGCGCTCAGCACCGCCAGCGTCATGAACCTTCGTTTCACGGGTGCCCTCCTCGATGTGATAGCGAGGGTCAGGAAAGAGGCTCCTGATTGCGGAAACGGGTCCTCCGTGTGAACGTCAGGTTTCGTCTCGTGACGAGCGTGTGTCCGGGGAGATCAGCCGCCGAAGACGTGTGCGGTCCACATCTGACCGTTCCCGTCGATCCAGACCCCCACACCCACGTGGGTGAATCCGGGATGGGTCATGTTGGTGAGGTGGGGGCCGCTGCCGGCGAGTGCCGAGAAGATGAGATCCACGTTGCCGCCGACGCCAACATTCTCACCGGTCATGGCAAACGACCCGTACGGTCCGCCGCCCAGGCCGCTGTGCGCCAGGGTGGCACTGGTTGCCATCTGCTGAGCCCACGAGCGTGCATAGGCGTCCAACGCGCCGGAACGAGCCAGGCCCGGTTGGCCGGCGCCGGACCGGACACTGTTGATGCGAGAGACAAACCCCGCTTCAGCCGATGCGTCGGGTCCGCCCAGCGAGGGTGCCGTCGTCGGGGGCGGGGGCGGTGCCGGGGCAGTCGTGTCGCTGGTTGGCGGAGGTGTTGTGGGGCTGGGGTTCGGCGAGGCCTCCGACACGGTGGCTGGAGGGGACGCCTCCGATGGGGGCGGTGCAGGCGGTGCGGTGGTCGGTGGGGTCAACGAGTCACCGAGTACCTCGCCGTCGGGAATCGAGGTGTCGGGATCAGCATTGAATGCTTCGAACTCGGCAACGTCTGAGGGGATCGATGTCACGTACCCGGCAAAAAGAGCGACATTCTCGCCCGACACGACGGCCGTCGACGCAGCCAGCAGGTCCGGGGTTTCGCCGCCGAGAGCCAACCGGGGGGCTGCGACGGCAGCCATGCCTCCCATCAGCACGGTCATGAGGATCGTCAGCAGCGACCACCGAATGGACGACTGCGGCATCGGGGCGCGAGAGCGCCGGTCTACGGGTCGGGGCATCAGATTCACCGGGTAGGGGGAAACCGGCCGGGCCACCCTAGCCACGTGGCCTACGACTTCCCAACCTCATCGAGGTCACATGGAAATCATGCCCAGTTGCTCGAATCCGGTGCCGAGGATCTCGACTGGATCGACTTCGAGCCATTCGGCGAGAACCGATGCGTACACGCTCCGGAAGTCGACGGTCGGCGTCATATTGCCGGCCGTATCGTTTCTCACGAGCGAAGGCATCTCGCCGTATCTCCCTCCCGACACGGCAGGACCGATCAGAAGGTGGGTTGAGGCGGTGCCGTGGTCTGTGCCCGAACCGTTGTCGCGCGCCCGCCGGCCAAATTCCGATGCGGTCAACACGAGCACATCATCCGCAGCACCGGCAGCTTCCAACGACCCGAAGAAGGCTCCGATGGCTCCATCGAGGTCCGCCATCATGTCGCCGTGGCGGCGCGTCTGGTTCTCATGCGTGTCGAAGTCTCCTATGCCGTGCACATAGAGCACCTGGGGCGGAGTGCCCGACGTGATGAGTTCAGCCGCCAATCCGAACTGGTCCGCCAAACGGGGACGCCCGCCGCTCGCCTGGCCGGCGAGCCGCCCGTTCAGATTCAGCCTGGCCGATTGGGTCTGACCGATCACCCGGTGGGCTTCGCCGAGCAGGTCATCGGTAACCGTGGCGGGCACCATCCCCGCCCACGACGACAACAGTTCGTCGGCTCCATCCATCCAGTCCGGCAGTGCCGGCTGCAGCCCGGACATGTCCTCGATGGAGACGGCGAACGAAGCGGCTCCGGCCATTGCCTGGGATGGACCCGGCCCAATGGTGATTCCGGCGAGGGGATGGTCGAACCCGACGGTGGCATCCAGGTAACGGCCGAGCCAGCCCGTGTGGATGTCGAATCCGGGCGAGGCGGTCCACCATGTCGCCATCGAGACGAAGTGGCTGAGGTCACTGTCCGGGTAGCCCACCCCTTCGACGATCGCCAGGTCGCCCTGGCGAAAGCTCTCGGCCAGATAGGAAAGGTTCGGATGCAGCCCGATAAAGCCGTCGAGGTCGATGGGATCGACGATGGCAGTCTGGCGCCGAAGATCGTAGTAGGCGTCAGTTGCGTGCGGCACCACCATGGAGAGCCCGTCATTGCCTCCGCCCAGTTCGACAACGACCAGAGTGCGGTTGGTCGGAGCCCCCGCCGCCCGCGCCGTGGATGCGGTCGGTGTCGCCACAGGGACGGTCGTGGTCATCCCCGGCAGAGGCTCGCGGGTGAAGACCGTCACGGCGTAGCGTCCGACCGTTGCCGTGGCGGCCGCCGCACCCAGGCCGGTGAGGAATCGCCGCCGACTGATCGCGGAGCACATCGGATCCGTCATGAGACCATCATCTCCGGAGCATTGAGAGCAAGCGCCAGCTGGTGCCCGGCCGTCCGGGCGGCAGCAATCGTTGATCGAGTCTCCGTCGAAACGTCCCGAATTCCGAGTCGACGGAGATGAGCTAGACCGTCCGGATCGTGATCCCCCACGGACGTTCGTGACACGAGGCCGATCAGGTCGAATCCGTGGACCACGGCATGGGGCCCGAGCAACGACGTACCGGACGGATAACCAGCCGGGTTCGGAGGCGCAAAGGGGACGAATTGCTGCTCGGCGAGGACCCCGACCGCCCGTCGGAGCGGTGTGCTGATCCCGAAGCTCTGATGAAGGGTGATCAGCCTCTCGAACGGCGTCCTCACCTGCGTCCGAACGGCTTCGTCTGAGACGAACAGAGGGTGTTCGACGATGCTGCCGATCAGCCTCATGATGTCGTAGTCGGCGAACGCTCCCGCCATGCCGGCCACGGTGGCGGCATCTGGGGGCAGACCCACCAACGCCTCGAAAAGAAGACGGGCGATGTGTTGGCGGGTGACGGGTTGCTCGAGGATCACGTCGATAGCGGAGTCGAGATCATGCTCGCCGGCAACGCCGAGGATGGTCTTTGGGGTCGTGTCGTGTCGGCGCGGCACGAAGACCGCCGCCCAGGGTTGCCCGTCCCCGACCACTGCGTCGGTTCGGCCGCCCGGAATCCGAACCATCCAACCGGTGAATGCCCTGGCTGCTTCCGTCACATCCGACTGGCTGTAGTTACCCGGACCCATGGTGTGCAGTTCCATCACCTCTCGAGCGAAGTTCTCATTCACTGCTGCAGCCTGGTTGTAGATGCCGTCCAGGTAGACAAGCATCGCCGGGTCCTTGGCCATCGCCTGGAGCAGATCCGAGAAGTTGTCGGTGGCGTGTCTCCGAATCGTGAGGTGCTGCTGCCACATCAGGTAGGGAACCGGCACCTTCCGGAGCGACGTTGCGAACAGGTCCTGCCAGAACCAGACGAGCCGCTCCTCGATGAGGCGATCAGGCCGGGCGGCGGCTTCGACCCACCAGGCGATCGGATCGACGATCTGTCCCGGCACCCGGGCCGCCTCGAGATCCGGGGGAGGCTCGAGCTCAGGCAGTTGCTTCTCGGGTCCGGAGAGATCGAGGGCCAGGCCGATCGCCTCGTCCGGATCCCGCAGCATGTCGAGAAGGTCCGGATGGCCTCCCAGGCTCAACCGCCGCAACACGTGCGCCGTGCGCTCCGCTGTCGAATACATGCCATCACTGTCGTGACCAATTGTTCGAAAAGCGTGAGGTCGCGGTCAAGACTTCGGGGGCATCAGCCGCGCCCGAGAACCGGAATCCCGCATCATCCGTATTCCGTACGACGCAAGCGAAAGGGATTCCATGCGTATGCCACAGAGAACGGTGGCGCTCGGTGCGACAGTCGTTCTAGTTCTGGCCACCGTGACTGCGGCCGCGGCCAGTCATCAAGATGTCATTCTCGAGCCGATACCGGTCAGCGACGTTGCCGTATCGCTCGACCTGGTGGCAGACGGATTCACGACGCCGCTCTGGGCGATCAATGCGCCGGGAGACAACAAGCGCCTGTTCGTAGTCGACCAGGTCGGCAAGATCTGGGCGATCGAGATTCATCCGGGAAAGCCGGCTCAGGTGCCGGAGCGAAGCCTGTTCCTCGACATTGGGAGCGACGGTCTCGATCTGCTGGTGCCGCTCGGCGCCTTCGGGCCCGGCAGCTTCGATGAGCGTGGCCTACTCGGGTTGGCCTTCGATCCCGACTACCGGGACAACGGACTGGTCTACACCTATTCGTCCGAACCCGTGAATGGGCCGGCCGATTTCAGCACAATGCCAGCGGATGAGGACGCCAACCACCAGGGCGTTCTCCGTGAGTGGCAGGTACCGAACCCGAAGCGGCCCAACTCGGTTGTCGACCCCAACAGCAGCCGCGTTCTGCTGACCATCGACGAACCGCAGTTCAACCACAACTCGGGTGCCGTGCTGTTCGGCCCAGACGGGTTTCTCTACGTTGCAGTGGGCGACGGCGGTTCCGCCGATGACCAGGGAGTCGGACACGCGCCAGGCGGAAACGGCCAGGATCTCAGTCCGGGCAATCTGCTCGGCAAGATCATCCGAATCGATCCGCATGGGTCAAACTCGGTGAACGGTAGTTACGGGATCCCGGCGGACAACCCGTTCATCACAACCGACGCCCCCGATGAGATCTGGGCATACGGGTTCCGGAACGCCTTCCGGATGTCGTTTGATCAACGAACCGGGGCGCTTTTCGCCGCCGATGTCGGTCAGAACGACATCGAAGAGATCAACGTAGTCGTCGGCGGGGGTAACTACGGCTGGCCCGTCAAAGAGGGGAGCTTCCTCTTCGACATGAACGGCGACGAGCGTGGATTCACCACGGTCGACTCGCCCGGCGTGCCGGCCGGCATGATCGATCCGATCGCGCAATACGACCACGACGAAGGCATATCGGTGGGAGGCGGGTTCGTCTATCGCGGTTCTGAGATCAAGGATCTTCGCGGCAGTTATGTGTTCGGCGACTTCTCGCTCGGGTTCTTCCCGGGCAACGGCCGCCTGTTCCACCTCGACGAGCAAGGCGAAATCGCCGAACTGCTCCCCGATGGAGCGGCGCTTGGGCGGTACGTGATGGGATTCGGCCAGGACCGGCGGGGTGAGGTGTATGTGTTGACCAGCGCCAACTTCGCACCCGTCGGAACTACCGGAACGGTGCATCGGCTCACCGACGGTTGAGCCTCCTTGCGCCGACGGCACCATGGACCCCCCGGCACTGTGTCCCGGGGGGTCCGGGCGCGGCCACAATCGACGTCTGGTCAGACTCACACCGGCGGTGATCTGACGGCCTAGGCTCGGATCTCCGCCCGCCTTCCGAAGGTCGCTCGACGTGAAACGACAATCCCCCACCCTCGCCGTGCTCGTCGTCGTGGCGGTCCTCGTCATGGGGACACGCGGGTCGTTCGGGCTGTTCATCGCTCCCTGGGAGGAACTGTTCGACGTCGGCCGCGCCTCGGTGTCCCTGATCAGCGCGTTCGGCTTCCTCACATATGGATTCGCCCAACCGGTAGCAGGCAAGCTGCTCCAGCACTTCCCGCCCCGGATGGTGATCGGAGCCGGCCTCGGACTCATCGCCGTGGGAATGGTCGGCGCCGGACTCAGCACCGCCCTCTGGATGGCGGCCATTTCGATCGGCATCATCACCGCTTTCGGCACCGGCCTCGCATCACTGTCGGCACTTTCCTACGTCGCCGGAGAACTCGTCGAACGGCGTGGCGGTCTTGTGTTCGGCTTTCTCACGGCGGGCGCCGCCGGCGGTCAAGTCGTCATTCTCCCCATCGCGACCGCCGCCCTGGGCGTTTCGCTGAAGACGTCGTTCTTCGTCCTGGCCGTCCTTGCCCTGGCAGGCGCAGTCGCAGTGGTGCTAACCGTGCCGCCTCTGCCGACCCGCGACTCCGGGATCGAGCCGACCCCGATAGCCACGATGGCCCGGGAGCCGCGCTTCTGGCTACTCCTCATTCCGTTCTTCGTGTGCGGCTACACCACCACAGGCATGATCGAGACGCATCTCATCCCCTTCGCTCTCGACCACCATGTACAGCAGGCGACGGCATCGGCCGCCCTGGCCACGCTGGCGGCATTCAACATCGCCGGCGTCCTCCTGGCCGGTGGTTTCACCGACCGGGTCGATCGGGGCAAGATGCTGGCCGCCATCTATCTCATGCGGGCCGCAACGCTGCTCATCCTCCCCTTCGTGACCGGCGCGGCAGGCCTCTTCGTCTTCGGAGCGCTGTTCGGAGTTGCGGACTTCAGCACCGTGCCACCCACGACGTCGCTTACCCAGACCGTCTTCAAGACGGGTGGTTGGGCGGTTGCCATCGGCCTCATCTCGGCGGCCCACCAGGTGGGATCCGCTCTCGGAGCGTGGCTGACCGGGGTCCTCTTCGAGAGCACCGGAAGCTACTCGCTGGCATTCGTCTCGGGAGCGGTCGCGCTGCTCGTGGCGGCCTACCTGAGCTACCGCCTGAAAGAGCCAACCCGCCAATCAGTCCTGGCCTGAATCAGGCCGAGAAATCTCTTTGCGCAAGCTCGCCACGCGCCGACGACTGATAGCGTTCGGCAACTGCAAGTGCGTACGAGGGAGGGTCCATGCTCCGGTTGGCGGTGTTCTTCGTCCTGATTGCTCTTGTGCTGGCCGGCTGCGCCGGGAGGGAGTCGGCTCCGGTGGTCCAGACATCGCCACCGACGACGGCTACGACGCTCCCTGCCGCGACCACCACCCTCGCTCCTGCCCCGACGACAACGACCTCGAGCACGGTCGCCGCCCCAAGGCGGTTTACATCGGGAGTCTTCGCCGTCGCCTTCACGATTGTCCGGCCGGAGGGCACCACCTTGACTCAATCCGCATCGGACGACGTGTTCTACCTCGAACAGCGGACCGGCGAGAACGAGTATCTGATTCTCACGACGAGGGGTCCATCGACGCTCGACGAGTGGAGGGCTGTTCAGGCCGAACAACCGATGGACCTATCGGAAACCAAACAAGCTGAGATTGGTGGGGTCGCGTGCTCGTACCTCGAGTTCACAACGGTCGGCTCACATGAGGCTCCCGGCCAGATTCTCTTCACGTTCGAACCCGGTGACACCGGCCGGGTCTACGTCGTCGACGTCAATGGCGAGGCAGTCACGATCATCGCCGTGGCCGGTGCCGACCGGTGGGATGCCTTCGAGAGCCAGGTGGACCAGATGATCGACGGATTCACCTGGGGCTAGGCTCGGCCCCGATCGCCAAAGGAGCAAGACCATGAGCAAGGTTTCGATGATGGGCACGATCACGTGTCAGGACGGCAAGGCCGACGAGATGGCTGAAGTGCTCACCCGGATGGTGCAGGCGGCTCGTGACGAACCGGGCGTCGAGATCTACTCATACCACCGAGGCGAGGACGACAAGTTCTGGTTCTTCGCTCTGATGACCGACCAGGAGGCCATGCAGAATCACGGCCAGAGCGACGCCATGAAAGCGGCGATGCAGGAGTTCGGCCCGCTCATGTCCGAGCGTCCTCAGATGTCCGTCACCACACCCGTGGCCGCCATCGGCTTCGAGATCTGACCCACCCTCAGTCCGACTAGTTAGGCGGCGTGTAGGCGTCGAGGGCGGTCTTGGCGGCGGCCACGATCGCGCTTTGCTCATCGTGATCGAACAGCACATGAGTCTCCATGTCGACCAGCGCGCCGGTACTGGCGACGGCAACACTCAAGGCAGCCGCGCTTACCGTGTCGGGCAAGTCCGAGATGAGGAGGCCGTCGTACCGTCCCTGCATCCAATAGAACGCCTCGACGCTGCCGCCCAATGACTCGACCAGCTCCGTAGCGGCGGTTGCACGATCACTGGGATGGTGAATCATCGCTTTTGCCGCATCCGCCGAGTACGAGAACAGTGTGATGAACTTGGCCATGGTGCGTCCTCCCTCTATTTGTGAACGCATGGCAAACCTACCCGGACGGCGGGGTGGGCGTCGGTCGGATGTCCGTGACCCTCGCAGGATCGTGGGAGAGAAACTGCGAACATCGCTCCGGAATGCATGATACCTTCGACGTAATAACACGGCCCGTGACGCTGGTCTCATGGATAGGAGGAGAACCATGAGGAAGCTTCCGGTCGTTCTTTCGTCGGTAGTCGCGCTGATGTTGGCGTTTGCGTTGCCGGTTGGCGCGTTTGCCGCGAAGACGTTGCCTCTTACCGCCGACTGCGGAGACAGAGGCACAGTCACGTTCCACATCATCGCAGCCGAGGGCAGTCTCGTCGGGTTCGAATCTACGACCGGACAGCCGGTCGTGTTCCACGGAGTCGAGGGAGCCTTCGTGCAGGAATTCACCATCGACTCCGACACGGACCCTTCGTACTTTGTCGAGTTCGAGGAGTCCTTCTTGAAGGGCAAAGGGAATGGCCTCCAGCTGACATCGTGTGAGGTCGACTCCAGCATCCCGATCGAAATGACAACACTGCCTCTCAACGATGAGACTTCTGCGGTGATCTTCTCCGTGTTCGGGATAGAGATAGACCCTGACCTCGGCAACGAGGTGACGATCACCGGGAAGTTCGTCGGGATCGCGATGGTTCAATTCCCCGGAAGATGAGCGACTTGACCAAGAACCCACTCTGACCGGGGGACATCCCGTCACGCATGGTTTGGGACCCGCTAGCCCCCCGTCAGGCGATGACGGTGTCTCGTTTCGGGTCGCTGATGTTCTCGTTGGTGTCGACCATGCCTGCGTCGCCGTCGACCGTGATGATCTGGCCGTCGCTGAGCAGGGCGGTGGCGTTGCCCGTGGCGACGACGGCGGGCAGCCGGTACTCGCGGGCGATGATGGCTGCGTGGGAGAGGATCCCGCCCGTGTCGGTCACCAACCCGCCAATGTTGGGGAACAGCACCGACCACACGGGTGAGGTGATCGGGCAGACCAGCACGTCGCCGGGGCGAATCTTGCCGAATTCGGTCTCGTCCCTGATGACGCGGGCCGGGCCGCGATAGCGGCCGGGCGCGGCGGCCACGCCCTCGATCCTGTCACCGGGAGCCTGCTGCTGCTGGCTGTCTTCGGATGCGAGGATGCGATCCATCATGATGTCTTGCATCGCTTGTGAGGCGAACCTGGCTTCGGTGGGTAGAACCGTGAATGGCGGCGGTGGACCGGGGTCGGTTCCGTAGGAGCCAGGGCCGGGGTGGGCGAGTACCGAGGCGCGTTCGCCGCGTCGTCGCCGCACGAGCTCATGGCGATTCTGGCCGTCGCGGAAGGCATCTCGCGCCTCGGACACCCGGAGCCAGAACACGTCGTCGGCGTTGGCGATCTGGTCCCTCCCGGCCATCCGGCGGCCGATCTCGAGTGCCACATAGCGCAGCAGCCCGAGAGGAACGCTGGCGGTGTAGAACTCGTTGTCCTCCCGGACCGGGTAGCAACGCTCGGCGCGGGCGAGGGCCTTTTCGAACCGGGGGAGGTCGCCGGCCTGCTCTGCGGCGGTCCGGGCCCGGCCGATGGCTGCCGCCCGGTCCTGCTCCAGAGCCAGCGTATCGGCACTGGAGTCGTACCCCCGGGCGATCTGGTCCCGGATGAGTCCGAGGACGAGTTCGGGGCACTCGCGCATGGTTGGGTCGACGGGGTCGTAGCGCAGGGCGCGACAGCCATATTCAGTCTGGTAGTCGGCGAAAGCAGCCGCGAACGCGGGGTCCACGTCGGCGAGGGTGGCGGCCGTGTCCGGGCCGACTAGGTCCAACAGAGCCTGGACGGCCGGTCGCTCGGCAGCCAGCGCGGCCAGGTCGCCAAGGCGCCGGGCCGGCTCGCTGGACATCTTCGACAGGCCGGCCAGCAGCCCGAAGGTCTCCTGGTCGTCCCAGCCGAGCAGGTCCCGGCAGGCTGCCAGGAACTCACCGAGCACCATCACCATGGCACCGTGCAGCAGGAAGTGAGTCCGGAAAGACCCATCACAGAGCTCAGAGACGGTGTCGGCGTGCGTGTCGAGTTCGTCGTCGGATAGCGCCGACAGTTCCACGTTGGCCAGCTGGTGAATCTGGGCTGCGTACGCGGGTCGCCACTCGTCGTACCAGCGTTCGATGGTCCGGCCGTGGAGATCGGAGCGTATGGCCTTGCGGCATGTGGCGATCCGGGCGCGCAGTTGCGGAACGGTTCGTACGAGTAACCACATGAGCCAGGGCGGCGGGGGGCGGCGGTCCTGGCCGCCCAGCGGCACGGCTCGTGCATAGACCCATCCGCCGATCTCGCGGAACTCCAGCCCTTCGAGCAGCATTCCGTAGGCGGCGAACATCGCCCGGAACGCTTGGTTCTGAGTGCAATTGACCCCCGCCTGCCATTCCGCAATGAATGGGGAGAGCGGACGCGGCGCATGGGTGGTCTCTCGCTGCCAGAAGCCGGGCGGGGGGTCGGCCGGCACTGGGACGGGTGGCACGGGAGGGTCGGGGAGCGCGGTGATCGGGCGGGACTGCACTACCTGCAGCCGGCCTGCGGAGAGGACCCACTCGATATCCTGTTCGCATTCGAAATGGGCCTTCACGAGGCGGGCGAGGTCGGCCACGGCCGTGACGTCGGATGCCTCGAGGGCGTCCTCGGGGGCGTGCAGGCAGACGACTTCCGTATCGCGCACCACCCATTCGTCAGGCGTGGCCAGGCCTGACACCAGCCGTTCGCCCAAACCGCGAACGGCGCTCACCACAATCTCGGAACGCTCACCGGTCACGGGATTGGCCGTGAACGCCACGCCGGCGGAGTCGGCTTCCACAAGCACCTGGACCAGCAGTGCCATTGGCGGAACTCCCCGCTGATTCCGCTCGGCGCCATAGGCGCTGACGCGGCGACTGAATGCGGATGACCAGCACCGCGCAACCGCATCGTGCAAGGCCTCTCGGCCTCGCACCCCGAGCACGGTCTCGTACTGCCCGGCGAACGACGCGCCCGCCAGGTCCTCGGCGACGCCCGAGGAGCGCACGGCCAAGGGAACATCGCCAAGTGCTGCTGCTGCCAGATACAGCGCTTCGAGGACATCGTCCGGGATGGGGGCGTTCAGGACATCCTCCGCCGATGCGGTCTCGTCTAGACCGTGCTGCGTCATGAACCGTTCGAACGCCGTCGTTGTCAAGACAAGGCCGTCGGGGACTGCAAAACCTGCCGCCAGCAGCTCTCCCTGGTTGGCGGCCTTTACGCCCGCAAAGGGCGCGTCATGTCGCGATATCTGGCTCAGACTCAGTGTGTAGGGGCGGTTCATTTCGCCTGCTCCCTTCCGTTCCATTGACACGGAACGTGCCGTCCAACAATGCGCCGATCACCTCATCGATGGCAGAGGCGTCCAACGATGGATCGATCGTCCGGTGTATGTAGATGCCATCGTGCAGGGCAGTGATCACCCGCGCCACGGTGGCCGTATCAAGCGCCGGGTTGATGGTGCCCTGATCCTGCCCGCGGCGGACGATTTCGGAGAAGCGGCCGACCACATCCTCCCAGAGATCACGCACGACTGCCCGAATTCGAGGATTACGGCCGGCAGTACTCAAGATCTCCATACGCAATCGGCCGTCGTCCACGTTTTCGGGCAACCCATGCGTGTGGGTGTGGGCCTGCAAGACGCTCAGCAATTCCCGCATTGGTTCGGCGTCTAGTCCTGCTACCGCGAAGCTCTGCGCTCGACCCTGAGGGTCGCTGCGAGCCACTGCCTCAATGATGTCATCCTTGGTGGCGAAGTAGCGATAGATGGCGCCGTGACTCAGCCCTGCTTCCTGGGCAATATCCTGGATCGTGGCCTCTTGGAAACCACTCCGGGAGAACGACTTTGCCGCCGCGTCAAGGATCTCGTCCCGTCGGGCTTCGAGGTAGAGCTTGTCCACTTTCGGCACATCCACTCCTCTTTGGCAAGAAAGATGATCAGTCATCTTTTTATATTCCTAGACACGGAAGATGTCAACCCTTCTCGGCCGGGCAATTCAGGTGGCTTAGGGTTGGTGTGAGTCTTGAAGTAGAGGTGTTTCACATTGGCTCGCCTGGCAGCCTGGGATCGATTTCCTCCGCTGGTTCAACACGAAGGTGGGGAACCCGGCATGGCTGCGGGTCGCCGGGAGGCAGATTACGAAGGTTCGTCACACGGGCCGCAAGTCGGAAGCGGAATATGTGACCCAGGGTGGGTCGTAGTGGCTTTGGGCGCATTGGCCGTTCCCAACGAGTCCCGCGACCTCCTCGTCTGAGCCTGAAACCGCATCACATCTGCGGGTGGCCGTCGCTATGTCGGTGACCTGCCGGCGAGATACCGCTGGGCACCTTGGACTGCACGCCGGGCTTGGCGTTGGAAGGCAGCGTTGAGAAGTGGGGTGAGAGGCCGAAGCCAGGTCGGGGTTTGGGTCTCATTGTGAAACGTGATTCGCGTGCCCTCACCCATCGGCTCGAACGTCAGCGAATCAACCGACCAGAAGCCCGCAATGGAGCCTTCGTACTGGACTCTTCGACTCGGCTCCACCTCTGCAAGCAACGATCGGGCGGTCATCCGCAGCGGACCATTGGCGATAGTCGATTCATAGCGTGATCCTGGCTCGAGCAGGTCGCCGCTCGTCCGTCGGGAGCTGCGGACGTTGGGGTTCCACTGGTCGAGTACAGCCATGTCGGCGAGAAGGTAGAACGCTTCATCCGGTGGCTCGTCAACCTCGAGATGTCCCGTGAACTCGATCACAAAGCAAAGCCTACGGGAACCATCGCTGCGGATGGATTTGAGATTGGCGTAGGTTTGGAGTGTTGGACTAGAAGCAAGGGAAGCGTCAGTTTTCGAGATCATCGGAGGCACCATCAACTGGCTTTCGGGAACGGGCGACCAGTTTGCGGAGAAATCGCTGGGGTTCCGCTTCAACTCCCTGGTAGGCCCCCCTGCGATCATCGGAATTGTGATCGTCGCCGTCGGTGTGGTCCGCGCACTTTGAAGGCCGCCGAAGGCGCTGAGGATCGCTTCGGGGACGAACCAATTGAGATGCGCCAGCTAGCGCATAACGTCGGTCAACCGGACTCGAGCTAGGACCACCTCGGGCAGTTCGACCCCTCCCGACTGAACAGCGGGTGTCCGACAATGGAGTGATGAGACATCTCATCGACCTATTCGGCGTGTCACGGCACTACGAGGTCGGATCCACGACGGTAGTGGCGCTCGATGAAGTTAATCTCGATATCGACGCTGGAGAGTTCGTGGTCGTTCTGGGCCCTTCAGGAAGCGGCAAAACGACCCTGCTCAACATGATTGGTGCGCTCGACAGCCCAACCCTGGGAACCATCAAAGTTGCCGAGGTCGACATAACGAAGGCATCGGACTCTGACCTTTTCGACTTCCGCCGCAACACGGTCAGCTTCATTTTCCAGAGCTTCAACATCTTCCCCGGCCTCACTGCCGCCGAGAATGTCCAGTTCGGTATCGACACCGCTGGAGCCCGGCGCGCAATCACTGTGCAGCAAGTTCTCGATGCGGTCGCACTGGGCGATCGAGCCGACCACTTCCCCCACGAACTGTCAGGGGGTGAGCAACAACGGGTTGCGATCGCTCGGGCACTCGCGACTGGCAATCCGGTGTTGCTAGCCGACGAACCAACCGGCGAACTCGACTTTGAGACCGGTGTGCAGATCCTGGAACTCCTCCGCAGCCAAGCCGATGAAGGGCGCGCGGTGTTGGTCGTCACCCACAACCGTGAGATCTCTCGAATCGCTGACCGAGTGGTGGAGCTGTCGTCGGGCCGGATCGTTTCGGACGGCCCACCACCGGGAGGGCGAGCCGACCTTGCTACGTTGCACTGGTAGGTCATCGTGAACCGTCTTCTGTTGACCTGGTCGTGGCGGGACTTGCGCTCCCGATGGGTCCAAGTGCTGGTGATCGCCCTCGTTGTGGGCCTTGGGACTGGCATGTACGCCGGGTTGATGTCCAATGTCGACTGGGGGCGCATGTCCTACGACGAGAGTTTCGCCAGGCTCAACATGTATGACCTCGAAGTCAGCCTCGCCGCTGGCAGCTTCGCCGACGAAGGGGAACTGGTAGACCTCATCGAAAACTCCGAACTTGCCTCTGAGTTCGTTGCCGCCGAGGAACGGTTGTTGACCCCTACGCAGCTGGATGTGGTGACCCCCAAGAACGGGAACGTGATTGTGCGTGGGCTTCTCATGGGAGTGTCGGTGGTCGATGGCCAGCCTCGAGTGAACGGCTACGAGGTGATGGAAGGACGTGCCCTCGAACCCTCGGATGCCAGCCAGCCCACCGTCATTCTCGAACACAACTTCGCCCGCTTCTATGAGCTGCCCCCCGAGGGAAACGTCACGCTCGCTGGAGGACAAGCCGTCGAATTCATCGGTCAAGGGCTGACTCCCGAGTTCTTCATCGTGCAACCGCCCGAAGGCGGATTCTTCTCCCAAGCCGAATACGGAGTGGTGATCACGTCGCTCGGCACGGCGCAAACGCTCAGCGGATTTGGCGGGTTGGTGAACGACCTACTCGCGTTGACAGCACAGGGTGTAGACCCCTCTGACCTCGGCCCTCGTCTTCAGGTTCTGCTCGACGAAGCGGTCCCTGAGCTGGGCGCCACGGTCACGCTCGGTACAGACAACAACACGTACCGCCTGATGTATGACGACCTCGATGGCGATCAGCAGTTCTTTGGAGTCTTCGCGATCCTGATCCTCATCGGAGCAGTGGTCGCAGCCTTCAACCTCACGAATCGGATGGTCGAAGCCAACCGCCGCGAGATCGGGATTGCCATGGCGCTCGGAGCCCGCCGTCGCACCATCGCCATGCGCCCGCTGCTGGTCGGTTCCCAGATCGCCCTCCTGGGAGTGGTGTTCGGGATCGGCGTTGGGTTCCTCGTCAATGCCGCCATGAAGTCCGTTCTGGCGGAATTCGTGCCGCTGCCCGTTTGGTTGACACCCTTCCGGCCGACCCAATTCGCCTTGGCAGCCACTCTGGGATTCGTGACGACGTTCGTGGCCGTGGTCGTTCCTGTCTGGCGGGCGTTGCGAGTACCGCCTATCGAAGCCATTCGAACCGGACACCTGGCGGTTCGGGGGGCGGGAACCGCCAGCTGGCTCCGACGACTTCCTGGCGACTCGATGACGAAGATCCCGTTCCGCAACATCATGCGGGCGCCCCGGCGGACCGTGCTCACCTCGCTGGGAATCGGAGCGTCGATCACTGTCCTCGTCGGCATGGTGGTGATGATCGATTCGTACACAGCCACGATCGACTTCGGAGCAGAAGAGGTCACAAGCGGTGCTCCCGACCGGATCGTCGTCGGCCTTGACACTTTCCACATCGACTCCGAACCTGGCGTGACTTCCGTAATCGGATCCCCCTCCGTTGCAGCCGCCGAATCGATCCTCAAAGTGCCTGCTGTGGCCATCGCGTCTGACGGCACCGAGATCGAGCTTATCGTTGAAATTATGGACCTAGATAGCGACCTGTGGCATCCGAGCGTGGTGAGCGGACGAGCGAGCACCGATGGCATCCTCATCTCGACCAAGGCCGCCAAGGACCTCGGGGTGAAAGTTGGAGACACGGTGACCATCCGTCATCCGCAACGACAGGGCCTGACCATGTTTTCTCTCGTCGAGTCGGACATGGTCGCGACCGGACTCCATCCTCACCCCTTCCGGTTTGTGGCCTACCTCCACTCGGATCAAGCCGATCTCCTCGGGCTGGCCGGGGTGACCAACAGTGTGAGCATCAATCCGGCCCCGGGAATCGGCCTGTCGGAGCTTCAGCAGGAGCTCTTCTCCGAACCCGTGGTGGCTTCGGTCCAGCGGGCCGACGGGGTGGCCGAACTCATCCGCGACTTCATAGGCCAGGTGGTCGGGATCCTTCAGGTCGCCGAAGGCGCCTCGGTCCTCTTGATCCTGCTCATCGCTTTCAACTCGGCGAGCGTCGGGTTCGACGAACGGGCACGCGAGCACGCCACGATGATGGCCTATGGTGTGAAGCGCCGTACCATCATGCGGATGGCTGTTGTCGAGAGCGGAACCCTCGGCGTGCTCTCCACCGTCGTCGGCATGATCGGCGGCGTCCTGTTCGTGAGATGGGCGGTGATCACGAATGTCGAGACGACGATGCCCGACATCGAACTGACGACCCCGTACACCCCTGCCCTGATGGCGTTGACTGCCGCCCTAGGTATTGTCGCGGTGGCGGTTGCCCCGCTGCTCACCTGGCGAAAGCTCCGCAAAACAGATATTCCTTCCACTCTGCGAATCATGGAATAGCAGAGGTCTATCGCAGAAGCCACATACCCAAGGCAACGAGGCTGGCCCCCGTAACGAATTGGCCGCCGCTGTCGGGAAAGATGCCACCCCCTAGGAAGGTGAGCAATAGCAGCGTCCTCCACCGCAATGGGTGTCGGACAGTCAGCATCGAGACGGCTGCCAAGAGAAGTGCGACGGATCCGATCATGCCGCCGTAGGTGAACAGCGTTTCGCCGAACTCGATATCGAGCACATCCTCCAGGAAGTTCCCAATCCCCGACCCCGCCGTAGCGACACCGGCGACCAGCAAGAACAGTGAGCCGCGCCGAATCGGTGTCGTCCGCCACCACAGAATGAGAGCCATACCCGTCACAACCCACGCAACTGTGGTCAACACCGCTGCTGAGTAGTCGAGCAGGGACGATGGATTCCCATACATAGGTCCCCGCGTGCCGTGGTTGCATGCGACGACACTACGACTTCAAACTGACGTGCCACGCATATCCTGGTCCTAAACCCGCTCTGACCTGGGGTTATACCCCTCTGAGCAGGGGTTTTGCTGGTGGGCCCGGCAGGACTCGAACCTGCGACCGACGGATTATGAGTCCGCTGCTCTAACCGACTGAGCTACGGGCCCCGGCGATGGGCATTGTACGGGAATGGCCGACCTCGTTCAGCCGACCGGGTCCTCGTGGCGCCCGA
>Ga0224512_10002188_pt1 | contig 18121 bp, 15 predicted proteins | sample SF_May12_sed_USG_4_FD_169103 | JGI IMG/M metagenome (GOLD analysis project Ga0224512, IMG submission 169103) | Sediment microbial communities from San Francisco Bay, California, United States - SF_May12_sed_USGS_13 | ecosystem: Environmental > Aquatic > Marine > Sediment | place: USA... | reverse complement strand
CGGCGACCCGAGACGATGGCGGACCACCAATCTGGCGCGGCGTTCGGCGTCGGTGACTCTCGGGCTCATCGCCGCCGCCACACCCTGGCGATCTTGGGACCGGGCAGCGGTGCCGATAGGGTCGGATCATGTCCAAGCGTCGACGCAAGAAGCGAATGAAGGCCCGTCGAAGCAAGGCGAACAAGGGTCGCAAGCCCAACGCAGGCCGCTAGACCGGCAACGTCGGGAACCATCAAGCGCTGCCGGTCAGCAGCTCCCGCACCTCGTCGGCCAGTCGCTCCAGGCGCTCGGAAGCCCGCCCTCGGGCCTCCGGAACACCGCCGGAGGTGTCCTCGACGACCTCGAGGTAGGCCTTCATCTTGGGCTCGGTACCGCTGGGCCGGACGACGACCCGACTCCCGTCTGACAGGTCGATCACGACGCCGGCCGTCGGAGGAAGGCGTCGGCCCTGGATCAGGTGCTCGACATCGGCCACCGCCACGCCGCCGACGCTGTCCGGTGTCATGGTTGCGGCCCGGTGCTTCAGCTCGCCCTGCTCGTGCTCGGACATGCCGGCAAACGAGACCGTCACCTGCGCCGTCGCATAGAGGCCGAACTCGGCGGCCAGCTCGTCGAGACGATCCCGTAGACCTTTTCCGGCATCTTTGAGCCCGGCGGCGATCTCGGCGATGACAAGCGCGGCTGTTATGCCGTCCTTGTCGCGCACCCGGTCACCGATGCAGTAGCCCAATGCCTCCTCATAGCCCATCAGGTATTCGGCGTCGGGCTGTTCGACGATCGGCCTGGCCACCCATTTGAATCCGGTGAGTGTACGGACGCTCCGCGCTCCCCTGGCCTCGGCGATCCGGTTGACGAAGCGCGACGACACGATCGACGACGCCACCAACGGAGCGGTGGCGTCGCTGCGGTGGCGGAACACGTGATCGAGGAACAGGAACCCGACCTGGTCGCCGGTCAGGCGGCTCCAGACGCCGTGTTCATCGGGAACGGCCACCGCCAAACGGTCCGCATCGGGATCGTTTGCGATGATGATGTCAGGTGGCGGGTCGGCCACCCCCGCCTGGGCGTAGGCGAGGTCGAGGGCACCCGGCTCCTCGGGATTGGGGAAGGGGGTGGTCGGGAACTCCGGGTCGGGCTCGAACTGCTCGGGTACCACCTCGGGGGGCAGAAAACCCGCCGCGGCGAAACACTCGATGAGATGGGCGCCGCCCACCCCGTGCATGGCCGTGTAGAGAACCCGGACGTCGCGATGGTCGGTGAGCAGTGCGTCGACGGCTGCCTCGACGTGGCGACGTTGGGGTTCGTAATCGAGCTGCGTGACCGACCCCGAGTCGAGCTCACCACCCAGGAGCTCGATGACGGTAGACGATCGAAGCGGCTCCAGCCTGCGTTCCCGCTCGTCACCCTCGACACCGTCGATCTCGAGACGGTCGAGCGCCGCCGAGGCCACCGCGGCATGTTCCGTGGCCACCTGGCTGATCGCCGCCGCGATCTCAGCGTCAGCCGGTGCCACCAGTTGAATGCCGTCCGCCAGATAGAGCTTGTAGCCGTTGTCGGCCGGCGGGTTGTGGCTGGCCGTGATCATGATGCCGGCGATGGCGTTGCGTTCGAGCACGGCGTGGGCCAACACGGGTGTCGGGGTCGGGCCCATCAACAACTCGGCGGCGAATCCACTCGACGCCAACTCGGCCGCCGCGTCCCTGGCGAAGACCTCGGAGAAGTGGCGGGCGTCGAAGCCAACGACGACGTTGCCGAATCCGAGGTTCTGTTGCAGCCACCGGGCGAGACCGGCGGTCGTCTGGGCCACGACGACCCGATTCATCCGTGTCGGACCGGGACCGAGTGCGGCCCGCAGTCCAGCGGTGCCGAACGCGATCCGACCGGTGAACAGGCGCTCGACCGTATCCGGCTCATTGGCCAGCATCGTCTCGAGCCGTGCCCTGGTGGCGGAGTCCGGGTCGACGGCGATCCATCGCCTCGCCGCGATGAGGACGTCTGAACCAATGGTTGTTTCACTCATGGTGGACTTCCGTTTTCTCGATGCCTGCTGAGCGACTCGACGGTGGCCCGAATCGCACCGCCCAAACTACCCGCTCTCCGGCGCCGGAGCCTGATTTGGGGCGGAACGCATGGGCAACCCCACGCACCGCCGGTCGCCGGAACCCATCGCTCCCGCATCGCGCTGCTGCCGGTTGGTCGTCGACGGCCACGGCTACGATGGATCTTCTCATGCTCGACCACGTGTTCACCGACGCAATCGGAGCGCTCCGCGACGCGATGGAGTCGGCACTCCTCGAGCGGCAGGCTCTCGAGGAGCGTTTCCAGGCCGACATCCTGCTCGGCGACATCACCTGGGCGACGAGTTACGGTCTGCCCGGTGAGGGCTCGCCCCCTCGGGTCCAGGCCGACCTCACGCTCGAATGGCCCACCTGGGCGCAAACCGCCTACCGGACCTGGTACCTCGACGAGGAGTTCACCGAGGGCCCGGTCATCGCCATCGAAGTCGTGTTCCGGGTTCAACGGTTGAAGGATCTTCCCGACCCGTCCGTCATCATGACCGGCATGCCGTCGATTGTTCCCCAGATCGGCGACGAGGAGTTGTCGGGCCTCGGGCCGACGCTGGAGACCGTCTACGATCCCGATCTGACCGTCTGTTCCCACGCGGCCGAGATCACCTACAGCGGAGCCTACGAGCTCGATGAGAAGACGCTGGAGGACGGTTCCGCCCTCGATGAACACTTCGCACAGATCGGCGGCTGGATCACCGCAACCCTCGTGCGTCTCGGCGACCTCCCTCTCGACTACCTCCCTGCAGGGGACTTCGAAGCGATGTAGCCTGGACGGTGGTGAAACCTTCCGAGCGGACCTTCCAGCTCCCAGGCGCGGTACCAAAGCTGATCCTCCTGGCGTCAGCCGATGCAACCATCGTCAAGCACCTGGACGAGCATCTCATCGCTCAGGCCGATGCGGTGGACATCCGCTCGGGTGCGGTCTGGATCGAGGTTTCCGAATGTCGCAAGTATCTGCACCTGCTGGTCGAGCGGGTCTCGCGTCCTGGCGACGTCAAGATCGCCATCGCCGATCTCGACGCCTCCCCTTCCGAGCTGGTTGGGGCCTCGCTCCTCGCCCCCACCCTGTCCGACGTCGGTCAGGCGCTGGATGACGAGGACAGGGTCAATTCCGAGATCGAGTATCAGATCCGGTATCAGCCGGTCGTTCGTCTGGCCGACCGCGGCATCGTCGGCTACGAGGCGCTCATCCGGGCCGACCTGAACGGTGAACGCCTCTCGGCCGAGGATCTTATCACCCGGGCGGCCAAGGGCGGCTGGTTGCCGGAGTTCGACCAGCTCTGCCGGCAGCACGCCATTCGCGGTGTCGGACCGTGGCTCGGCGCAGGGTTGCTGTTCCTGAACATCATGGCCCCCGACGGAACCTTCGATCTGGCGGCTGCCCGACGGACCATTCGCCAGGCCGAGGACATCGGCCTCGACCCCGATCAGCTGGTCCTCGAGGCCACCGAACGAAACCGCTACACCGACATCGATCTCGCCGCGGCGCAGCTCACCAAACTGCGCAACGCCGGGGTCCGAATCGCCATCGACGATGTGGGTGACGGCTACTCGAGTCTTCGGGTGGCCACCAGCTTCAAACCGGATGTGTTGAAACTCAGCGGTGACCTCGTCGACGCGCTGCCCAGCGACGAGGCCACGGCCATCATCCGGGCCGTCGTCGACCTGGCTCACGAAACCGGGGCCTGGGTGGTGGCCGAAGGGGTCGAAACCGAGGCGCAGGCGGCGTCACTGCTCCGTCTCGAAGTCGACTGGGGTCAGGGCAGGCTGTTCGGGCGCCCGGAGCAGCTGCCCGCCGGCTGAGGCTGCCTGTGGGCCGTCGGGCCCTTGTTCGGCGACGACGGAGCTGGGCGGTCCTGCCCGGTTCTTGAGCTTTTGGGTTGATTCACCCAACGTCCGGGGTCCGTGGGCTCTGGGAGCGATCCGCCCGGCACTGATATCGGTTGTGTTGAAGCGATCCTCGATCGTCCCTGGAGGGCGGTGGGATCGATCCTCCCCCACGGCAAGGCATCCCCATGGCAACCGAAACGACCGCTGCATCCGCCATCTCGAACGTAACCCCTCGGAGCGACGTCGGGTTCCGCCCTATCGACTGGTGGGCCAACATCGACGACGGCGCCATCGGCTCCGAATCGCAGCGTCGGACACCGCCCATCCCGGCGTTCGTGCGGCTCTCCCGGCTCGTCGATCCGGGCAGGAGCTCGGCGGCAAGACGAGTCGAACTTGACGCCCAGGTCGATCCTTTCGAGGTCACCGATGCGCCGCAGCCACCGGCAACCGATGAGGAGCCGGCATCGAACGGGGGCTGGCTCGAAACGGCGGGCCGACCGCTGTTCCGAATCGGACTGGCCGCCATGGTGGCCGCAATCGTCGTCGGTGTCATGACGTTCGGTTCGAGCAACGACGATCTGACCACGGTCGACTCACCGGATGCGGCCACCGCTTTCGGTCCCGGCCTCGACGGCGGGAACACCGACGGTGTCGCCGACTCAACTGAGCAGGCTCACCGGGTCCTCGAGGCCCTCGTCCACCAGACGTCGGCCGGCGCCGAGGCCGATCTCTCGATCGTCGGTACCGCATCCGCAAACCGGAACGAGGTCCGTTGGACGGCAACGGTCCGCAACACGGGACCGGAAACGGCCGAGGGGCCGATCACGGTCGTCCAATCCATCGGATCGAGCTTCGAACTCGTCTCGGTTGCGGGCACCGGATGGGATTGCCGGCATCTTCGAGCAGCCGGGAGCATCTCCTGCGAATTCGGCGAGGACCTCGCCCCGGGTCAACGGCGACGGGTCGGGCTCGTCACCAGTATTGCCGGGGTGGAGCCGGGCACCAGAATCCCCAGCACGATGTCGGTCGTTGCCGGCACCGCCGATCCCGATCTCGACGACAACACCGTCAACGTCGCAGCAGTGAGCGCCCCCGCCGGCGACGATGAGCGAGACACCGGTCGATCCCCATCAACCGGGGCGGCCGGGCAATCCAGCGGCGATGCCGATGCCGACACCACGGTCGGCGCCACCGCTGCCTCGAACGCCAACCGAACCGGCACGGCCGGGATGGAGGAACTGCCTCGCACCGGATCGGGTCTCGCCGCAGCGCTCGGCGCGGCCGGCGTCGGACTGTGCCTCGCCGGACGACGGCTGATGACCTGGAGTTCGCGGGCTCAGGCCCGAACGCTACTGCGGGCGATCGACATCGACTGAACCGCCGCGCTGCGTCACCGGCTCACCGGTCGAGCGACCTACGACTGCGGCCAATCGAGGAAATCGGACAGCGGCCGCCGCGGTCGAGGACCCATGTGGGAAATGACCTCGCCGGCCGCCAGCGACCCCAAACGACCAGCCTCAGCCAACGGCAGCCCGCGGCTCAGACCGTAGAGCGCTCCCGCCGCGTACTGATCCCCGGCCCCCGTGGTGTCGACGACCGGGCCCATCCGTTCGGGCGCGATCTCGATCACGTCACCTTCCGACAGGATGAGCGATCCGTCGGCGCCCATGGTAACGAAGGCCAGATTCACCTCCCCGGCCAACCGGTTGACGGCGGCATCGAAGTCGCACTCGTACAGGCGGGTCAGCTCGGCCTTGTTGGCGAACAGAACGTCGACGGGCCCGGCCACCAGTTCCAGGAACTCGCGATGATGTCGGTCGATGCAGAAGCTGTCGGAGAGCGTGAGCGACACCCGTCGCCCGGCATCAGCCGCAATTTCCATCGCCTTACGTATCGCCTGCTTGGCCGACTCGACGTCCCACAGATACCCCTCGCAGAAGAGGATGCGCCCGGCCGACACGACCTCGGGGTTCACATCGGCCGGCTCCAACATAACCGACACACCGAGATAGGTGTTCAGGGTTCGCTGCGCGTCCGGGGTGACAAGAATGATGCATCGGGCCGTTGCGGGACCTTCGCTCGCCGGCGGAATCGAGAAGTCGACACCCAGCGCCCGCATGTCGTCGCTGAACGTGGCCCCGAGGTCGTCGTGGTCGACCTTTCCGATGTAGGCAGCCCGACCCCCGAACGAGGCCACGCCGGCCACGGTGTTGGCGGCGGAGCCACCCGAAGCCTCGACCTCGGGGTCTACCAGATCGTGGAGTTCGTCGGCCCGAGCCTCGTCGATCAGGAGCATCGAGCCCTTCGTCAGACCTTGTTCGACAATGAAGTCCTCGCTCGAGCGGGCAATGATATCGACAATGGCATTGCCGACGCCCACGACGTCGAATTGAGCGTCCACCACTGGATCAACCACACGCAGAACCGTACATGTTCGCGCTGATCATGCCACAAGCACGGGGCGGAACCGTTGGGACCTCACCCCGTGCTTGCGTGCGCACGCTCACTCACCGATGGTGATCAGCTACAACCGCTGGTGTTGCCACACCCGGGGCAGGTGTGGCAGCTCCCGGCGCGCTGCATGGTGATCCCGCACTGCATACAGATAGGGGCATGGGGATCGGCTTTCGGATCGGCCTCACGGGCGGCCAGCGACGCCACCAGATCGTCGGCGGATTCGACCGACGGCGGATCGGCGGGCAGATCGCCGGTGGACGAGTTGACGGCCTCGTCGACGCCGGGAAGCGTCTGCTGGGTCCGCTCGCCGGTGGTGAAGATGCCGAGCGACGCCCGTTCCTCGTAGCTGAGGTAGAGAACCGCCAGCTTGCGGAACAGGTAGTCCATGATCGAGGAGGCCAAGCGGATGTCGGGGTCGTCGGTCATGCCGGCCGGTTCGAACCGCATCCCCGTGTAGGTCTCGACGTAGGCCCGCAGCGGCACGCCGTATTGCAGACCGTGGCTCAGCGACAGGGCCAGCGCATCCATGATGCCGGCCATGGTCGAGCCCTGTTTCGACACTCGGAGGAACACCTCGCCGGGACGGCCGTCGTCGTACTCGCCGATGGTGGCGAACGCCTTGCAATCGGCAACCCGGAATTCGAAGGTGCGGGACCGGCGGTCGCGGGGCAGCTTCTCCCGCACCGGCTTGTAGACGACCTTGGTCTCCACCACGTTGGCGAAGGCTTGTGCAGGATTGTCCGCCGACGTGGCGTCGCCGGCGCCGGCCGCATCGTCGGAGTCGGACTCCTTCTTGGCCATCGACAGCGGCTGGGCCACCTTGCAGTTGTCGCGGTAGATGGCGATCGCTTTGACCCCCATCCGCCACGCATCGATGTGAAGCTGCTCGACGTCTTCGACCGACACATCCTCGGGCATGTTGACCGTCTTGGAGATGGCGCCGGAGATGAACGGCTGAACGGCCGCCATCATCTTGACGTGACCCAGGTAGTGGATGGGGTTGTCACCCATCGAGCAGGCGAACACGTCGATGTGCTCGCGAGACAGCCCGGGAGCCCCGAGGATGGTCTTGTTCTCATCAATGTAGGCGATGATGGCGGCGACCTCGTCGATGTTGTAGCCCAGGCGGCGCAGCGCCCGCGGCACCGACTGGTTGACGATCATCATGGTTCCGCCGCCCACCAGCTTCTTCATCTTGCACAGGCCCAGATCGGGCTCGATGCCGGTGGTGTCGCAGTCCATCAGCAGGCCGATGGTTCCGGTGGGAGCAAGCACCGTGGCCTGGGCGTTGCGGACACCGACCGAGGGGCTGAGCTCGCAGGTCGCGTCCCAGGCATCACGGGCGGCCGCCAGGATCTGAGCCGGGGCCAGGCCCTCGTCGATTTCGGCCGCTGCCGCCCGGTGCTGGTTGAGCACCCGTAGCATGTGCTCCTCGTTCTCCTCGTAACCCTCGTGGGCGCCCATACGGGCCGCAGTGCGGGCCGAGGCGTAATAGGCGTGACCGGTCATGAGCGAAGTGATGGAAGCCGCCATTGCCCGACCCTCGTCGGAGTCGTAGGGCAGACCGAGGTTCATCAGCAGGGCGCCGATGTTGGCGTAGCCGAGACCGAGCTGACGGAACCGCCGGGAGGTCTCACCGATGCCCAGAGTCGGGTAGTCGGCCCGACCGACCAGGATTTCCTGGGCGGTGAAGAAGTGCTCGACCGCCACCTTGAATCCCTCGACGTCGAACATGTCGTCGTCGCCCAGGAACGTGAGCAGGTTGAGGCTGGCCAGGTTGCACGCCGAGTTGTCGAGGTGCATGTACTCCGAGCAGGGATTGGAGCCGTTGATCTTGCCGGTGGCGGCCGAGGTGTGCCAGCGGTTGATGGTGGAGTCGTATTGCATGCCAGGGTCGGCGCACTCCCAGGTGGCCTGGGCGAACTGGCGCATCAGATCCCGCGCCTTGACGGTCCGGACGATCTCACCGGTGGTGCGGGCGACCAGATTCCAGTCGCCGTCGTCGACGACGGCCTGCATGAACTCGTCGGTCACCCGAACCGAGTTGTTGGCGTTCTGATACTGGATCGAGTGGCTGTCGGCGCCGTCGAGGTCCATGTCGAAGCCGGCCTCACGCAGCACGCGGGCCTTGCGCTCCTCGGTGGCCTTGCACCAGATGAACTCCTCGATGTCAGGATGATCGATGTCGAGCATCACCATCTTGGCCGCCCGGCGGGTCTTGCCTCCGGACTTGATCGTGCCGGCCGAGGCATCGGCGCCGCGCATGAACGACACGGGGCCCGAAGCGGTACCACCACCCCGCAACAGCTCGGCGCTCGAGCGGATACGGGACAGGTTGATGCCGGCCCCCGATCCGCCCTTGAAGATGATGCCTTCCTCGACGTACCAGTTGAGGATGTCGTCCATCGTGTCGTCGACCGAGAGGATGAAGCAGGCCGACGCCTGCTGGGGTACACCCCGCACACCGATGTTGAACCACACCGGTGAGTTGAAGGCACCCATCTGATGAATGATCAGATGTTTGAGTTCATCGTTGAGAATCTGGGCCTCGGCGGCGTCGAAGTAGCCGTCTTCTATCCCCCACTTGGTGATCGTGTTGACCACCCGGTCGACGACCTGGCGGAGCGAGGTCTCCCGCTCGGGGGTGCCGAGCGTTCCACGGAAGTACTTCTGGGCCAGGATGTTGGTGGCGTTGACCGACCAGAAATCGGGTACCTCGACACCGAGCTGTTCGAAGGCAACCTCGCCGGTCTTCCAGTTGGCTATTCGGGCGTCCCGCTTCTCCCAGGTGACCGTGTCGTACGGGTCGACTCCTGCGGTGGTGAAGTAGCGACGAAGGCCGATTCGTGTTTGCTCGGATGCGAGGGCCATGTTCCTAGTCTTCTCTTTCTGACTGTGATCTGTGTGTCGCCCGGAAGGAATCTCCGGACCGGTGGATTTGTTTGTACTCGGTGACTGTGACAGTTTCCCGGGTCGGTTGTGCTTGTCCGTGGGATCATCCGCCCCGGTTTGCACACCCGACCGTCGCACCATCACTGGTGATGTGGTCAGCACGGGAACGCCCACCTTCCGCCCGCTACGGACGTCCGTTCCCTGCGCCTCTGGTCTTGCTGATAATGCAGTATTGATAATGCAGTGTGACTGAATGCAGTGTTGATTGAATTGAGTGTTGATTGAATTGAGTGTTGATCCTGTGAATCGAACGGGGTCGTCGTGGGGTATCGAGCCTGTGGCGGGTGAACCCTCCGGCAGGACAGTAAGATCCAGCGCCTTCGTCCGGGCCCACCCTCAACCTCTCGTCGCTCGCTCCGTTCCTCGCCTCCGGGCCGGCGCCTGCTGGGAGCGAAGCTTGGCCTTCGGTTTCTACTGGAGCGTGCTGTGAGTTGGTTTCGGCGGATGAGCCGCAAACAACCAGCCACTAGATCTTGTGCCTGCCGCCAGCTCGAATCCGAGCGACGCACAAGATGTAGTCTCATTACACCACTGTAATTACGACCGTGTCAACACTGACCTCAAAAGAATATCGATGACTTGGCCCAGTAACGCAGCCCCTCCCAGCCTCTTTGGGTAGATCGTCTCCCCACCCGGGCGACATGGGGCGCTGCGTGACGGAGATCGGCCATTGAAGGCGAACAGGTCGAGGTTCGAGCCCGGTCGGGCACGGCACAACGCCGATGACCGGACGTGGCTTTGCAAACCCAGGGGTCCCGGTTCGGTGACCCTCCCATACTGATGCCCTCTCCGACCTCCGTCACAACATTGCCCCACGACGGGCGCAAGGACCACAGTACCGACCGCCGTCTGTGGATCGAAAGAGGACGACCTGTGGATTTTGTGCGGATTCGGTGGACGAGGTGGGGATTAGTGTCGCCTGCGACCCAAACTCGATCGAGCGCCCGAATCACCCTCCCGACGACGAGACAAGCAGAACCATGATTCAACTCTTCCCCTCAACCGACGACAAAAGAGCCGACTCTTCGACCGCCGACCCCAACACCAGCCCCGGGTCGGGCGCTGTGGACCAGCACGACGAAGCAACCGGCGTGATGCTCAGAGTCGCCCGCGAATCCCGCGAACCCGGCCCGCATCGACCCTGGGTCTACACCAACATGATCGTGGCCGCCGACGGCGCCACCACAGTCGACGGGCTGTCGGGCGAACTCGGCGGCGACGGCGACCGCATGATGTTCCGTGCCCTGCGAGCCCAGGCCGACATCATTCTGGTGGGGGCCGGAACGGCGCGGGCCGAGGGATACCGGCCTCCCCAGCGCTACGAGGTGGCCCAGGAGTTTCGCCTTGATCGGGGACAGCGGGCCAGACCTCGACTCGCACTCGTCACCCGGAGCCTCGATCTCGACGCCGGCCTGGCGATCTTCGAAGACGACGCCCCGGAGACCCGACCGCTGATCATCAGTTCGCAACGGTCGTGGACCGAGCGTGGGGGCGATCTGTCAGAGCGGGCCGAACCGATCGTGGCCGGCGACGAGGACGTCGATCTCGGCGATGCGCTGGGCCAGCTCAAGCAGCGAGGCTTCGACCGAGTCCTGTGCGAGGGGGGGCCGAGCCTCAACGGCCGTTTGGTGGCCGCGGACCTGATCGACGAATGGAACCTCACGATCGCCCCCCTGCTGGCCGGCGGGGAATCGACCCGGGCGGCGGTCGGACCGATGCCGGGCGGCCCCCCACCCGGCATGAGGCTTGATCGAGTGTGGCTGCGGGAGGAGTACCTGTTCTGCCGCTGGATTCGGCGCGACCGGTCGCGGCCCGGCGAATCCACCACCTCCGACTAGCGCGGTTCGACCTTGATCAGCCGGGCCTCACGCTCGAAATCGTCGATGTTCTCGAAGTCCTTGTAGACACTGGCGAAGCGCAGGTAGGCGACCTGGTCGAGCCGGCCCAATTCGTCGAGTACGGCCAGACCGATGGCCTCCGACGTGATCTCGGTTCCCTCGTGGCGAAGGCGTTCCTCGACACGGGCGGCGAGGCCCTCGAAGTCGACCTCGGTGAGCGGTCGCCCCTTTGATGCGGCGACGAGGCCGGTGACGATCTTGCGAGGATCGAACAGCTGACGCTCACCGGAGTTCTTCACCACGATGAGCGGGATCTCTTCAAGCCGTTCGAAGGTGGTGAACCGATGGCCGCACTGGCCACATTCGCGGCGTCGCCGAATACTCGTGTCGTCGTCGGCGGAACGGGAATCGACGACACGGGTATCAGCTTGCACACAAACTGGGCACCGCATAGCTCCTAAACTAGCGGCCAACATGAAGCTAGGGGCACCAGATCCAAACGGATCGAACGATCAGTCTCCGAGCAGGGCGGCCGGAACGACCAGCTGTTGCCCCGAACGGATCATGGAGGCCCCGTTGGCCTCGACGAAGGCGTCGACCACCTCTCGCGGATCGCGCTCCGGATACCGGCTGACGGCGATCGACCACAGGGAGTCACCGGGGTGAACGACCAAAACGGCCGAACCGGACCCGGCCGGTGGGCCGACTTCCGACGCCGTGACCGGATCCGGTGTGGACGCGGCCACTGCGGCGACCGAGCCGATGGAACCGTCGGGCCCGTCGGCCGTTGAGGACTCCTGAGCGAGGCGGAGGCCGAACAGCGCGCCGAACAGTACGACGGCGAACAGACCGATCACCGGCGCTAGGCCTCCGATTCGATGGAGGAGCCCGAGGCTCCCGTATCGGTTGATCCATCGTTGCCGGGCCAGCCGCCACCGGGCTTCGACAAGCCGGGCCGAAGCGATCAGCCACGCTCCGAGTTCGGTTGCGAGCGACCGTGGAACCCCCGATTCGAGTCCGTCCGCTCCCCCGCCGACCATCGCACCGGCCGGCGCAGGAAACGCCTCAGCGGGCCGGCAGGCCGTGTTGTCGACCACCAACCGCAGTCGAGGACGCCGACCGCTGCAGCCACCGACCGTCGATCCCGGTTCCGATCGGTGCAGCACCGGGCGGGTGCCGATCCGATCCAGGGGGCGGGTACCGGCGGAACGGGAGCTTGGATGACGGGATGCGACCATGTCCGTATTCTCCTCAGGGGGTGTGACAGTGAAGCTCCGACCGGGCCGGCGACCCTGAACGGGTGTTCGATCGGATGACCAAGAGTAGCGAACGAGCGTTCGCCCGCAAACTCCGACGCCGAACTTTTTCGAACGGATGTTTACCCCGACGGAAGGCCCTCGAGGCGCCCTCGTCGAGAAAATTTCCGGAAAACCGAACACCCGTACGCCGGTTGTGGCATAGTGGACGATGCAAACACCTGTTCGGACCGACGAGGTCCCGTGACCATCACGGAGCAACGACCGAGCCCTGCGGGCGAGTTATCGGCTCCACAGCAACATGGGAGATTCGCCATGGGCGAGCACCAACTCACCAAACGTCAACTTGCCATCCTCGAGTTCATCGAGAATCAGGTACGGGAGAACGGCTTCCCGCCCTCGGTCCGCGAGATCGGCGCCGAGGTCGGCTTGAACTCGCCGTCATCGGTTCACTCACAGCTGGCAACCTTGCAACGCCACGGCTACCTGAAGCGCGATCCGGCCAAGACCCGAGCCATCCGTGTCCGCTGGGACTCCATGAGCGGAGCGGCCGACGTCGAACGTCGCCCCGTTCGCCACGTTCCTCTGGTCGGCGACGTCGCCGCCGGCACCGACGTGCTGGCCGAGGAGCACATCGAGGAGACCCTGCCGGTTCCGGCCGACTTCACGGGTGACGGCGATCTGTTCATGCTGAGGGTCCGGGGTGATTCGATGATCGAGGCCGGCATCCTCGACGGCGACTACGTGGTCGCCGAGGTCCAGAACACGGCGGCCAAGGGCGACATCGTCATCGCCGGCATCCCCGGCGAGGAGGCCACCGTCAAAACCTTCACCCGTTCGGGTGACCGCATCGTGCTACTGCCGGCCAACTCCTCACTCGAGCCGATGGAGTTCTCACCCGACGAGGTCCAGATCTTCGGTCGGGTCGTCACGGTGATGCGACGCCTCTAGCCAGGCGGTTCCGACAGGTCGGTCCCTACCCGCACCGTGGACCACGGAAAACGGTGAATTGGCTCAGAGTAGGATCTGAGCCAATTCATCCGAGTGGGCCTGAAACCCACATCCCCCTCAAGCAAGAACGTTGGCCCGCTTCGACGGTCTGACTTCGCCGGTCGGATCGCCGAGAGCGGAATGCGCAAATGTTACCGCTGTCACGTCCGCGAATCCAGAGCGAACCGGATCTTTCGCGGATATTGACTGGTCCGAGCGGGTGCGAGTACCTCGAAATGGCGTGATCTCGGGCCCGATACCGGTCCGATCGTTTCATTACAGTTCCGTGTCGCCACCTGATTTCGAGGCCTCACAGGTTTCGGGGCGCCGGCCCGTGGTCGGGATCGGCGACAGCGAGAAGCCGCTCAGCACGTTGGCGACCGTCGACTCCTCGGAGTCGAGCCACGCCGTGCTCGGTCACCACACGATCGGCGAGGTACCGAGGCACGGTCACCGGAACCCCCGCGGACAGCCGATTCACGATGCGCGACGTCGGTGCCCCGTCCGCGTCGCGACGGCTCGGACGCGCCGTGCTCGGCAGGGCGACAATCGACCGACCTTCGACACTCAATGCCGCTCCGGCGGCGAAGTCGGGTTGCCCACCCGGACCGGACACGATTCGATCACCGACCTGCTCGGCGTTCACCGACCCGTCGAGCGACACCTCGATCGCGGAGTTGATGGCGACGAACCGCTGCTGCCGGCTGAGTGTCGGCACCCCGTGGCTGTAGTTGGACGCCACGATCACCACGTCGTCCCGCTCCCGGACCCAATCGACGACACGCTCGGTTCCGAGCACCGCGCTCGCTACATGCAGGCTGGCGTCGACGCTCTTGGCCGAACCGTCGAGAACACCGGCGTCGATGAGGGCCATCGCCGCATCACCGAGCAGGCCACTGTGCAACCCGAGCGCCTCATGACCGGCGAGCGCCTCGACCGCGGCGTCGGGGATCGCCCCGATGCCGTACTCGATTGTCGACCCGTTGGCTACCTCCGCGGCAACGTGGGCACCGATCCGAGCCGGCACGTCGTCGACCGGCGATGATGACACCGGTCCCGGCAGGGTGAGCAACCGATGTTCGACCTCCACCAGGACATCAAAGGCATCCCGGTCGAACGCCGCCGGACCGCCTATCCAGGGCATGGCCGGGTTCACCTCGGCAATCACCAACTCGGCTCGGCAGATGACCTCGAGGGCCGCTCCCCCACTGACCCCGAGGCTGAACCGGCCATCGGGGCCGGGCTCGCTGACCTGAACGAGTGCCACGTCGACGGCCAGATGCCCGCCGGGATGGAACAGCCGGTAGAACTGCGACGAGTGGGCGGGCACGATCCGCAGTCGATCGGCTGCCAGCCGGCCGGTGGCCCGTGATGGCTGCACCGTCACATGGTGAAACGGCCATACCTCGAGATCGACACCGTCCGGTCTGTCAAAGGTCGCCAGTGGCTCCAGCAGGTAATCCGACGTGGTCGTCACGTTCCGCCAGGCAGCGAAGCCATCGGCCAGCGCCGACACCAGAGTCGTCGGTGTACCCATGAGCCCGGTCACATACACCGTGGCGCCGTCGGGCACATGCGCAACGGCCTCGGGAGGCGTTGCCACGCGACGGCCGAGGCGGGACCTCAACGGCGGGGGAAGCTGACCCTCGCGATCCAGAGCGGAGCGGGCGGCCATCACCTACCCGGCGCGGCTGATCAAGCCCACCAGCGCGGCGTGCACCGTCTCGATCGATCGGCGCTCCAGGCGCTCATCGGCGTTGTGGGCGAGCGCGGGATCCCCCGGCCCGAAGTTCGTGGCCGGTACACCGAGCTGGTCGAACCGGGCCACGTCGGTCCATCCGAGCTTGGCTTTGACCGGCAGGTCGTTGGCCTTGATCAGCCGGTCGAACAACGGGTGACCGAGCGACGGCGCACAGGCCGGTGAGACGTCGAGCACCGTGAACGAATCCCCGTTCTCGAGGTGGGGGGCAAGCAGCTCCCGCAAGAAGGCCTCGGCCTGCTCGGCGTTGCGGTCCGGTGCGTAGCGGTGGTGGACGTGCAGCACGCAGCGATCGGGCACCACGTTACCGGCCACCCCACCGTCGATCGAGACGGCCTGTGCCGCCTCCCTATAGGTACAACCGTCGATCGTCGGGGTTCTGGCCTCATAGGTTGACAGGGTCTCGAGAATCCCGGCCATCCGGTGGATGGCGTTGCGCCCCATCCACGGTCGAGCGGTGTGGGCCCGGGCTCCGGCCAGGACGATCTCGACCCGCATCGCGCCCTGGCAACCGGCCTCGATCGCGGCATCGGTCGGCTCGCCGACGATCGCGCAGTCGCCGGTCAGAAGGTCGGGCCGTTCGGCGAGGATCTCGTTGAGTCCGTTGTGGGCTTGGGCCACCTCCTCCCGGGCATAGAACACGAAGGTCAGATCGACCACCGGGTCGGTCACCGTGCGGGCCAGATCGAGAAAGACGGCCAAGCCGCCTTTCATGTCGGTCGCCCCCAGACCCCACAACACATCGCCGTCGAGGCGGGGCAGTGCGTTGCCGTTGGCCGGCACGGTGTCGGTATGACCGACCAGAAGCACCCGTTGATCCCGCCCGAGGTCGGAACGGGCTACGATGTTGTCGCCCACCCGAACGACGTCGAGATGATCGAGCTTCACCAGCTCGGCCTCGAGCCAGTCGACGAACGGCCCTTCCGAAAACGACTCGGACGGCATGGCGATCAAGTCGGACGTGAGGGCTAACAGGTCGACCATGGCCCCACGGTACCCGGTAGCCTGAACCGTGATGGCAACAACGACGACCCCCGATCCTCAGGCGGCGGACGGCACGGCGGAGCGACTTTTCAGCAAGTCGATCGTCATCTCCGGGATCCGCTGCGTACTGGCCTACCTCATCCTGCCGTTCGTGACCCCGTTCATCGGACTGGCCCCCGGCGTCGGCGCAGGATTCGGGCTGATCATCGGCCTCGTGGCCATCGCCGCCAATCTCTTCAGCATTCGCCGCTTCTGGCGGGCCGATCATCGCTGGAAGGTTCCGGTGACCGTGATCCACGTGTCGGTGATCACCCTGCTGGTTGTCCTCGTCGTGCAGGACGTGATCGAGCTGATCGGCTGATGCGACCGCTGTTCCTCCTCGCCGGTCTGTTGTTCGTCGGAATCGGCTGGATCGGACTGGTCACGCCCGGTCTCCCCGGGACGGTGTTCTTCGTCAGTGCCGCCTGGTGCTTCTCACGGTCCAGCCCTCGCCTCGAACGGTGGGTGCTGCAGCTGCCCGGGGTCGGGCCGTTGGTGTCGGACTACCGCGACGGGCTTGGCATGCCCCGCAGAGCCAAGATCATTGCGGTCGCCTGTATCGTCGCCGCCTGCGTGTTCAGCGCCGGGTTCACCATCGGCATCATCTGGGTCCGCATCCTGGTCGCTCTCCTCGGTGCGGTGGGTGTCTGGTTCGTCGGCATCCACATTCCGACGTCGGAACGGGTCAGGGCCGAGCGCGCCGTCTCGGCCTCCTGAACCGACACGACATCGGATGCGGCGGATCCTCGCCGAACCCGGGCGTCACTGGTTCGAGTGGAGCGCCTCGTTGATACCTCCCCAGCGTGAGGGATCGGATTCACGGACTTCGACGACACCGGTGGCCGAGTTCTGCAGATAGAGCAGGCCGGGGCGACCCGACAGCTCGCGGGCCTTGACCTGCTCGCCGTTCGGGAGCGTCACGATGGTTCCGGCGGTTATGTAGACACCGGCCGCCACGGTGCAGCCGTCGCCGAGTGAAATACCGAGGCCGGCGTTGGCGCCGAGCAGGCAGTGCTCGCCGATCGAGATCTTGTCCTTGCCGCCGCCCGAGAGCGTGCCCATGATCGAGGCTCCGCCGCCGACGTCGGAGTTGGCCCCGACGACGACACCCTGGCTGATACGGCCCTCGACCATGGCCGGGCCGAGGGTTCCGGCGTTGAAGTTCACGAATCCCTCGTGCATCACCGTGGTGCCCTCGGCGAGATGGGCTCCGAGCCGCACCCTGGTGGCATCGGCGATGCGGACACCGGGGGGAACGACGTAGTCGGCCATGTGGGGGAACTTGTCGACACCGCGGACGATGAGCGTATGTCCTTCGCCACCGGCGGCGGCGCGGAGCTGGTCGAGCCGCTCGGCCGGTACCGGTCCGGCGCTGGTCCAGGCGACGTTGGCCAGGTGACCGAAGATTCCCTCGACGTTGATCGAGTTCGGGGCGACGGTTCGCCGGGACAACAGGTGAAGCCGGAGGTAGGCATCAGCCGAGTCGGTCGGGGGTTGGTCGAGGTCCTCGATTGTGGTGGTGATGATTTCGCCCCGGGTCAGGCCGAGCTGTTCGGCCAGGCAGGTCCGCTTGGGCTCGATACCCTCGGGCGGATACCACACATCGAGGCGGGCTCCGGATTCGATGTCGACGTAGCTGTGTCCTGTTGCGGTCACGGTCATGGCCTACAGCCTAATGCGACGAGCCCGGTCACAAGCCGAGCCGTTTGGCCACGAGCTCGATCCGATCGGTTGGCTGGACGACGGCGACGCGGACGTGGTCGGCGGCGGCCTCCCCGTAGAACTCGCCGGGGCTGACCAGTGCACCGGCTTCGTTGGCGAGGCGGCGGGCGAAGGCCCAGGCGTCCCCCCCGGGTGCCGGCACCCAGAGGTAGAAGCCGCCTCCGGGAAGCGGCGCCTCGGCGCCCAGTTGCGCGACCACCCGCTGCATGACCTCGAGCCGCTCGA
>Ga0224512_10002187_pt1 | contig 18130 bp, 14 predicted proteins | sample SF_May12_sed_USG_4_FD_169103 | JGI IMG/M metagenome (GOLD analysis project Ga0224512, IMG submission 169103) | Sediment microbial communities from San Francisco Bay, California, United States - SF_May12_sed_USGS_13 | ecosystem: Environmental > Aquatic > Marine > Sediment | place: USA... | reverse complement strand
GCATATGCCGGATACGGCCCTGCAGATCGAGGCGGGTCCTGCTGACGTGCTGATCCGCAAGCTGCTGGACAACGTGATCGACCTTGCGGTGTTGTTCGAGCCGCCCCAGATGGCGGAACTGGAGATTCGGGAACTGGGCGTCATTAACCTGGTCATGGTTGCCACGCGACCCGGCCTGACGGTCGAGGAGGCCAGCGAATCCGGTTATGTCATGGTCGACTGGGGCACATCCTTTTTGCACAATCATGCGCGTCACTTCCCGGACATGCGCACACCTGCGGTGCATATGAATCTCGGCATCCTGGCGCGCTGCTACCTGGACAGGAACGATGGCGCTGCCTACCTTCCTGAACAGATGACCGTTGCCACGCACGCCGGCCGCCGGCGGTTATACCGGGTCAAGTCGGCGCCTGATATCGAGCGACCGCTGTTCGCCGTGTTTCAAACCGACGCCGATCGTATGGACGCCGTTCGCCAGGCTCTCGGTCTCTTCAACGAAACAATGCTGCCGGCCACTGCCACCTGACCTGTTGCCGCGCCTTGACTCCACCCTGGCAGGGTCTGCCGGGTCGGTTACCCGCAACACGACCGCTGCCCGGGTTGTGGTTATAATGCGCGGGGATTTACGGGGCGCAGGGCGGGGGCGTGGCGTTGTTGCAGCGCCTGGCCGCACCACAACAATCCAGAGGCGGAAATCTGAAATCCGGATTTCCGCGGGCGAAAATAGATCAATCGAGTCTGACCCCATTGAATAAGGTACCGGTAGTGACCATCGACGGGCCCAGCGGCTCCGGCAAGGGCACGGTCAGCCAGCGGCTGGCCGCCGAGCTGGGCTGGCACTTCCTCGACAGCGGCGCCCTCTACCGGCTGCTGGCCTGCGCGGCGCAGCGGGATGGCATCGACCTGGATGACGCGTCCACCCTGGCGGACCTGGCCGGTCGCATTGACGCGGAATTCGGGTGTTCAGAGAACGGTGAGGAGCGCGTGCTGCTCAACGGGGAGGATGTCACCGATCGCCTGCGCTGTGAGGAAACCGGCAACGCGGCCTCCCGGGTGGCGGCCCTGCCGGCGGTGCGCACGGCCCTGCTGGCCTGGCAACGCCGCTACCGGCGCCCGCCCGGCCTGATCGCCGACGGCCGCGACATGGGGACGGTGGTATTCCCGGATGCAGCGGTCAAGATCTTCCTCGAGGCACGCCCCGAGGAGCGCGCGCTGAGAAGGTATAAGCAATTGAAAGAAAAGGGAAATAATGTGTCACTGGAGGCGGTTGTCGCGGAGGTCAGGGCGCGCGATGAACGCGACCGCAGCCGGGCCACTGCGCCACTGGTGGCGGCAGCGGATGCCACCGTCATCGACAGCAGCGACCTGGACATCGAAGCCACCGTGGCCCTAATCCTCGGACAGATCCACGCAAAAATCTAGAAAAGTCGTATACAATTAACTAGATACACGTATAATATTGTCACTGGTGATCCGGGGCCTGCCCCGGGTCTTTTTTTCAACCTGACCCACGGTGTCGCCAGATACCGCGGCTGAGTTAGATGAACTGCAGCCAATGCAGTTCAAGGACGAGTGATTCCCATGACCGAAAGTTTTGCGCAAATGTTTGAAGAAAGCCTTGCCCATCAGGAGCTACGGCGAGGTGCAGTAGTAACCGGTACAGTTGTTGATATCCAATCCGACATGGTGGTGGTCAATGCCGGTCTGAAGTCCGAAGGTATTATTCCTATCGAACAGTTCAAGAATTCGCAGGGCGAACTTGAAATTGAACTGGGCGATGAAGTCGAGGTCTCGCTCGAGGCCATCGAGGACGGTTTCGGTGAAACCCGGCTGTCCCGCGAAAAAGCAAAACGTGACCAGGTCTGGCGTCGCCTTGAAAAGGCAGTCGAGGAAGAGGCCATCGTCAAGGGTGTCATCAGCGGCAAGGTCAAGGGTGGCTTCACGGTTGATATCGAGGACATTCGCGCATTCCTGCCCGGCTCACTCGTGGACGTGCGTCCGGTGCGTGACCCGGTCTACCTGGAAGGCAAGGAACTCGAGTTCAAGGTCATCAAGCTCGACAAGCGTCGCAACAATGTCGTGGTCTCGCGCCGTGCCGTGGTGGAGACCGAGTTCAGCGCCGAGCGCGAGGCGCTGCTGGAAAGTCTGCAGGAAGGCATGGTGGTCAAGGGGATAGTCAAAAACCTCACGGACTACGGTGTATTCGTCGACCTCGGCGGTATCGACGGCCTGTTGCATATCACCGACATGGCCTGGAAGCGGGTCAAGCATCCTTCCGAGATCGTCAACGTCGGCGACGAGATCGACGTCAAGGTCCTCAAGTTCGACCGCGAGCGCAACCGCGTCTCGCTGGGAATGAAACAGCTGGGCCAGGATCCCTGGGCGGATCTGGCACGCCGCTATCCCTCCGGTTCGCGCCTGTTCGGCAAGATCACCAATATCGCCGATTACGGCTGCTTCGTTGAAATCGAGGAGGGCGTTGAAGGCCTGGTGCACGTGTCCGAGATGGACTGGACCAACAAGAACGTCAATCCAGCCAAGGTCGTCCACATCGGCCAGGAGGTCGAGGTCATGGTGCTCGACATCGACGAGGAGCGTCGCCGCATCTCGCTGGGTGTCAAACAGTGTTTCGCGAATCCCTGGGACGAGTTTGCCGCGCTTCACAACAAGGGCGAGCATGTAAAGGGCCTGATCAAGTCGATCACCGATTTCGGCATCTTCATCGGCCTGGATGGCGGTATCGATGGCCTGGTGCATCTCTCTGATATTTCCTGGAACGAGCCGGGTGAAGACGCGGTGCGCAACTATTCCAAGGGCGAGGAGATCGAAGCGGTGGTGCTGTCGGTTGATCCCGAACGCGAGCGCATCTCGCTGGGCATCAAGCAGCTCGAGAAGGACCCGTATTCGAATTTCGTTGCCGAAAACAGCAAGGGCAGTATCGTCAAGGGCGTCGTTCTGGAAGTCGATGCCAAGGCGGCCATTATCGACCTGGGTGACGGTGTCGAAGGTACCCTGCGCGCCTCGGAACTGTCGCGCGACCGGATCGAGGATGCACGCACCATCCTGTCGGTAGGTGACAAGGTCGAAGCCAAGTTCATGGGCGTGGACCGCAAGAACCGGACCATCAGCCTGTCTATCAAGGCCAAGGACAGCGACGATGAAGCCGCCATGCTCCAGGACTACAGTTCGGAAAGTGCCGAGGCAAAAACAAATTTGGGGGATGTGCTCAAGCAGCAAATGAACGGCGATGATTAGCCTGCTGACACAAGGTATAACTGGAACTGATTAAATCCAGGTGGGTGGAGAAAAATGACAAAGTCTGAATTAATAGAAATTTTGGCGACAAAGAACAGTCATCTGAACCACAAGGATGTTGAACTTGCGGTAAAGAGCCTGCTTGACCAGATGAGTCATGCACTTGCAAGCGGTCAGCGGATCGAGATCAGGGGGTTCGGCAGTTTCTCCCTGCATTATCGTCCACCGCGAATCGGCAGAAATCCGAAAACGGGCGAGTCGGTCGCACTGGCCGCCAAGTACGTTCCGCATTTCAAGCCAGGCAAGGAACTCAGGGAACGGGTGAATAACAGCTTCCAGCGCAGCCGGGAGATGTTCTAGCTGCAAGGCAGTTTGTGCAGGGCGGGTTGTTTCTCCCGGGCAAGCCGGTGAGAAACAGGCCCTCGCTGCCTGTGTATTCCACCAGCCGGCTTGCCGGGCGTGCTTTCGTCACGGGGCCCGGTGATCTGTTCAGGCGCCATACACTTCTCCGGCAGCAGCTGCCCGCTGTCCATGGAACGTAATCCCGAACATGGCATATAACGACATACATGGGCCCAGGTCATGCTGGAACTGATCTGGCTACTGCTGCCGGTTGCCGCCCTGGGCGGCTGGATCGCTGCAACGCGCAGCAAGGACAAGCAGAGAAGTTGCCCGGAAACCATCCTCAGTCCGCAGTATCTCGAGGGTCTGAACTACCTTCTCAACGAGCAGCCCGACAAGGCGATCGACGTCTTTATCCGCATGCTCGAGGTCACCGCGGATACCTTCGAAACCCACCTGGCACTCGGCAACCTCTTCAGAAAACGCGGTGAGGTCGATCGTGCCATCCGTATTCATCAGAATCTGATTGCGCGTGAATCCCTGAGTAACGAACAACGCAATGATGCCTTGCTGGAGCTGGGCCAGGACTACATGCGTGCCGGGCTGCTGGACCGGGCGGAAGGCCTGTTCAGTGAGCTGGTGCACAATAATGTCTATCCTGAACGTGTGCTGCCCCTGCTGCTGGATATCTACCAGCAGGAGCACGAGTGGGATAATGCCATCAGCACTGCGGAAAAGATGGAGCAGGTCGGTGTGCAGCCGGCTGGCGCCATCATTGCCCAGTTCGATTGCGAGCTGGCCGAGCATGCGCGTCGGCAGGGCAACATGGACAAGGCGCGTAATCTGCTGGCGCAGGCCGTGGCGCGTGACCGGGAGTGTGCGCGCGCCAGTATTCTGCTGGGTGACATCGAACAGCAGGCGGGTAATCACGAGGCGGCACTGGAGGCCTACCGCCGGGTCGAGCAGCAGGATATCGAGCTGCTGCCCGAGGTGCTTGACCGGATGTATGCCTGTCACCAGTCACTGGGTAGCATCGACAGCATGATCGATTATCTGCGCCATGCGATACCCCGCTACAACGGGGTATCGCCGGTGCTGGTTCTGACAGACCTGTTGGCGCGGGAGCGTGGTACGCAGGCCGCCTCCGATTTTATTGCCTCCCAGCTAGGTGAACGGCCTTCGGTACGTGGCCTGGCCCGGTTCATAGAACTCAATCTGGCGGATTGTGACGGTGCCAGGCGCGAGAACCTGATGATCCTGAAGAAGCTCACGGACCAGTTGCAGGAAAGCAGGCCCGTTTACGCGTGTCACGATTGCGGCTTTTCAGGCAAGACCATCCACTGGCAGTGTCCGGGCTGCAAGCACTGGAATACCGTCAAGCCGATACACGGTGTCGAGGGCGAGTGAGAGGCACTGCACCCGCTGGATCACAGCGCCAATCCGGAACAAACCGAAATATTCACCGCAAAGACGCAAAGGTCGCAAAGCAAAATATTGAAAACAACACGGAAAAGACGGGAGCCTGAGGTGGTGTTGCAGGTGCGCCCCGCGGGCACGAAGTTCGACTGAACGCAAGGAAACAACTCAGCATGACTGACAAACAAATCACCGGGCCACGGGTCATTGTGGCGCTGGACTACCCGGATGCCGAATCGGCCTGGCAACTGATCAACCGCCTGGAGCCTGACCAGTGCCGGCTCAAGGTCGGCAAGGAGCTGTTTACCAGCGCCGGTCCGCAATTCGTAGAGACGCTGGCCGGGCGGGGTTTCGAGGTCTTCCTGGACCTCAAGTTCCACGACATCCCCACCACCGTTGCGAAGGCCTGCCGAGCAGCTGCAGGCCTGGGCGTGTGGATGCTGAATGTGCATGCACTGGGCGGCGAACGCATGCTGAACGCGGCACGCGAGGCACTGGCAGAGGCCAGCCGGCCGCCGCTGCTGGTTGCCGTCACCATCCTGACCAGCATGGATGAAAGTGACCTGCGCGCGGTCGGTTTGTCCGGCACGCCGGAGGATAATGTCATCCGCCTCGCGACGCTGGCACACCAGTGCGGCCTCGACGGGGTGGTGTGTTCATCGCGTGAGACCGCAGAACTGCGTGCCCGCTTCGGTCCGGGTTTCCGCCTGGTCACGCCGGGGATCAGGCCCTCCGGCAGCCAGGCGGATGACCAGCGCCGTGTCATGACACCGGTGGATGCGGTCGGCAACGGTTCCAGCTACCTGGTCATCGGGCGCCCGGTGACGCAGGCGGACGACCCCCCGGGTGTATTGCGCACCATCAATTCGGAATTGGCCGCATTCAACTAGAACCGCCGCGCTGCTAGCCTGACTCCTGTCCCGTCGCCTGCCTGGCGGGGACGCGCTGTATCCGAGGGATGAATACAACCGAAAGGAGTCGAACCATGTCTTATCTGAAATCCATGTTGCTGCTGTTCTCGTTCTTGCTGGCCTTCTCCACGCAGGCCCTGTCAGGTCCACTCAATATCAACACGGCCGATGCCAGCGAGCTGGCAGAGGTCATCGACGGGGTCGGTGAACGCAGGGCCGTGGCCATTGTGCAATACCGGGAAACGCACGGCCCGTTTGCCAGCGTGGATGAACTCGCCAACGTGAAGGGGATCGGGATGAAAACCGTGGAGAATAATCGTGGCAACCTGACGGTCATTTCGCCCCGGCCATAACCGCTGACCGACCCAGGGCCCTCTTCCATGACCGGGAGAGGGCCCTGCTGTGTTCCCCTCAATGAGGCATGGGGCAGCATTGATCGTGACGGGCACGGCCTGCGGCCTTTGTCCATCCTACGGGTTGCGTTTTAGAGGGGCGCCCTGCGGGTGCGATTGCACAAAGCCCTGCCCATCGGGTACAGATGCGGGGTGCAGTCACCGGCGCAACTGGCTATAATCATCTTTTTGCGCAAATAAATGTTAAATAACAATTAAATGCATTGCACGCAGCCGGCGTGCCACGCACCATCAGGCGATCGGTGGACGCCCTGACCCTGCTCAATTTGAGCTGGCACGCGCCGATGATTGGGACAACAATGGATAACTCTTCACGACTGACAACCACCACGGTGCAATCCGAATGACAATCTACCCGGTAATACTCTCCGGAGGCTCGGGCTCCCGGCTCTGGCCCCTGTCCCGCGAGCACTACCCCAAGCCGCTGCTACCACTGATCTCGGAGCAGACCCTGCTGCAGGAAACCGCCAACCGCCTCGACGGACTGTCCGACCTGGGCGATGCCGTCTACGTCTGCAACGAGGAGCACCGCTTCCTGGTCGCCGAACAGGTAAACCAGTTGGGCAAGAAGGCGGCAACCATAATTCTCGAACCCCAGGGTCGCAATACCGCGCCGGCACTGACGCTGGCCGCGCTGTATCTCGCTGAACGGGATCCGGATGCCATGATGATGGTGATGCCGGCCGATCATGTCATCAGCGAACGCGAGCCCTTCCTCGATGCCGTGCGCCTGGGTAGCAGCCATGCCGAGCAGGGTGCGCTGGTCACCTTCGGCGTGGTCCCGGATAGGGCGGAAACCGGTTACGGCTATATCAAGCGTGCTGAGGCGCTGGGGGAGGGCGCGGCCTACCAGGTTGCCCGGTTCGTCGAGAAGCCGGACCAGGCGACCGCCGAACGTTATGTGAAGGATGACGACTATTTCTGGAACAGTGGCATCTTCCTCATGCGCACCGACCAGTGGCTGGAGGAGATCGGCCGGTACCGCCCCGATATCCTCGAGGGCTGTCGCCAGGCAATGCAGCAGGGCGCGCAGGACATCGATTTCTTCCGGGTCGACAAGGCCGCCTTCCAGGCCTGCCCCAGTGACTCCATCGACTATGCCGTCATGGAAAAGACCGGCAGGGCAGTGGTGGTGCCGTTTTCGGCCGGCTGGTCGGATGTCGGCGCCTGGTCCGCACTCTGGGACGTCTGCCCGCACGACGAGGCCGGCAATGTGATTCAGGGTGATGTCATCACGCACGATACGCACAATGCCTTTCTGGTTGCCGAGCACCGTTGCCTGGCGACCGTGGGGCTGGACAACGTCATCGTGGTTGAGACGGCCGATGCCGTACTGGTGGCCAACAAGGACCGGGCACAGGACGTCAAGGAGATCGTCAACCACCTGAAGTGCGAGGACCGCGATGAAAGCCGGGTTCACCGGCGGGTCTACCGGCCCTGGGGTTCCTACGAGGGCATCGACAACGGTGCGCGTTTCCAGGTCAAGCGCCTCACTGTCAATCCCGGCGCCAGCCTGTCACTGCAGATGCATCACCACCGCGCGGAGCACTGGGTGGTGGTGAAGGGTACGGCCCGGGTGACCTGCGGCGACAATGTGTTCAACCTGCACGAAAACGAATCGACCTACATCCCAATGGGCGAACGCCACCGCCTGGAGAACCCCGGCACCATTCCCCTCGAGGTCATCGAGATCCAGTCCGGCAGCTACCTGGGCGAGGACGACATCGTGCGCTTCGAGGACGTCTACGACCGCGTCCAGGAAAGCTAGCCAGGCAAATCTATCTGTTCCCGTTCTTCCCGGGAGATTGCTTCACTGCACTCGCAATGACGGTCCTGTTTTTGATTGAGACAAGCCTGATAGAGCCGTCATTCCGTACGGGGTGCAGCGGAGATCCGGAATCCAGAAATAGTTTGTCAGGCGCATACTGGATTCCGGCTTTCGCCGGAATGACAAAAGATGAATGGCAATCTGGTCATTGCGAGGAGCGAAACGGCGAAGCAATCTCCAATTAGTTACTGTCATCATGTGATGGTCTCGCGGCACACGTACTGACAGGCCTGTTTTCAGCAGAAGGAAACCTCTAGGAGCGCCTCGCAGGCGCGATCATTAATAGCACTCTTTCTCCTGCAACCCATCCTTTTGCAGGAGAAGAGGGTTACAAAAGGCCGGGCACCTGTCCGGGAACATCATCAGCAAACTGGAGTGAACAGCGGCTTCTTCCTGCGCTTCTTGTCCTTGATGCGCGTGACATTCATGGTGATGTGATTGGGGGTGTAGAGTGTAGTCCGGAGTAACCACCCGCCGTCGGGCAGTTGGGCCTGTTCCGTCATGGTGCGGATATGGGTGGTGTCGTCAAATACGTCTTCGATGACTTCGTATACGAGTTTCATTTTTTCCTCCTGTGACTTTAGTGAAGTCGGACCTGTTATTTTCATCTCTTATCTGATCTCCCTTTTATGGGGAGAAGGTCAGGATGAGGAGTGGGAAACAATTATTGTAGTTTGCATTATTTAGTAATTCACACCCCGATCCTTTATGTCCTTCAGGGTAATTGCATTAATTAGAGAGACGACATGTATTATTGTAGACCCGCTCCGATCAGTCTTCTCTCTTGGGTGGTTACCGGCGTCACTTCTGGAATTCCGGGCTTGCGCGGTGTAGGCTTTTAATAATGCCCCCCGGGTGAGGGGAATATCGGCATACCGATAGACGACGTAACCAGAACAATAATAAGGAGAAAATCAAATGCACGCCCGGATTCTGGCCCTTTTCATCACCCTCGCCCTTCCGGCGTTTCCGGTTCTCGCCGAGACGGTTCACATCCCGGCTGAAAGGGATGCGACCCTTATCGAGGACGGCAATGGCGCCCTTGCCAATGGAGTCGGGCCCGCCCTGTTTGCGGGGCGTACCGGCCAGTCAGCCTTCGCGCTGCGCCGTGCCCTGATCCGCTTCGACGTGGCCGGGCACCTGCCGGAGCGCGCACTGGTTGACCGCGTCTTCCTGAGCCTCTACCAGACATCGGGGAGCAACCCGGCACCACATACCGTCGGACTGCACCGGGTCCTCGAGGACTGGAGCGAGGGCACGGCCTTCAGTTCAGGCGGCGGCGGTGCACCGGCCGGGCCGGGTGACGTCACCTGGCTGCACACGGACTACGAGGGTGAATACTGGGTCCGCGCGGGCGGTCACTTCGTCAAAAGGGCGAGTGCCAGTGAGGAGGTCAGTGGCCCGGGTTTCTACACCTGGCAAAGCAGTTCCGGCCTGATCAGCGACGTGCGGCTCTGGCTGCATGCGCCGCAGCAGAACTTCGGCTGGCTGATCAGGGGTGACGAGGAAAGCCCGCAATCAGCCAAGCGCTTTGCCAGTCGCGAGGCGGCGAGTCCTGATCAGCATCCTGTGCTGACCATCGAGTATCACCTGCCGGGAGAGTGAGTATTCCGAGGGATTGCTTCGCTGCCCCGCAATGACAGATCCGTTTTTGGACTAGGGCAATCAAATAAAGCCGTCATTCCGGGCGGAGCTGAGCGGAAACCCGGGATCCATGAGTGGCGGATACGTCTGCAGCTGGATTCCGGCTTTCACCGGAATTACACGCGCCGGGTTCTTCAGGCCTTACTTGAAAGAATCTCCGAAACGAAGCAACAGGGACGCCCCTGACTTTTTGGGAGATTGCTTCGCTGCGCTCGCAATGACGGGTTGTCACGTTGCTGTGTCCGCAATGACGGGTTGTCACGTTGCTGTGCTTGCAAGGATTGTCATCCCGTTCCTGTGTCCGCAATGACGGGTTATCACATTGTTGTCATTGCGAGGAGCGAAGTGACGAAGCAATCTCTGAGTTATTGTATCTCAGCTAGTTCGCCGCGCCACAACGAGGTGATGCCCCACTTGCATCAGCGGTTGGCAGAAAAGAGAAATATCCCTTTTTACTTGGCGTTTTCGCCGACTGCCTTATCGATTGCTGCCTTGAAGACGTTAAGCGGCTGCGCACCGATGATGACCTCCCCGTCTATCTTGTCATCGGTGCTCTTGCCCACGACGAAGCTGGGCGTTCCGGTCAGGCGTGAGGCGTTCGCATTCTTTGCGTCCTGGTCGATCTCGGCCAGGTGTCGTTCGCTGGCCAGGCAGGCCTTGAAGGCCTCGACGTCCAGTCCGACGCTCGCTGCATGCACGGGCAGCTGGTCCTCGGCGAGTTGCTTGGGGTTCCTGAACAGTTCCTCGCGCATCTCCCAGAATTTATCCTGTTCGCCGGCGCAGTGGGCGGCCTGGGCGGCCTTCCTTGCCTCCTTGTGAAACGCAAGCGGCAGGTTGAGTGCCACCCAGCGCACCTTGCCGGTATCGATGTAGTCACGTTTCAGTTCGGGGAAGGTGGTCTTGATGAAACGCAGGCAGAAGGGGCACTGGTAATCCGCGTACTCGACGACGGTGACCGGTGCCGAGGGATCGCCCATCATCGGTTTGCCGGTGATGGTTGCGGTGGCCTGGGTGGGTCGGGAAGGGCGCTGGCCACGGGCCGTACCCTGTTTCTCGATCTTCTCGACGATCTGGCGTATCGCCTTCAGCTCCTCGAGGATGGTATCGAGGAGCTCGCTGTCACTGGCGGCGGCTCCAGCGGTCTCCGCTGCCACGCCTGCCGGGAAGACCAGGGGCAGCAGGCCGATGATTGCGGCGGCCAACAGGCTGCGCCAGTGCAAAGGAACAGGGAGATGGAGATAGGCGTGTCTCATAAGCAAGAACCTTTTATTTACGGTTTAATGGATAACCATGCCATTTGGAGCGCAGCGATGCAATTTCCGATGGCGCTATACAAGAGGATGCTAATGCACATTTAAGACAAGTTTGAACCCATGGCCATTCCTGGCGGGGCTGGGCTACGACCCGTTATCGATTTATTGCCAAGCAGTCGGTTACTGGATTCCGGCTTTTGCCGGAATCAAAACGAGGAGTTAATCAGCCTTCCCTATACTATGATTTAGCGGGAATGAGAATGAATGATTGAATCCTTTTTGCATCGTTTATATGCATATAAAACAGTGACTTAATATGGCTTCTTGGTTGCGCAAGGACGTTCCGGTATGAATGGTTGGCAACTGCCTGGAACGGGGAAATCTTTCACCTCCCGGATTAATCGAGTCCCCAGGTTGATTCGGCTATATTGAACAATGGACTAGATAATAAAAACCGGGGGAATTGGATTCATGTTTTCGGGGTATGTAACTCTCTCAGCGGGAACTAAATCGTTCCGGTGCTCATTTCCGCTTGTCGTCCTGCTCTCGCTGCTGCCCGCAGTTGCCTGGCCGGCCACGGTGACAATTAATCCCAGTGCAGACAACACCCTGGCCCAGGAACTGCCGGATAACAGTTCCGGTGTTTGCGACTCAGTATTCTCCGGGATGACGGACAACAACGTTGCCCGGCGTGCACTCCTGAAATTCGATATTGCCGGGAGCATACCCGAGGGATCCACCATTAACAGTGTCAGCCTGGGTATGACGGTCACGCGCGGTAGCAATCACATCGATTCGACCTTTACCCTGCACCGGGTGACGACGCCCTGGGGCGAGGGCACCAATACCTGTGGTCCGCGCGGCGGAGGCCAGGGCGAAGCGGCGATTGAGGGTTCTGCGACCTGGAATTCAGCAATTCACAACCTTAATCCGGCCTGGGGTACTCCGGGTGGTGACTACGATAGCGCTGCAAGCGGCACCACCTTGGTCAATGACACGACACCGCTCTGGGACAGTACGGTCCCAGGTAATGGGGGCATGCTCAGCGATGTCCAGGGCTGGTTCAGCGATCCAGCCTCGAACGACGGCTGGATCCTGGTCGACAGCGAGACTAACCCGACCACGGCACGGCGCTTTGACAGCCGGGAAGGATCATCCCCACCGGCGCTGGTAGTGGACTTTACACCGTCTGGTGATGTGGAGGCGTGTTGCGAGTCCGACGGCGAATGCTCGCTGACACTCTTGGGGCAGTGCAGCGATACGCCGCTTCCCGGCGTGGATTCATGTGAACCCAACCAGTGTTTGCAGCCGACCGGTGCCTGTTGCAACGTCGATGAAACCTGTTCGGACAATGTCGATCGGTTGGTCTGTGAAGATGCCGGTGGCAGCTTCCAGGGCTCCAACAGCAGTTGCGGCCAGGGCAACGTCGACTGCGGACTGACACCCTTCGTCGAGCCGCTGCCGATCCCGCCCGTCCTGCAACCGACCGGGACCCGTCCCGACGGTGTGCCGCAATACACCGTCTCGGTACAGGAGGCCATCCAGAGTGTCCATCCCGAGCTGCCCAACACCACCCTCTGGACCTACAACGGCGCCTGGCCGGGTTCGACCATCGTTGCGGCGCGGGGTCAACCCATCGAGGTGACCTACATCAACAACCTGCCTTCGGGCGGTGGCGGCCAGCGTGGCAACAATCTGCTGGAGGTGGATACCTGTGCCCATGGTCCCAACGACTGGGGCGATTCCAAGCGGGTGGTAACCCATCTTCATGGTGGCCACTTGCCGGCCCGCTTTGACGGCCAGCCCGAGTACCACATCCTGCCGGGAGAGACCGATGTCTACGAATATCCCAACAACCAGGAGGCCGGCACGCTCTGGTACCACGACCATGCCCTGGGTATCACCCGGCTCAACGTCTACGGCGGCATGGCCGGCTTCTACCTGCTCGCCGATGACGAGGATACCCTGGCAACTGGCAATGCCTTCAATCTCCCCAGCGGTCCCTACGAGATCGGCCTCGCGATCCAGGACCGCAGTTTCAACGAGGACGGCTCGCTGTTCTACAACGCCCAGCTGGAAGATGCCTTCAAGGGTGACAAGACCGTGGTCAACGGCAAGGTCTGGCCGTATCTCAACGTGGCCAAGGGCAAGTACCGTTTCCGCATCCTCAACGGCTCGCAGTCACGCGAATATAACCTGCGAATGGAAAACATCACCGATCCCGGCAACGACCCGGACTTTATCCTGGTCGGTACCGACCTGGGGCTGATCGACGCACCGATCAATCTCGGTAACAGCATCGGCCTCCAGTCCCCGGCCGAGCGCATGGACGTGGTGATCGATTTCGAAGGCTTCCCGACCGGTACCGAGATCATCCTGAAGAACGACGAGCAGAGCCTGCCGTTGCTACCGAACGTCATGAAGTTCATCGTGACCAACCAGATCGGTCACGCCGGCGATATCACGCCGACATTGCGCCCGGTGACCCCGCTGTCTGCGGGCACCGAGGATGTCATGCGTTACTTCCGGCTTACCAAGGCAGCGAACCAGCTGTGCAAGGATGGCTCGGGCAGGCTGGTTAACGAATGGCTGGTGGAATCGCTGGATGGCCCCAACGGGAACGTGATTGGCAAACACTGGGATGATCTTACCGAATTCCCGATCCTGGGCAATCGTGAGATCTGGGAATTCGAGAATCCGACCAACGTCATGCACCCGATGCATGTGCACCTGGTGAAGTTCCAGATCCTCGACAAGACCGAGATCGCCACCGGCGACCCGATCCCGCTGGAACCCTGGGAGCTCAACACCTGGAAGGACACCGTGCGGATTCCGCCAAATTCCAGGGCGCGCATCATCATGGATTTTACCGATTACCTCGGAAAGTTCCCCCAGCACTGCCATATCCTGGACCATGAGGACCACGAGATGATGCGGCAGTTCCAGACAACTAACGACCCGGCCTACTGCGACAACGATGGGACCTGTGACCCGGCCGAGGACTGTGTCAGCTGTCCCGCGGACTGTGCCGAAGTCAGCGGCGCCCTGTGCGGCAACGGCCTGTGCGAGGCAGGGGACGACGAAAACTGTGCGAGCTGTCCAGAGGACTGTGCCGGCAAGCAAAGCGGTTCACTTTCCAAGCAGTTCTGCTGTGGATTGGATGATGGCCAGGTCAACAATCCGGTCGGATGTGATCTTGGCTCTGCCGAGAATCGCTGTATCGATGCTTCTGCAGGGTTGTTCTGTCGTACTGCTCCACGGGTCCAGGCCTGCTGTGGCGACAAGCTCTGCGAAGGTGAAGAGACGATCTCCAGTTGTAGCAATGACTGCAATCCAGCTGCCTGCACGCCCACGGAACCGGGTATCGAGCAAAGCTGCAATGATGGCCAGGATAATGACTGCGATGGGCTGATCGATATCGATGATCCTGATTGCATTTCGGATACAGACGGAGACGGCCTGAGCGATGCCTTCGAAATCAGTATCGGCACTAATCCGAATTTGGCAGACAGTGATTCCGATGGCCTGACAGACTATGTCGAGGTTGGTTTTGACGGCGACATCAACAGTTACAATCCATATCCCGGTGGCGGGGACCTGGATGCCAATAGCAGTGATACCGACGGTGATGGCATCGATGACGCCACGGAGGCCAACAATACCATCGGCACCGAGCCCATCGACCCGCTGGGCTATCCCAATCTCGCCGATGGTGACTGCGCGCCCCTGCCTTTGCCAAACGGAACACTGGATGCGGGTGACCTGGTCGTGGCAACGCGCATTGCGCTGGGGCTGCACGCTGCCAGTGTCCTTGAACTGGCGCACTGTGACCTGGCGATGCCCTACGACGACGCTATCACAACCGCCGACATCCTCCTGCTGATGCAGCTGCTGTTGACACAATAGGCAGGGGAAAGAGAACAGCGTTGCCAGGCGCGACCTGACCTGGCCTTTTCATGTCAGGCCGCGGAATGCCGTCTCCAAATCGTTCAAAGGATAAGCCTGATGCCCGTGCAACCTATGGCAAGTGCTTAGGCGAGGTATGGTGAAAACCGTGCAGGTTAGTAAGGCTGTTGAAAATGGCTCCCCGGGACGGGCTCGAACCGCCGACCTAGTGATTAACAGTCACCCGCTCTACCAACTGAGCTACCGGGGAATATTCGGGACTAAGAGGGCGCAGATCATACTGGATGGCGGGGTTTTCGGTCAATGCGGCGTGCCAGCCGGTAAAAACCGGGCCGAAGGGGCGGTTCGGGTCACGGGCAGGTGATCGGCCGGCCATCGCAGCGTGTCCGGGTAAGGCGTGGTCGCCCGGTATTCGACAGGCAGATAACGCGTGGAGGGGCGCGCCGACGTGTATCGCAGAAGGTGAAGGAGCTGTTGCTGCCACCGCTGCTGCCGTCTTGCTGGTAGACGATGCGTTTGCGGTAGTTGCCGGAGCGCATCAGGATACCGGCGCCCAGCGGGTTGCCTGACTGCAGCAGTGCCTCGTCTGCCTCGCGTTCACGGTTGTCGCTCGCGAACAGGATCCAGCCCTGCTTCCACTGTGAACTGTCTGCGCAATATTCGCCGTCGGCACTGGGGCACAGCACGACCCGGCGTCCGTGCTTGACGGCCTCGCTGCGTGCCAGCTGCAGTGCTGTCACGAACCCGTTGACCTCGGTAACCATGCGGTTGGACTGGATAAGGTAGGGCAGGCTGTCGGCGGCAGCGATGCCCAGGACGGATGCCACGGCCAGGGTGATCAGCAATTCGGGCAAGGTCAGCCCGGTGGACTTGTGCAGGCCCCGGTTGCTGCGGATACGGATCGATCCTGCGGACATCCCTCCCTCCCTGGAGCATGCCGTTTGAAGCACCGTCCCGGCGCCCTGCGCCCGGTGTTTTCAGAAGATTGCCGGATGAATCGCATTCCGTGACGTGATTATCCCGGGATGTCCCGATTATGGGGTGAGCACCGCGCGCCGGCTGTCAGCCGGTCGCGCGTATAGCTGTCGGCGGCTGCCGCCTCAGGCAGTCAGTGCCGTGGAGAGTCGTTCCAGCGCGGTTCCCAGGGTGTCCATACCGGTCGCGAACGACAGCCGGATATAGCCCGGTGCACCGAAGGCGGAGCCCGGCACCAGCGCCACCCCGGCCCTGTCCAGCAGGTGCTCGGCGAGTTCGATGTCGTTGGCAACACCGTCCATGCGGTCGATGACGGCCTGGACATGCGGGAAGCAGTAGAAGGTCCCGTCGGCGGGCAGGCAGTCCACCCCGGGGATGTCGTTGAGCGCCGCCACCACGAAGTCGTGACGTTCCCTGAAGGCCTTTAGCATGGGCTGGATGCAGCCCTGGTCGCCGTCCAGGGCTGCCTGGGCCGCGACCTGCGAAATCGAGGTCGGGTTGGAGGTGCTCTGCGACTGCACCTTCTTCATGGCCTTGATCAGTCCGGCCGGTCCGCCGGCGTAGCCGATGCGCCAGCCCGTCATGGCATAGACCTTGGAGACTCCGTTGAGCACGATGGTGCGCGCATAGAGATCCGGACAGGCCATGAGGATGTTGGAAAACGGTTCCGCGCTCCACAGGATGTGCTCGTACATATCATCCGTGGCGATCAGTACCTGCGGATGCTGTTTCAATACCTCACCCAGTGCCGCGAGTTCGGCGCGCGTGTAGGCGACCCCCGTGGGATTGGACGGGCTGTTGATCACGAACAGGCGCGTCTTCGGGGTGATGGCGGCGGCCAGCTGGTCGGGGGTGATCTTGAAACCGGTCTCCACGCCGGCCGGGATGATCACCGGTTCCCCGTCCGCCAGCAGCACCATGTCCGGGTAAGATACCCAGTAGGGCGCCGGGATGATGACCTCGTCGCCCGGGTTGAGCAGTGCCTGGGCCAGGTTGAAGAAGCTCTGCTTGCCGCCGCAGGAAACCAGGATCTGTTCAGGGGCGTACTCCAGCCCGTTGTCACGGCTGAATTTCGCTATAATCGCCTTTTTGAGTTCCGGGGTGCCGTCAACCGCAGTGTAGCGGGTGAAGCCGCTGCGGATCGCCTCGATGCCGGCCGCCTTGATGTGGTCAGGCGTGTCGAAGTCCGGTTCCCCCGCGCCCAGCCCGATGATGTCCCGGCCGGCGGCGCGCAGTTCGGCGACGCGTGCCGTCACCGAAAGGGTGGGCGAGGGCTTGATACGTTGTACCCGGTTGGAAAGCGTGATGGTGTCCAAGGTTGCGATCCCTGTCTGGTGGTGGCATGGCCGAGGCCCCAATCATACGCAAACTCAGCGAATTCGATAATAGCCCGTGACCGAGCAATTTCACCTGATCACCGAGATGACGCCTTCCGGCGACCAGCCCGGCGCCATCGTGGGGTTGATTGAGGGCCTGAACGACGGCCTGTCCCACCAGACCCTGCTGGGCGTCACCGGTTCCGGCAAGACCTTCACCATCGCCAATGTCATCCAGGCCGTGCAGCGACCGACCCTGATACTCGCACCCAACAAGACGCTGGCGGCCCAGCTCTACGGGGAGATGCGCGAGCTGTTTCCGCGCAATGCCGTTGAGTATTTCGTCTCCTATTACGACTACTACCAGCCCGAGGCCTACGTGCCGGCCTCGGACACCTATATCGAGAAGGACGCCTCGGTCAACGAACACATCGAGCAGATGCGACTGTCGGCCACCAAGGCCCTGCTCGAACGGCCGGACGCCATCATCGTGGCCACCGTGTCTTCCATCTACGGCCTGGGCGACCCGCAGGCCTACCTGAGCATGGTGCTGCACCTGGTCAGGGGCGACAAGGCGGACCAGCGTGCCATTCTCCGGCGGCTGGCCGAACTGCAGTACACGCGCAATGATGTCGAGCTGCACCGTGCCACCTACCGGGTGCGCGGCGAGGTCATCGACATCTTTCCGGCCGAGTCCGACGGCGAGGCGGTGCGGGTGGAGCTGTTCGATGACGAGATCGACGCGCTGTCCTGGTTTGACCCGCTGACCGGCGAGGTCCTGCGACGGGTGCCGCGGCTGACCATCTATCCCAAGACCCACTACGCCACGCCGCGTGAGGCCATCCTCGGGGCCATTGACCAGATCAAGGTC
>Ga0224512_10002186_pt1 | contig 18138 bp, 17 predicted proteins | sample SF_May12_sed_USG_4_FD_169103 | JGI IMG/M metagenome (GOLD analysis project Ga0224512, IMG submission 169103) | Sediment microbial communities from San Francisco Bay, California, United States - SF_May12_sed_USGS_13 | ecosystem: Environmental > Aquatic > Marine > Sediment | place: USA... | reverse complement strand
GCTGGGGCGCGCGTTTCTTCAGGCTGCGTTTCCGACCGCGCTAACGACCTGGCCGGCGACGGACAGCGCCTGGACGGCGCTGAGAGGCGACAACTTCGCCCTGCCGCTGCTGAGTCCGAATGCGCCCGACGTCGTGACGGCCGCCACGCCGCTGGGGTTGTGGAAATTCGAGTCGACGTCCACCGAAATCAGCGACCTCATGCTGGGCAGTACGGGCGGCTCGCTGGGAGAGACTGCGGGACTGCTCATCCTCGTGTGCGGCGGCTATCTCGCCCTCAGGAACTACCTCAACTGGCGGATCCCGATCAGCATCTTCGCCACCGTGGCGGTGTTCGCCTCCCTGCTTCACGCACTCGACGCTGCGAGCTATCCCGGCCCGCTGTTCATGTTGTTCTCCGGAGGACTGATTCTGGGAGCCATGTACATGGCCACGGATATGGTCACCTCGCCGGTCACGAATGCGGGCGCCTGGATTTTCGGGATAGGAATCGGCGTGCTCGTCGTGCTGATTCGAACCTGGGGAGGACTCCCTGAGGGTGTGATGTATGCCATCCTGCTCATGAACGCGTTGGTTCCGTTCATCAACCGGGCCACCCAACCTCGCGTGTTCGGTCATCGGCGCGACGAGGCCTCCGCGTGACCGAGCAACACGTCGCCAACCCGCCTGCCGTCCGTCTGCTGGGGACGCTGACACTCGCCGGTGCGTTCGCCGGGTTGCTGCTCGTGCTCGTGAACGGGTGGGCAGAGCCACGCATCATGGCCCACCGGGCCGAAGTTCTGCGGGAGGCGATCCACGAAGTCCTCGGTGGTCCTGATCGATATGAGACCCTGTTTCTGGTCGACGGCCGGTTCATGGCTGATCCGCCAGCCGAACGTGATACGCTGCGACTGGATCGCATCTACGCTGGATATGACGCGAGCGGTCGCCCGATCGGCCTGGCCATATCGGGTGGGGAGCCCGGTTTCCAGGACGTGATCCGCCTCCTGTTCGGATTCGATCCGACGACCGGACGAATCACGGGAATGAAGGTGCTGGAAAGCAAGGAAACGCCCGGGCTGGGCGACAAGATCGAGAAGGACTCGATCTTTGTGGCAGAGTTTTCCGGTCCGGTGCCTCCGCTGAAGGGTGTCAAGTCCGGTTCCGGTTCCGGTGACGAAAGCGAGGTGGACATGATCACGGGAGCCACGATTTCGTCGCGCACGGTAATCGCCATCATCAACCACCGACTCGAGGAACTGCAGCCCTACTTGCCCGTCGCAGGAGACGTCCCGTGAGAGCGACGACACCGACGTACGATCTCACACGGGGGTTCTGGCGCGAAAACCCCGTACTCGTCCAGCTGCTCGGACTGTGTCCGGCCCTCGCGGTGACGAACACGGTGGCCAACAGCCTGGCCATGGGTCTGGCCACGTTCTTCGTGCTCGTCGGCTCGAGCCTGTTGGTCTCAACGCTCAAGAACCTCATTCCGCACGAGGTTCGCATCAGCGCCTACATACTGATCATCGCAACGTTCGTTACCGTAGCCGACCTCGTGCTGGCCGCCGTCGTGCCGGACATCCACAAGGCGCTGGGTGCGTTCATCGCGCTCATCGTCGTGAACTGCATGATTCTGGGCCGGCAGGAAGCCTTCGCGTCGAAGCGACCGGTCGGCAGGGCCCTGCTCGACGCAATCGGGACCGGGGCCGGGTTCACCGTCGCACTGCTGATGATGGGCGGGATTCGCGAGATTCTCGGCTACGGGACGTTCCTCGGTCGGCCGTTGCTGGGTGCCTCCTACGAGCCCTGGATCGTGATGATCCTGCCACCCGGTGGCTTCTTCACGCTCGGGTTCATCCTGCTCGGGTTCGGCTGGTGGGAGAGTCGACGCCAGCAAAGATCCGTTGTGCGTGACTGGCCGCACGGCGTTGGGTCGACGACGCGGAGGACCGCATGATGGGCGATCTGGTCTGGATTCTGGTTTCGGCCATGCTGGTCAACAACTTCACGCTGGCCCTGTTCCTCGGGCTATGTCCGTTCATGGGCGTGTCGGCCCGCGTGGCCACGGCACTGAGGATGGGAGCCGCGAACATCTTCGTGCTCGTAATCACCTCAATGACCGCGTGGGTTCTCAATACGTTCGTCCTGGGAGCCGCACCGTACCTCAGACTGATTTCGTTCATCGTCGTCATCGCGTCACTGGTCCAGATCGTGGAAATCGCCATCAAGAAGATCAGCCCGACGCTGTTCCGGGAATTGGGGATCTTCCTGCCCCTGATTACGACAAACTGCGCGATCCTCGGTCTGGCGATCTTCCAGACGAACCGCGGATACGGGTTTCTCGAGGGATTGTTCTTTGCTGTGGGAGCCGGCCTGGGTCTGACCCTGGCGCTCGTTCTCATGGCCTCGATCCGCGAGCAGACGGAACTGGCGACGGTGCCATCGCTGGCAAAAGGCATGGGCCTCGTGCTGATCATTGCGGGATCGCTGTCGCTGGCGTTCATGGGCTTCGCCGGATTGTTCAGTTCATGATCGAGGCGGGGGCGGGAATCGCGATCATGGCCCTGTTGTTTGCGGTGTTCGGATTTGTCCGTCACAATTCCGGGTGCGACGGCGACTGCGTCGGGTGCTCCGGTACGTGCGACCATTTGGAGTCGATCGATGACAATGCATGACCGAGACATGTGGCGGCCCTCCCGCCGGGAGGTAATCTCGCTCGGGATCGGTGCGTTCGTCGTGTCCCTGCCGCTGGTCCGCTGGGCCACCCGCCGCCGGCTCGTCCGCCGCACGATTCCGGTGATGGGTTCGATCGCCGAAGTGGCGGTCGTCCACGACGACGAGCTACTCGCGCAGGCGGCTATCGACGCGGCTGTGGACCGCCTGCTCTGGGTCGACCGCGCGATGAGCCGGTTCGACCCTGCATCCGATGTCGGCCGGGCGAATTCCCTCGCCACGCGGGAACCCGTCCCGATTCATGCCGAAACGGCGGCCGTGCTGCGGGCTGGTGTGCAATGGGCGGCGCAGACCGGGGGCAGATTCGATCCCTGCCTCGGGTCGGTCGTGGAGTTGTGGAACGTGGAAAATCGCCGGTCTCCTCCATCCCCCTCCGCGTACCTGCGGTACGCCGATCGGCGGCTGTATGAGAGCCTCGAGATCGGCCGATACAAGGGTCACGACGTGGTCCGGTTTCACGAACCGGACCTGGCTATCGACCTCGGCGGTATTGCGAAGGGACACGCGGTGGATCTGGCGGTGACGGCTCTGCGCGAAGCAGGAATACAGGATGGTCTGGTAAATGCGGGTGGCGATCTGTATGCCCTTGGGCGCGCGGAAGACGGCGATCCCTGGCAGGCAGGGGTTCGATCGCCGTCGGATCCGACCGCACTGCTGGCGACCCTGCGCGTGTCAGATGGTGCGCTGGCCACGTCGGGGGATTACGAGGCGTACTTCGATCACGACGGCCGACGCTACCACCACATCCTGGACCCGGAAACGGCTGCACCTCGCCGGACCCATTCGCACACGATCACGGTGGCTGCCGACACATGCATGATGGCGGACGCTGCCGCGACCGCGTATTTCGGAGCGACCGGCGAGATGTCGCGGCGCTCGTTCAATGGCCGGACAGAAATCGTCCACATGGCCTGAGGCCGGAGGTGTTCGTGAACAAGCATATGACGTACTGCTCGCACTGCCAGAAGGATGTCCAGTTCGTCGTCACACCATCGCCGGGACACCACGCGCATGCGAATCTGCCAGACGGGAGCCAGGTCGTCTGTCTGGATTTCGGCACGGCCTGTGACGGCAACCTGTGTCCCCTTTCCGGGCTCCCGGCGATCGTCATGGGCATTCGCCTGGCCCGCAGCGAGGAGGAAAGGGTTGAACCCTGGAGCGTCGTTCACGCGGTGTGCGAAGAATGCAGTTTCCCAACCGAATTCAAGGTACTCAACGCCGAGACGGGCCTGTGCACCGTATGCGGTTCCGTAAACCGGTTAGCCCTGCTGAAGCTGGATGACGGCAGTTACATCGCGGCCAGCGGCAAGACACCGTAGACGGCCGACTCAGCGGCTCGCGTAGACGGACCGACCCCCCGCCAGATCAAACGCAATGATGTCGTAGGGGTCCGATATCGGACCGTCCATGCCCGGAGACCCCCTGGGCATGCCGGGCACGGCGAGGCCCGCGATGTCGGGTTTTTCCTCCAGAAGTTGCCGGATCACGTCGGCGGGTACGTGTCCCTCGATCGTATAGCCCCCGACCTCCGCGGTGTGGCAGCCCAGCAGGTCTGGTGTGATCCCGTGATCGGCCTTGACCGCGGCCATGGCTTCCGTATCCACCGTTTCAACCTCGAACCCGTTGTCTTGCAGGTGACCCACCCACTCGCTGCAGCATCCTCAGGTAGGGCTCTTATACACCGTGACGACGGGCGAATCAGCCGCCAGCAGGCCCGAGGAGCCTTCGGTGTCCCCCGACGAGAACAGACCGAAGGCGAACGCCGCGCCGAGAGCAGCGGTAGCTGTCAGGCCTGCCAGGATCACGATTCTATTCATGAGCACGCTGCTCCCTCGATCTGTACGATACGGGTCCGGAGGACCCCGAGTGATGTTCCCAAACTAGACGGCTGCCGCCCGGGCCGCGAGTGGATCACGGTGCGTTTGAGAACGCTCCAGCTCCGGCGGAAGACCGACTGCGAGACAGAAACCCCCCGGCGCCTTTCCGGCTGCCGGGGGGTCGAATGCCCTTAGATGTGGCTGTGTTGTCACGTTACAGGGTCAGAGTCCCTCTTCTGAAGCATGAACACCCCCTGGGAGCCGCTCGTGACCACGATCGTGCCGCTCTCGAAGAACGGGTAGTTGCTCCACGAACCGTCGAACACGACGCTCTCGTTGTCCGGAACCGTATCGAAAAAGCCGACTTCGACCGGATTCACTGGATCGGAGACATCGAGGATCCGTAACCCGCTCACATAGTTCGACTGGTACATCAGATCGCCCTTGATATACAGGTTATGGTCGATCGTCAGGGTCTCCCCGAGGTGCTCCTTGACGAGTATCGGATCATCCAGATCCTGCATGTCCCAGATCAGCGTCCGGGTGGCGGTGAGCCCGAGTTCCTGATTGGTCTCGTCGCCCTCGTCATTCATGAAGAAGTACCGCTGATCTTCCGTGAACCACCCCTGGTGGGCGTACCCGACCGTCGGATACGTGGCGGAAGTGATCGCGATCGGGTTCGCCTTGTCCGTCACGTCCGCCACGCTGATGGCCGTCTCGTTCGATCCGATGCAGATCTCGCGTCCGCGATAATCGGCGTCCGGACCTTCATAGATCACGCACTGCGCGTCGTGCGAGTAGCCGGTGCCCGCGTTCCCGGTCTTCGGATCCGAGAAGCAGCCGGCGAACGAGGGTTGGGCAGGCGTTCGGACGTCAATCATGTGCAGGCCCCCGCCACACGTCTCGCCACCGCCACCGGAGCCCACGCTGAACGCGAAACCAGACTGCTCGTTGATCACGATATTGTGAGCACTGGAGACGCCGTCATAATGAGCAGTCTGCCCGAACTCGATCGGCGCTCCCTGGAAGTCACGCAGCTCCGTGAGGTCGAACACCTGCACGCCATGCCCGCCCGCCTCCGACACGATGAACGCGTGGTTCTGGTAGACCTTGATGTCGCGCCAGCCGCTGCCGGGGGCCCCAGGGGTCCTGTCCAGTTTGCCCACGTACACCGGATTTACCGCGTCCGTCACATCGATGAACGAAGTCGCGTCCGTCATCCCGACCAGCGCGTATTCGTGTCCGGTCTCCGGGTCGGTCCAGCCCCACACGTCGTTCGTCGTGACGCCGCGGCCCGCTCCGATTGCCTGGAGGGGGAGGAAGGACAGGACGTCCACGTCCTTACAGCCGAATCCGCCGGCTTCGCCTTCCGAGCAGTCCACCTTGCCGCCCGTGATCGGCTCGTACGGGGTTGCAGCCTCGGTGAACAACTCGCCCGACTCGGCCCACTCACCGCCAGCCGACGCGAACACGCGTACGGCCCCGAGTCCGTAGTCCGAGCCTCCGGCCGTGACGACCGCCGTGCCTCCCGAGACCGTAAGAAACGTACCCAGGTTGTCACCCTGCTCCAGATTCGACGCCTCCAGCTTCGAGATGCCGGTAATCGCGGAATCACCGTCATAGGCGAGCATGTATGTCGCTCCCGCGCCTTGATCCGCGCCCTGGGAGCCAACCCACACCGCTCCGTCCGCGACGCCGACCGCCGACCCGAACCAGCTGCCGGGCGCTCCGTCAAACGCCTGCAGCGCCTGGCTGACGCTCCAGCCGTCATCGCCCTTCGTGAGCCGGTAGACGGTACCGGTAAAGCCACTCTCGCCGGGTGCGCCCGCCAGGACGTCACCGGCCAGAACGGCAACGGACCAGCCGAACAGGGCGTTGGATTCGAGCCACGGCACCTCTACGACGCTCTCCTGCCACTCGCCATCGGCATCTCGCTCGAAGATGTACACCGCCCCGACGTCCGGCTCGGTCTCAGGCTCCGCGGTTTCGGCCCCGTCACCCGCCGCCTCGTCCGCTTCGGCGTCAGCCGCTTCGCCATCATCCTGGACGCGATCTCGCAGCGCGGCACCCACGGCGATGACATTCCCGTCGGTCGCCAGGGAGTACCCGAAGAAGTCCTGCTGGGCCCCGTCGCTCGCGGTGAGTCGCGCCGTGCGATTCCACGCGCCCCTGCCGTCCCGTTCGTAGACCCACGCCCCACCGCGTCCCTCCGCATGTCCCCACGCTGCGAACACGGCCAGGTCTCCGGACATCGCAGCCATCCGGCCGAACGACTCGCCTTCCGCGAGGTCCTCGGGTCGGAAACGCTCCACCTCGGTCCAGGCGCCGTCCGCCCCGCGCTCGAACCGGTACATCGCGCCGGTGCTGTTGTCCTTCACCGTCGCGCCGATGAACATGGTCGATCCGTCGACAGCCAGTGACCGACCGAAGAAGTCGTTCGCCGACGCGTCGCTGGCCAGCAGCTGGGCGCTCTGCACCCACTCGCCGGAGCTATCCCGCCTGTACACGTAGACGGCGCCGGGGGTCGTGCTGTTCAAGGGTTCGGTGACGACGAGTTCGTCACCTGCGACGGCCGCCCGGTACCCATACGCCTGGGCGAATGCCGGGGCGGCCCCGACCATCGTGAACAGGGCAGTGAACAAGGCGCACGCCATAGTACGGTGCATCGTCATGCTGATCCTCCTGAAAGTCATGGTGCCGGTCCCATACGGGCTGAGACACCTTGGGCGCGCGGTTCGTTGCGCCGTCGGTGGGATAGTACCCGGAGTCTCGCCACCAGACTACACGCGTGGTGCCAGGAAAGTTCGGGAAGAAGGCCGCGCTTTGAACAAGAAAGCGAGGCCGGGACGCGCTACGCGCCCCGGCCTCGTTCGACCACATGCCCGCCCGCTGATCGATCAGCGAACCCGGCGGATGGTGCCATCCGGTTCGATGGCGTCCAGACGACCTCGCCACAGGTCGCCGGACAGGTCGACCGTGACTCGTTCGCCAGCCGGACCAAGCACGATCGAGAAGACTTGCGAATAGGGGTCGGCGGCCCCCAGATCGACCGTGTACCCCAGGTCGGCAAACGAAGCGATCGTCAGCGAACTCATCGGATTGCTGCCCAGGTTCGCCTGCGGAGTCATCAGCTCCTCATCGAATACGCTCTCCCGCCAGTGGCCATCGAGGCTTCCCGGGCCGAAGTTGCCCGTGTCATTCTCCACCGGAACGATGTTGCCGCCCGTGTAACTGCCGCCACCGATGGCTGCAAACTCCGCCAGCGCCGCCGCCCCGGTGAAGTGCGTGTCCGTCATGCCAGGCACGTGGGTCGGATTGGCCGGATCCGACGGCTGCTCCAGCAAGTCGACGGGCGACTCCCAGAACGTCCCGAATCCCAATACGTGCATCATCTCGTGAACGATGATGTCGTCGAGCAGCCCGAGGGCTTCGATCTGATTCAGGTCGTCGGTATCGAAGCGCATCCCTCCAAGTGCGGAGAACGCCGTGCCACCCCGGAACAGGCACGGGCCTGCGGAGCCCACGGTCCCACCGGGTCCGTCGATCGGGACGAACTCGAGGTAGATGATCACGTCGTCGAGCGATTCGCTGAGCGCCGGCGTTGATGCACCCGCGCACGATCCCGCGGCGCGGGTGAACGAACCGATGTCGCCCACGTCACCCGTGATGGCGGCCTGCAGTTTCGTCACCGCATCGTCGACGGCAATCTGCTGGCCGGCCGACAGCGTCACGCCCTCCGACAGGCGAATGTGGATCTGGTAACCTGCGGCGGATGGCGGCTTCACGATCACCAGCACCGTCTCCTTGCCTTCGTTCGAATCGACGTCCGTCCCGGTCAGTGTGACCGTATGCATGCCATCGCTGAGGGCCGACGTCGAGAAGGTCTCGCCCGTACCGATCTGGCCGTCGACGTTCGACGTCCATACGAGAGACGCACCGGTCAGCGGTCCGTCCTCCGGGTCGGTTCCGGACCCTGTAAACGTGACGCCTGCGCCCTCGAACACGGTGTTCGGGGCGCCATTCCCCTGATTTACCGGCGCCGTGATGGCGACCACGGGCGCACCTCCGCCGGTGATCGAAAACGAGATCATGTCCGTGCCCACCGCGGCATCGCTGTCGGTCGCCGTCAGCGTGATCTGGTGCGTCCCGCCGGACAGCGTGGTTGTCGAAAATCCGGTGCCGGTCCCGATCGTGCCGTCGAGATCCGACGTCCAGACGAGTGCCGCGCCCGTGATCGATCCGTCCTCGGGATCCGTGGCGCTTCCCGTGAAGATCACGTTGGCTCCGGCGGCGGCCGAGCCTCCGTTGGCCGGTGAGGTGATCGTCGCCACCGGGGGCTGATTCACCACAACCAGAATGGTGATCTGGATTGACGCCGTGCCCGCGGCGCCCTCGCTGTCCGTAGCCGTCAGCGTGATCGTATGGACACCGACGGAGAGATCCGCCTTGTTGAACGACACGCCGGTGCCGATTGCGCCGTCAAGGCTCGACGTCCAGACGAGCGCCGCGCCGGTGAGGGTGCCGTCTTCCGCGTCCGTAGCGGACCCCGCAAAGGCGACGGAGACGAACTCGTCGAACGTCGAGCTGTTCGCAGGGGACGTGATGGAGGCGCTGGGCGCCGTATTTGGGCACGTATCGGTGACGCTGCAGTCCTCGTTGGAACTCTGGCAGGCCGCGGCAAACAGACCAAGTGCGGCCAGCGTGGCAACGACCCGAACGCGGTCACTCGGGCGAACGCGCGATCGATTCACGGTGCTTCCTCCATTCGCAGAGACGGCGATGTTCGTCCGCCGGACAGGAAAATCTTCGGGACGATTATATCCGCTGTTCTGTCCGCAAGCACCGGACCAGCGGGCGGAAACATCACCCGGGCCGAACCGACGCTCCGAAGTCTTTCGGAGCGAGACCCTGCCGGTTGTCCGGCGAGCTGCGTGTCGAGATATATATTACATTATGTCATATCAACTTACGGTCGATTCGAATCCCCGGAACCCGTGATCGGGATTCGGGGGCGCAACCGGGTCCGGGCCGCACGATGCGCTCCCGCGCGAATTGCTCCTGGGGTGAATACCGCCAATTCGTGCGGCACCCTGCAAGTCCTGTCGGCGTCTATTAGGTTGGGCGTTCCACAAGCCGCGAATGGGACGCGAGGTGTGACATGCCGGTAAAGACGCGAACGATCTGGATGCTGGCCGGGCTGTCGTGGGGCATGCTCGTGGGCCTGGCGGTCGCGCTCGAGACCGTAGCGTTCCTCTTGGGTGTTGGCTGGTTGTTCGTGTTCGGAGACGATCCGTGGCCGGCTGCCGCCGGACCGGCGATCATGGCCGCGACGATCGTGGCTGGGCTGGTCCCGGCCTTCCTTCTCGGCTGGCTTGGCCGCCGGCTGGGGATCGCGTTCGAGAGTGAGGGCCGGCAGCGCCTGCGGGCCCGCAGGCGTGGCTGGACGGTGCTGGTCCTGGCCGTCGTCGCCGTGATCGTCGGAGTATCGGCCGCGATGGCCGGATCACTTCGCGAGCGGGCCGAGCGCGCCGACCGGCGGGCAGCCGAGCACCAGCTCGCGGAGTTACTGCGGGCAGTTCATCGCCTCGATGCGCCCGCCGCCTCGGTCGACAATGCGGTGCTCCGCCTTCCGATCACGGGAACGCGAGCGGGGGCCTACACGCTGGAGTGGACGATCCGGGAGTCTGTCTATGACGCGGAGCTCGACGCCGGGTCCCGGAGACTGGAGCTGACAGATGGATCCGTCGTGGAGCACATACCGCTGGACATGTCCGGAATGCGGGACGTGTATCGTCAGACAGTGCTCGGTGGACGCGGAGGAGTTCTCGTGGAGGAGGATTTCGAGGCCCGGGTCCGCCTGCGTCCCGAACTCCGGCCGGAGGAATCTGCCCGCCTCCCGGATGCGGCGATCCAGAACCTCAGACTCGGTGTTTCAGGCCTGATATCAGAGGCGACGGTGCCGGTGCCCGTCCGGTTCCAGATCCAGTAACCGCCTGCAGTTCAGCCCGCCACCACGACGGTCTTGACGTTGACGAACTCGCGGATTCCAAACTGCGACAGTTCGCGTCCGAATCCGCTGTCCTTGATGCCGCCGAACGGAAGGCGCGGATCCGACCGCACGAAGTCGTTCACGAAACAGCAGCCGGCGTCCAGCCTCTCCGTGGCGATGCGTTCGCCCCGAGCCGCGTCTGACGTGAACACGGCAGCCCCGAGCCCGAACACACTGTCGTTGGCCGTCGTGATCGCGGCCTCGTCATCGGCCACGGGCAGAATGGCGGCGACCGGTCCGAACAGTTCCTCCTCGCAGGCCGGGTTGCCCGGCCGCACGTCCGACAGCACGGTGGGCGGATAATAGGCACCGGGTCCTCCGGGGTGGGTTCCTCCCAGCAGGCACCGGGCACCGGCTTCGATGCTGCGGACGACCTGGTCGTGCAGTTCGTCTCTCAGGTCCGCCCGTGCCAACGGACCGATGTCGATGTCGGGCTGGGACGGATCTCCCCACGTGGCCAGGTCCATCCGCCGGACGACCTCCCGTTCGAATTCGCTCCGCACGCTGTCCACTACGATGAAGCGCTTGGCGGCGATACAGCTCTGGCCGCTGTTGATGAGCCGACTCCTGACGCAGGTGTCCGCTGCTGCCGCAACGTCGGCGTCTGCCAGTACGACGTACGGGTCGCTGCCCCCGAGTTCCAGCACGCACGGTTTCAGGTGCTGGCCTGCCAGGGATGCCACCGCTCGACCGGCAGACGTGCTCCCTGTCAAGGTGACGCCCCGGACGGCGGGATCGGCGATCAGGTCCGCCACGCGGTCGCTACCCGCCAGCAGAGTCTGAAACACTCCGGCCGGAAGGCCGGCCGCCGTGAAGATCCGTTCGATTTCAAGCGCACAGCCCGGGACGTTCGACGCGTGCTTGAGGAGCATCGTGTTGCCCGCCAGCAGCGCCGGAGCCGCAGCCCGGAATACCTGCCAGAACGGGAAGTTCCACGGCATGACGGCCAGAATCGGCCCCAGGGGAAGATACGCGACGAAACTCCGTGCGGCTTCCGTTTCCACGGGTTCCGGTGCGAGAAAGCGGGCTCCGTTCTCCGCATAGTATCGGCACACCCAGGCGCTCTTCTTCGCTTCCGCTCGACCCTGGGCCACGGGCTTTCCCATCTCTTCCGCCATCAGGACGGCGTAGCGGTCCGCTTCCCCCTCGAGCAGCTGGGCTGCCTTCCGCAGCGACTCGGCGCGTTCGGGGAAGGATCGTCTGCGCCAATCGCCGAACGCGGCCAGGGACGCAGCCAGCTGCTCGCGAAGCTCCGGGTCAGTGGCGGACGCGTATTCGGCAAAGGTCGCTCCGGTCGCCGGGTTGATGCTCCTCTGCGCCATCAGCGGGACCCTCCTGGTTGGTTTGGCCGCCCCGTGCGAGGGGCCTTCGCGTCAAGTATTCTACGTCGGACTGCGCGCCGACACCCCAGATACGGATAGACGATCAAGATGACCCTGCAGCAAGTGCTCGCCCGAATTCGCGACATACTCGATACCGACCTGTTCGAGGTCGGCGGTGTGACCCTCTCCGTCGGCAGCCTGCTGACCGCGGCTCTGATCATCGGGCTCACCTTCTGGTTATCGTGGATGGTCCGCAGGATGATGGCTCGGGCGGTCAGGGAACGGAGCGTGCCGGAACAGGGATCGATGGCGGTGACTGCCCGCCTACTGCACTACACCATCCTGTTCATCGGTTTCACGATTGCACTCGGTACGCTCGGGATCCAGTTGACGGCTTTGTTCGCCGCCGGCGCCGTATTCGCGGTGGCGATCGGATTTGCGATGCAGAACATCACGGCGAATTTCGTCTCCGGCGTGATCCTGCTGTTTGAGCGGTCGATCAAGCCCGGGGACATCATCGAAGTCGACGGCCGCATCATAAAAATCCGGGAACTCGGTATCCGGTCGACGATCGCTCGCGGCATGAGTGAAGAGGATCTGATCATTCCGAACTCTAGCCTCGTGCAGTCAACGGTCAAGAACTACACGCTGCGCGACACGCTGTACCGGCTGGATGCGGAGGTCGGTGTCAGCTACGGATCCGATATGGCGCACGTGCGAAGCGTGCTCGAGGGAGTTGCAGAGGCGATCGACTGGAGACTTCAGGAGCCCGAACCTGTCGTCATGATGCGGGAGTTCGGGACATCGTCGGTCAACTTCTTGGTGACCGTGTACACGAATGATCCCTGGCGGCACCGGATTCTGCGTTCGATACTCAACGAAGCGATCTGGAACGCTCTCCTCGATGCCGGAATCACGATCGCCTTCCCGCAGATGGATGTGCATTTCGATCCGCCGATAGCCGAGGCGCTGGCGGTCGTCGCCGACACGGGGACCTAGGCCCGGCGCGCCATCTTTCCCCACCCGTCCCGAAGCGCGACGATCCGGTTGAACACCAGCGCGTCGCGTGCCGAAGACACGGGGTCCGAAGCGAAGTACCCGGTCCGCTCGAACTGATACCGCGTCCCCGGAGCATCATCCGCGACAGCCGGTTCGATGCGGGCGCCCGTGATCGTCACCTTGGACATCGGGTTGAGGTGGTCCGTAAACGCCTGACCTTCGGTCACCTCCTCCGGATTCGGCACGGAGAACAGTCGATCGTACAGCCGGACTTCGCACGGAAGGCCGTGCTCGACTGAGACCCAGTGGATCGTTCCGCCGACCTTCCGACCGTCCGCCGGGTTGGCCCCCAGGGTATCCGGATCGTGGCTGCAGCGAAGCTCGACGACCTCGCCGGTTTCCGGGTCCTTCACGATCTCGTCACACCGAACGACGTACGCATGGCGGAGGCGGACTTCGACGCCCGGCGACAGGCGCTTGAACTTCCGGACCGGCTCCTCCATGAAGTCGGCGCGTTCGACCCACACTTCTCGCGTGAACGGCATGCGACGAGTGCCCGGTACTCCCACGTCATGCGGGAATTCCGGGGCATCGATCCACTCGACGACATCCTCGGGATAGCTCGTCACGACGACGCGCAGCGGGTCGAGGACACACAGCCGCCGCGGGGCTGTCCAATTCAGCTTGTCACGAATGGCGAACTCGAGCTTCCCTATATCCACCCGGCCGTCGACATCGGCGACTCCGATCATCTCGCAGAACGTTCGAATCGCCTCGGGTGGCACGCCGCGGCGCCGGAGGCCCGCGATCGTCGGCATCCGTGGATCGTCCCATCCGTCGACGAACCCCCCGTTCACGAGTTGGAGGAGCTTTCGCTTGCTGACGACGGTGTAGTCGAGATTGAGGCGCGCGAACTCTGTCTGTTCCGGCCGCGGATGTTCGATCCCGATCGCGTCCAGGACCCAGTCGTATACCTCGCGGTTGTTCCGGAATTCGAGCGTACACAGAGAATGCGTGATACCCTCGATCGCATCTTCGAGACAGTGTGCGTAGTCGTACATCGGGTAGATGCACCACTTGTCTCCCGTCCGGTAATGGTGCGCGTGCCGGATTCGATACAGCAGCGGATCTCGCATCAGCATGTTGGGACTCGCCATGTCTCCGACCCCGCGAAGCACATGCGAGCCGTCGGGAAACTCACCCGCCCGCATGCGCCGAAACAGGTCCAGGTTCTCGTCGACTCCCCGTTCGCGGTACGGACTGTTGAGACCGGGTTCGGTCACCGTCCCGCGGTTCGACCGGATCTCATCGAGCGATTGGCTGTCGACGTACGCCTTGCCCGCCCGTATCAACTGCTCGCCCCACTCGTACATCTGCTCGAAGCAATCGGAGGCGTGCAGCTTCTTCGTCCACTCGTACCCGAGCCAGCGGATGTCTTCAGCGATCGCCTCCGCGAACCGCTCGTCTTCTGTCTCTGGATTCGTGTCGTCGTATCGCAGGTTGCACGTGCCACCGAACTCCTCGGCGATGCCGAAGTTCAGGCAGATCGACTTCGCGTGGCCGATGTGCAGGTATCCGTTCGGCTCCGGTGGAAACCGCGTCGCGACCCGACCCCCGTACTTCCCGGTCTCCACGTCGCGTGCCACCATGGCACGCAGGAAGTCCATTCGGCCCGGTTCGGCCGAGTTCTCGTTGCTTGGCATGCGCGACAACCTGTCGACCGACCGCCCCCCTGCCAAGCACTCCACCGCCATGTGCCAGGCCTCGAATCTGGCGATCCGGTCGGGGTAGAAGTACCGTCGGGCAGGGATACCACCGTGTTACCGGGAGGATGGATGAGCAGGACAGGGAGTCAGTTATTGCGGCGCCTCGCCGTGCCGGCCGCGCTGGCGGGCGTGATCTTGCCGGTTGCCGCCTGCGTTGCCGGATCGGAGGCGGGTCAGGGCACGAGCGCCGAGGCCGCGGTTGCTGTCCCCGACACGACGATTCCCGCGGCCATACTCGGCCGGGGTGCACCGCCACGCGGCGAGGCCGTGTCGTACCTCGAGTCTGACCCGGCCACGCAGGGCTATCTATCGGTGCCGGAGGGAACCGGTCCATTCCCCGCGATCATCCTGATCCACGAATGGAATGGTCTCGTGGACCGGATACGGCAGGTGGCAGATGCTCTGGCTGACGAGGGATACGTCGCGTTCGCCGCCGATCTGTATCACGGGCGCACGGGCGCCAATCGCGAAGAGAACGTGGCCCTGATGCAGGAGGCGCGGGCTGACCCCGGCGGGATGATCGCGAATCTGGACGCAGTCACCGCGTGGCTCAAGGCCCGCGAGGACGTGACGGGTCGGATCGGCGCGGTGGGCTGGTGCTTCGGCGGGGGAGTGGCGCTGAGCTTCGGCCTGGACGGCGCCGATCACGAGGCGACAGCGATCTTCTATGGCAGCCTGATCGACGATCCCGAGCGCCTTTCCGCACTCGGCCACGAAGTGTACGGGACATTCGGTGAGCTGGACAACGGAATCCCCGCATCACAGGTGCGCGACTTCGCGTCGGCGCTTCAGCAGGCCGGGATCGAGAATGACATACATGTCTACGAGGGCGTCGGTCATGGATTCTGGTTATGGGTCGAGCGTGATCCGGCGGCCGCGACGGAGCCGGCTCGTGACGCCTGGCGGCGATTGAGAGAGTACTTCGGCCGAACCCTCGGCGACTGACGAAACGGGAGGTACGGATGGCAAATGGCGGTACAAGCGCCTCGAGAAGTGGCGCCATGACCTGGCTGCTGGGTGGAATCGTGTTGGGGGTGCTCGGGACCGTGTTTCTTCCGCGTCTCGCTGCGCCGTATCTGCCCGACGCGCTCCGCGGTGAGCATCAGGAGGTGGCCGGAACCGTGAATGCGAAGGCCGCTGAAGTAGATCGGCTGCTGCTCACGGTGGGCAGCGACGTGGGTGCGATGCTCGTGACCTATACGAAGAACGTGCCGGAGATCGATCTCCTCGTCGATGTCGGCGACAGTGTCGTTCTCGTGGTGGGCGAATATGCACCGTTCGTGGAGAATGCGAAGATCCGGAGGGTCACGAAGCAGGGGAAAGCGGCCACACCCGACGCCGGTCTCCGCGATCCGACACCGGAGCCGGCGGCCGAGCCGCCCGCCGATTCGTCGATCGTGGAAGGTCTGACCGCGGACGGGCCGGAGTCCGAGGCAGCCGTGACGGACGACACGCAGTGAGCAGATCGCAACTGCCGCAGACGACGCCCGGGTCGAACGGCGGCCCGCGCACCGGTCGCCAGGTCCGCGACTCGGTCGTCGTGCGGTTTGCAGGTGACAGCGGCGACGGGATGCAGACTGCCGGTGCTCAGTTCGGGATCGAAGCGGCGCTGTCCGGTCGGGATATTTCGACCTTTCCCGATTATCCGGCTGAGATCCGAGCCCCGGCCGGCACGACATACGGCGTATCGGCTTTCCAGGTCCACTTCGGTTCGCAGGACGTGAAGACCGCCGGTGACGAGCTCGATGTACTCGTCGCGCTCAACCCGGCAGCGCTCAAGGTAAACCTGGGCGACCTCGGACTGGGCGGAACGATCGTGGTGGACAGGGGCGCGTTCACGGATCGTAATCTCAAGAAGGCCGGGTACGAGACGAGCCCGCTCGAGGATAACAGCCTCGCGCCATACGTACTGATCTCGCTGGACATTACGGCCCTGACCCTGCGCGCCGTGGAGCCGTTCGAACTATCACAGAAGGACGCCATCCGCTGCCGGAACATGTGGGCGCTCGGACTCGCTCTGTGGATGTTCGATGGAGACAAGGACGCCACGATCGAGTGGGTTGCGAACAAGTTCTCCGGACAGGGCGGCGTAGCGGACGCCAACGTGGCGGCGATCAACGCCGGCAACGCTTTCGGTGAGACGGCCGAGATGCCTTCGATCGCCGCCGGGTGGACGGTCGATCCGGCGAACCTTGACCAGGGGCTGTACCGCACCGTGAGCGGCACGGAAGCCCTGGCCTGGGGGCTGACATCGGGTCTGGCCGCCTCCGGACTCGAGCGGATGATCTTCGCCTCCTACCCCATCACTCCGGCGTCGAACCTGCTGCACGCCCTGGCCAAGCTGCGCAGTCACGGCGTGGTCACGTTTCAGGCCGAGGACGAGATCGCCGCCGCCTGTGCGGCGATCGGAGCCTCGTACGGAGGCGCGCTGGGCGTGACGTCGAGTTCAGGTCCCGGCGTGGCGCTGAAGGGCGAAGCGATCGGCCTGGCCGTCGGCACCGAATTGCCGCTGATCGTAGTGAATTCGCAGCGCGCCGGTCCGTCGACGGGCATGCCGACGAAGACCGAGCAAGCCGATTTGTTCCAGGCGTTGTACGGGCGCAACTCCGATGCACCGGTTGCCGTGCTGGCACCGGCGACACCGACGGACTGCTTTGAAGTGGGCAGGGAGGCGGTGCGCATCGCCACCACGTTCATGACGCCGGTGTTCGTGCTGACGGACGCGTACCTGTCGAGTGCGGCCGAGCCGTGGCGCATTCCCGATGTCGACGCGCTGCCGGACTTCCCTGTGACGTTTCGCACGGACCCGGACGGCTACCATCCGTTCATCCGGGATCCCGACACGCTGGCCCGACCCTGGGTACGACCCGGTACACCGGGATTGGAGCACCGGATCGGCGGCATCGAGCGTGACGCCGAGACCGGCAACATTTCGTACGATCCGGAAAACCACGACCGAATGACCCGGACACGCGCGGAACGAATCGAACGCATCGCGCAGTTCATTCCGGCCCAAACCGTCGACGCGGGCAGCGAGTCCGGAGCGCTGGCGGTGGTTGGCTGGGGGTCCACGTACGGGGCTATCTCCAAGGCCGTCGAACGGTGCCGCGCGGACGGGCTCGCGGTGAGCCACGTCCACCTGCGCTGGCTGTCGCCGTTCCCGCACAACCTGGCAGAACTGCTCGGTGGTTTCGATCGCCTGATCGTACCGGAGGTGAATGCCGGTCAGCTCGTCCACGTGCTGCGCGCGCGGTTGGGTCTGCGAGCCGACGGCCTGAATCGCGTTACGGGCCGACCGTTCCGCATCCGCGAAATCGAATCGGTGATTCGCGCCGCCCTGGAGGAGGAATCATGACGCCGGCCACTCGGTCCGAGACGTCCGCCAAGGACTTCGCATCAGACCAGGATGTCCGCTGGTGTCCGGGTTGCGGCGACTATGCCATTCTGAAAGGCGTGCAGAAGACGTTGGCCGACG
>Ga0224512_10002185_pt1 | contig 18143 bp, 12 predicted proteins | sample SF_May12_sed_USG_4_FD_169103 | JGI IMG/M metagenome (GOLD analysis project Ga0224512, IMG submission 169103) | Sediment microbial communities from San Francisco Bay, California, United States - SF_May12_sed_USGS_13 | ecosystem: Environmental > Aquatic > Marine > Sediment | place: USA... | reverse complement strand
AGTGAACCTCTGCATAAGTCTGGGCGAATCAAGTTGGGATTCAAAATGATCAAGATCAAGGCGTGGAACGTAAGTAATAGCCCAGCTATTGCTTGCGTTTCGCAAAGCTTCCGCTCCTGCTCACGCCCCTCACCTACATCCATGTAGGCGACACAGAGATTGATTATTTTGGACCCAAATTGATCGGCCATGACTTTTGCAGAGATTCCTTAAGCATTCGGAATGCTCGAGGTTCCTTAGAATTCCGTATTTGGCTCTTACATACGCCACCGAGGCCGGCAAGCCATAAGTAATTGTCGGCCGAGCCCGACGCATACACGGCCCGCTCTGCGCCATGATGTATACTGTTTCGCGCCGATGATCCGAACCCGCAGGCCGCCCACGTTGCTAATACCGAGAAGCCGAGCGCGGCCGAATTATTGAGGAAGAATTGCCAATGTCCGGTCAATCACCGAGAACCCAGTACCTGCACAATGTGATGACTGCATGGCGGCAGGATCTCCACGCCCATCCGGAGTTAGGCTTCGAAGAACACCGCACAGCCACCAAGGTCGCCGACTTGCTGACGGACTTCGGGCTCGACGTACACCGCGCGATCGGCGGTACCGGCGTGGTCGGCGTCTTGCAGCGCGGCACAACAAAGCGCTGCATCGGCCTCAGAGCCGACATGGATGCGTTGCCGATCACCGAAAGCAATGCGTTTGGACACTGTTCCCGGCACGACGGCGCGATGCACGCCTGCGGCCATGACGGACACACCACGATGTTGCTCGGTGCGGCACGATGCCTGGCTGAATCGGGAGAATTCGACGGTCGGATCGTGTTCGTTTTCCAACCTAACGAGGAGCACGGACTCGGCGCGTCGGCGATGATCGACGACGGATTATTCGAGCGGTTCGAAGTCGAGGAGATCTACGGCATTCACAATATGCCCGGCATGCCGACCGGAACCTTCGCCACGCGCAGCGGTTCAATCACCGCGAGCGAAAGCCTGTTTGAGATCGCGATTAAAGCTCGGGGTGGACACGCGGCGCTGCCGCACATGGGAGTCGATGCCATCGTCGTGGGTGCGAATATTGTGCAGTCTCTTCAAACCATCGTGTCGCGTAAGCTAAATCCGAGTTTTAACGGTGTGGTGTCCGTAACCGAATTCATTGCCGACGGCACGCGCAACGTACTCCCCGGCAATGCGACGCTGCGGGGCGACGCTAGGGCGTTGACGCCGGAAACGAACCGAGCCATCGAGGCTCGTATGCGGCAAATCGTCGACGGCGTGTGCATGGCACACGATGTCAGTGCGGATGTGAGTTACGAGACTATCTTCCCTGCGGTGATCAACGCGCCCGCCCCGGTGCAAGCGGCCGCAAGGGCGGCGTCGGCAGTCGCGGCCCGTGTGGATGCCGACTGCGAACCCCGCCTGTTCTCAGAGGATTTTGCACATCTGGCGGCGGCCCGGCCCGGGTGTTTCATACTCATGGGTAACGGTACCCACGGCGCGCATTCCCAGCCACTTCACTCCGCCGACTATGACTTCAACGACGCGACGCTGACCATTGGTTCATCGTTTTGGGTGCGTCTTGCCGAGCAACAACTTAGCGCCGAAGATTCTCCCCGTGATTGAGGATCCGTTTCAGCGTCGCACGGCCATTCTTCAGGAAACGCTCAAGCAGCAGAACATTGCCACTGCATTCATTACCGATGAAGACAGTGTCTACTATTACAGCGGGTTTTACGATTACTTGCATACGGACTTCGGCCGTCCGAGCATTTTCATAGTGCCGTGCGAGGGAGAATGCCGCCTAGTGACGGCCTCCATCGAACTCGAAATGGCGCAGCGCATGGTTTCGTGGGCACATATTGAGGCTTGGCAGGACGGGCTTGATGACGAATGGCGGGGTCCTTTGCGCGAGGCCCTTGGCGCCATGGGCGATAAATCAATCGGGATCGAATCGGATCTCATGCCGCCCATAGTACGTCGCTTCATGGACTCGCATTTAACGACGGCCGAACTGACGGATATTGCGCCTCTGATTGCGGAGATGCGCATGATCAAGAGCGAACACGAACTTCGCCTGGCGCGACATGCAGGACAAGTGGCAGACGCCATGATGGAAGCCGGTCGCAACGCCATTGGTGACGGGGTACCGGAGTACGAGGTCGCGCTCGCGACATCGGCAGCCGGCACCCGCAAGGCCGCCGAACTGTTGCAGGCGCATTACGACGACGCTCGCATGTCCCCAAATACGCATTTTTTGCAGATCATGGCCTCGGGACACGAAATCACCATGCCGCACCACCGCGCGACGTCGCGACGTATGAAACGCGGCGAGCCGGTATTTCTGTGTTTTTGCGGTATGACCAACTTCCACCGTTTCAAGCTCGGATTCGACCGCACATTTTGGATCGGCGAGGTCAACGAACCGAGGCAAGCAGAAATCTATCAAGTTGCCGTCGACAGTCAGGCTGCTGCACTCGCGTCAATACGGCCCGGCGTGACGGCCGAGGCAGTGCACACGGCCTATGCCGATGTCATCCAAAACGCAGGATACGAGTATCCATTTCGCTGCGGGCGGGCGACGGGATTCAGCTTTCTCGAAAAACCTCAACTCGTGTTCGGGGACTCGACGGTGTTGCAACCCGGCATGGTATTGGCCGTCGACGGCTCCGTGGGCGAGCCCGGTTATTTCCGCGCGCAGGTGGGTGACAGCATTATCGTCACCGAGGGCGGCTATGAACCGATCACGTCTCATCCAAAAGCGTTGAGCGAAGTAACGATAGGATGACTTGGTAATAGAAAAGATTGTACGTATCGGTTACGCACGGAAACGAAGGGGAGCGGTATGTTTAGACTTGGTGATAAGGTGGTATCCGCGCCGCGCAATGTCGAACTCGATCAAGGCAAGCATTGGCGCGCACGGCTCGGCTTCATCTTGATGTCCACGGACTTAGCCGCCGAATCCGATTCCTTTGCTATGGTGCCGGACGGCGTCGCCGTACATATCGCACGTCTCAAGACCGACGACTACACCACCAACGAAACCCTGGCTCGCCACCTCGACACCATGGCGGAGACTGCAGCACGCATCCAGCCCGACACCCAGCCCGACGTGATCAGCTACAGCTGTACCTCCGGGTCGATCGTAAATGGCGAAGCGGCAGTCATGCGCGAAATCAAGAAGGGCGCGCCCTATTCCACTCCCATGACGCTGGTGACGGGAGTCGTCGATGCACTTCGTGAACTCGGTGCCAAGAAACTCGTGGTGGGCACACCTTATTTGGATGAAATTAATACGGCTGAGGCCGAATTCCTCACCCAAAAAGGATTCGAGGTGCTGGATATTCAAGGCTTGAACCTGGAAACGGGAATTTCGTTTGGCCGGGTCACGCCGGATTACTGGAAGCGATTCGCGCTGGAGATCGACCACGCGGATGCCGACGTGATCTTTCTAAGCTGTGGGGGTATACGCGCGCTCGAAGTTGCGGAAGAAATTGAGAATATGACCGGAAAACCGGTAGTTACGAGCAACCAGGCACAGATGTGGAGTTGTCTTCGCCGCGCAGGAATCAAGGACGAGATTTCCGGATTCGGTCAAATCTTTTTGAGGCCGGGCGAATCGCTGTGGCCGAAAAAGTGATGCCATTATGCGCGGTCCATCGTTACGCTGTTGGGCAGCGACATCGATACGTGCGGTACCAACTGCCTCGAATAAACGCAAGCAAATAATCAAAGATTTCAGAGACTAGTTACGACGGCCCATTTAATTATCCAACTTCCAGTGTCGACGTCATAATCCAAACAGACTACACCACCATTCTGAAACTCAATCACCATGCGCTCCGGATCACCGATTGTTAGATAGGAGACCAACCGTTGCATGAATGGCAGGTGGCCGACGTACATTTTATTCGCAGTGGCGTCGAGTCTTTTGGCGAACATCGTCACGTCATCCAACGGACCCAGCCCTGAGCAATCCGTCAGGCCCTCCGCCGGTTTTAGAACAGCCGCGAAAATTTCGGCGGTTTGTCGGGCGCGATCCTTACCACTGTGTTGAATACCGGCTACCTGAACGCGCCCCTGCCGGAGCAGTGATGCGACATGTTTCACTTCCGCCGCGCCCTGCTCCGTCAATCCGCGCTTTGGGTCAACGTCCTTGGGCGCGCTTTTGCCGTGTTGGGAAAGGAAGATCGCCAAGGTTCAAGTCAAATACTTTTTGAAGAAATCACGCGTGCGTTGCCACGACAACGCCGCGTCTTCGGCGTCGTAGCGAGAGCTGGTTGGATTGGCGAACGCGTGGTCCGCCTCATACCAGTGCACGCTTAGGCTGTCTGCTTTTCCCGCCTTTGCGGCCTCGTTCTCAAACCCGTCTACCATCTCTTGATTAATCCAGCCGTCCTTTGTGGCGAAGTGGCCGAGCACCGGGCCCCTGAGATTCTTAAGTTTATCGGCACTAACTGCAACATTGCCGTAGTAGATCACAGTAGCGTCTACCGGTGCCGCAAGGGACGCATTGAGGGACCAGCCGCCACCGAAACACCAACCCACGGTTCCAATCTTGCCAGACGCCTGCTTATGACCACGTAGCCACTTATTCCATTCGATCAGCGTTGTCGTCGCCTGCTGGCCATCGACCGCCTGCATTAATGCCTTCGCACCTTCCGGGTCGGTCGCACTCTTCCCGTTATAAAGATCAACTGCCAATGCGATATAGCCCATATTGGCGAGTTCAGCGGCGACTGATTTTATCTGGTCGTTCAAGCCCCACCATTCGTGGATCAAAATGATCGCCGGCGCCGTGGCCGCCTCTGGCAACGCAACGGCGGCCGATACGGTTTCGCCAGTAGGCAGCGTAATCGATACCGTATCGAGTCGGTCGGCGGCAGCTCGAGACAATTCCGGAAACGCCAGGACACTGGCTAATGGCAGGCTCGCGAGTCCTTTTAGGAAAAGGCGGCGTTGTTCCGGGTCGATCACGATAGGGGGCAATTTCTGATGAGTTCCACAACCTAATAGGTCGCACATTACTGAGTCCTCCGGACGTTTTACTTATAGGGCCACTGATTTCATTGCGGTAAGACAGCAAATCACAACATAAGTGCGGCCGACTTTGGGCGCAGTCAACCGAATTCGACTACTCACCCGTCAAGCGTGGAAACCTCGCAAAGGTTCGGAAATTTTGTGGGTTAGAACGTAGAGGGACAATTCACCGAGGGTGCGAAATTTCGGATCTGGGCGGCGGTTTTGCCACGAGCTTGTGGGCGGTCAACAGTGCCAACCGGGTTATCTGTATTGTGGGATATGCTCTAGTCGGGTTTCCGACGAACGCACTGGTCCCAGAAGTCGTAAGCCACCATGGCGAGTACGGCCGCGGTAATGATAGCGAATGGCAGCCCCCCCCAGAATCCGGCGAATCCGGTGGATATGCTGTGCGCAAGTCCAATCGTCAGCACACAAAACATGACTAGGCCAACGAGGCCGGTAATTAAATTGACGAGTCTGGATACCATTGTAAGATTTCGTAACAAGCTAATTCTGACATGAATTTAAGAAGTTTAACAGCCACCGGGACGTCCTGAGCAGCCTGTCGTCTTCGTTAAAACCTGCGACAAACTGCACACCAATGGGCAGTCCATCTTCACCTGCCAAAAGTGGCATCGAGATGCAGGGCAGTCCGCATAGTGTCCATACAGTGCAGCAAATTGGGTCTCCGGTGGTGGACTCACTCAGTCTGGGTGCTTCTCCGTTTGCTGACGGGGTAATAATGGCGTCATAGTCATTGAAAAACTGGCCAAACCACTGGTTTGCACTTCCCATCATCGCGATGGCTTCCTGGTACTCGCTTTGTGTCCGATTGCCTGCTTCGAGTAATCCTGATTTGGCCGTCTCACTTAGCTGGTCCCAATGATTGGTCCTTTCCAGCGCCAGGTTTTGGTAAATTTCATAGTCGTAAATAATCTTATGACATTCAATAAGTTCACCGAAAAAACGGGGGGCGTCGATGCGTTCGACCTGGCTTCCCAGGGCTTCCCTCAGTTCATCGCATCCTTCCACGGTAGCTGGTGAGAACCGATCGGCATAGGGCAAATCAAGCCAAGCGAATATTGGCTCAATCGGAACGTCAGCCAGATAGCCATCCAGCATCCTCGGGCGAGGCGCCAGGTAACTCGTTTTGTCCGTGGCGTCATAGCCACCCAGTGCATCGGCAAGCAAGGCGACATCTCCCAAATCCTGGCCAAACAGGCCCACCTGATCCAGGCTCGAAGAGGTCTTAAATACACCGCGTCGGGAGATGATACCGCGACTGGGTTTGAATCCATATATGCCGCAGAAAGAAGCTGGCCGGATGGTGGAGCCTCCGGTCTGACTCCCGATCGCCAAAGGTACATGTCCCGCTGCTACGGCTGCGGCAGATCCGCTGGAAGATCCTCCCGGTGTGTGTAGAACAGAATGCGGGTTTTTCGTTTCTGCAGGATGCATCCATGCCAGCTCGGATGTTACCGTTTTGCCTGGAATTACAGCGCCGGCTTCGCGTAATTTTTCGACCACCGCACAGTCAGCGTCCGGCCGGCGACCGGCGTAAATCGGTGTACCTCTTTCCGTTGGGTAGTCTACGGTGTCAAAAATATCCTTGATGCCTACCGGAATGCCTTGTAGGGAACCGGTCGGCAGGCCTCTTTTTCGTGACTCATCGCAGGATGTCGCCTGGGAAATTGCTGTTTCCCGATTCAGATGTACCCAGGCGCCAATGTCGCCGTCGCTACTGTCAATACGCGCCAGGCAACCCGACACCAGTTTTTCCGATGTGGCCTTGCCTTCCAAGATAAGGGTTACGTATTGGCGAACTGTGAGCGCGCCCGGTGTTTCGCTCATGTATTGCGCAAATACCGCTCAAGGAATGTACGGTCCAAACAAGAAATCCGGAAACCACAATGCAATGCCCGGGAAAAGGTACATCAATACCATAGCGAAAATGACGATGGCGAGGTAGGGCAGAATGCCCTTGAAGATCTCCATCAGCTGGATTTGATTCTTGAGCACACCTTTAAGATAGTAGGCCGACATCGCCATTGGTGGTGTTAGGAAAGAAGTCTGCAGGTTCAACGCTACCAGCATGGCGAAAAAGTAAGGATTTACACCAAAGGTATCCAGCATCGGCAGGAATATGGGGACAAAAATGATTAGAATTTCTGACCATTCCAGCGGCCAACCGAGGATAAAGATAATGAGCTGCACCATGACTAAAAACTGCCAGGGTTCCAGGTTCATCGCCACCACCCAGTGTTCGATGACGTCATGACCACCCAGATAGGAAAATACTGACGCGAACGTCCAGGAGCCTACGAACAGCCAGCACACCATTGAAGTGGCTTTGGCACACAGAAAAACGGATTGCTTGACTTTAAGCCACGTTAAAGAGCGATACAGAACTGCGAGTACCAATCCACCCAGCGCACCCATTGCGGCCGCTTCAGCGGGAGTTGCGAGCCCGCCCAAGATGGACCCCAGTACCAGCATAATCAATACTGTGAGCGGAACAAATGAAGTCAGTAACTGGAAGTAGATCTGGCCGCGCGTATAGGGAACATCCTTTGGCGGTTTCGGGGCGATGGCAGGGTTAATCCATACCCGTACAATTACGTATACGATGTACATCCCCGCCAACATCAGACCCGGAAATACGGCTGCCGCATAGAGCCGGAGCGGAGACAGGTCTGCGATGGCCGCATATACGATCAGCATAATCGATGGCGGAATGAGGATACCGAGCGTGCCGCCTGCACAAATAACCCCCGAGCTGAAGTCGTTTCGATAATTGGCGTTGGCCATCGCTGGGAATGCCAGCAGGCCCATCAGGGTCACTACCGCACCGACAATACCGCTGGCAGTAGAAAATACGGTGCAGGTAATGAGTGCGGCGATTGCCATGGATCCAGGCATGTTACGGGCCGCAAGCTGCAGCGATGAAAATAACCGGGTCACGATATCTGCGCGTTCGACAACGTAGCCCATAAACAGGAACAGCGGGATGGCAACCAGGGTATCGTTTTCCATCACCGAGTAGGTGTTCTGGTTGAGTAAATAGAAGATCTGGTTGTTAAAGGCGTCCGTAATCTCGTGAATTGATCCTGCCTGATGATAAGCGTAGTAACCGAATCCAACGCCCATTGCGATCAATGTGAATGCAATTGGAAACCCAAGCAGAACCAGTACGATAAACAGGGTCAGCATCAGGATTGCGACTTCTGGATTCGTCATTCTCCGACCAACTCTTGGTAACAGGTAATTGTTAAGGAACCTCTGATTAATTCCGACATTCTGAAATAATAGGGTTGTGAGGCAAGGGCCTGATGACGAGTATCCAACGAATGCGCCAAGCGAGATTTGTCGAGGGCGGTTTCAAGAAGTTTCATAAGCCTACCCGTTTAGAGCTTCCGTAAGATTATGTTTACGGCTTTATTATTCGGTTTTAGGTTCTGCAAACTGGGCCATTAATTCTTCTTCGGTTCCGTGAACGTCTTCCAGTCGCTCCATCCATTGCCCCGATCGCATTGCGCGCCAGCACCGCATCAGTTCGGCAATGCCCTGGATGATCAACAATCCTCCAGCAAGGGGGATCAGGGTCTTGAAAAAGTAGATCTGGATTCGGGCCGGAGAGTTCCAGCTCACTTCCTTGTATCGCCAGGAATCGGAAGCTATTTCAGCACCAAACCAGAACAGGGCGAGCATCCCCGGGAAAAAGAACAGGATATACAGAACAAAATCCAAGGTAGCCTGAACTTTAACGGGGAACAAGCGGTATAGAAAATCGCCGCGCACGTGGGTATCCTGCGCAAGGGCATAGGGGCCCGCCATGAGGAATAGTGCACCATACATCTGCACCATCATGTCAAACGCCCACACCGTTGGTGCGTTCAAGACATATCGCACAAAGACTTCATAGGATACTGAAAATGTGAGGATAAGGATGCACCAACCGAAGGCGCGCCCAACCCAGATGCTCAGACTCTCTATGGTGTAAATAATCTTAGTCAAGTCATCGGCCCCAGATCATTAACCTCGCAATACAGTCGGGGGCCGATGATCGGCCCCCGCATGTATCAGAATGACCCGATTACAGACTATCCAAAATAGTGCTTATAGGCAAGTTTGTAGTCAGGTTGGTTTAGATTGAGATAGTTCATTACCGATTCCGCATATACTTTTTGCGACGCAACGACCTTCGCAAAGAAAGGATCTTCAGCAGACATACGTTCAACAACTGCGTCCCATGCTTTGAGCTGCTCTGCCATCACAGAGTCCGGGGTTCGATAGGCATTGACACCTTGCTGAGTCGTCAAGGTGACAAGATCGTCAGCATAGCGTTTCGTATTATGCCAGTAGAAGTTTGAGTTTTCGGCTTCTGAGGCATACTTCAGAATGGCCTGCAATTCGCCGGGCAGCGAATTATAGGTCTCCTTATTGAAGGTGACTTCGAAGAACTCCTGGGACTGGTGGAAACTTGCCAGGTGGTAATGCTTGGATACGTCCTGCATGCCGAAGTCGCGGTCCGATGTCGGGTTATTGAATTCTGCCGCGTCAATCAGGCCAGATTTCATTGCCGGCTGGATTTCACCACCGGGCAGCTGTACAACAGACATACCCATTTCAAGCATAACATCCGCCGCCAGACCCACGGTGCGGTACTTGAGACCGACCATCTGCTTGGCATCAGTGATATGTTCCTTGAACCAGCCTAGCGGCTGCGCCGGCATCGGGCTGTTGAAGAAACTGACTACGTTCAGGCCCAGATTTTCCATCAGTTCATTGAACAGATCCATACCGCCGCCGTAGTGAACCCAGCCCAGCACTTCCTGGCTTGACCATCCGAAGCAGGGGCCCGTGCCGAACAAGGAAGCAGTGGGTGACTTGGAATACCAGTACGCAGGCACATAGTGCGCCCCATCCAGTACGCCACGATGCACGGCATCCTGCATCTGGCTAGTTTTTACAACTGCGTTAACAGGGAGCAGTTCAATCTGCAGTGCGCCACCAGCCATATCATTGACGCGTTTGACATAGGATTGTGCATTTTCCAGGAAAATACCGCCGCCCCAGGCCGCCTGCATTTTTAAGGTGACTGGCGCCGCCTTGACGATCGCCGGGGCTGCCAGCGTTCCGACCGCGGTGGCGGTCGCGGCGAGCGCCGATCCCTTGAGGAATTTACGTCGGGAATTGTTTTCTTGCATGGTACTTCTCCTCAGTGGTTTGTGGTGTTGATTAGAACACGCGACAACCTACTGCAATATGGGCAAACAGGCAAGCGGTGCGAGCCTTCAAGCCGAGCCTTCTAGACGTTCTCAACTCGATATCTGACGACTCTTGAGGGTGTCAGGAAATCACCACAATTATTAGCGAAAGCGCGAAAGTTTTAACTTATTGAAATCATTGAACATACGTTCCACTAGAAACATCGTTGCCCCCATGCCTGTTAAGAAATAATCAGGAAACTATCGGGGACGTAGCACAGTTTCTCGAGTTACCGGCTTTTAAGTAGTGAACACTCCACCCGAGTCCCGCGATACGGGGCATGTCATTTTAGCCGTTTGCCTGGAATTAGCCTGCCGCCGACTGCCGTTGTGTAATCAGGACCTCGAGCATCTCGGAAACAAACTTCTGTTTGGCTGTTGGCATTAAACAGATTTGTTCGGTCTACGGTTGCATGAGGGCCGATCGCGCCGTTATCCGCACACCCACTTAATTCGGTCGTCGCGGGCCGACTCCGGCTACCCGCAGCGCTACCCAAAATTGCTGTTGTAATTTGTGTTTCACCGAATATCGATTCAGAGACTGATTTGATTGGTGGGCCGTGCAGGGCTCGAACCTGCGACCCGCTGATTAAGAGTCAGCTGCTCTGCCAACTGAGCTAACGGCCCCAATAAATGGGGTGAGCGATGGGGCTCGAACCCACGACCACCGGAATCACAATCCGGGGCTCTACCAACTGAGCTACGCTCACCATAAACCTACGTGTACAATATCGTCCCTGCCAACGCGACATTTGCTCTCACACGCTAATCACGCAGTACATCGAGTGGACGGACATGGCGCGCCCGACAGGACTCGAACCTGTAACCTACGGCTTAGCATACCACTTCGGCTTTCGCCGCCTCCAATCGCCGCCGCACTCTGCAACCGCGCATGCGAGTTCGTGGTCTGGACTATATCTTCGCCGTCTCAGGCGGAGCACGTATAGTCTCTACGGATCCCGAGCCAATCTCCTAGCTGTGAAACCCTACCCTTGGCGCCAAGCCAAGCCTTCGGGCTTCCTCCGCCGTGTATTCCCGACAACGGTCTGCCTGTGGCGGTCGGTTTCCTCGGTATCACCAACGCGTGCGCGCTAAGGTTTCACCGATACAGTGCCCTGCACTTCGCAGGTTCCGTTTCCCCGCGAAGGCTCCGTTGCGCAGTCCGGCTTATCACCGTGACCGCTCGAAGGCCGTTGCTCTATCCGGTTGAGCTACGGGCGCCATTATGTAGTTCTCGCCACCGCTTGCCGTGGGCGAACCCACGCGGGCGATCTCGTGCGGTGCCGAAAACGAATATTGGTCGGGGTAGAGGGATTTGAACCCCCGACACCCTGCTCCCAAAGCAGGTGCGCTACCAGGCTGCGCTATACCCCGATGCGTTGCCGGTATAATCGCCTGGCAAACTCTGGAAATATACGAAAGGCCGGTGGCACCGTCAACGGCGCGTAGTGTACACGACTTCAGCCCTTGAAATAGTGTGCCCAAGCCCTATCTACATGGTCTAAATAGCATTTAAACGCCGATTCTAATTAGAGACAAACCATGACCAAATCCGCCACCGCCGAGTCGTTTACGTTCGAGACCGAAGTGCAGCAATTGCTGCACCTGATGGTCCATTCGTTGTACACCCACAAAGAGGTGTTTCTGCGGGAGTTGATCTCGAACGCATCCGACGCCACGGATCGGCTGCGCTTTGCCGCGTTGACCGACAGCTCGCTCGCCGCCAACGGCGACGAGCTTGCGATCACGGTAGAGATCGATAAGGACAACAAAACGCTCACCGTTAGCGACCGCGGAATCGGCATGAGTCGCGACGAGGTCATCGACAACATCGGCACCATCGCACGTTCGGGCACCAAACACTTTGTCAGCGCGCTGAGCGGCGAACAGGCCAAAGACGCCAATCTAATAGGCCAATTTGGCGTCGGTTTTTACTCGGTCTTCATGGTGGCCGACCGCGTTACGCTGGATACCCGCAAAGCGGGCGAACCCGACGACGCCGGCGTGCGCTGGGCCTCGGCCGGGACCGGCGAGTATTCGCTCGAACCCATTACCCAAGCCCACAGTGGTACCTCGGTCACTCTGCACCTGCGCGACTCGGAATCCGAATTTCTCGAAAATTTTCGGGTTCGCCACATCATCAGCAAGTACTCCGATCATGTGTCCCTACCTATTCGAATGCCGCGCGAGGCAGAAGAAAGAACAGATTCCGAAAAAACCGAAGCCACCGGCGACGAAGCCGCGTGGGACGTCGTAAACAAAGGTTCGGCGTTGTGGTCACGGCCCAAGAATGAAATTTCCGACGAAGAATATCAGGATCTGTACTCATCGCTTAGTTATGACCCCGAGCCACCGCTCGCGACCTTGCATAATCGAGTCGAAGGCAAGCAGGAATATGTGTCCTTACTGTTTATTCCGTCCAAGGCGCCGTTCGATCTCTGGGATCGCGACCGCCAACACGGCGTCAAGCTTTACGTGCGGCGGATTTTTATCATGGACGACACCAAGCACCTCATGCCGGCTTATTTGCGTTTTGTGCGCGGCATCATCGATTCCGCGGACCTACCGTTGAACGTGTCCCGCGAGTTTCTGCAACACAATAAGGACATCGACCGAATCCGCGCCGCGTCGGTTAAAAAGATTCTGGCGGAAATCAAAAGAATGGCACAACAGGATAGCGAAAAATTTCAAACCTTCTGGACGGAATTCGGCAAGGCCTTCAAGGAAGGTATCGTCGAGGATGCCGATAATCGCCAATCGATTTCCGAGTTGCTGCGTTTCGCAACGACCCAGGAAGGCCCCGAGCAAACCGTCGCGTTGGACACCTACGTTAAGCGCATGCCGATGAAACAAAAAGCGATTTATTACATTACCGCGGAAAGCCACGCCGCTGCCGCGAGTTCGCCCCACCTCGAGGTATTCCGCAAGCACGACATCGAGGTGCTGTTGCTGAGCGACCCGATCGACGAATGGCTCGTGAGCCAACTGACGGAGTTTGCCGACAAGCCATTGAAATCTGTGGCCAAGGGCGCGCTGGATCTGGATGAACTCGGCAGCGATTCGAGCAGCGAGAAAAAACATAAGGACACCGCGGAAGAATTCGGCGACCTCGCTACCAAGCTCAAAGAAATTCTCGATGGCAAGGTTAAGGATGTTCGCATCAGCCGGCGACTGACCGATTCTCCGGCCTGTCTTGTGGCTGACGAGCATGACTTAGGTGGCAATCTCGAAAGAATTCTCCAGGCGGTTGGCCAGGACGCGCCCGGTGCGAAACCGATTCTTGAAATCAATCCCGATCATCCATTGATTCGGAAACTGTCTGCCGATCACGCCCAACTCAGCGATTGGGCACTTGTGTTATTCGATCAAGCGGCTCTCAGCGAAGGCGCCCGGTTATCCGAGCCCGCCGAATTCGTACGACGTATGAATACGCTGCTGGTCGCGGCTGGCACAGGCGAGCCGGCCGCGGAGTCCAGCTAAGCCGCGGTTGCGCCCAGCGACCCCGGATCGCGCGCATCACCAACCCAATCCACATCGCTCGGGTGGGCCGTGTCGATGGGATCGCCGTTACGATCGACACAGTTTCTGCCAAATACCACCGCCTCTTCGACCCGGCCGTGGGGCCCGATGCGGGTATGCTCGAACAATATGCTTTGCGCGACGAACGCCCCACCCTGCAAATGACAACCGTGGCCGATCCAGGTCGGGCCGACAATCGTGCAGCCGGCTTCCAATGATGACCCGGCACCGATGTATACCGGGCCTTCGATATGCACGTTATCCCAATCCACATCGACATTTAGCCCGCCCCAAACCCCGGGCCGAAGTTCCTGGCCCGGCATACTGATATCCCGCAGATGACCGCACATCAATTTCTGATTCGCGTCCCAGTAATCGCTGACCCGGCCGATATCGATCCAATGAAACGGCAACGTAATGGCATTGAACGACACGTCGCGTTTGAGCAGATCCGGGAATAGTTGGCCGCCGATATCGTAATTTTGGCCGGCTGGAATCAAGTCCAGCACTTCCGGCTCAAAAATATAAATGCCCGTATTTACCAGGTTGGAACGCGCCTCGGCAGCGGACGGTTTTTCCTGAAACGACGTGATCTGGCCGTCCGGTTCGCATACCACGACGCCGTAATTGCTCACCCGATCGGCCGGCACGGCGCACACGACGAGACTGGCTTTCGCTCCGGACTGCCAATGACGCCGCACCGCGGCGGTGAGATCGAGGTCGATCAGCGCGTCGCCGCAGACCACCAGAAAGGTATCGTTGAAAAATCCGCTGAACTCCTGAATGCGTTTTAATCCTCCCGCAGACCCCACCGGCACCGCGGTGATCACACCGTTGTCGATATAACCTTCGAATGAATAGCCGATATCGACGCCCCAGCGGCGGCCGTCACCGAAATAGCGTTCGATACGATCCGGCAGGTGGCTCACGTTAACCATGATTTCGTCGAAACCATGCCGCGCGAGCTCTTCGACGAGGTACTCCATGACCGGTTTACCGAGGATCGGAATCATCGGCTTCGGCAATTCATGGGTCAGCGGGCGCATCCGGGTGCCCTTCCCCGCTGCAAGTATCATGGCCTTCATCGGTCGACTCCTTGGGATCGTCGTGACGGGTATTTTAGCCTGGATCGTTTATTAAGTCCGGCCTACACAACTCGTGCCGAAGCCAGATAGGCCCGATTATAGCCCGGCGAAAACCGGCGCTATATAATTCACGACAACACCAACGATCGCCGGCTTGCGGCGGTGCCTCCAGCCGGCCTACGCGACTTCGGCGCTGGCGCCGGCTTGTTTGCTAAATGCGAATTGGCCGCCCGCGATATCGACTACGATCACGTCGCCCGGGCCAAAATTTCCCGCAAGAATTTCTTGAGCCAAGCCGTTTTCGATCGAGGCCTGAATTGCGCGCCGCAACGGTCGTGCACCGTAGACCGGATCGAAGCCGACGTCGGTCAAGCGTTCCAATGCTGCGTCGCTTAAGACGAGGCCCATATCACGGCCCGCCAATCGGTCGCGCAAATATTGAACCTGTATCTTCGCGATTCGATGCAGCTGTGCTTTGTCGAGCGGATGGAACACTACCAAATCATCGACGCGATTAATAAATTCCGGTCGAAAATGGCTCGTGACGATATTCATGACGGCGGCTTTCATTGCATCGTAATTCGATTCGCCAGCGAGATCCTGTATATCGCTGGAACCCAGATTCGATGTCATGATAATCACGGTATTACGAAAATCCACGGTTCGCCCCTGGCCGTCCGTTAGGCGTCCGTCGTCGAGCACCTGTAAAAGCACGTTAAATACTTCGTGATGGGCCTTTTCCACTTCGTCCATGAGGATCACCGAATAGGGCTTACGGCGCACCGCTTCGGTCAAGTGACCACCCTCTTCATAGCCGACGTATCCCGGCGGCGCACCGATCAAACGCGCTACCGAGTGCTTCTCCATATATTCCGACATATCGACACGAACCATCGCCTCTTCGGCATCGAACAAAAACTCCGCGAGCGCTTTCGACAGCTCGGTTTTGCCGACGCCGGTCGGGCCCAAAAACATAAATGAACCGTACGGCCGGTCGGGATCGGACAACCCCGCTCGCGAACGGCGAATCGCATTGGCCACGGCTTTTATCGCCTCGTCCTGACCCACAACCCGGGCATGCAACTCGTCCTCCATACGCAATAGTTTCTCCTTTTCGCCCTCGAGCATCCTGGCAACCGGGATACCGGTCCATTTCGACACGACTTCTGCGATCTCCTCGTCGGTCACCTTGTTGCGCAGCAACTGCATGTCGCGCTCGTCGGATTCGGTCGCCGTCTCCAACTGCTTTTCAAGCTGGGGGATACGCCCATACTGCAATTCGGACATACGACCCAAATCACCGGCGCGTCGCGCGGCCTCCATTTCCACCCGGGTCCGATCGAGTTCTTCCTTTAGATGTTGCGAGCCCTGCACGGCGGCCTTTTCCGCGTTCCATATCTCTTCCATCTCCGCATATTCACGTTCCAACTCGACGATGTCGCGTTCCAGATTGCTGAGCCGGGTTCTTGATGCGCTGTCGGTCTCTTTCCGCAGCGCCTCGCGTTCGATCTTTAGTTGAATGATGCGCCGGTCTAAGCGATCCATGGCCTCCGGTTTGGAGTCGATCTCCATGCGAATTCGGCTCGCGGCCTCATCCACCAAATCAATCGCCTTGTCCGGTAACTGTCGATCGCTGATGTAGCGGTGCGACAACGTAGCAGCCGCGACAATCGCAGGATCGGTGATGTCCACACCATGATGCACCTCATATTTTTCTTTCAATCCGCGCAGAATCGCAATCGTGTCTTCCACATTGGGCTCGTCCACGAGAACCTTTTGGAAGCGTCGCTCCAATGCGGCGTCTTTCTCTACGTATTTACGGTACTCGTCGAGCGTGGTGGCGCCAACACAATGCAATTCACCGCGCGCCAAGGCAGGCTTCAACATATTTCCGGCGTCCATTGCACCCTCGGCTTTGCCGGCACCCACCATCGTATGCAGTTCATCGATAAACAAGATGATCTGCCCTTCCTGTTTGGCCAGATCATTCAGCACGGCTTTCAAACGCTCCTCAAACTCACCCCGAAACTTCGCCCCGGCAATTAATGCGCCCATATCGAGGGCCAACACGCGCTTGCGCTTGACTCCATCGGGCACTTCCCCATTGATGATGCGCTGTGCCAATCCCTCGACGATAGCGGTCTTGCCAACCCCAGGCTCGCCAATCAACACCGGATTATTTTTGGTGCGACGTTGTAGTACCTGGATCGTGCGCCGAATCTCGTCATCACGGCCGATGACCGGGTCGAGCTTGCCTTGCTCCGCACGCTCGGTCAGATCGATGGTGTACTTATCCAACGCCTGGCGCTGCTCTTCGGCGTTCGGATCGTCGATACTTTGCCCGCCGCGCATCTGCGCGATCGCGCTTTCGATACCGGCTTTCGACGCACCCGCGCGACGCAGGATATCCGCCAAGGAACCTCGGCCGTCGAGTGCGGCCAATAAAAACAACTCACTGGAAATAAACTGATCCTGGCGTTGCTGGGCGAGCTTATCGGCAATATTAAGCAGCTTGCCGAGATCATTGGAAAGATGCACGTCGCCATCGTAATTTTCGACTCGAGGCAGACGCTCCAGCGCCTCGCCCAATTGCGAGCGCAATTGATTTACGTTCACGTCGCTGCGAGTTAATAACGGCCGAATCGTTCCGCCTTCCTGGTCAAGCATCGCCAACATCAAATGCAGCGGTTCGATAAACTGGTGGTCGCGACCCACGGCCATACTTTGCGCGTCACTTAGCGCCAGTTGTAACTTTGTAGTCAGCTTGTCCATCCGCATGGCGAGTGTCTCCAGTATTCATGTTCGCGTTGCCGTCCGGACACACGCGAGAGCCAGATGATCGTTATGCAACGTTTAGTGATTCGATGATCGAAGCACGATTAGACCCTCCGATGGAATCGATACCACTACCGCTATTGCTATTAGTGGGGGCTGAGGTCCGCGATTCAAGCCAATTCCATACCAGAATCCGCGTCTTGGCAACGCACCGCGCCACATCCTGCACGGGCCGATGCGGACCGGCGCCGAGCCCGATCAGGTTTTTGCGAAAAACGACTCGATTTGACTCAAACACTCGCCGATCTGCTCACGACGACATTGCAACAACGTGCCGGCGTGCACTTTCGCGCGGCTAGCCCGGATAATTCATCAAGGGTCCGAAGTTGAGGGTCAATTTGGCAATACAGGTTGGACGCTCGATTGAAGATCCATAGCCGTAGCTATGGATTGAGATGAATCGTTCAAGATGTGAAGCCA
>Ga0224512_10002184_pt1 | contig 18148 bp, 12 predicted proteins | sample SF_May12_sed_USG_4_FD_169103 | JGI IMG/M metagenome (GOLD analysis project Ga0224512, IMG submission 169103) | Sediment microbial communities from San Francisco Bay, California, United States - SF_May12_sed_USGS_13 | ecosystem: Environmental > Aquatic > Marine > Sediment | place: USA... | reverse complement strand
TTGGTGGAGCGGAGGGAAAGACGGCGACTCCCACGCTCAGGCCGACCGACCAGCCGTGATCCCGCATCACGTCTAGAAGCCGCTGGTGAAATCGGTCGAAGAAGACCTTCACGCCCGCGGGACCCGTGTTGGGCAGGAGCACCACGAACTCGTCTCCCCCGAGGCGCCCGACAACGTCCGTGGAACGGGTGGATTCCGCCAGCGTCGCGCCGACGCATTCAAGGACGCGGTCCCCTTCGGCGTGCCCCATACTGTCATTGACCGTCTTGAGATCGTCCAGATCGAGAAACCCCAGCGCGCTTGGCGCCCCCGTGCGGGAGGCCAAGCTGAAGAGCATCGCGGCCTCCTCCCTGAAGGCGCGCCGAGTCCTTACGCCGGTAAGCGCATCTTTTCGCCCGAGCATCGCTTCCCGCTGGAGATTCTCTTCCTCGGTGAAGTCATGCATCAACGCAAGCACATGCTCCAAGCCGTCCGCAGAGGTCAATCTGGATGTCGATATGCCCAGCGCACGCTTGCGCCCGTCCGCGTGCGTGATCTCCCAGCGCTCGTAGCGAAGATCCTCGCCCTTTCGCATGCGCTCCATGCGCTCGACCGCCCTCTGCTGAACGTCCGGGTCAGGGTAGAGGCTCTGGTACCAGCCGAGGCGGTTGATCTCGTCCATCGTATAACCGGTGATCTCGGTCATCCGCTGGTTCCACACCGTGAACTGCATGAACGGATACGTCGGGATGACGTGACAAACGCAGACGCCCTCAGCGGCGCGCTCGATCACCGCCTCGCGAAAGGAGTGCTCCCCACGAAGCGCTTTCTGCATCCCCTCCTGACGGACCAGGGTCGACTCGTGCGCCTTGATTTGGTGCCGCGCCTTCTCGAGCTCCAACCGGAGTAACGTGATCTCGCCTCGGCGCGATTCCAACTGGGCCATCGCGTGTCGCGCGAGTGTGCGCAAGGCGTCGATCTCCGCCACGCTCAACTCACCGGGCTCCCGATCAAGGACGCAAAGCGTGCCCAGCGCCTCGCCGCTGGTAGTCACCAGCGGCGCACCGGCGTAGAACCGCAAGTGGGGTGCACTCGTGACCAGAGGGTTGTCGGCGAAGCGCTCGTCCCGCTGCGCATCGGGGACGACCATGACTTCTGCGGGATTCAGAATTGCATGGGCGCAGAAAGCGACCTCGCGTGGTGTCTCGGCCACATCGAGACCCCGCCTCGACTTGAACCATTGACGATCGGCGTCGACCAGCGACACGAGCGCGATCGGACGCTTGCAGACGTGGGCGGCGAGCGCCGTGATGTCATCGAAGGCGGGTTCGGGCGGGGTGTCCAGAACGGCAAATTCCCGCAGGACTCGAAGTCGCGCCGTTTCGTTTTCGGGCAATGGGGCAGTCTTCATCGCTAACGCTCGCTCGCGGTGCTCATGCGAGCACCGGTGCCTGCGGATCGTTGACCATTCTGACGAAAGGACAATGGCGACATTCTGCCCATGCGTGCAGCCGTTTTCAAGACGCGGACGTTCGCGGAGGTCGGCATCCGGCCAAAAGCAGCCGCCAGTCGAACCGACTCGGGGTCTGGATAGAAGCGACCTAATCAGCTAGAGCACTTACACGGACCCCGCTGCGGCGGAGTTTTTGCTTGCCGACCCTGCAGAAAGATTGCGCTATGTGCGACGGCGTACGGAACAGGCCGGGTATGCGGCGTATCTTCTCGATCAAGATCGCCCTACGCACACACGATTTCGTTGCAAAGGAATTCGATAAGTGCGTCGGCGAGCTTGGGTAAACTCAATGCATCGGCTTGAAGGGCCGAAATGGCAGCAAAACTACCAGAAAAGGTAAGAGACGATCGGGTCCATGCCGCGCTGCCGGTGTCCCTTGAGAACGCTACGGGCATCACGCGCGACATGAGCGCCTCGGGTGCGTTCTTCTGGATAAGCGGCACGCATGCAATCGGGGAGTCAATCAGCTTTTCGATAGAACTCAAAACAACCGGGGGCAGGATGGCGTGGACATGCCGAGGAGATGTCGTCCGCACGGAGCCGCGTGGTACCGACGTCGGCGTGGCGGTGAGAATCACCAAAACAGCGGTGGAGCCTATGTAGACGTGAAGGAACAATTGGGGACCGACCCAAGCGAAATCCAAAAACGTGGTCTGCCCCCGGTTTTATCCAGTTCGTCGAGCCTGCCGCGCGCAACCGCGTCCCGGTCTGCACTTCCAAGCCTGCGGAGGCATGGAACTAGCACGGCCAGCGTTTCTCGCACATTGGCCCTCAGCGCGATCTCGGCGGGATAATTCTTTCCGATATCCCAATCCGCTTCGGTAATCTGAACGACGGGCAGGCCGTCGGGCAGCGCATCGTTCGGGCTGTACACCGACCTGCGGAGCGAATCTCCACCGAGGCTGATCAACCGGTCATGCGCAGAGAGCGTGTCGTGCACTTTGGACTGGTTTCTCGGCAAGCTGCCCATGTAAGCACGATGCTCGGACGGAAAATGCGCGGCATCCGGCACGGTCTGCTGGTATACGGCCACGCCGAGCAGCTCGCCAAGCGCGGTGCACTCCGCCCAGGCGTCATATCGGGAAATCTCGTTCCCCACGACGCTGACCGGCCTTTGCGCCTGCAGAAGCCGGCGCGCCAGGCGCTCGATTGTGGCATCCGCAGGGCGCGCCGTCGGTTCGACGCGCGTTGAACGTCCGAAATCAAGCTCCGCCTCACCGTCAAGAATGTCCCCGGGCAGGCTGATGAACACCGGACCCGCCGGGGGAGCGGTCGCCACCTTGGCCGCGCGGCGGAGAATGCGCGGCAGGTCCTCCACCCGCGTGGCCTCGATATTCTAATGGCATAGAGTTTTGTTTTCGTTGTGACAAAGTTCACAAAAAAGGATGATTGCCCTACCCCAAAGGGGATGCTTGTCCCGTTCGCAAAAATGAAGGTTTGACGGATAGTGATCCCAGTAAGTGTTTAGCGGATCCGGCCTGTTTGGCTGGTGGGGTTTTGTGAAAATCTCAGCATTGCGTTGATGCGTTCACGAGAGATTGATGATGCGCTGTCTATTCAAACATAAGTGGTTTAAGGGAAAGGTAGTTAACGTCACGTCTCATGTTAGGGCTGCTCTTTATTACAGAAAATGTAGACGTTGCGGAACGATGCAACGCGGCATTTTCGATGAACATCGCAAGAACATTACCTGGGAGACAATGAGAGAGAGTGCCTTCAACAAGTCGAAGCATAGCCAGATTGTCCGGCAACCCTCTTCTCGGCTCGACCAACTGGCCCATTCATTAGGACTGCGTCGAAGCAGGATGCGCGATGGGACGGGATCAGAAGAACGCTCCGCGCCGACTCGAAGTTAGCGGGCGTGAACGATACTGCGAACCACACACCCCGCTTCGGCGGGCTTGGACAAACTCAATGCATCAGCTTGAGGAGCCGACATTGAACCGGGCACCACTGACCATGGGAGGCGCGCCGCTCGATTTCGCGAACTGGTCCCCGTAAGCCAGTCTTCCGCTGATCTATCACCGGTATAGGGACTTCTCCCGCGGTGTAAGAACCAATAGTGCGACGTTTCGGGTTCCATTTACTACTTATGGTTTGCGCCGACTTCCACGACGATTTCGTCGAATCGCTCGTAAAGACGTGAGTAGTCGGTATCGGTCATGCCATGGGCGATCGCCACGTCGAGGAAGTCGCGGGTGACTGTGCCCAGCGGTACTTTCGTGTCGAGTGTGCCGGCCAGTCCGACCGCCATTGACACATCCTTGCGCAGATTGTAAACGCGCGAACGGGCATCCCACTTGCCCGACAGAATATGTTTGGGGAAGCGAACTTCGCTGGCGTAGCTGCGAGCGTTCGACACGTTGAAGACATTGATCATGTCGGCAAGGTTGATGCCGGCGGATTCGGCCATGCGGCCGCCCTCGCAGGTCGCCAGAAAGATCGTGTGGCAGACCATATTGTGGATGAGCTTCATGGTATGGCCGGCGCCGCTGCTGCCAAGGTATAACATCCGATCGGCAATCGGGTCGAGAAAGGTGCGCGTACGCTCGAATGCCGCCTTGTCGCCGCCGATCATCAGCGTCAGCGTTCCGGCATCAGCACCCGTGGCACCGCCGCTCATACCGGCGTCGAGATAGGCGATGCCGTGTGCCGCCGCGCGCGCGGCGAGTTCCTTGGTTGCGACCGGATCCGAGGTTGTAAAGTCGTACACGACGAGTCCCTCGGCTGCTCGCGCCAGAACGCCATTTTTGCCGTCAAAGCACGACGCGATCTCCGGCGTTGCCGGAACGACGAAGAAAATTGCGTTGCAGGCCGCCGCCATTTCACCTGGTGGTGCAATGTCGATGCCGGCAATTTCGTAAAATGCTGTACGGGCTGCGGGTGCAACATCCCAAACCATGAGCGGTACGCCTGCTTTTTTAAAATTGCGAGCAATACCGCCGCCCATATTACCTAGTCCGACAACGCCAACTTTCTTTTCAATCATGATTACACCCCTATAATGGGAAAGAAGGAAAATCAATCCAACTCTTCTCTCGCACCCCGCCGGTCGCAGTGTTCCCGGGCCGCGTCGTGAGCTTACACAGGCATTGCGCTCGGGGACATTCAAGAAGGACGGGCAGGCAGCGCCTTCGCGGATCGGGAAACCGTGGTCTGCCCCCTATTATTGAAGCCTATTATCCACGGGGAACGGAACAAACAAGAAAAGCGCGCAATTCTAGCGCAAGAACGCCCCGAGCTTGAATCGTTATTCCTTGAGCTTGACGGTAAGCTTGCCTTCCTCCACACGGATGTATTCAACCCCGTCTGAGAATGCCTTCCAGAAACCGCCGCTGCCGCCAAACTCGCGCACCAGATCCACGTTCTTAATACCGCCTAACCAGGAATTAGGGATGGGCACGCCCCACAGGCTAACGCCACGCAGCATCACAACTGGGTGTCCGTCGGCGTAGCGCAACTCCAGCCCGGCCGAGAGTTTTAGTGTTTTCCCACCCAGGATGGGAAATTCAGGATCGAGCGGTAACAACAACTTTGCGCTTGCCAAATCCTGTGACAGATCAATGGCAAGCTTGCGTGCGAGGTCGGTATTCTTCGCTAATAGCGCGTTCAACTCGCGCTCAGAAAAGTGGACCTCGCGCTTGGCATCATCCTCACTGTAACGTTCCGGGGTCAAGTCATCGCCGGCACCACGCCGGCGAGCCGCTCTGCTCGCGTGTGTCGTGGGATCTAGCCTTTCAAGCTTTGCAGAGAGCCTCCGCTCCTCTTTCTCGCTTAGCTCGACCGGTTTGAATTGCCTGGGGAACAGATATGTTGTGGTCACCCAAACGGTCAGGATCGAAGTAATCACCGCCACGACGGCCACTAAAAGAAAGAAATTAAGCCTACTCAATCGCTTTTCGCAATTCGCAGGCGTCGTTTTACTCATGTCAGTATTCATTCAATTCTTTCTCGACGATAGTTATGCAACCATACACGTCTGATCGTGGTTCGTCTGTGTTATTCCGCGGTCAAGCATGTCAATAAATGGGGCCGGCGCAACTTTTCCGCCGCGCGTGCTTCGCGCTTCGTGGAAATCTTACACTGAACCCATTTGCACCATTTGGCGCTTGGGCGCCTTGATCACTGACACCTAGTGGTGCGCAAAAAGCAGCTTTCCTGCTACCGGCAGATCGGCAGTCAGAATTTCTCCGGTAAGGGCTTGAACGATGAACAAGGTTTTGCGGTCCGACCCTCCAAACGCGACATTCGCAAGATTCTGGTGGGCTGGGTTTTCGGAATAGATGAGATGTGTCGGAAGCATGTTGCTGTTGAAGCGCCAGACGCCTACTCCGAGGTGGCAGACAATGATGCCGTTTTCTTCGTCCATTTCAATGCCGTCGGGGCCGGCAATGCCGCCAGTCAGCTGTATCGCCATGCGCGACTTCGATATCGAACCGTCCGCCATGAAAGGCAGCCGCCAGATCTGCTGGCAGCCGGTCGCTGCGACGTAACAATGCCGGTCGTTGGTGCTGAGCGTGATGCCATTCGCTCCCGGAACATTCGAGCACAGACGCTCGAGTGCGCCGCTTGCATGCAACCTGAAAACTCTGCCCGACGGGTCTATTACGCCGGTCTGACCTTGGTCGGTAAAATAAAGGTCGCCGTTCGCCGCAAAATGAAGATCATTCAGACCCTTGAAACCCTCGCTGTGAATAGACCCCACCAGCGTATCGATGCGACCGCTGCCTGGATCGAGGATCATCAGCCCGTTCTTGTAATCGCAGATGAATATCCGGCCGTCCTTGTGAATCTTGAGCCCGTTGGGCCAGCCGTCATATTGGACGACCAGCTCCCACTCGCGTTTCGGTGACACTCGGAAAATCCGCCCGAAAGGAATGTCCACCAGCCACAGGTTGCCTTCCCGGTCGAAAGACGGTCCCTCCAGAAAACACTCGACTTCCATGCGCTGCCGGTTCGCTTCCGTCCACGCATTCCTGCCTTTCTTGCGAAACTTCGCCGGCAATGCGGTGTAGGGTTCGGCCTTGACCGGCTCCGGCTGCTCAAAAAGATTAAACATGGACGTTTGCCCGTTTGAAAAACTGCCTGTCGAAATTGCACGGGGCAGTCCAAGAGCGCAACGGCGCAGCTACCGTTGGCACCTGTTATCACGACCCCCCCGCTCCTTTATCGTTTTGCCAGCGCAAGATCATTCAGGAACGACTTGATATCGGCGCGCATGCCCTCTACTCGGCCAGGCTACGCCAGTTGGCCACGACGGAAGTCGGTCCTTGCTCGGGCCACTTCTGTTTTTATCATAACCCGGCGATTGATAATGTAAGGCACAAGAAAAGGGAAAGAGAGAAGACGACCTGCCTAGGGATTTTCCGCAAAGCGCAAAGGGGGTCAGGCTTGGCTCATTGCATGAAAATCTCTGCTCGTTGGGCGCTGCAGAAGCCCTGATACGTTTTGACACAGTCTGGGCCAGAAGCTGCCAGTCGCGCATAACGACCAACCCCACCTGAGCGGGGCTGTCATGCGTGCGGCTGGTTATGTCTTCCTGCGCCCCCTGAATCCGAGTCCGGCGAGGCGTAGGACGATAAGGGCAAAGTAGCAGGGGTCAGCCGACACGCCCCCCACCGGGGCCGCGTCCAATCATGTTCTATGTCAACTCAGAGCGCGTTCTGCGCGGGGCGTGGCCGGGAGGATTCGGAAACTTCATTCGATTCAAGTCGATAGGTTTTTCAAACCGAAAACGCTTCATTGAAATGCGTCACCCTGTTTCTTCCATTCTCCTTCGAATGGTACAAGGCCTGATCAGCTTGCCTTACGAGATTTTCTCTAATTTGCTCCACAGTAAATGGCACATTGCTAGCAACGATTACCGTGGCGGCACCGAAACTCATGGTAATGTTTCGATCTAACTCAGAAATAGCTTCGATAGCTTCCCGAAGTTTTTCCCCTGCTACCAGCGCCCCTTTCTGATTGGTATCTGGCATCACAATTGCAAACTCCTCGCCGCCGTAGCGGGCGACAAAATCAGCATCGCGATTTACATCGGCCAATTTCTGCGCCACTGTTTTCAGGGCCCTATCTCCACCCGGATGCCCAAAATCATCGTTATATCTCTTAAAGTGATCAATATCCGCCAGCAGGAGAGACACGGGTCGACCCGTTCTTCGGCTAAGTTGCAGAAACGTTTCTAATTGAGAATTCAAACTGCGGCGATTGGCTACATTGGTCAAACTATCGATCGTAGCCTCCGTATACAGACGTTCATTAGCCTTCTTCAGCAGTTCTGTTTGTCCCAGAATTGTATCCTCGAATTGCTTTCGTTCAGTCAGGTCAACAACGGAGCAGAGAACTACAATTCCATCGGGGGTAACGATTGGATTCAGTCCCACCTCTACCGGAAACTTTTCGCCATTTCTTTTTCGCGCAAGCAATGTGCGACCGCCCATTTTTCGCGCGGACGGGTTTCTTAAAAATGTTTCCCGATGGAACGGATGATTCGCGCGTTCCATATCGGGCACTAGCATGTCTACCGACCTACCAACAAGCTCCCCGGACGGATAGCCAAATAATCTTTCTGCCTCATGATTGACGTGTAGAACACTCCCAGTGTGATCGACCATTATCATCGCCGCCGGGGAAGCCTCGATCCCGACACGAAAGCGTTCTTCTATCTTCTGACGCTGGACTATTTCGGATTCTAGATCTTTCGTCCGTTCCGCAACTCGCTGCTCCAGCTCTTCAGAGTGTCGATGTAGCCTGATGATTACAATGCCAATCGCAACCGCAAGTCCCAAGCCAACAGTCACGTATGCGATTACGGTTGTTTTTAGATTGGCACTGGTTTGGGAAGTGATACTACCCAATGGCAGGGTGACCGCAAGCACACCGCGGACATCACCTACTTTCCAGTCTGTCTTAGGTGAATCAGGATGAACGTTATGACATGCTACACATTGAGGCGCCATTACGTCGGCGGTTGCGTAAAGTAATACTGCTTCATTATCCTGCTGTGAAAATTGATAATACTGTTTATCCGGATTTTCAGAGAGGAATTCCCAGGCCTTCTTGTCAAATTCATGAAGCGATGTTTTTTCTTGATTTTTTCTCCATGGAAATGGGTAGAGGCTATACAGGTGCGAACTTGCTCCCGAGGTATGCATGCCAATACTCTCGCCGAGCATCATGCTTAGGGTTGCGGGTAGTGGTATTGCGCCGTCACGCGACACATAATCGTGTGTAGCCTCGAGACCATGTTTACTGGCTCTTTCTACAACCTCTGACGTGTATAGCGTACGGAATTGCGCTAGCGCTATAGAGTAGAGTTCAGCTGTCCTTAATGCCGTTGTTTCAATCAGCTCCGACTGAAGCTGGGACATGTGCCAAATCATAGATGCCACAACAATGGAGAATGCTAACGACAGGGTTAGCATGATTCGTAGATTCTTCATTTGTATTGGCGCTGGATGTTTGGACGCTGGTTTGTTTTGATCACGCGGGCCATATGAGAGTATGAGCCTGACGGGTCACCCGGGTCGTTGGAAGCCTAGTTTCTCGACGACCGAGAAGAGGGTCAGGCTGAGCTAGCCTGGGTTTTCCGGACGCTTTTGAAGGTAGACAATACCTGTGGAGGTGTCCGAAACTAAGCAGCCGCGCAGCACGATGCAAGCCCTTAATCTGTCTGGCGCGCCAGACAGGATGAATCTGGGCACTGGGTTGAAGTGGTTCCGGTTCCCTGAATGACCGGTTGAACTCGCCACCCAAAGCAGACATTCCCGTAATACCGGGCGGCGCGTTATTGCGCTTTCCGCGGGATGCTCCGAACGTCATCCCGATGGGCCGCCCGTCCGCAGTTCGCGGCTGATCGTCGTGATACGTGTTACCGACCGGTCCCGGCATCCTTCAGATCCGGTAGAACGATGTCGCCGTGTCGTGGAAATATTTGCGCTGCTCGTGGTCCGGCCGGCCTTCGAGGATCTGCTTGGTGGTGGCGACGAGATCGTCATAGCTCGCCCACAATTTCTCCAGCGGGAAGTTGCTGCCGTAGAAACAGCGGTCGCCGCCGAATCGGTCCAGCAGATGATCGAGCGTAATGCGCATGTGGTTCTCGTCGCACTTTGCCGTGAAGAAATTCAGACCCGAGCACTTGATCCACAAATTGGGCAGGGGGTGGAGATGTTCGAGGCCTTCCTTCCAGGCGTTGACGGTTGCGTCGTCACCCGCCGTCAGCATGCCGGCATGGACGAGGCAGAAATCGGTCTCTGGGTGGTTGCGAATCATCTCGGCAAAATATTCGAACTGGTGCGAGAAGCCCTGTAGTTCGAAGCTGAGATCGTATTTTTTCAGCAGCTCGATGCCGCGCTGGAATTCATCCGTGATGCACAGATCGGGACGGTCGGTGCGGCAGCGCAGCGGGTCGCCTTCCCAGAAATGCAGTTGATGACGCACCCCGCGCGTGTTCGCGTGCCGCCGGTGTCCCTGGAGAATTTCCTCGACGTTCGGGTCGGTCATCACGGCATGGCCGATGATGGCATGCGGAAAACCCGTGCGGTCGGCTTGCGTTTGTAACCATCTGGTTTCGCCGACAGGGTCCGAGGGATCGTAATTGGCCTGTACATGGACCGATTTGACGACCTTGTTGGCGCCGAAATCCGCCAGCAAATCCGCGACCAGATAATCCTGCCGCAAGGGCTGATAGTTGCTGCCATACATCTTCGGGGTGATCGGTGCGACCAGCCACGGATAGTTCCGCCACTCCCACAAATGGTGGTGGCCATCGACGATCGGTCCGTCATACATGGTGATCTTCCCTCTATCGATTGACCGCTGGTCCGCGGCTTCTGCCTTGCCCAGCGCCCTGGAGTTAATCGCTATATACCATAAACGCTGGCAAAGATCGGAAAATCGATCCGGCGCGTTATCTGTCTCTTGTCGATGGCGGCGGTCTCGCGCTCCTTCGGATCGCGGAGAGGTCCTGCGTGCGGCGATTTTTCGCGTGCACCGATCGTTTTTCAAGACGGTCAAAAGGTTAGCATGCATACCTGCATAAGAAATCATGTCTGGGATTATTGAGGGATCGAAAAGCCCATCGCCCGATTAGTCGATGGCCGTATTGGCCGAAAGCAGACGTCACAAGTGCTGGCGATCGAGGGCGGGCTATTACAAAGCTTTACACTTTGTAACGTGCGGCAGGGCCTCTGGTGCGTTCTAATACCCAGGAGGACACTGCCATGAAAATTTTACTCAAGTCGATGTTCGCCGCGTTGCTTGCCCTGGCTCTGACGGGCCCGGCGGCGTTCGCCCAGGATCGTCCTGCATTCAGGCAGCCGGAGCTCGACCAGATGCTGGCACCGATCGCGCTCTATCCGGACTCCCTGCTGTCGCAGATCCTGATGGCGGCGACCTATCCGCTTCAGATCGTCGAAGCCGACCGCTGGTCAAAACGCAATCCCGGCTTGACGGGCGACGCTGCGGTGCGGGCCGTGGAACAGTTCGACTGGGACCCGAGCGTCAAGTCTCTCGTCGCGTTTCCGCAGATCCTCGACAGGATGGACGAGAAACTCGACTGGACGCAGCGCCTGGGCGATGCATTTCTCGCCCAAGAGGGCCAGGTGATGGATACCGTCCAGGAGCTGAGACGCAGGGCCTATGTCGCCGGCAACCTCAGATCCACCGACCAGCTGCGGGTGACACCCGACGGGCAGATCATCGTCGTGGAGCCCGCAAATCCCGCGGTCGTCTACGTTCCGTATTACGACCCGACGATCGTTTACGGCGCATGGTGGTGGCCGGCGTATCGGCCGGTCTATTGGGCGCGCTGGCCCGGCTACCGTGTGGGGCATGTCCGCGGCTTCGCGTGGGGACCTGCGATCCCCGTGTCGATCGGTTTCTTTTTCGGCGGATACGACTGGCATGCGCATCACGTCACGGTGGTGAACAACGTTTACTACCGTAACGTGCTGGTCCGCCCGCGGCGCAACATTGTGGTCCGGAACGGCGCGGTGACCCGCTGGCGTCACGACCCGGTGTACCGCGAAGGCGTTCCCTACCGGACCGAGACGCTGCGCCGGCAGTTCGAGCGCACAGCGCCCGTTCCCAGGGCACGGCGCGACTACCGCGGATACGAGAGGGCACCGAAACCAGCCGCGAGTCCGCAGGCGCGCACGAGCCCGGCTGGAGCACCGCGCGCGCGTCCGTTTGCGACGAGCGCTCCCAGAAGGCCCGTTTCCCGGAAGCACGCCAGCGCATTTGAAAACGTCGGTCAAGGCCGCGAGGCGCGGAATTTTGGCGCGCGCTGGCATGCGAGCTCCGCGCGCGCCGCGCCGCCCGCAGCTCGTGCACCCGCGGCTCGTGCGCCGACCGGGCCTTCCGAGCCGCGCGCCCCGGGCCGCGCGACCGCGCCACAAGCGCCTGACGGCGCTCGCAGCGGCGGCCGAGTTAGATGGCGGATTTCGGAATCAAAAACGCGCTTCTGAGCGTCCAGACTGCACTGACTTCATCGTCCTAGCGCATCCAATCAATCCGTTGCGGTGGTCCGACCCTGGTTTTGGTCGATGTCCGCTCTTGGCCGAGGCTGTGTGGAAACCCGAAAAACGAAGGCCCAATCAAGAAACCCCTGATATCATCGAGTCCAGGAGTAGGGCCGAATTTTAAGAGGAGGAGGATTATGAAATCACGCCGGCTTATCTTGATGGTATTCCCGTTGGTCCTGGGAATGGGCCTAATTCCCTATGTCCATGCTCAACTCGGTGACTTACTCAAAGACTTCAAACTCAAAGACCTTAAAGAGAGCGTGGGTTCGGGGAGCGGACTATCCAACGAAGACATCGTTGGCGGTCTCAAAGAGGCACTTGAAGTAGGGACGAAAAACGCCGTCGGAAACGTCTCAAAATTGGACGGGTATTACAAAAACCCGAAGATCAGGATTCCGCTACCGGGGGCGGTCCAGAAGGTGAAAAAAGCGTTAATGGCTGTCGGATACGGGGCGCAGGTAGACGCTTTCGAGTTGAGCATGAATCGAGCAGCGGAGCAGGCAGCCCCACAAGCCGAGGCCATTTTCTGGGACTCCATCAAGCAAATGAGCTTCACGGACGCTCGAAAAATCCTGAATGGGCCAAACAACGCGGCGACGATGTACTTTAAGAAAAAGACATCCGCTCAACTGAACAAGATTTTCAAGCCCATTGTCCATAACACCATGTCCGAGGTCGGGGTAACGCGCCAGTATCAGGACTTGGACGAAAAGGTCCGTACCATACCCTTTACGGAGAGCTTCAGCTTCGATCTGGATGACTATGTGACCAACAAGTCCCTGGACGGATTGTTCTTGATGTTGGCAGAGGAAGAAAAGGCGATTCGACAGAACCCGGCTGCGCGGGTGACATCGCTTCTAAAGCAAGTTTTTGGAAGCAAGTAGCGAGGAATGGATGTGATTCACGACAGCCAGTTGCCGTAAGTTACCCATAAACAGGTTAATCGAGCCTGGCCCCTTTAATCCCGCCGGGTTATCTATGGGGGAGCAGTTTAAGTCACGCTTTCGCTGTATCCTTGGCTTATGCGTCTAAAGATCGTCCTAAGCCGCGGTCAACCGATGCGGCGCCTATTGATCGCGATTGGACTGCTCGTCTCCGCGCCACTGGCCGGGCAGCCAATCGCAGTGCTCGACAACATGAATGCGGAAACGCGACGTGAGTTTACGGCCGCGTACGAGGCTGCTGCGTCGAGGACGGCCGCGGCCGTTCCCACCGATAGTCTCGCCCTGCAAGCCTATGTGCTTTATCCCTACCTCCAGGCCGCACGCATCGAGCACGCAGTTGCCCGGACCAGCGATTCGTGGAGCACACTCGACGAACGCGCGCAGCAGTTTCTGAGCGCTCATGGCGCGGAGCCGGTCGCACGCGGTGTGCGCCGCACATGGCTTGCGAGCCTCGGCCGGCGCGCGCAATGGCAGGCCTTTCTCGATCACTACGACGCCGCGGCGGCAACCGTCGTGCTCGAATGCCAATTCTTCAACGCGCGGATTGCGCGCGCCGACGTAGTAGGTCTAGCGCCGGCGATCATCGAGCGTTGGCTCTCACCCCATCGGCTGCCCGGAGAATGCGAGCCAGCATTTCAGTGGTTGCGCGCCGAAGGTTCACTGAGCGATGAGCTGATCGTGCAGCGCGCAACGCTGCTGCTCGACAGCGGGCAAACGGCCTTCGCGCGCGTGATTTTGCGGCGGCTTCCGGCGGACGCTGCCGCACCGTTGTTGGCGCGGGCCGAGTTGATCGAGAACCCCGCAGGCACGATCGACGCGTGGCTTGCGAGCCCTGCACGCAACATGGACTATGACGCGATTCTCGACGGCTGGACGAGGCTCGCGCGCAATGATCCGGGCGCGGCACTGGAGCGCTTCGTGCCGCTGGCCGCCCGCGCACCGGACGCGGAACGTGCGAGCCGCTTGGCCTTGGCGCTCGCCCTCGGGCTTGCCTGGGACCGCAGGTCCGAAGCGCTCGAATACTTCGCCCGCGTCGCGCCTGCGCAGCTCGACGATTACGCGCTCGAGTGGCTCGCGCGGGCAGCGCTCTGGGTCGGCGAGTGGGATCGCGCGGGTGGCGCAATCGCGGCGATGTCACCACAAAAGCAGGTCGAATCGGCGTGGCGCTACTGGGCAGCACGCGTGGCGGATCAGCGCAAGGATCGAGCTTTGGCACGCGAGTTATACACGTCGCTGCTCGCCAACGACAACTACTATTCGGCGATGGCGGCGGCGCAGCTCGGCGATCCCCTGGAACCGCGCACGGAGCGGCTGCCGCTCGATGCTGACAAAGTCGAAGAAATTTCGAACAGAAGCCCGTTTGTGCGGGCACGCGAGCTGCAACTTGCAGGCATGCGCAGGCTAGCGACGGTCGAGTGGCGTCACGGTTACGAGGCACTCGTCGCTGAGCTGCAGCCGCAAGCGATTCACGTGGCAGCCATGTGGGAGTTATACGACGTAGCCGTCGCGACGGCAACGAGTCATGGCGTGTTCAACGACTACGAGCTCCTGTATCCACGCCCGTATGCAAATGAAGTCGCAGCCGCCACGGCGCTCACGGAGATCGATCGCGCTTTGCTGTATGGAGTGCTAAGGCAGGAAAGCTTATTCCGGGCCGACGCGGCGTCATCGGCCCATGCGTTGGGAGTCGCTCAACTGCAGCCCGCGACGGCGCGGGGCGCCGCCCGCCGGTGGCGCTTGCCGGCTCCGAACCGTACGGATCTATTCAATCCCGCCGTCAACATCATGCTGGGTGCGGCTCGCCTGACCGATTTGATGGAGGAATTTGATGGGCAGCTGCCGGTCGCGCTAGCAGGCTACAATGCCGGCGAGAACGCCGCGCGGCGCTGGCTTCCGAATAGGGTGATCGATAGCGACATCTGGATCGAGAACATCCCTTATAACGAAACGCGCGCGTATGTCCGCCGAGTGATGTGGCACAGTCTCGTCTTCAAATGGTTGGAAACGGGCTGCCCGCAGAACTCCCGACCGTGGCTCACAAAGGTCAGTCCGCAGGAACGCGTGTTTCGCCCCGAACGCGTTGCGGCAAGCACGCCACTTCTTCCGCAGTAGTTTCCGATAGCGGGTAAGTGGGGTCAGTATAACTTTTCCTCTCCTCATCGGCGCACCGGCCGCAACAAAATTACACTGACGCCGTTTTACCTCTTTAAATGGCGTCTGACCCCCCTATTGGTTTAATGAGCCAGGAAAAGAGCGAGTTGCGCGACGGTATGCTGATCGACTGGGATGTGCCGATCGCCACGGACGACGAAACGATTCTCCGCGCTGATGTCTTCCGCCCCGCCAGCGACGGCAAATATCCGGTGATATTGAGCTATGGCGTCTACGGAAAAGGGCTCGCTTTTCAAGAGGGGAACAAGCGTGCCTGGGAACATCTGATTGCCGCGTTCCCCGAGGTCGCGGCAGGTTCGACCAACAAGTACCAAAACTGGGAAATTGTTGATCCGGAGAAGTGGGTTCCGGATGGATATGTCGCGGTCCGTGTCGACTCTCGCGGCGCCGGCAGATCTCCGGGCGTTTTGGATATATGGTCTCCACGCGAGACCAGAGACCTCTACGAATGCATCGAGTGGGCGGCAACACAACCGTGGAGCAACGGCAAGGTCGGGCTCAATGGCATCTCGTACTATGCCATGAATCAGTGGTACGTCGCGTCACTGCAGCCGCCCCATCTTGCCGCGATTTGTGTCTGGGAGGGAGCCGCCGATTATTACCGCGATATCACCCGGCATGGCGGCATATTCTGCCAATTTCTGACTACACACCTCTATCCGCGGTCGATCCTCAGGGTACAGCATGGTCGCGGTGAGCGGGGCTTTCGCAGCCACGTTACGGGTGAGACAGTAGCGGGTCCTGAAACGTTGCCTGAGGACGCTCTCGCGAAAAATCGCGTTGACGCGGAGACCTGGATACTGGAACACCCGCTCGACGACCAGCATCATCGCGCTCGCTCGCCGGTTTGGGACAAGGTGACCGTGCCGCTGCTGTCCGCTGCAAACTGGGGTGGACAGGGGCTCCACCCGCGCGGGAACTTCGAGGGCTATCTCAATTCCGCCTCTCGGCAAAAATGGCTTGAAGTCCATGGCTACGCCCACTGGGTGAGCTTCTACACGAACTACGGTGTCGCGTTGCAGAAGCGCTTCTTCGGCCATTTTCTCAAGGGCGAGAATACCGGCTGGGAGAAGCAGCCGCCGGTTCTGCTTCAGATTCGCCACGTTGATCGGTTCGTCGAGCGCCATGAAAACGAGTGGCCACTCGCGCGCACGCAATGGACCCGCTTCTACCTGGATCCAAGTGACTGCAGTTTGCGTCGAGAAGCCTCGAGACAGGAGACAACGCTTGACTACGACGCGCTCGGCGATGGGCTGTTGTTCCTGACACCACCTCTGAGGGAAGCGCTCGAAATTACCGGGCCGGTGGCCGCCAAGCTCCATATTTCGTCGTCAACCACCGACGCGGACTTGTTCCTCGTCCTGCGCGCGTTCGCGCCAGATGGAAAGGAAGTGCTATTCGAGGGGTCGAACGATCCGCGTGTGCCACTTGGCCTGGGCTGGTTGCGCGCCTCGCATCGCAAACTTGATCCGAGCCTCAGCAAACCCTATCGCCCCTATCATACCCATGACGAGCCGCAGCTACTGACGCCAGACCAGCCCGTCGAACTGGACATTGAAATTTGGCCAACCTGCCTTGTCATACCCACGGGATACCGCATCGGCTTGTCGGTACGCGGCAAGGATTACGAAAATATCTGCCCACCGTTGATCATCCCCGGCGTCCCATACCCATTAACCGGCGTGGGTCCCTTTCTTCACGATCATCCGCAGGATCGGCCACGGGAAATCTTCGGTGGCACGAACACCTTGCACTTTGATACCGAGCGGTGGCCGTACCTTTTACTGCCGGTCATCCCGGCAGGGTCCGAAAATTGAGATCCGTTTAAGTTTTCCTACTCGAGTCAATGCATCAGCCAGCACAAAATTACTTTGTGCCCCCTTTTTTCCGGCCGGGGGAAAAAGTCCGGCTACATCAAAGCGGCCAGCTAGCTCGGTTGGGGGATTTGGGAATCGTGGCCAGGGACGACAACACGCCGCGCACTATTTTCATTGGCTGCGGCGGGCCCTCGGTCGGCCGCAGCCGCGTTCCACTTCCCGGCCTGTTGTCACTCGGACAAGATAGAAATGGGGGAACCCTCCTTCGTGGCCTGTCCCTTAAGGATTCCGTCGCCTTCTCTACCCGTCCATAACGCGCCACATGCCACTTCGGTGGACAGCGCGCTGGGAAACATGGTCTGTCCCCGGTTTAACCGGTTTACCCGGTTTAATTCAGGTCAATCGAGCCACATCAGCTTGGCCGGATTGTCGTGCAGCATCACGCGGACATCGGCTTCCTTGATTCCGAACGCTAACAGGGCGCGAATGAACACTCTCATGCCGTCGATGCTGTCGATGTGCAGGACCTGGCCGAAGTCGCTGCCGATGATGCAGCGCTCGGGGCCAATCGCCTTGATGGTGTTGATCGTCTCCATGGGATCGGCGACCGGCTGATACAGGCTCGGGATCATGGGCTGGCAGTAGGTGCCCACGTAAACGCCCAGATCGGCAAGCTGCTTCATTTCATCGAGCAGCAGCTTGTTCAGTTCCAGCAAGGGATGATCCAGCGTCGCGCGCGCGCCGATTTCCCTGGCCTTCTTCGCCAAGGGCAGGAGTTCCGTGAAATCGGTGTGCCCGAATCCGATCCCGACCTTCTTTTCGGCGGCCATCTCCATGATCTCGACGACTTCGGGGAGCACTTTGCCGGAATCGTCCACCAGTTTGACACTGCCTCTCTCCGGATGGCCGGCGCCGCGCCAGAAGCCGAACGAGGTGAAGGTCGGAAACCAGATCATCTTGAAGTTCGGATATTGCAGCGCGACGCGGATTGCTTGCGGGTTCATCCCGAAGCAGGTCCCCGACCCGCCATAAATTTCCACCCGATGCGTCAACTCGCCCTTCTCGATCATGTAGTCGAGGTGGCGCTGGGCGCAATAGGCGGCGTTGGCGCTGACGTTCCAATGATCCTTGAAGGCGAGTGCCCGCATGCCCGCCTTGGAGGCGTCGATGGTAAACTGGGGACAGACCCTGAGGTTTCCC
>Ga0224512_10002182_pt1 | contig 18158 bp, 18 predicted proteins | sample SF_May12_sed_USG_4_FD_169103 | JGI IMG/M metagenome (GOLD analysis project Ga0224512, IMG submission 169103) | Sediment microbial communities from San Francisco Bay, California, United States - SF_May12_sed_USGS_13 | ecosystem: Environmental > Aquatic > Marine > Sediment | place: USA... | reverse complement strand
GTCCGCATAGGACACGTACAGCAGATGCCTGCCGTCCGGTGACAGAGCCGGCGAATAGACGATCGAGTTATCGGAGGTCAGGCGCACCAGGTTTTCGCCGTCGTAGTCGATCGCGAAAATGTCCGACGTACCGTCGCCCGTCTTTCGACGGAACACGATTCTCGTCGCCGCGATGCCCGGATCGCCCGTCGCCCACCGTACGATCTGGTCCGACACGCGGTGCACTGACATGCGGAAGTTCGGATCTGTTCGCGCCGGCAGAAAGAAGTCCTGCTCCTGCTTCAGCTCGCCGAACACAACGTCGTGCAGCATGACACGCATCACGGGACCCGTCGGGCTTGCCGTTATCCTGGAGGCCACCAGCCACACGGCTCCGAGCTGGTTCCACAGCGGGTAGTTCACCGCACCCGTGGCGGCGAGCGAATCCGGGACCGGAATGACCTGGAACCGATCCGCGTACTCCAGGTCGGTGCGCAATATCTTGTCTACCGCGGCCGCTTCATGTTGCGCGGTCGCGTCGGCGACAATCGCCGTCATGACCAGGCCCGGCTGGTATCCCGGCGTATAGGTGATGCCGAGCCGGACATCACCCCGGTCCTGGGCAGTGAGAGCTGCCGCAGAAATCAGCAGCGCGGCACCGGCGAGCGACAGGGACCTTCGAACCATACGTATCATCTAGCGGCAAACCTCTGGGTCATCGGGAGCTGGGATCAAAGTAGAAACTCACCTGGAGCTGGTCGAACGGAAACGCGTCCGGCAGCGGTCCGAAAGCATCGGCGCGCGCTGCCGCCTCGATGGCACCTCTCGCTTCGAGGTCGAACGTGGCATCACCCGATCGACGCAGCCATTTGACGTCACTGACCTTCCCGGTTCGATCGATGACGAAGATGATCTCGGCCTGCAGCGGTCGGGACGTGTCGGGCGGACGCCAGTAACGGTTGATCTGATCGACGATGTTGTTAGCATACGCCGGGTCCACGAATCGGGCACCTTCGGTCTGCACGCTCAGCGAGGCATCGCCCGTTTCGTCCGCCCGAGCGGGTTCGCGGACCGGCTCTTCCACCTGGGGGATTTCTTCGACGATGGACGGAAGTTCCGTCTCCGGGACCGGGTCCTCGGTCGGCTGCGGCGGCGGCGGGCGGTTCACTTCCTCCGCCTGGCGCGGGGGAGCCGGCGTATCCCGCAGGGGCGCCTGCAAGTCGGCCGCGGCGATCAGGCGGACCTGGTACGTCTGGGCGGTAAGCGGGGGCGTAGACGTCACCGACAGCCAGACGAACACCGCGAGCATCGCCCCGTGCATGCCGAGCGAGCCCCACACGGCGGATAGCGGTACCCCTCGGTCCGGGTCGTGCCGTCCGTGCATGTCGGCGCTCAGTTCCGCCGCCGGGGCTCGGGCTCCGCAACCAGACTGACGGCCTCGATCTCCGCTTCCTTCAGCGTGCCGATGACCCACAGCACCGCACCGTACGGGACATCCGTGTCGCCCTTCACGTACACGGTCTCACCCGCGCTGCGCTCGACGATCGGGCCGATCGCGGCGGCGAACTCCTCGCGCGACACCTCCGCATCGTCGATGTAGATGCTCCCGTCGCCGGCTATCGTGACCACGACGCCCTCGGAAACCTGGAGAGGCGCCGCCGGCGCCCTGGGGATCGTAACCTCGACACCGCCCTGCAGGATCGGGGCGGTGATCATGAAGATGACGAGCAGCGTGAACGCAACGTCCACGAGACTCGTCACGTTGATCTCGGCTCGAACAGGCAGGGAGCCGATGCCGACATCGCGATTCCGGCGACGCATCAGATCCGACCCTCGCGGGCCAGCGTACCGATGAACTCCGCGGCGAAGCCCTCGAGCTCACCCGTGAACAGGGCCAGCTTGCCCGCATAGTGGTTGTAGGCGATCACCGCGGGAATGGCGACACCGAGTCCGGCCACCGTGGTGATGAGCGCTTCGGCGATTCCCGGAGCCACGGCCGCGATGTTGGCCGTACCCTGCGCCGTAATGCCAATGAACGAGTTCATCACGCCCAGCACCGTTCCCATCAGCCCCAACAGAGGACTCACGGACCCGATGATCGCCAGCCAGTGGAGTCCGTGCGCCAGTTCGTCGCGCTCCTCTGAGAGTTCCTTCTCGAGCACAAGCTGGAGCACTTCGAGCTGCGCTGGCGTCAGTCCGGGCGCACTTCCCGGCTCGTCGCGGAGCGCCGTAGGCCTGAGTTCGGTGAAGAAGTTCACGCCGCGACGAAACACGCGCGTGTATGGCGAGGCCTTCAGTCGCGTAAGCGCCTGGTAGATTCCGCCCAGCCCGTCCGCCCCGTCGATGCCGGCCACGAACTCGTTGCCATCCTCCCCGACCTGCCGGAAGTCTTTCCACTTCCAGAAGATCAGCACCCAGGACAGCAGCGAGAATGCCGCCAGGACGATCAGGATGATCTTGGTTATGGCTGTCGCGCCGAGGATGAGATCCCACGGCCTTGAGGCGATGCCGCTATCCTGTGCCAGCACCAGGAACGCCAGTGGCGAACCGATCATCCTGAATTCCCTTGCGAGTGTTCGGCGATGTATTCGTACGTCCGGCGCAGTCCCTCGGCCAACTCGACTTCCGGCCGCCAGCCGGCCGCCCTCAGTCGGGCCGTATCCAGGGCGCTGCGCAACAACTCTCCCGGTCGTGCCGGCACAAACTCGATCTCGGCGGCCCGGCCCGACACGTCCAGCAGCGTCGCAGCCAGCTCTCGGACCGATACCTCGACTCCCGTGGCCACGTTGAATGCCACGTCATCGATCGACTCAGGGTCCGGAAGCGACAGCGCCGAAACCGCCAGGTTGGCCGCCGCAACATCTCCGACATACACATAATCGCGCGTCTGTTCCCCATTGCCGAAGATCCGCAGAGGCCGACCGTCGAGCAGACGGCGGCTGAACAGGGCGATCACGCCCGCCTCTCCGTGCGGGTCCTGGCGCGGCCCGTACACGTTGGAGTAGCGGAGCGCGACACCCTCCAGGCCGTGGACTTTCCGGAAGCAGAACTGGTAGTGTTCGCCGGCCAGCTTGCTCACACCGTAAGGCGAGATTGGCGCTTTGGGCGCCGTTTCCGCCGTGGGGAGCTGGTCGGGCTCGCCGTACACCACGCCTCCCGACGACACGTACACGACCCGTTCGGCGCCGGCGGCTCGCGCGGACTCCAGCACGTTGAGCCAGCCGTCGAGATTGATCGAAGCATCGAGCCGGGGATCGGCCACGGATAGCCGGACGTCGATCTGGGCCGCGTGGTGGTTCACGAGCGCCGGACGACACTCTTTCGCGAACTCGGGCAAGGCTTCTGAGCGAATATCCATCTCGATCAGTTCGACGCCGTCCGGCACGTTTTCCTTCGTGCCGGAACTCAGGTTGTCGAGTGCGATGACATGCCAGCCGGCATCTCGGTAGGCCTGGCACACGTGCGACCCGATGAACCCGGCGCCGCCGGTCACCAGAACGGTGCTAGACGATTCAGTCATGATCCTCTGTCACGATGGGGAGACAACGTCGGTGGAACCGAAGCGGCCGGATCGACCTACGGCATGCGACGCACGAGCCGCACGGGGTCGCCGGGGCGCGTCCCCGGATCTCTGACCTGCGTTACCCTGGCGGTGGACGTGTGGTCCGTGACGTGGACCACCCGCAGAATCGCCAGTGCGTCCCGCACTTCGGCGACGATCGCCTCGCGCTCATCGCGCGCGAACACGGCAAACTCGTCTCCGAGCCGGACGTCATCCTGCCCGCCCAGATCGAGGAAGACCATCTCTCCGGGCCCGAGCAGGACCTGGGGAACTTCGAATGCGACAACCCGCCCGGTCAGGCCGACATCCACGTCCTCGGCCTGGGCTGCCGGATCGAGCACGTACTCGTCTGCGGCGACGACTGCGTCACCCACCGAGTAGTCCCCGAAGATCCGCAACACGGTGGCGCGGGCGCTGTCGGCCCACAAGCGATCGACACGCAGCAGGGCCTGCGGCAGCAGCACCCGTCCGTATCCTCTTTCAGCGCGTCCCCACCGCACGGCCTTGAGCACGTCGCCGACTTCGGGGGTGAGGGCTCCGAGGACGATGACCACCTCGCCCCACTGCTGGGCCGACGGAACGAGATTCAGGTCGAGCGGATTCTCCTGCAGAACGCGGACGGTGGTCCCCTCCGGTCCCGCCCCGCCCTCGCCGAGCAGCAGGGGTGCGCGCTGGAAGTCGCTGGGCGATACCGCGGGCCGCGGCGGAGCCTCCTCGAGTGCCAGCAGGGACAGGCCGGATCCCGTGCGGCGCGGATCGCGAAACAACGAGTTCTCAGGAAACTGGCCGTCCGTTCCGACGGCACCGCCGGCAGCGGCCACGGCGCCGCCATTCGCCACGACGCGCACCGCGGGGGCGCCCGGAATCCGAAGCACTTCGCCCGGGTAGATCCAGTGCGGATCCTCGACGACCGTCGGATTCAGCTGGAAGATGTCGGACCAGCGGTAGGGATTCGACAGATACCGTCCCGCGAGATCCCACAGCGTGTCGCCTCGACGCACGGTGTGCTGACCTACCGTTTCGGGTGCCTCCTGGGACATCGCCGGCGAGGTGACACCGAGAACGACGCCGACAAGCACGAGCACGGCGGTTCGCGAATCTAGCCCAGCTGTCATGTTCGGACCTCGCTCAGAACGGGAGATCGTCTTCGCCGGCAAGTGACTCGTTGCTGAACCCCGAGAAGTCGCCAGCTGCTGCCGCCTTGCTGCCGCTGCGGGCCGCGGGCGTCTCACCGCCGCCGTCCCGCCCTCCGAGCATGATCAGTTCGCGTGCCCGGATCTCCGTCGTGTACTTCGTCTGTCCATCCTGGCCTTCCCACTGCCGGTATTCGATCGATCCTTCCACGTAGATGCGATCGCCCCGCTTGAGGAACCGCTCACAGATTTCCGCCAGTTTGTCCCAACACACGACGCGGTGCCATTCCGTTTTTTCCTGTTGCTGACCTTCCCGGTCGTTCCAGCGACGGGAGGTGGCGATGGACAGCGTGGCGACGCGAGTGCCGCTCGTCGTGCTGCGGATTTCGGGATCGGCTCCCAGGTTGCCGATGAGCTGCGCCTTGTTGAGCGATCGCGACATGACCGTCCTCTGATGATGCGTTTGCCGATGTCCGGCGGAGCGGAAACACCGTCCGGCGGGCCTAATCCTTCAACCTGCCCCGCCTGTGGAACCCTGTCAACGACCCGGGACCGGAAGAGCGTCACTCTCCGGAGGTTCGAACCGCCGCCTCATCAGAATCGCATCTTCGACGGGCGAGGAGTAGTAGGAGGGCCGCGTCCCGATCGTCTCGAAGCCCGCCTTTTCGTATAGCCGCCGGGCCTCCACGTTGGCTTCGCGCACCTCGAGGTACACCTCCTCGGCCCCCCGGTCCCGTGCCGCGCGGAGGGCCCCCTCCAGGATCCAGCGTCCCAGGCCCCTGCGACGGGCTTCCGGGAGCACCGCGATATCGCCCAGCTCCGCCTCGTTGGCGGCGAACCACAGCACGGCATAGCCCACGAGACGGCCTGCATCCTCGGCCGCCAGCAGGGCGGCGCTGCGGCGGCGGAGCAGGCCACGGAACGTGGCTTCCTGCCACGGGGTCGAGAACGATCGGTTTTCGATGCGCACCACGTCGGGCAGGTCGGACAAGACCATCTTCCGCAGGACGAGCCCCGAGCGGGCCGCCGGGACGTCAGGCATCTCCGACCCGGCGCTCGGCGGACGAGGCGCGCACGTAGCCGGGCTCCCAGCGGGCGGGGTCCTTCACCCGGCCGGCCTCGGGCGCCGACCGGACGAGGCGCAGCAGCGCGGAGGCTCGGGGCCGACCGCGGTCCGGTGGCAACAGACGGGCGCCCGACCGCCGGATCGTCTCCCGCAGCGGCTCCGGCAGGACCCCGGTGAACGTCCAGGCCTTCGGATCGAGCCCGGAGAGGATCTCGTCCAGCGAGCCGGCAACCGGAGCGAACAGTTCCTCGAGGCCCGACCCGATTCGATAGCCTGCCGCGTACACCTGATCCCGCCGCGCATCGAGCAACGCGCACACGGCTTCATCGGGATCCGGGTCGGAATCCATGGCGATCGCGGCGAGGCTCGAGTAGGCGAACAGGGGTGTACCGCCGGGAAAGCAAAGGCCGCGAGCCAGGGCGGCTGCAATTCGGACGCCCGTGAACGACCCGGGTCCGGAACCCACGACGACCGCCTCCAGGTCACTCGCCGAACGGCCCGCCTGCTTGAGCAATCGGTCGATCGCCGGAAGCACGGTCTCCGAATGCGTCGCGCTGATGGACAACGTGCTCTCGCCCAGGACGGCGTCTCCCTGTCCGAGGGCCACGCTTCCCTGCAGGGTGCTCGTGTCGAGGGCGAGGATCAGCACGGAAACTCCGGTGGCGGGGGCGCGCTGCCGAAGGCAGTGATCGAAACGAGCCGCACGGCCAGGTCGTCTGAAAACGCGAGGCGAATCTCCCACCGATCCTCGGGCAACCAGCCGGCAGCGCGGTCGGCCCATTCCACGAACACGGCTCCGCCGGCCTCCAGCAGATCGGGCCAGCCCGCATCGATCAACGCTGCCCTCGCGCCGGCGTCGCCGGCCGCGTTCAACCGATACAGGTCGGCGTGATACACCACGGTATCTCCGACCCGGTGCACGTTGACGATCGTGAACGTCGGACTCGGCACGGTTCCCTCGACCCCGAGGCCGCGGCAGGCGGCTCTCGCCAGGGTCGACTTCCCCGCCCCCAGCTCTCCGTACAGGCCGACGAATACGCCGCCGGCACCGGCCGTGCGCCCCACAGACTCGCCCCACGTCTCCAATTGTCGCTCGTTCAGGGCAACCGCGGTCCCGTCGGGCACGGAAGACCTCATGGTCGAGACGGGCGCGACGCGGACGCTGCGGGGACCGCCGGCGCCGAGGTATCGAGCTGTGCTCGCACGTCGAACAGCTCGTCGCGCAACCGGGCGGCACGTTCGAAGTCGAGCTCCGCGGCCGCCTGCTGCATTTCCTGCTCGATCGCCGCCACCAGTTCCGCACCCCGTCGACCCTCATAGGCGGACGTCTTCTCGCCGACGCGCGATCTGTCCTCGCGAGGCTCCACCGACCTGGCGTCGGCCACGGCTGTGGTGAAGCGGATCTCCCGGACGGACTTCTGAATCGTCCGCGGTTCGATCCCGTGTGCGGCGTTGTGGGCGGCCTGCGTTTCGCGCCGGCGAGTCGTTTCGTCGATCGCCCGTTGCATCGAACCGGTGATCTTGTCGGCGTACAGCACGGCCGTGCCGTTGAGGTGGCGGGCCGCCCGGCCGATCGTCTGCACGAGGGACGTCTCCGAACGCAGGAAGCCCTCCTTGTCCGCGTCGAGCACGGCTACGAGAGACACTTCAGGCAGATCGAGTCCCTCGCGCAGCAGGTTGATTCCGACGAGAACATCGAACTTGCCGAGTCGAAGATCGCGCAGGATCTCGACACGCTCGATCGTCGGAATGTCGCTGTGCAGGTACCGGACGCGGACGCCCCGCGCATCCAGGTACTCGGCGAGATCCTCCGCCATCCGCTTGGTGAGCGTCGTCACGAGCACGCGCTCCGCACGCGCCGTCCGCAACCGGATTTCCTCCAGCAGGTCATCCACCTGGCTCGCCACCGGGCGCACGTCCACCACGGGATCGAGCAGACCCGTCGGGCGGATCAACTGCTCCACGACGACTCCCCCGCTCTTCGTCAGTTCGTAGGGTCCGGGGGTCGCGCTGACGAACAGCGCCTGGGGAACCGCCGCCTCCCACTCGTCGAAGCTCAGCGGCCGATTGTCGAGCGCCGACGGAAGCCGAAAGCCGTGCTCGACGAGCGTCGTCTTCCGACTGCGATCGCCCGCGTACATCGCGCCGATCTGTGGCACCGACACGTGGGACTCGTCGACGATGATCACGAAATCGTCCGGGAAATAGTCCAGCAGGCAATAGGGCCGCTCTCCGGCCTCGCGACCGTCGAAGTAGCGCGAGTAGTTCTCGATTCCCGGACAGAAGCCCATCTCGCGCAGCATCTCGACGTCGAACTTCGTGCGCGTCTCCAGGCGCTGGGCCTCCAGGAGCAGACCCTGTTTCCGGAACGCGAACAGCCGCTGCTCGAGCTCGGTCAGGATCCCGTCTACGGCGTGGGCCAGCCGCTCCTGCTCGATCGCGTAGTGCGTGGCGGGGAATACGGCCGTGGACTCGAGACGGGAGATCGTCGCACCGGTCAGTGCGTCGATCTTCGTGATCCGCTCGACCAGGTCGCCGAACAACTCGATGCGCACGGCCTGTTCCTCGTACGCCGGCAGCACCTCGATCACGTCGCCGCGGACGCGAAACGTGCCGCGGTTGAGGTCGAAGTCGTTCCGACGATACTGGATGCTGACGAGGCCCTGCAGGATGTCGCGGCGGGAAATCCGTTGCCCGACATCGAGCGTGAGCATCATCGCCCGGATCGCGCGTGGATCCCCGAGACCGTAAATGGCCGACACGGAGGCGACGACGATCACGTCCCGGCGCTCCATCAGCGACGAGGTCGTGCGCAGCCGCAACCGCTCGATGTCGTCGTTGATCGAGGCGTCCTTCTCGATATACGTGTCCGTGGACGGAACGTAGGCCTCGGGCTGATAGTAGTCGTAGTACGAGATGAAGTACTCGACGGCGTTGGCGGGAAAGAACTGCTTCAGCTCTCCGTACACCTGGGCGGCGAGAGTCTTGTTGTGGCTCATCACCAGCGTGGGGCGGCCCGTGGCGGCGATCATCCCGGCCATCGTCACGGTCTTGCCGCTTCCCGTGACGCCGAGGAGAGTCTGCCAGCGGCGACCGGCAGCGATCCCCGCCGCGAGATCGCGGATCGCCCCGGGCTGGTCGCCCGTCGGCTCGAACGGAAGCTGGAGATCGAACGTGTTCATCGGGTCGCGCGTGTGGGCAACGGAGAGGGAACGCGCCTGCTTGCCACGCCCCCGAGCGACGTCCACGTTGGCACGTTCCGGAGCCCGGTACAAGACCGTTGACATGACCGCATCCGCGTGGGGAGCAGCTTGAGAGGAATCGATGTCCGCCGTCGACGCGCACTCGTGCTGACCGCTGCCGCGCTGGTTGCGGGAGCCGGCGCGTCGTGCGACGACGGTGCGGAAGACCGGGCCGAGCAGCGACGCGCCCTGGAGCAGCGGCGCGAGCAGATGGTCATCCAGTATGCGTCCGTACAGAACCAGATCCGCTCGGTGCAGGCACGGGCGCTCGGGGAGCCGGGCGTGGTCGAAGTCCAGGAGCGCTTCTATGAGGTGCTGCGGGCCCGGATGATCGCACTCGACCCGCAGGCCGAGGCGATGCTTGATCGCGCCCGGCAGGTCGGCGCGGATTTCAACCGGCTGGCCGGCCCGGTCCTGCTGCAGCCGGGTGACGAGCCGCCGTCGGCCGCTGAGCGGGCGGCGGTCGGACGCGAGCTCGCCGAGCTCGAGATGGCGATACGTCCTCTGGAGTCGGAGGCTCTCGAGGATCCGCTGGTCGCCGCGACATTCTCCGAGCTGCAGGACTCCGTGGCGGCGACCATCGTCCGGCTCGACCCCGCCGCCGAACGTGTGCTGGAGAGGATCAAGGCGATGGAGGACGACATTCGTGCGCTGGACCTGCAGATCGCCGCGCTCGGGGACTGACCGCTAGTCGTCCGGCGACAGGTCCGGAGGCGGATCCGCGAACGCGTCCGGCTCGTACGTCCCGCCGGCCAACGTGAGATCGCTGTCGCCGAAGCTCTCCTTCCGTTCCACCGAAAGCACTCCCTTCACCCGCCGGATCTGTCGGAGCACTTTCTTCAGGTGTCCCAGGTTTTCGACCTCGACGACGAACTGACCCTGCATTCCGCCTTCCACGGTGGTGATGCTGGCGGACTGGATGTTCGTCCCGGTGTCGCTCACCGCCCGCGCGATATCGGCGAACAATCCGTGTCGATCCGTACCCTCCATCACGATGCGGACGAGAAACCTCTGTTCCTCGTCGGTGCCCCAGTCGATCACCACCCGTCGCTCGGGGAGGTCGGGCAGGCCGAGGACGTTGGGACAATCGTGGCGGTGAATCGAAATGCCCCTTCCGACAGTAATGTAACCTATCACCTTATCGCCTGGAACTGGTTGGCAGCATTGCGAATACCGAACCATCAAATTGTCCATACCCTGGATCTTCACGCCCTTCGGCGCCGTCCACACGCGCCGGACCAGCTTGGACAGAGGCGTCGTGGTCGGCTCCGTCGACGCCCCCTCCTGGTCACCGAGCACCGCCCGCACCACCTTCGTGATCCCGATGTCCCCGCGCCCGACCGACGCATACAGTCCATCGGGCCCACCGCGGATGCTCAGCTTCTGCGCCGCGATCTCCAGATCCGCATCGTCCGGCCTGGCCTTCCGGCGACGCCATTCCCGGGCCAGGATGTCCCTGCCAAGCTGCGCCGCCGAGTCATGTTCCTCGTCACGGATCCAGTTGCGAATCCGATGGCGAGCCCGGCTCGTGCGCACGAAGCCGAGCCAATCCCGATTCGGCCGCTGGCTGTCCAACGTGAGAATCTCGACCGTGTCGCCGTTCTTCAGCGCCCGGGCCAACGGCGCGATCCGCCCGTTCACTTTGGCACCGGCGCAATGATTTCCGACTTCCGTGTGGACGGCGAACGCGAAATCGATCGGCGTGGCCCCCCGCGGGAGCTGCTTCACGTCGCCCGCGGGCGTGAACACGAAAATCTCGTCCTGGAACAGATCGACCCGCAGGAACTCGAGGAACTCCTCAGGCTCGTGGGTTTCCTTCTGCCACTCGAGCACCTGACGGAACCATGACAGCTTCTCGTCGACCTCGTCTCCGCCCCCGCCTTCCTTGTAGCGCCAGTGCGCCGCGATTCCGAGTTCCGCCGTACGATGCATGTCTTCGGTCCGCAGCTGAATCTCGTACAGCCGACCGCCGGGGCCGAAGATCGTCGTGTGCAGGCTCTGGTAGAGGTTCGACTTGGGTGTCGCGATGTAGTCGTGGAACCTCTCGGTGAGCGGCGTCCACTTGTTGTGGATGACCCCGAGGGCATGGTAGCAGTCGCGTATCGTCGGGAGAACGACCCGGACCGCGAGCACATCGTAGATCTCCTCGTAGGACTTGCCGCGCTTCTCCATCTTGCGCCAGATCGACCACAGGTGCTTCGCCCGGCCCTGCACGGCACATTCGAGGCCCGCCTGTTCGAGCTCCTCGGACAGCGGCTCGACCATGCGCTGGATGAGGCTCTCCCGCTCGCTGCGCTTCTCGGCCACGATCGCCGACAGCTCCTTGTATTCCTCCGGTTCGAGGAACTTGAAGGCCAGGTCCTCCAGCTCCCAGCGCACGCGGGCCATGCCGAGCCGGTGCGCGAGCGGTGCATAGATCTCCTTGGTCTCCAGCGCGATGCGACGCTGACGGCCGGAGTCCAGGTGCTCGAGCGTCCGCATGTTGTGCAGCCGATCGGCGAGCTTGACGATGATCACGCGGGCGTCCGCCGCCATCGACAGCAGGAGCTTCCGATAGTTCTCGACCTGGCGCTCGGCCAGCGAACGGAACTCGACGCGCGAGATCTTGGTGAGACCATCGACCAGCGTCGCGATCTCGGCGCCGAACTCCTGGCGGATCTCCTCGAGGCCGACTTCGCTGTCTTCGACGACGTCGTGCAGGAAGGACGCGGCGATCGTCCCCGTGTCCGGGTGGATCTCGCACAGGATGCTCGCCACGGCGACGCAGTGCGTAATGTACGCTTCGCCGCTGGAGCGCTTCTGACCCGCGTGCTTTTCCTTGCTGTACTGAAATGCGAGCGCGAGCAGCTCGAGGTCGAGTCGGTCCTCGAGCCCTTCTGCAGCCGCGAGAAACTCCGCCGGCAGGATGGACCTGGGCCCGCCCGTCTCTGAGGACGAGCTCTTCGGATCGGCAGTCTGCTGTCGTCCCGGAGGCGGCACGCTATCTCCTGATCGTGGTCATGCGGATCATAGGCAGCAATCGTCGTGCCGCGCAAAGCCGCTCCAGCCGGCCCCGCGGTCGCAGACGGTTACCGGGAATACTACACTTCCGGGGTCCCGCAGTCCCCCGACCGACGCCGCAACGAGGCGGACCCATGGCTGAACACCGAATTCGACCGATCGAACCGCGCGACGATCCGGCGATCGCCCGCATCATTCGGGACGTGATGACGGAATTCGGCGCCGTGGGCGAAGGGTACTCGATCATGGACCCCGAGGTGGACGCCATGTCAGAGGCGTACGTGGGTCCGACGGCCGCGTTTTTCGTTGCCGTACGGAACGAAGTCGTGGTCGGGGGCGCCGGGATCGGCCCGCTCCAGGACGGTCCGGCTGACGTATGCGAGCTGAAGAAGATGTACCTGGTCGCCGCAGCCCGCGGTCACGGAGTCGGACGCCGGCTCATGGAACACTGCCTGGCTGCGGCGCGCGCCGCAGGCTACCGCCGATGCTACCTCGAGACGCTGGAACACATGACCGACGCCCGCCGACTGTACGAGCTGAACGGGTTCACGCCGCTCGACGCGCCGATGGGCAACACGGGACACTGCGGCTGCAACGGCTGGTACGTCCGGGACCTCTAGGGCTGCAGCAACCCCTTCTCCAGCAGGCTGACGAACGACGTGTCTCCGAGCACGATGTGATCCCTGACCGGGATTCCGAGGAGCCGGCCGCTTTCCACCATTTGTACCGTGACGTCGAGGTCTTCGGGCGACGGATCCGGATCGCCGCTCGGGTGATTGTGGGCGAGGATCAGGCTCGCGGCCGACGAGGCGATCGCCGGGGCGAACACCTCGCGCGGATGGACAAGCGACGAGTTGAGCAGCCCGACGGTGATCCTCCGATCGCTCAGCACCCGGTTCTGCGAGTCGAGGTAGAGCACCCAGAACTCCTCCTGCCTGCGGTCGCGCAGGACGGGACCGAGCCGTTGGAAGACATCGCCCGGGCCCCGGATGCGATCCCCTCGCCGGGCCGGCTCCGTCGCCAGCCGGCGGCCCAGTTCGAGCGCCGCCGCGACCGTCGCGGCCCGGGCGGGACCGATGCCGGAAACCGCGCGGAGTTCCGCGGGCTCCGCCATGCCCAGCCGCCGCAGGGACCCGCCGAAGCGCGCCAGCAGGTCGGTGGCGAGGTCCACCGCCGACCGGCCGGCCGATCCGGATCCGAGCACGATGGCCAGCAGCTCGCGCACCGGCAGCACGGCGGCGTGCAGAACTTCGAGGCGCTCCCGCGGTCGATCGGAGAAGGGCCACTCGCGGATGTTGGACATGGTTGACGATGGCCGGTCCGCTCAACCGCCTCTCATCTCGGGCTGCGAAGGCATCGTCGCTGCGGGCCGCAGATTTGATCTCATCCCCCGGCCGCTTAGACTGTATGGATGTCGATGAAACGGAGTCTGGCGATCTTTGCCGTAACGGCCGCCGCGTGTGGACCGGCTCTATCCACCGCGCCGCCGTCGGGCCCCGGTGCCGCAAGCGACGTGGCGGGCCAGGCCGCGATCGCGGACAGCGTCCGGACATCCTACACGGCGGCGGATGTCGACTTCATGTCGGGGATGATCCACCACCACGCCCAGGCGCTCGTGATGGCCCGCATGGCCCCGACACACGGCGCCAGCCCGCCGATGCGGATCCTCACCGCCCGCATCATCAACGCGCAGAACGACGAGATCGCGCTCATGCGACGCTGGTTGACCGATCGGAATCTGCCGGCGCCGGACCCGGAGTCCGACGGCCACATGATGCACATGCCGGGCATGCTCACGGCCGGCCAACTGGCGGCGCTGGACGCCGCCCGCGGTGAGGAGTTCGATCGCCTCTTTCTGCAGTTCATGATCCAGCATCACCAGGGAGCGATCACGATGGTGGAGGAGTTGTTCGCCATCCGGGGTGCCGCCCAGGACGACTCGGTGTTCAAGCTCGCGTCGGATATCGGCGCTGACCAGGAGAGCGAGATCACCCGGATGCGGACCATGCTTCGCGATATTCTGCTCGGGGACGGCGGCTCGTGACGGGTCCGGCGTCTCCGATTGTTTCGTTTCTCTTCACTTCGGAAAACACCATGACCAGGATGCTTCATCGGGCCCGCGCCGTCGGGTTCACCGCCGCGTTGAGCGTATTCGCGGCGTGCGCGTCGACCGCGCAGACTCCAGTGCTCGTCGAGACAGACCGGCAGATCACGGAGGATTGGACCGGGAAGATCGCCGATCCGCCCAGCCCGGATCCGCGAGTCGGACTCGCAGCCGGGGCGACGGACGCGGGGGAGGCGATCTGGAACTTGCGGCTCGTCTCCAATACGCCGTCGCAGGAACCGTTCGCCGGCGTGACGAATTCCGACCTCGCGTTCCTCGGTGACTACGCGATCCAGGGCAATTACAACGGCTTCCAGGTGTGGGACATTTCCAACCCCGCCGCGCCGACCCTGCGCAAGGGCTACTTCTGCCCCGCCTCGCAGAGCGACGTGTCCGTCTACCGCAACCTGCTGTTCGTGTCCGGCGAAGGCCTGGGCGGCCGCCTCGACTGCGGCGGCGAAGGCGTCGCCGATCCGGTGAGTCCGGATCGACTCCGGGGAATCCGCATCTTCGACATCAGCGATCTCGACAATCCGGTCAACGTCGGCAACGTCCAGACATGCCGGGGCTCGCACACGCATTCCCTTCTCGTCGATCCCGACGACTCCGAGAACGTCTACATCTACGTATCCGGATCGTCGCGCGTGCGGTCGCCGGAAGAGCTGCCCGGCTGCTCGGACGCCTCGCCGGAAGAGGATCCCAACACGGCGCTGTTCCGAATCGAAGTGATCCGCGTCCCGCTCGCCCACCCGGAACAGGCCGCGATCGTTTCGTCACCACGCATTTTCGACGACCTGGAAGCGCCGCCGAGGCACGGTGAAGCGCCGGCGGACATCGCGGCCCAGGAGGAAGCGCTGGCCCAGGCACGGGCCGCGGGCGCGTTCATCGTCGAGATCCAGGGAGCCGACCGGCCGCTCCCGTCGCGGTTCGTCGATCCGATGCTCGACAGCGTCGTCGTCGCGCGAGGTGGCAGCGGCGCGCCTACGGCGGCCGACAGCGCTGCACTCCGCGAAGCCATGCCGGGGATCATCGCACAGATGTTCGGCGGCGGCGGTGGTGGCGGGCCGACCGGCCCGACGCAGTGCCACGACATCACGCTGTATCCGGAAATCGGACTCGCCGGCGGCGCGTGCGGCGGGTACGGCCTGCTGCTCGACATCAGCGACCCGACGCAGCCCCGGCGAATCGCCGCCGTGGCCGACTCGAATTTTTCCTACTGGCATTCGGCCACGTTCAACAACGACGGAACGCAGATCCTGTTCTCCGACGAGTGGGGCGGCGGCGGCGGGCCGAAGTGCCGGGCCTCCGATCCGAAAGAGTGGGGCGCGGACGCGATCTTCACGATCGACGGCGAGAACCTCACGTTCCATAGCTACTACAAGCTGCCGGCAGCGCAGACGCCACAGGAAAACTGCGTCGCGCACAACGGTTCGCTGATCCCGATCCCCGGCCGCGACGTGATGGTGCAGGGCTGGTACCAGGGCGGGATTTCCATCTTCGACTGGACGGATCCGGCCCACCCGATCGAGATCGCGTATCACGACCGCGGACCCGTCGACGCCGAGCGGCTGGCCAGCGGCGGCTCCTGGTCGGTGTACTGGTACAACGGACTCATCGTGAATTCCGAGATCTCACGCGGGCTCGACATCTTCGAGCTGACGCCGAGCTATTGGATCACGCAGAACGAGATCGACGCGGCGCTGAGCGTGCGGCTGGAACACCTGAACGTGCAGGGGCAACCGAAATTCGAGTGGCCCGCGACGTTCTCGCTGGCCCGGGCCTACCTCGATCAGCTGGTGCGCTCGAACGGGATGGACACGGGGCGCATTCTGGAAGTCCGCAGGGCCCTGGCGGCCGCCGAGGCGCAGTCCGGCGCGGCGCGCAGCGAGTCGCTTCGCAGGCTGGCGGGTGAACTGCAGGCCGACAGCGCGGACGCTGCCGACGGAAGAAAGGTCGGCATGCTGGCTCGAGCGGTAGCCAACCTGGCCGGCCGCTGATCGCAACGGGCGGCGGTACTCCCCGTACCGCCGCCCGCTTGGTCCCGCGGAGGGACTACTCGATCGAGAGCAGCTCGAGCTCGAAGATCAGCGCCGAGTTCGGCGGAATCGGGCCGCTCCCCTGGGCACCGTAGCCGAGTTCCGGCGGAATGTAGAGCTTGTACTTGCTCCCCACCTGCATCATCTGCAGGCCTTCGGAAAAGCCCGCAATCACGCCCTGCAACGAGAACGTGGCCGTCTTGTCCCGGTCGTACGAACTGTCGAATACCGTCCCGTCGAGCAGCGTACCGCGATAGTGAATCGTCACCCGGTCGTCGGCAGACGGCGACGGGCCACTGCCCTGCTCCAGGATCTCGTACTGAAGGCCGGATTCGGTTGTCATCACGCCCTCACGGGCGCCGTTTTCGGTCAGGAACGCATCGGCCTCCGCCCGGCCGGTCTCCGCTTTGGCGGCCTGCGCCCGCTGGGTGGCATCGAACAGATCCTGCTGGAACGCCTGCAGGAGAGGGTGCAGCTCCTCCATCGGCACGGCAGGCTCCGCCTCGGCCAGCGCGTCTTCAAATCCCCGGACCAGGGCATCCATGTCTATGCGATCGGCCATCGGGACCAGGTTCTGAGCCATATTGCTGCCGATGCCGTAGCTGGCCTTCTGGTCGTCCGTCTCCAGCGCCGCGGTGGCGCGAGAACCGGCCGACTCCGCGCTACAGGCGGCGACGAGAACGAGGGCCGCCAGGACGCTGGCCCGGCCTCGAAGTAGTTGTGCTTGCATGATCGTCAGTCTTCCATGTTCTACGGGAACGATTCGGAGGCCTGTACCTAACGCCTGGCCGCGGATCTTGCCAGTATGGGCAGGTCCGGGGATGACGCTTTGTTGAGTCCGATGCCGCATTTGAAGCGATGGCGCAGCCCAAGCTTCTCGATCGTCTGCGCGCGGAAATCAAGCGCAGAAACTACAGCGAACGGACGGAAGACACGTACGTCGGCTGGGTCACGCGGTACGTGCGGTATCACGACCTCACGCATCCGGCGGCCCTCGGTCACGACGAGATCGTCGAGTTCCTGTCACACCTGGCGACCGATCGGGGTGTCAGCGCCTCGACCCAGAACCAGGCGGCGGGCGCGATACTCTTTCTGTATCGACAGGTCCTCGGCATCGACGTGGAAACCCCGCGTGCGATCGTCCGGGCCAAGCGCTCGCGCCGCTTGCCGACCGTACTTACTCCCGCTGAGGCGGCACGCATCATCGGGCTGCTGGACGGCGATCCGCGCACGGTGGCCATCCTGCTATACGGTGCCGGTCTGCGGCTGCTGGAGGCTCTGCGCCTGAGGGTGAAGGATGTGGACTTCGGCCGCCGCGAGATCCTCATCCGCGACCCCAAGTCGAATCGGGATCGGGTGAGTGTCCTGCCCAGGGTCGCACGGCCCGAACTCGAAGCGCGAATCGATCGGACACGACGACAGTGGGAGAGAGACCGGACGGAAGGCGCCGGCTGGGTCGCACTTCCGGGAGCCCTCGATCGAAAGCTGCCCGGCGCGGGTTGTGACTGGCCGTGGCAATGGGTATTTCCCGCGACCCGCCGCTACACCGACCCGAGCACCGGCCACAGGCACCGGCACCATCTGCACGAGACGTCGATTCAGCGGGCCGTGAAGCGCGCGGTGACTGCATCGGGCGTCCCGAAGCGTGCCTCGTGCCACACGTTCCGCCACTCGTTCGCCACGCATCTGCTGGCGGACGGCTACGACATCCGAACCATCCAGGAGCTGCTCGGACACCGAAGCCTCCGGACGACCATGATCTACACGCACGTGCTCAACCGGGGCGGCCTCGGCGTGCGATCGCCGGCCGACGACCTGCCCGGTTTCGAGCCCTCGCAGTCTCCGTGCGACCTGGACTGACCCCCCTCGCAGCAGAACCGCGGACGCGCCGCGGAGGCCGGATCGGGCGGAGCGTGGCGACAGGGCGACATCGGGGCTGGTTGGTTGGAGACGGGCATGTGCAACTATATTGACCGTTGCAGGGTTGTATTCGTTGACGTCCGTTCAGTCCATTAATGGTTAGCGAGTCCGCTACC
>Ga0224512_10002181_pt1 | contig 18161 bp, 17 predicted proteins | sample SF_May12_sed_USG_4_FD_169103 | JGI IMG/M metagenome (GOLD analysis project Ga0224512, IMG submission 169103) | Sediment microbial communities from San Francisco Bay, California, United States - SF_May12_sed_USGS_13 | ecosystem: Environmental > Aquatic > Marine > Sediment | place: USA... | reverse complement strand
GCGCCTGCTCACCTACAAAGCTGCCGCAATGCGAGATGCCGGCCAACCCATCAAACAGGCTGCGGCGAGAGCCAAGCTGCACGCCACCGAAGCTGCAGTGGCCGCCACCCGGGTGCTGACACAGACGCTTGGCGGCTACGGGTTCATGGAGTCGAGCCCGGCGGCCCGCTTCTATCGCGACGCCAAGGTCCTCGAGATCGGTGAGGGAACGTCGGAGATCCAGCGGCTCGTGATCGCAAGAGGGCTCGGCCTGCCGGTTCTATAGGCCGGGCCCCTCGTCGCGTACACTCCGGCCGTGTCCTTGAGCGCAACAGCCGTGCTGGCCGCAGAGTCCAGCGGCAGCGGCCTACTCGAATCAGAAGTGACAATCATCCTGTTACTGGCGGTGGCCGCGTTTGTGGCGGTGGCGGCTCGGGCGTTCCGCTTCCCATTCACGGTTGCATTGGTGGTAGTCGGGCTCGGGCTCGCCTTCCTGCCAGAAGGACTTCTCGAAGTCAACGTCAGTGCCGACTTGATTCTCGCGGTGCTGGTACCGCCTCTGCTGTTCGAAGGCACGCTGCACATCTCGTGGCGCAGATTTCGCGCTGACCTCGTGCCGGTAACTCTGCTCGCCGTTGTTGGAACCTTGCTCGGCACGTTCATCGTTGCGGCGTTCGTTCACCAGCTGGTCGACGACGTGCCGTGGTCGGCGGCCATTGCGTTCGGGGCTCTCATCTCGGCGACAGACCCGGTGGCGGTGATTGCGTTTTTCCGCTCCATCGGGGTGAGTAAGCGGCTGACGATCCTGGTTGAGGGTGAGAGCCTGCTCAATGACGGAGTGTCGTTCGTGATATTCACCCTGGCGTTGGGTGCCGCCGCACCGGGAGCGACCTTCTCGCTCGCAGGCGCCTTTGGGGAGTTCGTCTTGATCGCGTTCGGCGGGCTCGCGGTCGGGATCGTCATGGGCTACATCGTGTCCGTCCTGATTCTGCGCAATTTGGATGATCACCTAATCGAGACGAGCGTCACGGTGGCTCTCGCCTTCGGCTCCTACCTGCTTGCTGAAGAGTTCGGCGTGTTGATCGGATACCCGCAGACGCATCTCAGCGGCATCCTCGCCGTCGTTGCCGCCGGCTTGATGGTTGGGAACATCGGGCTCCACAACACGTCACCGACGACTCGTCTCACCCTGCAGAACTTCTGGGAGTTCCTCTCGTTCGTGGTCAACTCGATGGTGTTCCTGCTGCTCGGCCTGGAGATCGACATCACCGCCCTCCCGGCGGAGGCCGCCGCCGTCGGCGTCGCCGTTCTTGCGATCTTGGTCAGCAGATTTCTGGTCGTGTACGGGCTGGGAGCCGCCCACGGGAGGTTGCAGCCAGAGCGGCGCATTCCGACGCGTTTCAAACACGTCATGTATTGGGGCGGGCTGCGGGGGGCGATATCTGTGGGCCTCGCATTGAGCCTGGTGTCTCAGGTGGACGTCCTCGGTGCCGACCGGGTATCTCGACTCCAGCTGATGACCTTCGGCGTTGTGCTCTTCACGCTGCTGATCCAAGGTCTCACCATCGAAAAGCTAGTTCGCCGCCTTGGACTGGCGGAGCGCTCCGATGCCGCTATCGAGCAGCAGCGCGCCCAGGCGCGCCTTTACGCCAACCGGGCGGGCCAACGTGAGCTGGCGAGGCTGCACAACGAGGGGATTCTGTTTCGCGATCTGTGGACTGCGATGAACAAGCACTACGAGACCGAGATCGACGTGGCCGCCGACAACCTGCGGCATCACCTCCAGGTGCATCCGGAGCTGCAGACCGATATGTACCTGACGGCGAGGGTCGACGCTTTGCGTGCCGAGCGCCAGGCACTGCAAGATGCGGCCCGGCGCGGGTTGATCTCGGAACATGTTCTGGAGGAACTCACTCTGGAGGTGAACAACCATCTCGCCGCACTCGACTTCATGGAGAGCGACGCCGAACAGGGAGAGACAGTCGCCACCGAGGCGTCGGATGTACGGTTGGATGATCCGGAACACCCCATATGAAACCCATTGTGTGTGCACTTCGTGGCGGCCCCGGGAGCCACTTCACGCGGCGACATGCCTTGGAGCAAACGGCAGCGACAGGAGCGGCCCTTTACCTTCTCGTCGTGATCCCGGCATCGGCCTATAACCCACTGCATGAGGGCGAGCAACGTTCGATCCGGGCAGAAATGGCCTGGCGGGAGCTGGCACTCGCCAGGGCCAACGCGGCGCAGCTGGGTCTTCCCGATATTCAATTCAACATCCAGATCAGAATCGGTGTTCTCCAAGCGACGATCGCCGAGTTCGTGGAGTCCGTTGATGCCGGGACGGTGTTGCTGGGAGCTCCGCGCGATGCTCACGACGCCCACATGTCGGCTGCGTCCATCGATTCCCTGGCGGCCGAATTGAGATCCGGCCTTGGAGTCGCCGTTGAGATCGTTCACCCGCCAGCGCGTTAGCTCAAGTGGGTAGATAGGTCTTGACGGTTGCGAGCGTGTCGACCTCATCGGGACTTTTGTCTTCGCGATAGCCCTTTACCCGAGCGAAGCGAAGGGCGACACCGCCGGGATAGCGGCTCGAACGCTGCACGCCGTCGAAGGCAATCTCGACGACAGTCGTCGGCGTCAGGTTCACAACGTGGCCATCACGAGACGTTTCCAGCTCGAGGAACCTTGCGGTCTGCCACGCCAGCATCTCGTCTGTCATGCCTTTGAAGGTCTTGCCGAGCATGATGAAGTCGTCACCATCGCGCGCCCCCAAATGAATGTTCGACAAGAATCCCTGGCGGCGCCCCGACCCCCACTCCACGGCCAACACCACCAGATCCAAGGTGTGGGCCGGCTTCACCTTCAGCCAGGCCGAACCGCGTCGACCGGCTGCATAAACCGACTCGGCGCCCTTTGCCATCACACCCTCATGGCCCCGAGCCAACGTCGCGGTGGCAAAGGCCTCTGCCTCATCGGCGTCAGAAGTGAGGATGCGCGGGATGACCAGGGCCGCGGGAACCGATTCGTCGATACGGCGGACCCTGTCGCGCAGCGGTAGGTCGATCAGGTCGCTATCCAGGCGAAGGGCATCGAACACGAACAGCGTCAAGGGCTGGGCGCCGGGCGACTTCCGGGCGAATCGCTGCATCGTGACCTGAAAGGGCTCAGGGCGACCGTCTGGTTGGAGGCTGATGGCCTCTGCATCGAGAATGTAGGAATCAGAATCGATCATGCGCGCCACCTCAACTATGTCAGCGACCTGCTTGGTAACTCTGCGCAGGCTGCGGGTGAAGACCTCGATCGAGTCGCCGCTGCGATGGATCTGCAGGCGGGCACCGTCGACTTTCCACTCGACGAACGCCTCATCAAGTGCGGCGATGGCCGCCGTCGCAGATTCCGCCGTGGACGCCAGCATCGGCTGCACGGCTGTTCCTACTTCCAGGCCGAAATCGGCAAGCGCGGCAGAGCCCTCCGTTGCCAAGCCATGGGCGACGCGCCCCAGATCGCCGGATAGCATTGCGGCGCGGCGCACGGCTGAAGGCGATTCATCAAACGCGGCGGCGAGCGCATCCGCCATCACCCCATCGAGAGCACCCTGGCGAAGGCCGCCGCCCAGCAACCCGAGCAGCAGTTGGCGCTCCTCATCGGTGGCCGCGGCGATGAGGTCGTTCAACAGTTGGGCTCGTTTGGCGCGAGCGCCGGCGCCCCCGACCGCACCCAGCTCGTCGAGGGTGGTGTGAACTTCCTGCAGACTGAGGCTCGCCTCCGTTGCGGCGACAACATCGACATCGCGGATCGCGGCGTAGCCGACACCCAAGCGGCCCTGGGGCAACCTGCCGGACAGGTAGGCAACCCCGATGGCGACCTCAATCGGCTGCATCGCTCGGATGGTCTCGGCCAGAAGCGACGTCTTGGCTTTGCGGCTCCGGGTGGCCGCGACCGCGGCCGAAGTTTGGGCGACCTCAGCTAGCTGCACAACTAGGGAGCCGTAGGTTTGAAGAACATCGCGACCTGGCCCAATCCGCTGAGCTCACCGCCGGCAACGATCGCCAGTCCGACCCAGCCGTCGAGGTTGGCCGCAATGCCAATCGTATCGTCGAGGGACCAGCCGCCGGGCCCGAGCAATCCGATAGCGAGGACCGCTATCAGGAGTGTCGCGACATATTCCCAGCCCTCGTCAGGGCGCGCCGTTACCCAGAAGCCCACCTTGCGGTGAACCGTCAGGTAGGCCACGACCATGATGGCGGCAGTTCCGGCAGCAGCCAGCGATGTGAGCAGGCCGACGATCAACAGAACTCCGACGCCGACCTCAGTAGCCGACATGGCGAACCATTGCAGCGAGGCGTTGCGGTAGCCGATCGATTCGAGCCAATTGGTGGTCTTGTCCCGCCCCCGCAGGTGTTTGATGCCATGCGCCAACATGACGACCCCAATCCAGGCCCTCAGTAGGAACAACGCCAGGTCGATTTCGTTCATCGCCGTACCTCCCGATCCGCAAGCTAATCGACGCGTCCCCTGCAGAGCCAACGACGCACAGCACCAAAGCCTTCCCACAAATCAAAACAGAGGGCCCCCGGAGGGACCCTCTGAAACGTTTGAATACGGTTCGTGGTTAGTAGGTGATCGCCGGCGGGAGCGTCTTGGCGTGGGCTACCCAGCGCTCGACCATCGATTGGGCCGGGACCCGGCGCACGATCGACTTTTTGGTCTTCTTGATTGCGGCATCGTTGACCTCGACCATCTTCGCGGTGAGGTTGGCCGCATTTCGGTTGCGCAATTCCTTGACGGTGTCCACCCCGGCGGCCTCGAGGAGGTCGGAGTATTCCGAGCCGACGCCCTTCACCCTCATCAGGTCGGCGCGGTTGACCCACTCGAGAATCGTCCCCGCCTGGAAGCCGGTGGCCGTGGCGAGCTCGTCCCGGCCCTTCTTGGCTGCACCCTTCTTGAGAAGTGCTTCGCAGCTACGAACTCCAGCGGCCCTCAGCTTCTTGGCATATGCCGGGCCTATACCTTCAATTGTCTCGATCGACGCCATGGCAGTTGCGTTTCCTCTCGGTTGGCTTGTGAACGATCAGCTCACCTTTGACCCCGGCTCGACGCGAAAGTTCCGATCCAGGCCAAGGACAATGATGCCTGCCAAATCGGCATTAGTCGAGTTCTGGCGTCGTGCTGATCACAGCGGCATAGGTTTTGCGGAGTGCCAACGCCGGGAGCAAAGCGGCGAGCGCAACGACAGCACCGATCTGGAAGGGAAGAAATGGATCAATCGCGAACAGAACTCCGCCTATCGCAGTGGAGACGATGACCCCCAGTGAAGACAGCGACTGGTACAAACCCAGGATGCCACCGCGTAACGAGTCGTCAACCGCCTTGGTCGCGATCGACTGTGTTGGAGGAACGGTGAGTCCCGACCCGGAGGCGTACATGGCAGAGCCTGCCGCCGCCAGCCAGGGTGAAGATGTGAGCGCCACCAGGCCCATTCCAGCGGCTCGCAATATCACGCCGACCTCAATGAGTCTCAGCTCGCCGAAACGTTTCAGCGCAGGCCGCAGCAACGTGGTTTGAGTGAAGAACTGGCTGAGGCCGACCGTGGTCAGGATGAGGCCGACCCCCAGTCCCACCGATTCGGGATCCCAGTCAACGAAGAGAACTGCTTCCCCGAACAGGGCGAATGTGCCAATCAGAAGGCCGAGCACTGATCGACCCAGGAATCCCAACAGAAGTACCAGCAGTATCGATCGATTGGAGAGAACGAGACGTGTTGTCAGCTTGGGTCGGTCGGCAACCACCTTCGTGTCACCGGCAGGTTCGACGCTCTCGTCGAGCACTCGCCAGGTAATCAGCAGAGTGATAAGTGCCGCCACCGCAGCTAACAGGTAGGGAATCCGGGGACCAAACAGGCGTAGTGCGAGGCCGCCAAGCGCCGGTCCGACGAAGAAGCTGATACCGAATGCGGCCAGGATCATACCCAGCGCCTCGGACCGCTTCTCGGGGGGAGTCACGTCGGTCACGTAGGCCTGGGCAACGATGATGTTTCCGCCCGTGATTCCATCGAGAATTCGCGCGGCATATAGGACCCACGCGGCGGGCGCCAACCCCAATGAGATAAAGGCGACGACCGTTCCGATCTGGCTGACAAGGAGCACCGGCACCCTGCCAACCCGATCGGAGAGCCTCCCCAAATAGGGACCGGCGAGAAACTGGGCTGCGAAGAAGGAAGCCGCCAGCAGGGTGATGGCTTGAGGGGAGAGGCCGAACTCATCCTGGGCGTACAGGGGCAGGATCGGCAGTATGAGTGAGGCGCCGACCATTTGCACAAAAACGATCATCAGGATCGTGGTGAGCCGTCTATCGAGATTGCGGAACACACCCCGACCCATCTGCCCGACCGGCCGGCCAGGATGCGGAGAGACTAGTGCGGCCTCCCATTGTCGCTTGTCAGATACGTTCGACTGTCATAGGCTTGACCACGGAGAGCGGTCGCGTTGGCCACCGATCGCATCGGAAGCTCACAGGGAGAAAAAAACTATGCCCAACAGCGCGCTACGTCGCGTCGCGATGACTCTATTTGCATTCGCAACGATGATTGTATTGCCGGCAGTTCCGTCCGGGGCCGCCGCTGTCGAGCTTCCGGACTACGACGGAGCACCCGACTCTGCGCTCCTGGTTCGCTACCACACGATGGAAGTGCACGACGGCCGACTCGTGAAGTCGACCGAGAACATGCTTTACCAGCCGCGTAGCTTCGAACCGGGGGCAGACGTCGACGCCGACCCGTTTAGTTCTGCTCTGGTGAGCGACGCGGGTAGCTATTTGGGCTGGGACGTCCTCACGCCGCCGCGCAACTGGAGCGATGTCACCCGCAACCCTTGGCTCTACTTCAGGCTCGATCGTCCGGCGCAGGCGGCCATCGTGTGGCGTTCGGACAAGGCCAAGCCGGGTTGGCTCAGCTCGTGGGCCCGCTCCGGCAGCGTGGCCGTCGATGGTCGCACCTATCCGGTCTACAAGAAGGCACTGGCCAGAGGCGTCACCACGCTCGGAGGGCCGGCGACCGGCACCGACGGAGTGCGTAACTATCTGGTGCTCCTGGCGGAGCAAAACGGTTCGGCGACACCGGACCCACTGGTTCCGACGAACAAGCCGGCGATCGAGCCAAACACTCTCTGCCCACAGTGGCTCCACGACTCGTACACCACTACCGGGCCAGACGGCGCCACCTACGGCACCTGGCATCCCCAGATCGATCCGACCTACTGGTGCTACTTCGGCCATGACCACGGTTCGAGCCCCGACCTGATCCCGGGGAGCCCCAAGGTGCCCTATCAGTACGTGGCGGCCAAGGTGCCCCAGACAGAACCAGACGTCGGCTTCAAGGAATTCAACTTCGCGTACAACGGCCACTACGTGCGCTTGGTGGAACATGCGAGCACATCAGGGGGTCGCCGCATCTGCGCCCGATTCCACACCATGTATGTGATGGTTTACGACGCAGACGGCAACGAGAAGTTCCGCACCTCCTTCAAGGCCGACTTCGGTGCCGCAATCAGCGCAGCCGATCAATCGACGCTCACCGGATCCAGCTGTGGCTACAGCATGGACGCGGTGCGGGTCGCCACGAATGCCTTTCGCCGATTCCGGCGCCTTGCCGACAGCGGGCACTACGAAGTGTGGCGAACCGTGCCGACAAGCAACACAACCAATCTCGGGCTGGTGCTCAACCACACGCTCGACATCCGCGATCCCTACTCGTTCTGCCCGACTCAAGCCTGCGCGGACATCCAAATCCACGACGCGGACAGACGGCAGACCGAAACCAGACGCACTCTGCAGCTCCGCGGCCTCGAGATGCGAGCGTCATATGCGCTTGATACGGGAACCTTCTACACCGACCCGTTCGGAGCAGCAATCGTCGACTCGGGCGCGCCGAATGCGGTTGAGCACTACATCGCTCCGGGCTTCAATCTGGTCTTTCCATCTGACGACTTCCGGTGCGAGGTGGTCGATCCATGGACGATGAAGTACGCCTGTGACAAGGACAACACCCGTGTTCCCCGCAGCAATCTGGAGCGGGGGACGCGTCCAATGAGCGACGGCGACCTGCCGGATGTGACCATCAACCACCCGACCTGCAACGGGCACTTGGCGACCATTATCGGTACGGAGGGCAATGACACGCTCACCGGCACCCCGCTCGCCGACGTGATCGTCGGACTGGGTGGCCACGACCGCATCGAGGGTCTGGCGGGCGACGACATTATCTGCGGCGGCGACGGCAACGATCGTATCCTGGGCAACCTCGGCCACGACGTCATTTTCGGTGGCGCCGGGAGAGACAGATTGTTCGGACTGAAAGGTCGCGACGCCATCTTCGGGGGTGACCACGGCGACATAATCTACGGCGGTGACCATCGAGATGTCCTGATGGGTCAGCGCGGCCATGACACGATCAACGGGCGGCTCGGTGGCGATCTACTGCTCGGCGGCCCTCACGACGACACTTTGAACGGCGATGAGGGGGCGGATGTGGTCAGAGGTCAGGCCGGCACCGACGCCTGCGGTGACGCCGGCGACACTCTGCATTCATGCGAATGAGCCGAATTCTTGTTGTCGGCTGGCGCGGCTTACGGAGCGGCTGGACGGCTCGGGTATCTAGCCGAGAGCTTCGGAAACCCCGTGGATGATGATTCCGATCAACGCACCGACGACGGTGCCGTTGATCCGGATGTACTGCAGATCCTTGCCGACGAGCAATTCGATTCGGGACGCAGTCTCCTTGGCATCCCATCGCTCCACGGTTCCGGCGACCAGTTGAACGATTTCGTCTCCCGACTCTGAGAGTGTCCTTTCGGTTGTTTCGGCGAGCCAGCGATCGACGGTGAACTGCAAGTCTTCGTCGCTCTGTAGTCGCTGAGCGAGCTCGACGATCGTCTGTTCAATCCGCTGCCGGGCGCTGCTTTCCGGACGTTCCAGTGCATGAACGAGGTCAGCTTTGAGGCGAGTCCACAGTCCGGAGGCCCATGCCCGAAACTCCGGGTGTTCGATTAGCTCTTCCTTCAAGTTGTCGACGCGCTTCTGCATCTCGGGTGACTCCCGCAGGCGTGAGGCCATGTCGGCAGCGCGGGCGTCTAGGTCACGGCGCAGCTCATGGTCGGGATCTGCCCTGAGGTCGGATATGAACGACTGGATGCCTGCAATGATTCTCCGGAACACGGCATCGTCGACCGCCTCCGGCACCCACCACGGAGACTCAGTGGCCAGCCTCTCCCGCAAGAGCTCACGGTTGTCGACCACTGCCTTGTCGATGCCACTGAGGACGCCGTCCACCAGAACGTGGTGCCTGCCGTCGGCCATGACGTTGTCGATAGTGCCGCCTATCAGCGGGGCTATCGGGATGTCGCGAATTCGGGAAGCGACTACCGCTTCAATCGAGTGTTGCGCTTCGTCGTCCTTCAACATCTCGACGGTGGCCCTGGTCAGCGCCGCCACCTGTCCGGCCATTGCGGTGGCGTTGGCCGGCTCGCCCAGCCAATGCCCGAAACGAGCCGCAGGGTGTGCCTCGCGGATCCGCTGGGCGACCTCGCCCGGAGCGAGGAAATTCCCCTGGATGAACTCTCCCAAACCCCGTCCAATGGCGTCTTTGCCGCGAGGAATCAGTGCGGTGTGCGGGATCGGTATGCCAAGAGGGTGTTTGAAGATCGCAGTGACCGCGAACCAGTCGGCGATGGCCCCCACCATTGCGGCTTCAGCCGCGGCGCGCACGTAACCGACCCAGGTGGCCTCTGGGGCGGCCGTGAGGGTCCAGAGGAAAACCGCGGCGGCCAACACAAGCATGCCAGTGGCGATCGACCGCATGACTCGTAAGCCACGACGCCGTCGTTCGTCCGGTGGCGGCAACGCCGCTTGAGATGTAGCCATCGGGTTCATCGTAAGCCGGTGGCGACGGGTGCCCAATGATCGGCATTCGAGGTGCGATACTCGGCCGGCTTGCGGCGGCGAAGGTGGAGATCCTGGAAATCGAGCTCATCGAATTTGCGGCTGCGGCAGTGATCGTGTTCGTGGCAGCCGCCGCTCAGGGCACCGTGGGACTGGGATTCAACATCGTGGCGGTGCCTGCCATGTCGCTGATCAACCCGCTGCTCGCTCCGGTCCCGCAGTTGATCCTGTCACTCCCGCAGGTGATTGCGTTGGTGGTGCGAGAACATACTGAGGTTGATCGGACGGGGGTGCTCTGGATACTGCTCGGCAGGTTGCCCGGCGCCGCACTCGGCGTGTGGCTCCTCAGCGTCGCCACCCAGGGAATGCTCGACATGATCATCGGACTGCTCGTGCTCGCAGCCGTGATCGTTCTGGCGAGCGGAGTCCACTTGACCCGCAACCGCAGTATCGAATTCGGAGCCGGTGTATTCGCAGGCGTGGCCTCCTACGTGTCGACGATCGGGGGACCGCCGGTTGCGCTGCTGTACAGCCGGGAGGAGGGGCCGACAATCCGGGCGACGCTCGGGCTGGTCTTCCTGATGGGAATGAGCGTCACGCTGACGGTCCGCATCGTGGCCGGCGACATCACCAGGATGGACGTTGTATACGGCTTGAGCTTGATGCCGGCCGCAGCGATGGGATTCGCTCTCAGTTCCTGGATCAAGGAGCGAATCGCGCCGTCACATCTGCGTCTCGGCGTGTTTGTGCTGTCGAGTCTCGCCGCCGTCGCGCTTCTGGGTCGAGCAGCCTTCGGATGATCCTCAGTCTGGGCGGGTAGCGTGAGGGTTCCAACCTCCGCAGCACGGTGACAGATGACGACCGACCCACTGCTCCAACCCCTCCAGCTCAGCTGTCTCGTGTCGGCGACGCCGTCGCCAGTCGCAACAAACACGCGGCGATTTATGACAGCCTCCGCCTCTGCATGACGTTCTAGGCCACACGGCCGGATCAACGATTCACTCCGGCTCTGGCCTGCGACGCAGCGTCTTGGTCTCGCCCCGGCGCCGCTTGCCGTCCATCCGGCGGGTCCGGGCGGCACGCGATGGCTTGGTGGGACGCCGCGGAGTCTGCTGGACCAAGGCCGCCCTCACGAGTTCGGCCAGCCTGGTCCGCGCCAGGCTGCGGTTGCGCCACTGGGACCGACTCTTGTCGGCAACGACGCGGACCGCACCTCCTTCGCCGCGCGGCCCCAGGCCGGTGGTCAGCCGGGAGCGCTGGCTGTCCGACAGGACGCTGCTCGAGGCGTAGGGCCAGATAAGCGTGACCCCGGTCGCCGAGCGGTTGGCATGTTGGCCGCCAGGCCCTCCTGAGGTTTGGAAGGACAGCTGCAGCTCGTCGGCCGGTATGGTGAGCTGACTCGTCACCCGCAGGTCACCGGTTGGCGAGGCGTCGCTATCGATCATTATCGTCCCCACCGCTTCGGGGCGGGCAGTCGTCGTAGATGGATTCGGGTGGGGTTGAGTGCGTCACCGGCTTGCCTTCGGTTGGGACCGACGTTACAGCACACGCGAGAGCACGCAGGGGTGCCGGCGCTACGCTGGAAGCGTGCCCACCACGCTGATTGCAGAGGCTGAGATTGACGGCCGGGTGTCAGAGCTCGCAGCCGAAATCGACCACGACTACGCAGCGACCGATGAGCTAGTGCTGGTCGGTGTCCTCAAGGGCTCGTTCATATTTCTCGCCGATCTGGCCCGCCGTCTCGCCGTGACGCATCGTGTCGAGTTCATTGCCGTCTCCAGCTACGGCGAATCCGAGTCGACCGAGCATTCCGGTGCAGTGCGGTTGCTCATGGACGTCAGACTCGACATTCGAGATCGGGATGTCTTGATCATCGAAGACATCGTGGACTCAGGAAACACCCTGGAATATCTGATGCGGGTGCTCAACGCTCGCGGTCCCCGGTCGCTGCGCGCCTGCACCCTGCTGCGTAAACCGGATCGGCTCGCGGTCGAAGTCGAGGTGTCGTACGTCGGCTTCGACATCCCGGATGTCTGGGTTGTGGGTTATGGACTCGACTGGGCCGAGCGCTATCGAACGTTGCCCTATATCGGCCAGGTAGACCCTGAAGCGTGACTGCGGCGGCATGACGCTAGAGGGCGCGCGACGGAGCTAACCTGATCGGCGGAGGAGCTGCAAGATGGGCTCCGCAGATCGGCGGCCGAGGCTTCGGCTGGCCAGAAAGTGATCGGACGAACTTGAATATTTTCGTAGGCAATTTGCCATTCTCAATGGACGGCTCGCAACTCGAGCAGGTGTTCGCGGCGCATGGCGCAGTCAGCTCCGCCACCGTCATTACCGACCGGGAGACCGGCCGCTCGCGCGGGTTTGGATTCGTTGAGATGGATGACGATGCCGCCCGTACGGCCATCGAGGCCCTCAACGGGTCGGACTATGACGGCCGTCAGCTCACAGTAAACGAGGCCCGGCCCCGCAGCTCCCGTTAGGGATCATCGAACTCGAGTAAAAGTGACAGACCGGTATGACCACGTCGTAATTGGCGGAGGCTCTGCCGGTTCTGTTATTGCGGCTCGCTTGAGCGAGGACCCGAACAATCGGGTCCTCGTTCTCGAAGCCGGTCGGCCGGATTACAAGTGGGATGTCTTCATCCACATGCCTGGGGCGTTCTCGATCCCGATTGGCAAGGCGCGCTATGACTGGATGTATGAGTCAGAGCCCGAGCCCCACATGGGGGGCCGTCGCATCTACCACGCCCGTGGCAAAGTTCTTGGCGGATCGAGCAGCATCAACGGGATGATCTTCCAGCGGGGCAACCCGTTGGATTACTCACGATGGGCGGCCGACCCTGGCATGGCAGGTTGGGACTATCCCTCGTGCCTCCCGTATTTCAAACGGATTGAAGACTGCCTCGCCGGCGGCGACGCGTATCGGGGAGACCACGGTCCGCTCAAACTCGAACGAGGTCCCGCGGCAAGCCCGCTCTACGACGCCTTCTTTGCAGCCGTGCAGCAGGCCGGTTATCCACTGACGGACGATGTCAACGGTTACCGCCAGGAAGGGTTCGCCCGATTTGATCGCAACATCTATCGGGGGCGCCGGCTGAGCGCGTCTGGTGCCTATTTGCACCCGGCGATGAAACGGCCCAACCTCGATGTGGTCACCAGAGCCATGGTCTCGGCCGTTCGATTCGAAGGTAGCAAGGCGGTGGGCGTGACGTATCGCCGTCGAGGACGTCGAGTTGACGTCGACGCCGGTGAGGTCATTCTGTGCGGCGGTTCGATCAACACTCCGCAACTGCTTCAGGTTTCCGGCATTGGGCCCGCCGCTCACCTCGAGTCCGCTGGGGTCGACGTTGTCCACGATCTTCCCGGAGTGGGCGCCAACCTGCAGGACCACTTGGAGGTGTACATCCAATACGCCTGCACCCAGCCGGTCTCGATGTACCCGGCTCTGCAGTGGCGCCGTCGTCCGCTGATCGGCCTGCAGTGGCTGCTACAACGTAGAGGGCCGGCGGCCACCAACCATTTTGAAGCCGGCGGGTTCATCAGGAGCAACGACGAAGTTTCCTACCCCAACCTCATGTTTCATTTCCTGCCGCTCGCCGTTCGCTACGACGGGACCGTGCCCGGTGCCGGTGGCCACGGCTACCAGGTTCATGTGGGCCCGATGTACTCCAACAGCACCGGTTCCGTGATGATCAAGTCGCCGGACGTGGCAGTGAAGCCGGCGCTGCGTTTCAACTACCTGTCCACCGAGCAGGATCGTCGGGAATGGGTCGAAGCTGTGCGTCACGCTCGCAATCTGCTGAGCCAACATGCGTTCGACGAATTCAACGGAGGTGAGCTGTCTCCCGGGCCCGACATCCGGACGGACGAGGAGATCCTCGAGTGGGTTGGTCGCGATGCCGAGACGGCCCTGCACCCATGCGGCACGGCTCGGATGGGTATCGATGGGCTTTCCGTTGTCGATCCGAAGACGTTTGAGGTCCACGGTGTCTCGGGCCTTCGTGTCGTTGACGCCTCGGTAATGCCGTACGTGACGAACGGCAATATCTACGCCCCGGTGATGATGTTGGCGGAAAGAGCCGCAGACTCCATCCGCGGCACCACCCCGCTGACTCCGGAGCCGCTGGAGTTCTATCGCCACGGAGACTCAGTCGAGTGAATCCGCCAGACCACGTCGAGGAGCAAATCGACTATTACCGGGCCCGGGCGCCTCACTACGAGGACTGGTGGTTTCGCCGCGGCGTCCATGACTTCGGCCCCGAATTTGAAAAGGCATGGTCGGCGGAGGTTGCTGGGCTGGATGAGTGGTTCGACTCCTTGCCTCTCGAAGGCGCGACGATCCTCGAACTGGCCGGTGGAACGGGGGTGTGGACCTCGAAGCTCGCCCGGGTGGCCAGCCATCTCACCGTGGTCGACTCATCCCCAGAAGCGCTGGACATCAATCGAAGGCGCCGCGGCTCCGCAAGGGTCGGGTTCGTCGAGGCCAACATTTTCGAATGGGAGCCGGGTCGCACGTTCGATCGGGTCTTCTTCTCGTTCTGGCTCAGCCACGTGCCCGAGAGTCGCTTCGCCGAATTCTGGGACCTAGTTCGTCGATGTCTGAACCCCGGCGGCATGGCAGTCCTGATTGACAACGCCCACCCTGAATTCGCAGCCGGCTCCGGTCCTCCCGAGGTGAGCGACCCATCGGCGGTGACGCGTCCCACGGGAACCGTGGCCGACCTCGACGGGGGACTGTCGCTGCGTGCGGTCGAAGATGGCCGATCCTTCACCATCGTCAAGAGGTACTGGCTGATCGACGACCTGACCGCGCGATTGGCCAACCTCGGGTGGGCTGCGCAGCTGGGCCATACCCGTTGGGCCTTCATTAGGGGAACAGCTCAGTTCCACGACGATCAAACGGAGGATGAGACATGAAGACGCCACACCCGGCGCGGCGCCGGGCGGGATTTGCTCTGTTCGACCTGGTGGTGGTTGCGTCGTTTGTCATCATCGGGCGCGACACTCACAACGAATCGCAGGGCATTGGCGAGGTGGTGCAGACTGCCGCGCCGTTTCTGCTGGCCCTCGCCGGGGCGTGGATCACTCCACTGGTCCATCGGACGCCGTGGCGGCTCGGCTCGGGTTTGGCCGTCGGTGTCACCACAACGGCGGCGGGTCTGTTCTTTCGCTCCGTCGTGTTCGGCGAGGGGATCAGCGGGGCCTTCCCGATAGTTGCCGCCGCATATCTAATCGGGTTGATGGCGGCCGGCCGGGTCGCAGGTGCGCTCCGGCGGCGCCACGCGACAGGCTGACACGCCTCGGGTACGCTGCGGCCATGGCCCCTTCATTGCGCGATCATTGGCTACTCAATCCCGAGATTCACTTCCTCAATCACGGGTCGTTCGGAGCTTGCCCGCGTCCCGTCCTCGAGCACCAGCAGAGGCTGCGCGATCAGATGGAACGCCAGCCGGTGGCATTCATGCAGCGGGAGCTGCCGGAGATCCTCGACGACGTCCGCGGGGTTCTAGGCGGGTTCGTCGGCGCGGACCCCGCCGATCTGGCGTTTGTTACCAACGCAACGTCTGGGGTCAATGCGGTGCTCCGCTCATTGCAGTTCGAGCCGGGCGACGAGCTTCTTGTCACCGACCATGCGTATCCCGCTTGTCGCAATGCGGTCGAGTTCGTTGCCCGTCGCACTGGGGCAACGATCAAGGTGGCGCATATCCCACTCCAGTCAACGAGCGAAGAGATCGCCGACAGGTTGATCGAGTCGGTCGGCGACAGGACGCGGTTGACACTTATCGACCACGTCTCGAGTGCAACCGCAGTCGTGTTTCCGGTCGAGCGCATCGTTCGCGAGTTGGCTGCTCGCGATGTCGACGCCCTGGTCGACGGGGCCCATGCTCCGGGGATGGTCCCTGTCCACCTCGAAGAGCTCGGGGCTGCGTACTACACCGGTAACTGCCACAAGTGGATGTGCGCTCCCAAGGGAGCAGCATTTCTTCACGTCAGGCCGGATCGTCAGGACCGAGTGGTGCCTCCGGTGATAAGTCACGGCTACGACCCGAACGCAACGGCTGCGTCAGATTTCCAGCAGATGTTCGCATGGACCGGCACAACCGACCCGACGGCGGCCATGTCGATCGGCGTGGCCATCGAGACCATCGCCGGTTACCACCCCGGCGGCTGGCCCGGCGTAATGAAGGCCAATCGCAACTTGGTTAGCGCCGGGGCGAGCCTGGTCGCAGAGGCGCTCGGCAACCCTGGTCGCACGCCCGCCGCGATCTCAGGCTCGATGGTGTCGTTCGAGCTACCACCGGGCTATCCAGAGAAGGCTGCCTGGGATCCGCTACAGGATCGGCTGCTCTTCGAATATCAGGTCGAAGTGCCGATTATCCCCTGGCCGCACCCGCCGCGACGGCTGCTGCGCATTTCTGCCCAGCTCTACAACGACTTCGACGACTACCGGGCGCTGGCCGCGGCTTTGCAGTCAGTTCTTTAGAGGGAAGTTCGTCGGTAGGGCAGCTAGGGGAGTGGTGGCATCGAGACACCGGGTTCGAGCCCGGCTAACTCGATGATCTGCAGAACAGCGTCAGGCACGTCGGAGAAATCGAAAACCTTGGCTCTGTCGATCCCGACCTTTCTGGTGTCCGTCGGCACCGAGGCGCCATTGTCGGTCCAATTACGGGCGCCGAGGTAGGCAAGTCCATCGGCCCATCCGGGTACGTTGCGATTGGTCGGCCACTCCGTCACCTGAAGCCAGACCGTGGCTCCCGTGAACACGTTATCGGAGATCACAACGTTGCGAGACCCTTCATCGATTTGGACCCCGGGCCGCTTGGCGTAGGACGGGTCGGCAGCCTCGCTCGGTGCCTTGAACTGCGGCCCGGCTCCGGCGTTGTTGGCGAAATTGCCACGCACTTCGACATAGTCGTCGCGACCGGCTCCCGGCTCAGCGACCGGACCCAGCAGGTAGATGGGGGCTCCGTCGTACAGGACGTTGACGACGTTTTCGAAGTAGTTGTTCTCGATACGAATGGCGCGATGGACCGTTGAGTTTGGATTGTTGTCCCAGCCCCAGCCGGCACTGATCGCGGTGTATGGAAGATTTCGAAAGAGATTGTGGCTGACTTCAGCCCCACTCGCCTTGGTGACCTGAACGCCCACCGAGGCGTAGAACTCAGCTCCGGCGCGATCAACGATGTTGTTGGTGAAGGCAAGGCTGGCAATGGGGCCCTCCATCGGTTCGTCGATTTCGTCGTGCTCCGGGTGACCGGCAACGAGGGCGGCCGCCGAGATATCGACGAACAGGTTGCCGTCGAATACTGCCCGCCCCACGTCGTTCTGGAGCAACACACCGATGGCACCGAGCTCGGTGAACGTGTTTGCCGAGAAAGTGATCCGCCGTGCCGAATCGACCTCGACAGCGGCACCCGGTATTCCCGCCGGGCGAGGACGATCGAGGTAGGGATGCCGTGCCCCGTCATCCTCCATCCAGTCGGGCGGCTCCCAGCCCGTGAACCAGTAGGAGGCCTGCGACACTACGTATCCCGCATCGTTGGGCACGGTGTATGCGGCGTGACGGAAGGCGAGCCCCTCGATCCGAATATTGCGGACCGGTCGTTTGGGGGTGCCGTCGAGGTCGAGCAACGTCTGCGTTACGGGGATCCAGGCGTCGGCCAAGGCGGCCTGAGTAGGCGGCCACCAGTACAGCAACCGCCGGCGGGGATCGAAGTACCACTCACCCGACTCGTCCAGAAGTTCGAGTGCGTTCTCGATGAAGAATGGATCACTCGGCAGGATCTCCAGGGGTGCATAGCCGCGCTCTGACGCGTGATAAAGAGCTCCGTTGCTGATATCGAGCCTCGTGGTGCCGTTCCCCAAGTATGTCGCGGAATCGACTGGAAGGCGGTGGGCTTTCCATGACGGCCGGACGTCTTCGGTGCCATCGGGCTCTAGCTGTCCATGACCGGATATCGCGGTGCCGATGTATACGAGCTCGAGGTCCTCGGGGTTCGAAAGGTCCTCGATCAAATCGGTGTCGACAATCATCGCCACGTTGCGTTGGCGATCGAGCAACGGGCCGACCACGAACTCGCTGGCAACTCCAGTCGCCCCCGATGTGCGGGCGCGCTGCTGGCGTTCACCTGCCGCAAAGAACTGCCGCATGTCAGCGACTCCTGCTGGTACTTCGGCGACCACCACGGAACCGAATGCCGGCTCCCATGACTGAACTGGGAGGCCGCCTTCGACGATTGCCTG